>Ga0181564_10000009_pt1 | contig 155135 bp, 150 predicted proteins | sample 011ome_24_FD_134512 | JGI IMG/M metagenome (GOLD analysis project Ga0181564, IMG submission 134512) | Coastal salt marsh microbial communities from the Groves Creek Marsh, Skidaway Island, Georgia - 011513CT metaG (megahit assembly) | ecosystem: Environmental > Aquatic > Marine > Intertidal... | reverse complement strand
TGTTAATTCGTTGTTCTCTTTTCCAATTACTTGTAATAGGAGTTACTCCAGATTTTATATTTGTTAAAGTATATAAGTCTGGTAATTCTAATTGTTCTGCTATTCCTAGTAAGCGATTATATACGCGCTTCATGGAGTTTGCTCCAGCGCTTAAGCCAAATGTAAAGTTTTCATTGATGTCTGTATTATAGGCTAGTAGAAATTCAATGTTGGTTTCATTAATATTTCTGTTGATTACCTGAAAGTAGCCTTCTGGATTCTCATTTGATCCCTTGGCCTTATTAGAACTTGTCTGCAAAGCAAATTGATCTCTCCCGTATTTAAAAGTAGCAGTAAGTTCATCGCTAAAATCATAAGCAAAATTCACATTGCCAATTACACGATCTTTATAGAAAGTGTTTTTGTTGGTTTCCAGAACCCAGTAAGGGTTGTTTTGAAAATTATGATTCCAATTCAAGGGAGTTCCTGCCGCTGCGGTATTTTCAGGAGCTAGAGGGAAATTTCGCCAATCTCTTAAAGCTGAAAAATCTACTTGACGTCCAGACCATATAAATTGCTGCATCGGGTTTTCGTTATTATAACCACCTGTAGCTAAATTATCACTTTCTGAGATTATATAGTTGAAAGAAATTCCAGCATGGAACCTTTTACTTAAATCCATTTTTCCATTGAACCCAATATTTAGTTTTTGTAATTCAGTAAAAGGGACAATGCCCGTTTCTTTACTTTTTGCAAAAGATAAACGCATGGATCCTTTTTCACCTCCTTTTGTGATGGCGATGGAGTTGTTAATTGATACGCCTGTGTCAAAAAAGTTTTTAACGTTATCTGGATGCGATATCCATGGTAAAGCTCTTCCTTCGTTGAGTTGTGAATTCCATTGCACAAATTCTAGTCCAGCGTCCAATGGAGGTCCCCAACTTTCATCTACTCCATCATTAGTCCCACCACTTGCACCATCAACAAAGTTAAAATGATTCGTATTTGCACCTTGTCCGTATGAGTTTTGAAAATCCGGGAGAATTAAAGCATTTGTAAATGTGGCATTAGAATTAACAGTTACTGAATATGTGCCATCTTTGTTGGATCCTGACTTTGTGGTGATTAAAATGACTCCATTTGCACCTCTCATTCCGTAAAGAGCTGAGGGTCCTTTAAGAACGGATATAGATTCAATATCATCTGGATTGATGTCAGCGACCCCGTTTGGTAAATCACTTCCTCCACTGGATCCTGCATTTCCAAAACTTGTATTATCTATGGGAACTCCATCAACAACAAATAGTGGTTCGTTATTTCCTGTGATACTCGAGTTTCCCCTTAACACTATTCTTGAGGAAGCACCGACACTACCTGAGCTATTGGTAACTTGTATTCCAGATCCTTTTCCGCTCAGTGCATTTACTAAATTACTTTCTCGAGCTTCGGTAAATTCTTGTCCATCAATTTTTTGAATGGAGTATCCAAGAGCTTTCTCCTCTCTTTTAATGCCAAGAGCCGTCACAACCACCTCTTCCAAGGTATTGTCGAGTTGTAGCGTTGCATTCACGGTATTTGAGGCACCGACTGTAATGTTTTGACTTTGATAGCCTACATAACTAAAAGTTAACACATCACCAGTGTTGGCATTAATTTTGTAGTTTCCATCAAAATCGGTTGTGGTTCCTGTGGAAGTTCCTGAAATGACAACGGTGGCACCTAAAAGAGGCAAGCCGTTTTCATCGGAAACCGTTCCTGAAATTGTTTTCTGTTGTGCAAAGGTTAGTTGCACAATTAACGCCATAAATAGCGTTAAGGTCAATGTAAATTTGGTTTTCATTCTTTTAAATGTTTAGAATTAGTCAACCCAAAAGTCTTAATAATAAGTTAATAAAAAAAATACACCCCCTATATTTTAACATTTCTTTAACAATTTGTTTTTCATCCAAGACGCTATGATGAATCATAAATATGAAAGTTGTGGAGGCCCTAAGTCGGTTTTGTAATCAGAAAACGCAAAAATCTAAAGCATCAAAAATCTCTACACAATGGTTTTTGGGATCATGTCAATAGAAATATAAAAATGATGCTTAAGAAAATTGCTTTAGAAAGTAGCTCTCAGGCTTAAGTGTATTTTAGAGTCTGAGAATTTGAAGGTTTGATTCTCTACTTGTCCATTTGCTAAATTGAATTTTAAGAGTCCAGCATCTGTAAGGAGTCCAAATCCAAAACCAAATCCATAGAGCTTTTGATCAAATACTAAGGGACTTTCAAAATATCCTGCATCTATAATAGTGTGGACGTAGAGTGATGGGCTTAGTTGGTAGCGGTATTCAGAAGCCAAAACGCCTAGTCTAGATGCATTGATGCTATTTTCTTCAAATCCTCTTATAGAGTTTATACCTCCAAATCGGATGAGTTCGTTAAATAAATAGGTATCCGAATCAATTCCCTGTACTTGTAATTGGATGTAAAAACTATTCTTAGGATTCAAGTTAAATACTTTGGACGTTTTTAATAAATACTGCAATTGGTTTGTTTTTTCGTTCATGATTTTTCGTTTGGATTTAGATAAACGAAATTCTATGGCGCTGCTTACAGGAACTAATAAGTTTTGAGGTGTACGTTGTTGATAGGTGTATTTAAGCTCATAGGCATTCGTTTTATAATCACTGACGTTGGTGGTCGTTTCTGGCAATAAAGCATTCGACTGGGTAGATCGAATTCCTAAAAACACTTTTTGCTTTGGATTGATCTGATAATACACACTCGCAGCTTGTTCGGCGGTAGTGAACGTGCTGTCTTTTTTAAAAATATTCAATTCGAGTTCACTCCCAATAGGAGTTTTAAATAAGTAGGGGAGAGTGAGCTGTGCTTCAAATGTTTTAAGATCATTTTCATCACTCCTGTAATTAAGTCGAAACGATTCTCCAAAATTCAAATTATTAATCAAGTTTAGGTTGAGGTAGCCATTGAGCTCCAAATCTCCTGAAGTTTCATCCGAACCAAACCCTAAAAATCCATCAAAACGATTGCTTTTTGTTTTTTCTAAATTTAAATAGACACGGGTAGTGTCTAGAGTAAAGAGCACTTCTGCAGGTCGAATTTGTTTGGCAAACAAGAGTTGGTTTATAGCTTCGGTTTTGGATTGAATTGCTTTGAGATCGAAAGGTGTATTTGTTTTTATTCCGAGATAATGCTTAATAAACGAACGCGGAAACTTTTCATACCCTTTAATTTCAACAGATTGAAGTTGTCGAGCTTGCTTAGTTTCTACGACTAAATCTGCTCTGAGTGTGGATTTCCCAATAGGTGAGATTCGTTTTAATGAAATGGACGCAAAGGGATAACTTTTAGCGGTTAAAAATTCAGTAAGAGAATTCAGTAAGGGTTTTAGTGTTATTAATTCAGCCTTGTAGTAAGGAGTGTTTTCAAGATCTTTAACGCCATCCATTTCTAAAAGCTCAAATACGGATTTATTTGCATAGAGTTGTATAGACTCATATTTTGGACCTAGTGAGAGTTTCGCAACGAGTAAAGGGGGCGTTTGAGAAATTTCAAGAAGTTGTGCTTCGATATACCCACGTATGTACAGTTGGTCTTTAAAAAGAGAGACCTCCGTTTGTAAATCGTCAAAGTTATCAAAGGTCTTTGGGTATCCTATAGAGTTGATTATATCTGTTTCAATGGAGTCCTTGCTTATAATTTTCAATTGGAGCTCTTGGGCAGTGCTCAAACTAAAAACTCCAAATACACATAAAACCTTAAGAAATAAGTTCAATTGATGCGCCACATTTATGATTTCCATGTAAATCTAACGTAAAAAGGGTTCTAAATATTTAAACGAATGAAAAAAACGTAAATATTTTAAAATTATAGGGTTATGATTTGAATAATTCATTTTAATGTTTACCTTTGCAGCCCTCTAAGAAGAGGATTTTAAAAAAACAGTATATATAATATGCCAACAATTTCACAATTAGTAAGAAAAGGAAGAGCCAAAATAACTAAGAAGAGTAAATCGGCTGCTTTAGATTCTTGTCCTCAGCGACGTGGTGTGTGTACGCGTGTTTACACGACGACTCCAAAAAAACCAAACTCAGCAATGCGTAAAGTTGCAAGAGTTCGGTTGACAAATGGAAACGAAGTCAACGCATACATCGGTGGTGAAGGACATAATTTACAGGAGCACTCGATAGTATTAGTTAGAGGTGGAAGGGTAAAAGATTTACCAGGAGTTAGATACCACATTGTACGTGGGGCTTTAGACACCGCAGGTGTTTCAGGTCGTACACAACGTAGATCTAAATATGGTGCTAAACGCCCTAAAAAATAATTATTTTTAATTAAGAAGACATGAGAAAAAAACAGGCGAAAAAAAGACCGCTGTTGCCAGATCCTAAATTTAACGATCAGTTGGTAACACGTTTCGTTAACATGATGATGTGGGATGGCAAAAAGTCAACCGCATTTAAAATTTTTTATGATGCGATTGAAATCGTTGATGAAAAGAAAACGGACGAAGAAAAAACAGCTTTAGAAATCTGGAAAGATGCTCTATCAAATGTGATGCCACACGTAGAAGTACGTAGCCGTCGTGTTGGAGGTGCAACCTTTCAAATTCCAATGCAAATACGACCAGATCGTAAAATATCAACTGCGATGAAGTGGTTGATTAGTTTTTCAAGAAAACGTAATGAAAAATCTATGGCTTTAAAGCTAGCTTCTGAAATTTTAGCAGCTGCTAAAGAAGAAGGTGCTGCCGTTAAAAAACGTACAGACACGCACAAGATGGCTGAAGCGAATAAAGCATTCTCACACTTTAGATTCTAATTAGAAATGGCAAGAGATTTAAGATTTACAAGAAATATTGGTATTGCAGCTCATATTGATGCTGGAAAAACCACGACTACCGAACGCGTCCTTTATTATACAGGTGTTTCACACAAAATTGGAGAAGTACATGATGGTGCTGCAACAATGGACTGGATGGAGCAAGAGCAAGAACGTGGGATTACTATCACTTCTGCAGCGACAACCTGTGAGTGGAAATTCCCAATTGAAAACGGGGAGCCAACACCAGAAACCAAAGGATATCACTTTAATATTATTGACACTCCTGGCCACGTAGATTTTACTGTTGAGGTAAATAGATCGCTACGTGTTCTTGATGGATTGGTATTTTTATTTAGTGCAGTTGATGGTGTTGAACCACAATCTGAAACGAACTGGAGATTGGCAGACAACTATAAAGTACCTAGAATAGGTTTCGTTAACAAAATGGACCGTCAAGGATCAGACTTTTTAGGAGTATGTCAGCAAGTAAAAGACATGTTAAAATCAAATGCGGTGCCAATCGTTCTTAATATTGGTGACGAAGAGGATTTTAAAGGTGTGATTGATTTAGTAAAAAACCGTGCTATTGTATGGCATGACAAAACTCAAGGAGCAACTTTCGATGTGATCGAAATCCCTGAGGATATGAAAGAAGAAGCTCGTAAATACCGTGCACTCTTAATTGAAGAAGTAGCAAGTTATGACGAGGATCTCTTAGAAAAATTCATGGAAGATGAAGATTCTATTACAGAAGAAGAAGTGCATAAAGCATTGAGAGCAGCTGTAATGGATATGGCCATCATTCCTATGATTTGCGGGTCTGCATTCAAAAATAAAGGTGTTCAGTTTCTGTTAGATGCTGTATGTCGTTATTTACCTGCACCTACCGACAAAGAAGGAATTGTAGGTGTGAATCCAGATACAGAATCAGAAGAACTACGTAAGCCAGACGTAAAAGAGCCGTTTGCGGCACTTGCATTTAAAATTGCTACCGATCCTTTTGTTGGTCGTTTAGCATTTTTTAGAGCCTACTCTGGTCGTTTAGATGCTGGATCTTACGTTTTGAATAACCGTTCTGGGAAAAAAGAACGTATTTCACGTATTTACCAAATGCATGCAAACAAGCAAAATGCAATTGATTTTATAGAAGCTGGAGATATTGGAGCTGCTGTTGGATTTAAATCCATCAAAACAGGAGATACATTATCAGATGAAAAGCACCCTATCGTTTTGGAGTCTATGGACTTTCCGGATCCCGTAATTGGTATCGCAGTGGAGCCTAAGACCAAAGCAGATGTGGATAAATTAGGGATCGGACTTGCTAAATTAGCTGAAGAAGATCCAACCTTTACTGTGCGTTCTGATGAATCTTCAGGGCAAACAATTATATCAGGAATGGGTGAGCTTCACTTAGATGTAATTGTAGATCGTTTACGTCGTGAATTTAAAGTCGAAGTAAATCAAGGTCAACCTCAAGTTGAATACAAAGAAGCAATTACTCAAACAGCTGACCACAGAGAAGTTTACAAGAAACAATCTGGTGGACGTGGAAAATTTGCAGATATCGTATTTACAATTGAGCCTGCAGACGAAGGTGTTGTAGGACTTCAGTTTATTTCTACTATCAAAGGTGGAAATGTTCCAAAAGAATTTATTCCTTCTATTGAAAAAGGTTTCAAAATGGCAATGGTCAATGGACCTCTTGCTGGTTATGAAGTGGATGCTGTAAAAGTTACTTTAAAAGATGGGTCATACCACGATGTGGATTCGGATCAACTTTCTTTTGAATTAGCCGCGAAGCTAGGGTTTAAAAACTCAGCCAAAGCAGCCAAAGCAGTCATCATGGAACCAATCATGAAATTAGAAGTTATTACTCCTGAAGAAAATATGGGAGATATTGTAGGAGACCTTAACCGTCGTCGTGGGCAAGTAAGTGACATGGGCGATAGAGCAGGAGCAAAAACTGTAAAAGCTACAGTGCCTCTTTCAGAAATGTTTGGTTATGTAACAACCTTAAGAACGCTGTCATCAGGTCGTGCAACTTCCACTATGGAATTTTCACACTATGCTGAAACGCCTTCAAACATTTCAGAAGAAGTTATTAAAGAAGCTAAAGGAGTCCAATCTTAAAAGTTAAGAACATGAGTCAAAAAATCAGAATAAAATTAAAGTCTTACGATCATAACTTAGTAGATAAGTCTGCTGATAAGATTGTAAAAACCGTAAAAAATACAGGTGCTATTGTAACGGGTCCAATTCCATTACCAACACACAAAAAACTTTTTACTGTACTACGTTCTCCACACGTTAATAAAAAATCGAGAGAACAATTTCAATTAAGCTCTTATAAAAGACTGTTAGATATTTATAGTTCATCCTCCAAAACAATTGATGCTTTGATGAAACTTGAATTGCCTAGCGGTGTAGAAGTAGAGATTAAAGTGTAATTATATTACACAACCCTCTAAAATAATTTAAGTTCTCTTAAAAGAGTAATTTTTTAATTATACAAAACGAAACCATCAAATTTTAATTTGATGGTTTTTTTATACCCTTATTTTAGAATGTTTTAACCAAATATATTTAAATCATTAGTAAAGAGGTCTGTTATGTGAAAATAAGTTTCAAATAATTTAGGTAGATAGATTAAATTTATCTAAATTTGCAGCTCGAAAAACAGAGAACACCTTCGTGTTTGTTGAAATACTCACTGAAAATCAGTGATTTACATGTCCTAAGCTTAGTGCGAGGGAAAAACGGAAAAAGTACAATTCAGGGTTGAAATGTGTTTTGACCCTTTGTTTTTGGAATAAAATAAGAAAGAGTTAATAAATAAATAATTAAATATGTCTGGGTTAATAGGAAAAAAAATCGGAATGACCAGCATCTTCGACGCGAATGGTAAAAATATGCCATGCACCGTTTTAGAAGTTGGGCCATGCGTTGTTACCCAAGTCAGAACCGAAGAAGTTGATGGCTATTCAGCCCTTCAACTAGGTTTCGATGACAAGACAGAGAAAAGTGCTACAAAAGCTGACTTAGGTCATGCCAAAAAAGCAGGTACTTCTGTTAAGAGAAAAGTCGCGGAATTTAAAGGATTTGATGAGGAGTACAAATTAGGAGATACCATAACAGTAGAACATTTTGTTGAAGGCGAATTTGTTGATGTTTCTGGAACTTCAAAAGGTAAAGGATTTCAAGGGGTTGTAAAACGTCATGGATTTGCGGGTGTAGGTCAAGCGACTCACGGTCAGCATAACCGATTACGTGCGCCAGGATCTATTGGTGCGGCATCGTATCCAGCTCGAGTTTTCAAAGGAATGAAAATGGCGGGACGTATGGGAACCGACACAGTAAAAGTTCAAAATTTAAGAGTTTTAAAAGTAGTAACTGAAAAAAATCTACTCGTGATCAAAGGATGTGTTCCTGGTCCTAAAAACGCTTATGTAATCATTCAGAAATAATGAAAGTAGCAGTTTTAGATTTAAACGGAAAAGATACAGGTAGAAAGGCAGACCTTTCTAACGATGTATTTGCTATAGAACCAAATAACCACGCGGTTTATCTTGATGTTAAGCAATATCTTGCGAACCAACGTCAAGGAACACACAAGTCGAAAGAAAGAGCTGAGATTTCGGGAAGTACTCGTAAAATCAAAAAGCAAAAAGGAACTGGTACAGCCCGTGCGGGTAGTATCAAGTCTGGTGTTTTTAGAGGTGGTGGTCGTATGTTCGGTCCAAGACCAAGAAACTATAGCTTTAAATTAAATAAAAATGTAAAGCGTTTGGCAAGAAAGTCGGCCTTTACAATTAAAGCTTCTGAAAAATCAATTACGGTTGTAGAGGACTTTACATTTGATACCCCAAAAACAAAGAATTTTACGGCGGTTTTAAAGGCCTTAAACCTTGACAGCAAAAAGTCTTTATTTGTCTTGGGCAGCTCAAATAATAATGTATATTTGTCCTCGCGTAATTTAAAGGGTTCTGAGGTCTTAATAGACTCAGAAATAAGTACTTACAAAATTTTAAACGCGAATCAAGTCGTGCTTTTTGAAAGTGCTATAAAAAATATTGAAACGAATCTAAGTAAATAAGAAAACCATGAGTATCTTAATTAAACCAATAATCACAGAGAAAGCAACCCTAGCGAGTGAGTTGAGAAACTGCTTCAGTTTTCAGGTGAATACAAAGGCGAACAAGGTAGAAATCAAAAAAGCAGTGGAAGCTGCTTACGGTGTTTCTGTTGAAAAAGTTCGTACAATAAATGTCCGTCCAGATCGAAAAACCAAGTTTACAAAAACTGGGATTCAACATGGTAAAACAAATGCTGTTAAAAAAGCACTTGTACAACTGGCGGAAGGTGAAACGATTGATTTATACGCTAATATCTAATTAGACAAACATGTCAGTAAGAAAATTAAAACCAATCACCCCAGGACAGCGATTTAGAGTAGTAAACGGTTATGACGCCATTACTACTGATAAGCCGGAGAAGAGTTTATTAGCTCCGAAAAAACGTTCAGGTGGTAGAAACAGTCAAGGAAAAATGACCATGCGCTATATCGGTGGCGGTCATAAGAAAAGGTATCGTATCATTGATTTCAAAAGAGAAAAAGCTGGAATTCCAGCCGAAGTGAAATCTATTGAATACGATCCAAACAGAACAGCATTTATTGCGCTTCTGAATTATCAAGACGGAGAAAAACGTTACATCATTGCACAAAACGGTCTTCAAGTAGGACAAAAGTTAGTGTCAGGTGCAGATGTTGCTCCCGAAATTGGGAATTCAATGCCTTTAAGTCAAATTCCATTAGGAACCATCATCTCTTGTATCGAGCTTCGTCCGGGACAAGGAGCTGTTATGGCACGTAGTGCTGGTGCCTTTGCACAATTAATGGCAAGAGACGGTAAGTTTGCTACGGTAAAGTTACCATCTGGTGAAACACGTTTACTATTGTTAGATTGTAACGCTACTATTGGTGTTGTCTCTAACTCGGATCACCAATTATTGGTGTCAGGTAAAGCAGGTAGAAGCCGTTGGTTAGGAAGACGTCCAAGAACAAGACCAGTTGTTATGAATCCAGTCGATCACCCAATGGGTGGTGGTGAAGGAAAATCTTCAGGTGGACATCCACGTTCAAGAAACGGTATTCCTGCTAAAGGATTTAGAACCCGTTCTAAGACCAAAGCGAGTAATAAGTATATCATAGAACGTAGAAAGAAATAATAAGACATGGCAAGATCATTAAAAAAAGGACCTTTCGTTCATTATAAATTAGAGAAAAAAGTGGCTGCTAATGTAGAGTCCAATAAAAAAACCGTTATCAAAACCTGGTCTAGAGCCAGTATGATTACTCCGGATTTTGTTGGACAAACAATTGCAGTGCATAACGGCCGACAATTTGTACCAGTATATGTTACTGAAAACATGGTAGGTCATAAACTAGGAGAATTTTCACCAACACGTTCATTCCGTGGACATGCAGGTGCTAAAAATAAAGGTAAAAAATAAGAGCTATGGGAAGTCGTAAAAAACAAATGGCAGACGCTATTAAAGCTGGGAAAAAGCAAATTGCTTTTGCAAAGCTTAATAACTGTCCTACGTCACCAAGAAAAATGCGCTTAGTAGCTGATTTAGTAAGAGGCGAAAAGGTAGAAAAGGCACTTAACGTTTTGAGATTTAGTTCCAAAGAAGCGTCTCGTCGTTTAGAAAAATTAGTTCTATCGGCAGTTGCTAACTGGCAATCTAAAAACGAGGATGCAAATATTGAAGATGCAGATCTCTTTGTAAAAGAAATCACAGTTGATGGAGGTTCTATGTTAAAGAGACTTCGTCCAGCACCTCAAGGTCGTGCACACAGAATTAGAAAAAGATCCAATCACGTTACAGTCGTTCTTGGAGCTAAAAATAACACACAAAGCAATTAATAAATGGGACAGAAGACAAATCCAATAGGAAATCGCCTTGGAATCATCAGAGGATGGGAATCTAACTGGTATGGGGGTAACGATTACGGAGACAAGCTTGCTGAAGATGATAAGATCAGAAAGTACATCTTTGTTCGTTTAGCAAAAGCTAGTGTATCTAGAGTGATTATCGAAAGAACTCTTAAACTTGTAACCGTTACTATCACAACGGCTCGTCCTGGTATCATTATTGGTAAAGGCGGTCAAGAGGTAGACAAGTTAAAAGAAGAATTAAGAAAACTCACCAATAAAGAAGTTCAATTAAACATCTTTGAAATTAAGCGTCCTGAATTAGATGCATTTTTAGTAGCAACGAGTGTCGCTCGTCAAATTGAAAATCGTATTTCTTACAAACGTGCAATCAAAATGGCTATTCAAGCCACGATGCGAATGAACTCTGAAGGAATTAAGATTCAAATTAGTGGTCGTTTAAATGGAGCTGAAATGGCACGTAGCGAACACTATAAAGATGGAAGAATTCCTTTATCAACATTTAGAGCTGACATAGACTATGCTTTAGTTGAAGCCCATACTACTTACGGTAGATTAGGTATTAAAGTATGGATTATGAAAGGTGAAGTATATGGAAAACGTGAGCTATCTCCTTTAGTAGGTCTTTCAAAAGGACAAGACAAAGGGAACCGCTCATCGAATTCAAAAGGTCGCCGTAGAAAGTAATTTTTTATAAATTAAAAGAAAATGTTACAACCAAAAAGAACAAAATTTCGTAAAGTCCAAAAAGGACGCATGAAAGGAAACTCCGAGAGAGGACACCAACTTTCTAACGGAATGTTTGGTATAAAATCATTAGATTCAAATTTTTTGACTTCACGTCAAATTGAAGCTGCTCGTATTGCTGCAACACGCCATATGAAAAGAGAAGGTCAGTTATGGATTAAAATATTTCCAGACAAACCAATTACAAAAAAGCCGCTTGAAGTACGTATGGGTAAAGGAAAAGGTGCCGTTGAGTATTGGGCAGCTGTTGTGAAACCTGGAAGAATTTTATTTGAAGTTGGTGGTGTGCCAATAGATGTTGCTAAAGAAGCATTGCGTTTAGCGGCTCAGAAATTACCAGTTAAAACCAAATTTGTAATCGCTAGAGACTACGAAGCTTAATTTTATTGATATTATGAAACAATCTGAAATTAAAGAACTATCGACAGCTGAGTTACAAGAGAAACTTAGTGATACGAAAAAGACTTACGCGGATCTGAAAATGACCCACGCAATATCACCACTCGAAAACCCAATCCAATTACGGTCTGTAAGACGATCTGTAGCACGGTTGGCAACGGAGTTAACTAAAAGAGAAGTGCAATAATTGTATTCTGCTGAAAGATGGAAAAAAGAAATTTAAGAAAAGAACGTATAGGCGTTGTTACAAGTAACAAAATGATGAAATCAATCGTGGTTTCTGAAGTGAAAAAAGTAAAACATCCTATGTATGGAAAGTTCGTGCTAAAGACTAAAAAGTATGTAGCACATGACGAGCAAAACGACTGTAACGAAGGAGATACCGTAAGGATCATGGAAACAAGACCCTTAAGTAAATCTAAATGTTGGAGACTAGTAGAAATCATTGATAGAGCTAAATAATTATGGTACAACAAGAATCAAGATTAAAAGTAGCTGATAACACTGGAGCAAAAGAGGTGTTAACCATCCGAGTTCTAGGAGGTACGAAACGTAGATATGCATCCCTTGGTGACAAAATAGTTGTGACTATTAAAGATGCTACACCAAACGGAAGTATAAAAAAAGGAGCAGTTTCAACAGCTGTAGTGGTAAGAACAGTAAAAGAAGTTAGACGTCCTGATGGATCTTATATTAGATTTGATGACAATGCTTGTGTTCTTTTAAACCCTACTGGTGAAATGAGAGGAACTCGTGTTTTTGGACCTGTAGCAAGAGAACTTCGTGATAAGTCATTCATGAAGATTGTGTCATTAGCACCTGAAGTGCTTTAATTTAAGAAATATGGGAAAGCTAAAGATTAAAACAGGAGATACCGTAAGAGTTATTGCTGGAGACCATAAAGGTTCTGAAGGTAAAGTGATTAAGGTATTGATAGATAAAAATAAAGCGATCGTTGAAGGGGTAAACATGGTAAAAAAACACATGAAGCCTAGTGCTCAAAGCCCTCAAGGTGGCATCGTTGAAAAAGAAGCATTAATCCAAATATCGAACTTATCTTTGTTAACTGCAAAAGGCGAAACAACCAGAGTTGGGTATAAAATGGAAAATGGTAAGAAAGTAAGATTTTCAAAAAAATCTAACGAAGTAATTTAAGAATTATGGGATACATTCCAAGATTAAAACAAGAGTATAAAGACAGAGTAGTGTCGGCTCTTACAGAAGAATTCGGATATAAAAACGTAATGCAAGTTCCAAAACTGCAAAAGATAGTCATATCTAAAGGGGTTGGTGCTGCTGTTTCAGATAAAAAATTAATTGACTACGCAATAGAGGAAATTACTAAAATATCTGGACAAAAAGCAGTTGCAACGATCTCTAAGAAAGATGTTGCAACCTTTAAACTACGTAAAGGAATGCCAATTGGTGTTAAAGTAACTTTACGTGGTGAAAAAATGTATGAGTTTTTAGACCGTTTAGTAACTTCTGCACTTCCACGTGTTAGAGATTTCAATGGAATCAAAGCAACTGGATTTGACGGTAGAGGTAACTATAATTTAGGAGTTACGGAACAAATTATTTTTCCTGAAATAGATATTGATAAAGTCAATAAAATTTCGGGAATGGATATCACATTTGTGACGGACGCCGATACAGATAAAGAAGCAAAATCATTATTAACAGAATTAGGGGTCCCTTTTAAAAAGAATTAAGCTATGGCTAAAGAATCAATGAAAGCCCGTGAGGTAAAAAGAGCAAAAATAGTTTCTAAATATGCTGAAAAACGCAAAGCGTTAAAAGAAGCAGGTGATTATCAAGGATTGCAAAAGCTTCCTGTAAATGCTTCGCCAATTCGTATGCATAATAGATGCAAACTAACTGGACGTCCAAAAGGATATATGCGCCAGTTTGGAATCTCAAGAGTGATGTTTAGAGAAATGGCAAACAACGGATTAATACCCGGAGTTAAAAAAGCAAGTTGGTAAAATTATAAATTGGTTTCAGGTTCTAATAATAGAAAACCAAAACCGCAAATTAATACATTATGTATACAGATCCAATAGCGGATTATTTAACAAGAATTAGAAACGCAGTTCGTGCAAATCACAGAGTTGTAGAGATTCCTGCATCTAATTTAAAGAAAGAGATTACAAAAATATTATTCGAACAAGGATATGTTTTAAGTTACAAATTTGATGACTCAACTGTACAAGGGACTATTAAAATAGCACTCAAATACAATAAGGAAACCAAAGAACCTGTAATCAAAAAAATCCAAAGAATAAGTAAACCAGGTTTACGTAAATACTCGGGTGCTAACGAGCATCCACGTGTCCTTAATGGTCTTGGTATTGCAATTGTTTCAACTTCTCACGGAGTGATGACAGGCAAACAAGCTCAAAGAGCAAATGTAGGTGGTGAAGTATTATGTTACGTTTACTAATTTAAAGATTTAAGAAATGTCAAGAATAGGAAAAAACCCAGTAGCGATTCCAGAAGGAGTGACCTTAGATATCACAGATAACCAAATTACGGTTAAAGGTAAACTAGGTGAACTCACTCAAGAATTTTCTGCTGTAAGTATCAAAATAGAAGAAGGCCACGTTATTTTAGAGCGTCCTTCTGATCACAAAGATCACAAAGCAAAACACGGGCTTTACAGAGCTTTAATTTTTAATATGATTGAAGGTGTTACCACTGGATGGACTAAAGAATTAGAACTTGTAGGGGTTGGATATAGAGCTTCAAATCAAGGCAATAAACTTGATTTAGCTTTAGGATTTTCTCATAATATTATTTTAGATATCGCTTCCGAAGTAAAAGTAGAAACGGTTTCTGAAAAAGGGAAAAACCCAATTATTAAATTAACGTCGCACGACAAACAACTTGTTGGACAAGTTGCCGCTAAAATCCGTGGTTTCAGAGCGCCTGAACCATACAAAGGAAAAGGAATTAAGTTTGTAGGCGAAGTATTAAGAAGAAAAGCAGGTAAATCAGCTTAATAATTTAGTTATGGCATTATCAAAAAACGATAGAAGACAAAGAATTAAAAACAGAATACGTAAAATTGTTTCTGGGACAGCGTCTCAGCCTCGATTGGCTGTTTTTAGAAGTAATAAAGAAATTTATGCTCAATTAGTAGATGACGTTACTGGTGTAACCATTAGTGCGGCTTCTTCAAGAGATAAAGACATCAGCTCTGTTAAAGGCTCAAAAACTGAAATTGCAACTTTAGTTGGAAAGTCAGTGGCGGCAAAAGCATTAAAGGCTGGTGTTGAAACCATCACTTTTGATAGAGGTGGTTATTTATATCATGGTAGAGTAAAATCATTAGCGGAAGGCGCTAGAGAAGCAGGACTTAAATTCTAAAGAAATTATGTATCAAAAATACAAAAGTGCAGAACTAGTAAAACCAAGTGGGTTGGATTTAAAAGACCGTTTGGTAGGTGTGCAAAGAGTTACAAAAGTAACAAAAGGTGGTAGAGCATTTGGATTTTCAGCGATTGTAGTAGTCGGTGACGAAGCTGGTGTCGTTGGACATGGTTTAGGTAAATCTAAAGACGTTGCGAGTGCAATTGCGAAAGCAATTGAAGATGCTAAGAAAAACTTAGTAAGAATTCCTTTAATTAAAGGAACACTCCCTCACGAACAAAAAGGAAAATACGGTGGAGCAAGAGTAAACATCATCCCTGCAGCTCCTGGTACAGGAGTTATTGCTGGTGGAGCTGTAAGAACTGTTCTTGAAGCCGTTGGAGTACACGATGTTTTATCCAAATCACAAGGATCTTCAAACCCTCATAATGTTGTAAAAGCTACTTTTGATGCTTTACTTCAATTAAGAGATGCGAAGTCAATAGCACGTGAGAGAGGAATTTCTCTTGAACAAGTTTTTAACGGTTAATTTACGACACGATGGCTAAGATAAAAGTAACAAAACAAAAAAGTGCGATCAATCGTACACAAAGACAAAAGCGTACATTATTAGCGTTAGGTCTTAAAAAGATTGGTCAAACGATAGAACATGAAGCAACTCCTAATATTTTAGGAATGATCAATAAAGTAAAACATTTAGTTTCTGTACAAGAAGCTTAAAATATACTGAAAAATGAATTTAAGTAATTTACAACCTGCTGCAGGTTCAGTTAAAAGTCAAGGTAAAAGAGTCGGTAGAGGACAAGGTTCTGGAAAAGGTGGTACCGCAACTCGTGGTCACAAAGGAGCTAAATCTCGTTCTGGGTACTCTAGAAAAGTAGGTTTTGAAGGTGGTCAAATGCCATTACAAAGACGTGTGCCTAAGTTTGGTTTCACAAACATTAACCGTAAAGATTACCAAGGAATTAACCTTGATACACTTCAACAGTTAGTTGACGAAAAGAAAATTAAATCTGAATTAGATTTTGAAACAATCGTTGAATTGCGTTTAGGACGTAAGCACGAATTGATTAAAATTCTAGGAAGAGGTGAGTTGAAAGCGAAGTTAAAAGTTTCAGCACATAAATTCACAGCAACAGCTAAGGCAGCGATTGAAGCAGCCGGCGGTGAAGCTGTAACACTATAACAGCCCATAAAATGAAATTTATAGAGACATTAAAAAACGTTTGGAAAATTACAGAACTTAAAGATAGAATTATTCTAACTTTAGGACTGTTATTGGTATATCGTTTTGGAGCACAAGTTGTGCTTCCCGGAATTGACGCTTCACAGTTAGGATCATTAGCATCCAAAACAGATTCAGGCCTTCTCGGACTCTTAAATGCATTTACAGGGGGTGCCTTTGCAAAAGCTTCGGTTTTTGCCTTAGGAATCATGCCATATATCTCGGCTTCTATTGTAGTTCAGTTGATGGGTATAGCAATACCTTACCTTCAGAAACTACAAAAAGAAGGTGCTAGTGGGCAAAAGAAAATTACACAAATTACACGTTGGTTAACCATCGGTATTTGTTTAGTGCAAGCACCAGCCTACCTCACAAGTCTTCCTGCTCTAATGGGTGGTACACAGGCTTTTACTTTAGGTCAAGGTGGGGTGTTTTATTTCTCCTCAATCATAATTCTAGTCACTGGTTGTGTTTTTGCAATGTGGCTAGGAGAAAAGATTACAGATAAAGGGATTGGAAATGGAATTTCACTCTTGATTATGGTGGGTATCATTGCTAACATGCCATTATCATTTGCACAAGAATTTGATTCTGCAGTGAATCAATCTCAAGGAGGGTTAATTAAAATATTAATAGAACTTGTAATATGGTTTGTTATTATCCTAGCGTCAGTCATGTTAGTCATGGCCGTTAGAAAAATAGCAGTTCAATATGCAAGACGTACCGCTTCTGGTGGCTACGAAAAAAATATCATGGGATCAAGACAATACATCCCTTTAAAGCTTAATGCTTCAGGTGTAATGCCAATTATTTTTGCACAAGCTATTATGTTTGTTCCTGGGTTATTAGGAGGTCTTGATATTTTAAAAGATTCAACTGTCGGTCAATGGTTGGTTAGTAATTTTGCAGGAAATAGTATGTTTGGTTTATGGTACAACATTGTATTCGCATTCCTAATCATTATTTTCACCTATTTCTATACAGCAATTACAGTACCTACCAATAAGATGGCTGATGATTTAAAAAGAAGTGGAGGATTTATTCCTGGAATTCGACCTGGTTCGGAAACCTCAGAATACCTCGATAAAATAATGTCACAAATAACCTTACCGGGTTCTATATTTCTAGCACTTATTGCTGTGTTTCCAGCAATCATTGTTCGTTTGATGGATATCCAACAAGGATGGGCATTATTCTTTGGAGGAACTTCATTATTGATTATGGTGGGAGTTGCAATCGACACCATGCAACAAGTAAATTCTTACTTGTTAAACAAACACTACGATGGCTTGATGAAAACAGGTAAAAATAGAAAAGCAGTCCAATAAGGCTCTCAACATAACTACATGGCAAAACAAGCAGCAATAGAACAAGACGGAAGCATCATCGAAGCATTATCAAATGCGATGTTCCGAGTAGAATTAGAAAATGGTCACGTTGTGACCGCCCATATCTCTGGTAAAATGCGAATGCATTACATTAAATTACTACCAGGAGATAAAGTAAAACTAGAAATGAGTCCTTACGATTTATCTAAGGCAAGAATAACTTATAGATACTAACAAGAAGTAAAAGATGAAAGTAAGAGCATCCATTAAAAAAAGAAGCGCAGATTGTAAAATTGTGCGCAGAAAAGGAAGACTTTACGTTATAAACAAAAAGAATCCTAGGTTCAAACAAAGACAAGGTTAATTATGGCTAGAATTGCAGGGGTAGACATCCCAAAACAAAAAAGAGGAGTAATCTCTTTAACTTATATCTATGGAATAGGTAGAAGTAGAGCTAAAGAAATATTAGCTCAAGCAAAAGTTGATGAAAGTACTAAAGTATCCGACTGGACCGATGAAGAAATCGGAAGAATTCGTGATACTGTTGGAACTTTTAAAATTGAAGGAGAACTTCGTTCAGAGACCCAATTAAACATCAAACGTTTAATGGATATCGGTTGTTATAGAGGAATTCGCCATAGAGCGGGACTTCCTTTACGTGGACAACGTACGAAGAACAACTCAAGAACTAGAAAAGGTAGAAGAAAAACAGTTGCTAACAAGAAAAAAGTAACTAAATAATAATTAGTAATATGGCAAAGTCAAGTACTAAAAAACGTAAAGTTATCGTAGAATCTACGGGAGAAGCACATGTAACGGCTTCTTTTAATAACATTATCATCTCATTAACCAATAAGAAAGGCGATGTGATCTCATGGTCATCAGCTGGAAAAATGGGTTTTAGAGGTTCTAAAAAAAATACACCTTACGCAGCTCAATTAGCAGCTGAGGACGCTTCTGGCCCTGCAAAAGAAGCAGGTCTTAAGAAAGTTAAAGTGTATGTAAAAGGACCTGGTAATGGAAGAGAATCAGCAATACGTTCTTTACATAACAGCGGAATTGAAGTTACTGAAATTATTGATGTAACTCCTACACCACATAATGGATGTAGACCTCCAAAACGAAGAAGAGTATAATTTATTAATAGTATAATCGAGAGATCAACGACTGTCGAAGGATAAGCTTAAGACCTTAATTCACAATCACTCTCAAAAACAAAACAAAATGGCAAGATATACTGGTCCTAAAACAAAAATCGCTCGTAAATTTGGCGAAGCAATCTTCGGAGAAGATAAATCTTTTGAAAAAAGAAACTATCCTCCAGGACAACACGGAAATAACAGACGTCGTGGTAAAAAGTCTGAATATGCAATCCAGTTAATGGAAAAGCAAAAAGCAAAATATACCTACGGTATATTAGAAAAGCAATTTAGAAACATGTTTAAAAAAGCAACGGCTTCACGTGGTATTACTGGTGAGGTGCTTTTACAATTATGTGAATCTAGACTAGATAATGTTGTATTTAGAATGGGATTATCTCGTTCTAGAAGTGGCGCTAGACAATTAGTATCACACAGACACATTACTGTAAATGGTGGAATTGTAAACATTCCGTCTTACTCTCTAAAAGCTGGTGATGTTGTTGCTGTTAGAGAAAAATCTAAATCATTAGAAACTATTGAATCTGCTCTATCAAACTCTTCAGCAGTTTATGAGTGGATTACTTGGAATAACGATACAAAATCTGGAACCTATGTTTCCGTTCCGGCACGTATTCAGATTCCTGAAAACATCAACGAACAATTTATCGTTGAACTTTACTCTAAATAATAAATTAATCATATTGGTATTTAGCCAAAGGATTTATTAGTGGTCTTCAAACTTGTAAATCGCGCAACTATCTAACAATTAAAACGAAGACAATTATGGCAATATTAAATTTTCAGAAACCCGACAAAGTAATCATGATTGATTCTACTGATTTCGAAGGTAAATTCGAATTCAGACCTCTAGAACCAGGATATGGATTAACAGTTGGAAATGCTTTACGTAGAGTGTTATTATCTTCATTAGAAGGTTTTGCAATTACTTCAGTAAAAATGGACAGTGTAGAACATGAGTTTTCTACCATTCCTGGCGTTGTAGAAGACGTTACAGAAATTATTCTTAACTTGAAACAAGTACGTTTCAAGCGACAAATTGATGAAGTGGACAACGAGTCTGTTTCAATATCAATTTCTGGACAAGATAAAATCACTGCAGGAGATTTTCAGAAATTTATCTCCGGATTCCAAGTTTTAAATTCAGATTTAGTAATCTGTAACTTAGATCCTAAAGTAACCATTAATATGGAATTGACTTTAGAAAAAGGACGTGGATATGTGCCTGCTGAAGAAAACAAAAAAGCTGCTGCTGCTGTAGGAACAATCTTTACAGATTCTATCTACACACCAATCAAAAATGTTAAATACAGCGTTGAGAACTTTCGTGTAGAACAAAAAACAGATTACGAAAAATTAATTTTCGAAATCCAGACAGACGGTTCTATCAACCCTCAAGATGCCTTAACACAAGCCGCTAAAATCTTAATCCACCACTTCATGTTATTCTCGGATGAGCGTATCACTTTAGAGGCAGATGAGATTGCACAAACTGAAACTTATGATGAAGAATCTCTTCACATGCGTCAGTTGCTTAAAACTAAATTAATTGACATGGATCTTTCAGTTCGTGCACTTAATTGTTTGAAAGCTGCAGAAGTTGATACTTTAGGTGACTTAGTATCCTTCAATAAAAACGATTTAATGAAGTTTAGAAACTTTGGTAAAAAATCATTAACTGAACTTGAAGAGTTAGTCAATGTAAAAGGCCTTAGCTTCGGAATGGATTTGAGTAAATACAAATTAGATAAAGATTAATTACTTTATAATTTGCGCCTCTTAAATGAGTTGATGCAAGATAAAGTTTAAATAGAATGTCATGAGACACGGAAAAAAAATAAATCATTTAGGTAGAAAAACCGCCCACAGAAAGTCAATGTTAGCAAACATGGCATGTTCTTTAATTGAACATAAGCGGATCAATACAACGGTTGCAAAAGCAAAAGCCTTAAAGCAATTTGTTGAGCCTTTAATTACAAAATCTAAAGTAGATACAACTCACAACAGACGTATTGTATTCAGTAGATTAAGACAAAAAGAAGCGATCGCTGAATTATTTGGTGGAGTCGCAACTAAAGTTGGAGACCGTCCCGGAGGTTATACTCGAATTATCAAACTAGGAAATCGTCTTGGTGATAACGCGGACATGGCAATGATCGAATTAGTAGATTTCAATGAAATTTACAATGCCGACAAACAACCTAAGAAAAAGACCACTCGTAGAAGTCGTAGAGGAGGTGCTGCAAAAGCTGTAGCTGCTGTTGAAACTACCGCAACTACAGAAGAAGAATAAATGTTAATAAGCATTTAAAATTTTAAGGATAAACTTTTTTAGTTTATCCTTTTTTTATGCAATTTTGTATAAGTTAATAAGACTTCAATAATAATGAAATACACAACACGAAAAAAAGCTATCTTACTTCTTGCTGATGGAACAATTTTTTATGGAAAAGCAATAGGTAAAGAAGGGACTGCTTTTGGAGAAGTATGCTTTAATACAGGCATGACAGGCTATCAAGAAATTTTTACAGACCCTTCTTATTTTGGTCAACTCATGGTGACTACCAATCCTCATATTGGAAACTACGGCGTAAATCAAACAGAAATGGAATCGGATTCCATCAAAATTTCCGGACTCATTTGCAAAAACTTTAGTTACAACTATTCTCGTGTTGATGCGAGTGGATCGCTAGTTGATTTTTTAGATGCACATGATTTATTTGCAATTTCCGATGTGGATACAAGAGCCCTTGTTAGTTATATTCGCGAAAATGGTGCCATGAATGCTGTTATTTCTACAGAAATAGATAACATTGAAGGTCTTAAAAAACAACTTTCTGAAATTCCACAAATGGAAGGATTGGAACTCGCCTCTAAAGTATCCACAAAAGAACCTTATTACTTTGGAGATGAAAATGCAACCTACAAGATAGCAACACTCGATATCGGCGTCAAAAAAAATATATTACGAAACTTTGCTGATCGCGATGTTTATATAAAAGTATTTCCTTTTAACTCTAGTTTTGAGGAATTGAGTGCATGGAATCCAGATGGCTATTTCTTATCTAATGGTCCTGGAGATCCAGAACCCTTAGTAGAAGCACAAGCCTTGGCAAAAACCATCATTGAAAAAAACTTACCATTATTCGGAATCTGTCTCGGACACCAAGTTATTGCTTTGGCAAATGGCGTTTCTACATATAAAATGCATAATGGACACAGAGGAATCAATCACCCTGTTAAGAATTTAGTAACAGGCAAAGGAGAAATCACCTCTCAAAACCATGGCTTTGCAGTCAATAGAGAAGAAGCAGAAGCCCACTCGGATTTAGAAGTAACACATTTACATTTGAATGACGATACTGTTGCAGGAATAGCAATGAAGTCTAAAAACTGTTTTTCGGTACAATACCACCCCGAAGCCAGTCCAGGACCCCACGATTCATCGTATTTGTTTGATCAATTCATTGAAAATTTAAAATAAATTTCAAAAAGCTCTCGCACCTAATCATCGCCTCACCCTTAATTTGTCATGATGAACGGGTTTCAGCATCTCAAGTGTTACATTTATTAGCTTAGTGTTTATTTTATCTTGAATTAAACACTCTAAAGTAGTATCACCCAACGGAATGACGAAACACAAGCGTCATTTATACTTACTACAACGTTTTAGCTAATAATTTGCATAAATCTACTCGAGAATAATTCTAAAAAAATTCATTTTCGTAAATTTGTAATCTATAAATAACTTAAACACAATACTATGAGTATCATAATTAACATTCATGCACGTCAAATCCTAGACTCAAGGGGAAATCCTACAGTTGAAGTTGATGTTACCACTGAAAACGGATTTATCGGAAGAGCAGCAGTTCCCTCTGGTGCATCTACTGGAGAACATGAAGCGGTTGAATTACGCGATGGTGGAACAGCATATATGGGAAAAGGCGTTTTAAAAGCAGTTGAAAATGTGAATGCTATTATTGCTCAAGAATTATTGGGTGTTTCTGTATTTGAACAAAATTTAATCGATCAAGTTATGATCGATTTAGATGGAACTCCTAACAAATCAAAGCTTGGTGCCAACGCTATTCTTGGAGTCTCTTTAGCGGCTGCAAAAGCAGCAGCAGCCGAATTAGGAATCCCATTATACCGTTATGTAGGTGGGGTCAGTGCAAACACCTTACCAGTTCCAATGATGAATATTATCAATGGAGGCTCACACAGTGATGCACCAATTGCTTTTCAAGAATTTATGGTCATGCCAGTTAAAGCCAAAAACTTTACACATGCCATGCAAATGGGGACCGAAATTTTTCACAACCTAAAAAAAGTATTACACGACAGAGGTCTCAGTACCGCTGTTGGAGATGAAGGTGGTTTTGCTCCAAACTTAGAAGGAGGAACAGAAGATGCGCTAGAAACCATCGCAAAAGCAGTGAAGAATGCAGGCTATAATTTAGGAGATGATGTCATGATTGCCTTGGATTGTGCTGCTGCCGAATTTTATGTGGATGGTCATTACGACTACACAAAATTTGAAGGTGAAAACGGAAAGGTACGCACAAGTCAACAACAAGCTGATTACCTAGCAGAATTAGCAGCCAACTACCCAATCATTTCGATCGAAGATGGAATGGATGAAAACGACTGGGAAGGATGGAAATACCTTACAGACAAAATTGGAGATAAAGTTCAGCTCGTTGGAGACGATTTATTTGTAACCAATGTAGAACGTCTTTCAAGAGGAATTGAAAACAATATAGCCAACTCAATTTTGATTAAAGTCAATCAAATTGGAACACTTACCGAAACAATTGCAGCGGTAAATATGGCGCACAATGCAGGTTTTACATCTGTAATGTCGCATCGTTCTGGTGAAACCGAAGACAATACCATTGCCGATTTGGCTGTGGCTTTAAATACAGGTCAAATCAAAACAGGTTCTGCATCACGAAGCGACCGTATGGCAAAATACAACCAACTCCTTCGTATTGAAGAAGAATTAGCAGAAACCGCTTATTTCCCACAAGAAAAAGCGTTTAAAATAAAATAAGTATTTCTTTTGTAGAGAGAAAAAGGCTGCCCGAAAAGGCAGTCTTTTTTTATGCCGTTTTATAAAAGCTCTAGTCTAGCTGATAGATATTAAAATATAGGATTTATAAAACAAACTTAGACCTACACTTTCTCTCTTAGCCTCATTAATAAAACATTTTTTTTTCGTAAATTCGCTGCCTATTATATAAGGAAAAATTAAAGATCCCAATAAATGTCAAATAAAGCAATCTTAGAAGTAAACGGTCAAAAACATGAATTCCCAACATTTATAGGGTCTGAAAATGAAGTCGCTATTGATATTAGCACTTTAAGAGCTGTTACTGGTGGAGTGACAACCATTGATCCTGGATTTAAAAATACGGGCTCTTGTGCTAGTGAAATTACATTTTTGGACGGAGAAAAAGGGATTCTTAGATACAGAGGCTATTCAATTGAAGAATTGGCTCATAAAGCGGACTTCCTAGAAGTCGCTTATTTATTGATTTTTGGAGAACTACCAACCAAAGAAGCGTTGGATAAATTTCATGCCGACATCAAATCTGAATCGATTGTAGATGATGACATCAGAAAAATAATTGATGCATTTCCAAAATCGGCACACCCAATGGGAGTATTGTCCTCACTAACGAGTGCACTCACAGCGTTTAATCCATCCTCTGTGAATGTGGATTCTGAAGAAGATATGTATAAGTCTTTTGTTAGAATTTTAGGTAAATTCCCTGTGTTAGTGGCTTGGGCCATGCGTAAAAAACAAGGGCTGCCACTAGACTATGGAGACAATTCTTTAGGCTATATAGAAAACGTCTTAAAAATGATGTTTAAGCAACCAAATGAAGACTACGTTCAGAATGAAATATTGGTGAATGCGTTAAATAAACTACTCATCCTCCATGCCGATCACGAGCAAAACTGTTCGACCTCTACCGTTCGAATCGTTGGATCTTCACATGCAGGTTTATTTGCCTCGATTTCTGCAGGAATTTCCGCGCTCTGGGGTCCTCTTCATGGTGGTGCAAATCAAGCAGTATTAGAAATGTTGGAAGCTATCAAAGAAGATGATGGTGATACAAAAAAATACATGTCAAAAGCTAAAGATAAAAGCGATCCTTTCAGATTAATGGGCTTTGGGCATAGAGTTTATAAAAATTTTGATCCTCGTGCCAAAATCATAAAAGTAACCGCCGATGAAGTCTTAAATGATTTAGGAGTGGAAGATCCTATTTTAGATATCGCCAAAGCACTTGAACAAGAAGCGCTAACAGACCCTTATTTTGTGGATAGAAAACTATACCCTAACGTCGATTTTTATTCTGGAATTATCTATCGTGCAATGGGGATCCCTGTAGAAATGTTTACCGTAATGTTTGCTTTAGGACGCCTTCCAGGTTGGATTGGTCAATGGCGCGAAATGCGTTTACGTAAAGAACCAATTGGCCGACCGCGTCAGATTTATACAGGAAGTACTTCTCGTTCGTTCAAATCTGTTGCTAAATAAACCTTGCTAAAGGATTCTATAACATGCTAAAACTTCATGTAAATAACGAGTATGCACATTTGAAATCCGTTCTTTTTGGAACAGCCCAAAGCAATGGTCCTATCCCCTCCATAGAAAATTGTTATGATCCCAGTAGCTTATCTCATGTGCTATCGGGCACCTATCCGACCCAAGCAGATATGCAACGTGAAATGTTGGCCGTAATGGCTGTATTTCAAAAATATGAGGTCGAAGTTTTTCGACCTAGTACTATTGAAAATTGCAATCAAATATTTGCGCGGGATATTGCCTTTGTAATTGATGACAAATTTATTAAATCCAATATACTTCCCGATCGTGCTAAAGAATATCATGCATTAGAAGCCCTTCTGCAAAAAATCAATCCAGACGATATTATAGAACTACCCGAAGCGTGTCATGTCGAAGGTGGTGATGTTATTTTGTGTAACGACTATATATTTATTGGAATCTACTCTGGGACTGATTATGCCGATTATATTACAGCTCGAACAAACCTTCAGGCAGCGGAAGCAATTCAGAAATTGTTCCCACATAAAAAGGTTAAAACTTTTGAGCTTCGTAAATCAAACTCAAATCCACTTGAAAATGCACTGCATTTAGATTGTTGTTTTCAACCCTTAGGAAATGGAAAAGCTTTGATTCATGATCAAGGATTTTTAAATAAATCCGACTTCAAATGGTTGCTTGATTTTTTTGGAACAGACAATGTTTTTGTAGTCACGCCTAAAGAAATGTCTCAAATGAATTGCAATGTATTCTCTATTTCAAAAGATGTTGTGATCTCCGAACAAAATTTTACACGCTTAAATACGTGGCTTACTGCACAAGGATATACAGTTGAGAAAGTGCCCTATGCCGAAATATCTAAGCAAGGCGGTTTACTTCGCTGTTCAACCCTTCCCTTAATCCGAAACTAAAATGTCACACATCACCAATACAGTCTTAATGATTCGCCCTGTTCAATTTCGTATGAACGAACAAACAGCGGTGAATAATTTTTACCAAAAAAATTCAGATACCCTACCTGAAACAGTGAATGCAAAAGCCACGCAAGAATTTGACAGTATGGTCGAAAAACTTAGAAATGCAAACATTCAGGTGATTGTGGTACAAGACACCAAAGAATTTGATACGCCAGACTCAATTTTTCCTAATAATTGGATTTCATTTCATAAAAACGGTACGATTGGTTTATACCCTATGTTTGCCAAAAACCGTCGCCTTGAACGTAAGGATTCGATCCTAGAAGCTGTAGAAGCAGAAGGATTTGTGATAGAAACAGTCGTTGATTATACGGAAGCAGAAACGGATGGTTTTTATTTAGAAGGCACAGGAAGTATTTTGTTGGATCGCGAAAATCAAAAGGCCTATTGTGCACTTTCGGCAAGAGCCGATGAAGAATTGTTTATTGAATTTTGTGAAGATTTTGAATACACTCCAGTAGTGTTTTCAGCCTACCAAACCGTCAATGACAAGCGCGAACTCATCTACCATACCAATGTAATGATGTGTTTAGGCACCACTTTTGCAGTGGTTTGTTTGGCAAGTATCGACGACAAAAAAGAACGAAAAAATCTTCTTAAACACCTTCATCAAGATGGAAAAAAAATAATCGAAATATCAGAAGATCAAGTGAATAATTTTGCAGGAAATATGCTACAGCTTAAAGGCACAGATAATCGTAGCTATTTGGTAATGAGTCAGTCAGCTTTGGATTCGTTACGACCCTCTCAAGTACAGTTGTTAGAAGCACATGCAACAATCCTATCAAGTCCTTTAGATACAATAGAAACGTGTGGAGGAGGGAGTGCACGTTGCATGATGGCGGAAGTGTTTTTACCCAAAACAGCCTCAAATTAGGATTAAAAAAGATGTATATTTGTAACCGAAATCAGATATACAATGACACTTCAGGAATCCTTATCACAACATATAAAACAAGCGTTTGTTGCGCTTTACAATACCCCTTTAGAAACGGTTGAATTTCAAGCAACTCGCAAAGATTTTGAGGGCGATATTACAGTGGTAACCTTTTCAATGCTACGAACCATAAAAATGAACCCAGCCCAATTGGGTGAAGAATTAGGGGCTTATTTATCAGAGCATGTTAATGAAGTCGTTCGTTATAATGTGGTCAAAGGATTTTTGAATCTCGTTCTTTCAGATGCTTATTTTATGACATTCTTTCAAACAGTGTGTGCGAACCCTACCTTTGGGTTTGTAAATCCTTCAGACGATCAAGCAGTAATGGTTGAGTATTCCTCTCCAAACACCAATAAACCCCTCCACTTAGGACACGTTAGAAATAATCTTTTAGGTTACAGTGTGTCTGAGATTTTGAAAGCATCTGGAAAAAAAGTCTATAAAACTCAAATTATCAACGACCGTGGTATTCATATTTGTAAAAGTATGTTGGCATGGCAGCGTTACGGCAACAATGAAACCCCAGAATCTACAGGACTGAAAGGGGATAAGCTAGTTGGAAATTACTATGTAAAATTCGATCAAGTTTATAAAGAAGAAATCAAAGAGTTAGAAGCAAAAGGGCTCTCTACTGAAGAAGCCAAAGCGCAAGCTCCAATATTATTAGAAGCCCAAGACATGCTTCTTAAATGGGAAGCTGGAGATGCCGCTGTGGTGTCACTTTGGGAACAAATGAATGCATGGGTATATGCTGGGTTTGAAGTTACCTATAAAGCACTAGGAGTAAACTTTGATAGCTACTATTATGAGAGTCAAACCTATTTATTAGGAAAATCATTTATTCAAGAGGGACTCCAAAAAGGGGTTTTTATTAAAAAAGAAGACGGTTCGGTTTGGTGTGATTTAACATCCGATGGATTGGACGAAAAAATTGTTTTAAGAGCCGATGGAACGGCCGTTTATATGACTCAGGATATTGGCACTGCGATCCAGCGTTTGAAAGATTTTCCGGATGTAGGCGGAATGGTTTATACCGTAGGAAATGAACAAGATTATCACTTTAAAGTCTTGTTTTTAATTCTAAAGAAATTAGGATTTGATTGGGCTAAAAACTTGACACATCTAAGCTATGGCATGGTTGATTTGCCGAGTGGAAAGATGAAAAGTCGCGAAGGAACTGTGGTAGATGCAGACGATTTAATCGTTGAAATGGCATCTACCGCCAAAGAGATTTCTCAAGAATTAGGAAAGCTTGAAGGCTATTCAGAACTTGAAAAAGCGGAAACCTACACCACAATAGGTTTGGGAGCATTAAAATATTTTATTTTGAAAGTCGATCCAAAGAAACGGATTTTATTTGACCCCCAAGCCTCAGTGGACTTTCAGGGAAATACAGGGCCATTTATACAATACACCTATGCGCGAATTCAAGCTATTTTAAGAAAATCACCCGTTGAAACAAAAGATGAACCTTTATTGGAATATGCATTGCACGATAAAGAAAAATCACTTCTCAAACAATTGCAATTATTTCCAGAAGTAATCCAACAAGCTGCCTCCAATTACAGCCCTGCTTTGGTGGCAAATTACGCCTATGATTTGGTTAAGGAGTTCAACTCTTTTTATCAAAATGTATCTATTTTGGGTGCTGATAGCACTTCCGAAATTAGATTTAGAGTGCAGCTTTCACAAGCCGTTGCTACAACCATTAAAAATGCGTTTAGTCTCTTAGGAATTCAGGTGCCTGAGCGTATGTAATTTTAGGGCTTATGGCTGATACTTTACAAGATTTTATTCCAAAGGCTGCTTATGACCAAGTAGCACAATTATTGTTACACGATAACTTAGTGGTTAAAATTAAGAAAGAACGCAAAACACGCCATGGGGATTACCGACGTTTGCCAAATGGAAAACATCAAATTACAATCAACTCCAATTTAAATACCTACCGGTTTTTAATCACCTTAATCCATGAAATCGCGCATTTTGAAGCCTATAAAACTTATGGAAAGATGATCAAGCCACATGGACTTGAATGGAAATCAGTTTTTCAGCACCTCATGCTGCCCTTTATACGTCCCGAAATTTTTCCAAATGATGTATTGCCTCTATTGGCAATGCATTTCAAAAATCCAAAAGCAAGTAGCGACTCAGATCCCGTTTTAGCCTTGAAACTCAAGCAATACGACGCCCCTAACGGAAAAACATTTATCTTTGAAGTGCCTGAAGGGGCTACGTTTCGATTGTATAATGGAAAACTGTTCCGAAAAGGTTCCAAAAGACGAACGCGTTTTGAATGTACAGAACTGGCTTCAGGCCGACTGTATGTTTTTAATCCCAATGCCGAAGTTGAACTTATTATTGAATAAATGAAGATGAACAAAAATTATTATGCAATTATAATGGCCGGTGGCGTTGGCTCTCGGTTTTGGCCAGTAAGTAAAGAATCGTTTCCAAAGCAATTTCACGATATGCTTGGAACGGGGCAGACTCTCTTACAAAAGACAGTTTCACGCTTAGAGAACTTGATCCCAAAAGAAAATATATTGATTTTAACCAATGAACGCTACTCCGATTTGGTGTTGGAACAATTGCCTCAAACTAATAAAAATCAAATTATTACAGAGCCTGCCATGCGAAACACAGCCCCTTGTATTTTAATGGCATCGCTTAAAATTCATAAACAAAATCCAGAGGCTGTTATGGTTGTCGCACCTAGTGATCATTGGATTGAGGACGAATCGGCATTTATTTCGAACCTTCAAAATGCATTTGATTTTTCTGAAAAATCAGATGTGCTAATGACCTTAGGAATAAAACCCACTTTTGCCAATACTGGCTATGGGTATATTGAATATAACAAAGCAAATCAGAACCCTGAAAAGAAAGTCCTTCAGTTTCGTGAAAAACCAAATTACGAGACCGCCAAAAGTTTTTTGGAACAGGGAAATTTTCTTTGGAATGGAGGGATTTTTATTTGGTCCACGGCCAGTGTGTTGAAAGCATTTGAAATGCATCAACCGAAATTATACTCGCTTTTTTCCAAAGGAAAAAACGATTATAATACCGATCGAGAAGCTGCTTTTGTGTCTGAGAATTATAAGAACGCAAAAAATATTTCTGTAGATTATGCAATTATGGAACCCAGTGAAAACGTCTATGTCATCCCCGCTACTTTTGACTGGAATGATTTAGGCACATGGGGAAGTTTGTATGATAAAATCTCTGAGAACTCAACAGAAAATGCGGTAGTTAACACTCGTTTATTGGCAGAAAACTCTTCTGGTAATATGGTTAAAACAGACACGAATAAAATAGTTGTCCTTGACAGTTTGGATGATTTTATAGTGGTAGAAGAAAAGGAAATTTTACTTATCTTTCCAAAGACTAAAGAACAAGACATTAAGCAATTACGCGAACGAGTGAAGGAGAAATTTGGCGATCAACACATTTAATTATGGATAACAATCTAAATCAAGAGTTAGAAAACGTAAACACAGAGCAATCTAAAGCTGCTGTTAAGGAAGATGCTAAAGGGCTTTGGATCTCGTTGAAAACATTTATAATTGAACTCTTAGATTTTAGACATGACACGGATAGAGAGGCGACAATAGCCGCAATAAAAACAGATATTCCTTTTAAAGGTGCTACGGCTTGGATTTTGATTTGTTCTATTTTTGTGGCATCGGTTGGGTTAAACGCTAATTCGACCGCAGTAGTCATCGGAGCGATGTTAATATCCCCACTTATGGGTCCCATACTTGGAATTGGACTCTCAATTGCGATTAATGATATTGATACCCTCAGAAAATCCTTAATCAATTTAGCAACCATGCTCGTTTTGAGTCTGTTAACTGCTTTTTTGTTCTTTTACCTATTTCCATTAAGTCAAGACAACTCGGAATTATTGGGACGTGTTAAACCCGATATTAGAGATGTTCTTATTGCATTTTTTGGAGGTCTCGCACTCATCATTGCAAGAACTAAAAAGGGGACTGTTGCAAGTGTGATTTTTGGTGTAGCAATCGCTACAGCCTTAATGCCTCCTTTGTGTACCGCAGGCTACGGATTGTCTCAGGGTAATTTTGATTACTTCTTTGGTGCCATGTATTTGTTTACAATTAATACAATTTTTATTGCTTTAGCTACATTTTTGGTTTTAAAGATCTTGAGGTTTCCAATGTTAAAATATGCCAATTCGCAGCGTAGAAAAAACATTGCTCGCATTGCAACGCTCTTGGCTTTGGCAGCGATGCTTCCAGCTGGGTGGACGTTTTATAATGTTTTGCAAGAAACACGTTATGAGCAGGATTATAAAACATATTTAGAATCCGAAATTAATCAGAATGATAATCTTTGGCTTCAGCGCGATAAAATTGATTTCGATGAAAAAATGATCACACTAAATTTTAATGGAGAAATTGCCGAAGCAACCAAATCAGACTTAATAAATGAGTTGAAAGGCTATGAATACCTTCAAGAGTTTAGTTTAACCATTAACGGAAATAAAAACCGAAGTGCAGATAAAATTTTGGATCTCTATGATGTTGCGATTGATAAAATTGAAAAACGAGACAGCATCATTGTTGCCTTAGAAATGGATATCGACAGTCTTAAATTAGTCCTCAGTTCCAATAAAAACGACATGGATTCAAAAGTGTTTTTAAACCTATCGAAAGATGCTAAAATTCAATTTTCTGACTTAGAATCTTTTGGCTATGCAAAAATGTTGGCATCTTCAAATTTTAGAAATGCAGATACAATTACGCTGATTAAAACAAAATGGAATTCTGCTTTGTCAGACAGTCTGGTAGTACTTAAAAAACAAGCTTTAAAAACTTGGATCGAAAAAGAACTTGAGGCAGATGATGTTGAGGTAATTAGTAATTAAGAATCAATGGTCTTCTAAGTACATCTTACGTACTTTTTTGAACAAATTAGAAGAGTACACAAAATCTGTAACGACTTTATTGTCCGTTCTAAAGATCGTGTCCTTACTGCCTTCCCAAGCATTATGTCCATCTTTTAGAAACAGAATATTTTGACCAATCTCCATGACAGAATTCATGTCATGTGTGTTGATCACTGTTACAATATTATTTTCATGGGTAATTTCTTGAATTAAATTATCTATGACAATAGCTGTTTTAGGATCCAAACCAGAGTTGGGTTCATCACAAAACAAATATTTAGGGTTATTTACGATCGCTCTTGCGATTGCAACTCGTTTTTGCATTCCACCAGAGGCTTCACTAGGTATTTTATCATGTGCATTTTCTAGGTTCACGCGCTTCAAAGCAGAATTTACTCGGTCCTCCATTTCGCCTTGCGTTTGTTTTGTAAACATCCTTAAAGGAAACATGACATTTTCCGCAATTGTTAAGGAATCAAAAAGAGCCCCACCCTGAAAGACCATACCAATTTGCGAACGTAGGGTTCTTTTTTCATTATCGGAAAGGGTTGAAAATATGTTTTCATCATACGCAATACTGCCTTCTTCATAATCAAAAAGCCCAAGTAAACACTTTAGCAAAACCGTTTTTCCAGATCCACTTTGTCCAATGATAAGGTTGGTTTTTCCAGATTCAAAAACAGTAGAAATTCCTTTTAAGACTTTGGTGTCTTCAAATGATTTATGTAGGTTTTTGATTTTAATCATTAGCTTAGTAACATTTGAGTTAAAATATAATTTAATAGAATGATGGATACACTTGTCCAAACAAAAGCCGTCGTACTTGCTTTACCGACTTCCAATGCACCACCTTTCATATAATATCCGTGGAAGGAAGGGATGGTTGCCAATAAAAAGGCAAATACAAATGTTTTAATAAAAGCATAAGCCATATGAAAAGGAATAAAGTCCATTTGTACTCCAATCACATAATCTTCAAAACTTGAAAACCCGCCATAAACACAGGCAGCCATTCCACCAATAATCCCTAAAAACATAGCGATTGAAATTACAAAAGGGTATAAGAAAAGCGCAATAACTTTTGGAAATACCAAGTAATTCACAGAGTTGATCCCCATTACTTCTAAAGCGTCAATTTGTTCTGTAACTCGCATCGTTCCAATACTAGAAGTTATAAAAGACCCCATTTTCCCAGCCATAATAACAGAAATAAAAGTGGGAGCAAATTCTAAAATAACAGATTGACGCGTGGCAAAACCTACAAGGTATTTTGGAATCAATGGATTGTCAATGTTAAGAGCTGTTTGTATGGTAACAACTCCACCCACAAAAAAAGAGATAAATGCAACAATACCAATAGAGCCGATAATTAAATCTTCAATATCCTTTAGAATCAATTGCTTCATCACAGACCATTTTGTCGGTTTGCGAAGCATTTCGCCAATCATTAAAAAATAAGACCCAATATTGTGGAGGTAGTTCATAAAAATGTAATTAATGCTAAAGTAAAAAAAACTCCCCATTAATTTGTAGTTATTAAAATGGAATCATTAAAAAAAGATGTATTTTTGACCATCAACAAGTCTTAATTATGAAGTTTCCAAAATTCACTTACCTCTTTTTGTTTTTGGGTATTTTTTCTTGTAAAAATAGCCCTGAGTATTCATCTTCCAATAATTTGGATATAATAACTTCGAAACCAAAGCTCGTGGTTGGAGTAGTGGTCGATCAAATGCGTTTTGATTATTTGAATCGTTTCAAAAATAAATATTCTGCCAATGGATTTTTAAGGTTGATAAAACAAGGCTATAGTTGTAATAACCATCATTTTAATTTTATACCAACCTATACAGCACCTGGTCATGCTTCAATTTTTACAGGTACCACTCCAAGTGTGCACGGAATTATTGGGAATAGTTGGTATGATAAAGCGTCAAACTCAACCGTTTATTGCACAACAGATAAAGTATATATTCCTGTAGGTGCCGCTGCAAAATATGGACAAGCATCTCCTCGAAATATGAAAGTGACCACCCTTGCCGATCAAAACAGATTGTTTACACAAATGAACGGAAAAACAATAGGCGTTTCTATTAAAGACCGTGGAGCTGTGTTCCCCTCCGGACATACGGCAAATGGAGCGTATTGGTTTGAAGGTTTAAATGAAGGGAAATGGATGACTAGTACCTATTATATGGATGCACTTCCACAATGGGTTAAGGATTTTAACACCCCCTCTAATATAGCATCTTATTTAAAACCATGGAACACACTTTATGATATCAGTCTTTATGAAGAAAGTGGTTCTGATTTGTCCGATTATGAACAAGGCTTTAATGGAAAATCAACGTCTGAGTTTCCTTACGATTTAAAAGCCTTAATGGAATTAAACGAGGGCTATGATATTATTAAAAGCACGCCTTTTGGAAATACAATGATTACAGATTTTGCATTATCTGCCATTGAAGCTGAAAGTTTGGGGGTAGATGATTACACGGATTTTTTGACTGTAAGTTATTCATCTACGGATTATATAGGACATAATTTTGGGATCAACTCGGTAGAACTACAAGATACGTATTTACGTTTAGATTTAGAAGTAGAACGTTTGCTCAATTACCTAGATGCTAAGGTGGGCGCAGGAAATTATACTTTATTTTTAACTTCTGATCACGGAGCTGTTGATGTCCCATCTTTTTTAACGGATGTACACATTCCCAGTGGTTATGTGCCAAAAAATAGTTTTGCGTCTTTATATACAAACCTAAAAAAGAAATATGGTGTTTCGGACTTAATCATGAAAATCAGTAATGATCAAGTGTTTTTAAATCAGGAACGTATTACTGCATTGAAAGTCAACTTAGAAGATGTACAGAAATTTGTTGTAAATGAAATTATCAGCTACCCACACATCAAAAAGGCTTATACAGCTACCACAATGCAAACGCGTTATTTTAAAGAAGGTGCAGTGAAAATGCTTCAGAATGGCTATCACCAAAAACTCTCTGGAGACGTGTTGTTTACGCTTGAATCGGGGGTGATTTCTTATGATTCAAAAGGCACCACACACGGGTCTGGATATAACTACGATACGCATGTACCTCTATTGTTTTATGGCAACAGAATACAGCCCGGAAAAACTTACAAACGTACCAACGTGACGGACATTGCTCCTACAATTTCGGCACTTTTAGGAATTGCTTTACCAAGCGGAGCCACAGGAACTGTTATTGAAGAGGTGATTTATTAGCCGAGGCGATCAGGTCTTTATTTATGGAGTCGATGTAATTTAACAGCGCATCTTTTCCAGTATAATTTGCAGAAGAAGTAACAAAGTAATTAGGGAATTCTTCCCAAGTTTCTAAAAGAATGCTTTTATACTTATCAATGTGATCTTCAATGGCTTTGGGACGTAGTTTATCTGCTTTCGTAAAAATGATTGAAAAAGGGATTCCATGCTCTCCTAACCACTGCATAAACGCCAAATCAACTGTTTGGGGAGCATGACGAATATCAACTAAAACAAATGCAGAAATCAGTTGTTTTCGTTCGCTAAAATAAGCAGTAATAAATTTTTGAAATGTTTTTTTAGCGGCCTTAGAAACTCGAGCATATCCATAGCCAGGTAGATCTACTAAAAACCATTCATTATTTATTAAAAAATGATTGATCAATTGTGTTTTTCCTGGGCGTCCAGATGTTTTAGCTAAGTTTTTTTGATTGGTAAGCATGTTAATGAGTGATGACTTACCAACGTTACTGCGTCCAATAAAAGCGTATTCAGGAAGTTTGTTTGTGGGGCATTTTGCGACTTCTTGGTTGCTTACCACAAACTCAGCCGTTTTAATTTGCATAACTATTATATTTTAAAACCCTCTTTTAGTAAACCACTCATACACGATTTCATTAAATCGATCGGGGTGTTCCATCATAGCTGCATGGCCACATTTATCAATCCAAAATAACTCTGAATCAGGAAGTAATTTATCAAACTCTTCAGCAACATTTGGAGGGGTTACAATATCATTTTTACCCCATACAACGCACGTTGGGGATGTAATTCCAGGGAGGTCTTTTGCCATGTTGTGACGGATGGCACTTTTTGCAATGGCGAGTATTTTTATGAGTTTATTACGGTCATTTACGGTTTCATAAACTTCATCTACGATGGCTTTGGTAGCCACTTCAGGATCGTAAAACACTTCTTGAGCTTTTGCTTTCATTACTTCGTAGTCGCTACGTTTTGTGTAGCCACTGCCCATTGCACTTTCGTAGAGTCCAGAACTGCCTGTAATTATAAGTGCTTTTACTTCATTAGGGTATAACTTTGTATAATACAGCCCTATGTGACCACCTAGTGAATTTCCAATAAGGATGACATCTTTATAGCCTCTAAATTCGATAAAATCATTTAAGTAATTTGAAAAACTTTTAACGTTTGTTTTATGTAAAGACAAGGAATATAGAGGTAACTCAGGAAGAACAACCATGTAACCGTTCTTACTAAAAAATTCAGTAACTCCGTCAAAATTACTTAATCCACCCATCAATCCATGAAGAATTATAATTGGCTGTCCTTCACCGATTTCAACATAGTTGAATTTCCCCTCTTGCTTTAAACTATAATTCATATTGATTCAAAAAAATTGGTCTCTGGCAAATCTACACAATTTAATTTAAAATGTTTTGAATATTTAAAGCGAACTGTCAATTGATTTTAGCGTTTTCAATGTCGCTATAAACCTTAATATTCACATCATAAAAGTAATTAACAGCCTTTTGTTGATAGTCTCTACCACTTTGTAAGTTGTTGGTTCTCTATTGTATAACATTAAAATTTATGCAGTTTATCGATTTAATATGCTGTTTATAGAAATTTATTAACAATGTGGTAAATTGTGGTAAATTGTGGTAAATATTTTTTAGCTTTGAAGTTAAGAATATAATAAATCAGAACACTGCAGCGTGAATACATTAATTGGAACATACGAATGTAAGGTAGATGCAAAAGGCAGGCTTATGCTGCCAGTTGCGTTTAAAAAGCAGCTTGCTTCTGTTACGGAAAAAGGCTTTGTTTTAAAGCGTGCCGTTTTTCAGCCCTGTTTAGAGTTATATCCAATGCAAGAGTGGGAGTCGATGATGCACAACGTCAATAAGCTCAATCGATTCAAAAAGAAAAACAATGATTTTATCAGACGATTTACAGCAGGAGTCAAGTCTGTTGACTTAGATGTATCAGGACGACTGTTAATTCCAAAAGACCTTGTAGGTTTTGCAGGAATCACTAAAGAAATTGTAGTGACTTCGGCAGTGAATATTATTGAAATTTGGGATAAAGATAAATACGAAAAGGCTATTGATGATGCTGCGAATGATTTTGCAGATTTAGCAGAAGATGTAATGGGACAAGACGATGCAGATAGATTATCATAACCCTGTATTACTCAGCGAAACCGTTGAGGGATTAAATATTAAAGAAGACGGTATTTATGTAGATGTGACATTTGGAGGTGGAGGTCATAGTAGAAAAATACTTGAATCTTTGGGTTCAAAAGGAAGGTTAATTGCCTTTGATCAGGACAAAGACGCTCTTTTAAATACAATAGAGGACTCCCGATTTTTATTGATAAATGAGAACTTCAGATATGTGAAACGCTTTTTGAGATTCCATGGCATTAAATCTGTTGATGGAATTTTAGCTGATTTTGGAGTTTCCTCGCATCAATTTGATGAAGCTGACAGGGGGTTTTCAATCCGATTTGATGCTCAATTAGATATGCGGATGAATCAACAAGATAGCCTTTCGGCACATTCGTTGGTAAACACCTATGAAGAGGAAGATTTGAAACGTGTGTTTTGGCAGTATGGAGAATTAAGGACAGCTCCAGCCTTGGCAAAAACCATTGTAGCCGCAAGAGCCGAAAAAGGAATAGAAACCACCTTTGAGTTGAAAGCTGTTTTAAAAAAACACCTTCCGAATGGAAGAGAAAATAAAATTTTAGCACAGATATATCAAGCAATTCGGATTGAAGTGAATCAAGAAATTGAGGCTCTTAAAGCGTTTTTATTTCAAACTCCAGAGTTGTTAAATGAAGGAGGACGATTGAGTGTTATATCCTATCACTCTTTAGAAGATCGATTGGTTAAACGATTTATAAGAAACGGCTTGTTTGAAGGAGAACCAGAAAGAGATGTATTTGGGAACTTTGAAGTTCCACTAAAGAAAGTAGGGGGTTTGATTGTTCCAGATGCAAAAGAAATAAAACTAAATAACAGAGCACGTAGTGCTAAACTAAGGATTGCTGAGAAGCTAAATACATAATCAGACGAATGAAAAACAAGATATACAATATTTTAAAAGGAACCTTTCTCGTGAGCGATGGAGCTTTTAAAAATTGGCGTCTGATTTTCTTTTTTTTAGCCCTTGCACTCGGAATGATTGCAAGTTCTCATAATGCAGATAGTAAAGTCTATAAAATTGCAAGGCTCAATGAGCAGGTGAAAGCCTACCGTTCAACCTATGTAGAAACTCGTGCGCAATTGATGGAATTGAAAATGGAATCGGTGATCCGAAAGCGCTTGTCAGGACTAGGAATTAAACCATCGTCCAATCCACCTTTTAAAATCATCATTAACTCAAAAACTAATTAATTTAATGCAATCAACTGAAAAGTCTATAATGAACAAACTGTACTTCACAAGTGGAGCGATGTTCATTTTTGCGCTTTTGGTAGTGTATAAATTAGTTACAATTCAATTTGTTGAAGGCGATCAGTACCGAATTATTGCAGATAACCGAACGATTAAAGACGACATCATTCCAGCAAATCGTGGGAACGTGTATTCTGTAGGAGGGAGTTTGTTGGCAACTTCTGTACCTAAGTATGATATCCGTATTGATTTAGTAACCCCGAGTCATAAAAATTACGAAGCGTTCATAGAGCCTTTATGCGATTCGTTGGCAAGTTTTTATAATACATCGTCTGAGGAATATAAACGTAAGTTGCGTTTAGCTCGAGAAAATAAAAACCGCTACTTTCTGTTGGCACGTAATTTAGATTACTCCCAGTATCTGCAATTTAGAGATTTTCCATTGTTGAATTTAGGTGCTTTCAAAGGAGGGCTTATAGTCGAGCAAACAACAAAACGCGATTATCCAATGGGATCCATTGCACAACGGTTGATTGGTTATGAGCGTTTTGATGATCAAGGCAATGTAACCCGTGTTGGGATTGATGGTGCTTTTGGCGAAAAATATTTGAGAGGTGAAGACGGTAAGAGACGTAAACAAAAAATAGGGAAAGGGCAGTGGAAACCAATTGAAGATTATAATCAAGTGGAACCTCAAGATGGCTATGATGTCTATACAACCATTGATGTTAATATTCAAGATATAGCCCACCATGCACTTTTGGAGCAATTGGAATACTATAAAGCCGATCATGGAACTGTGGTTGTTATGGAAACCAAAACAGGCGAAATACGCGCCATTTCTAATTTGGGTCGAAATAAAGAAGGACTGTATTATGAACGTCTTAACTATGCAGTTGGTGAATCGCACGAGCCTGGATCAACTTTTAAGCTCATGGCCTTGGCAGTCGCTTTAGAAGACAGGGTTATTGATACCACCACAATGGTAGATACTAAAAAAGGGGTGTTGTCCTATTATGGTAAAAAAGTAAAAGATTCTAAAAAAGGGGGGTATGGCAACATTTCGGTCGCAAAAGCCTTTGAAGTATCTTCTAATACAGGAATCGTAAAGGCGATTCACAGTGCGTATAAAGAAAATCCTCAAAAATTTGTGGATGGATTGTACAGAATGAACCTTAAAGACTCTCTAGGACTTCCACTTATAGGAGAAGGAAAGTCGATTATTCCAGATCCAAGAATAAAAAATGGACGTTGGAGCGGTATTGCACTGCAATGGATGGCGTATGGATATGGTGTTTCTTTTACACCGCTTCAAACCCTGACATTTTATAATGCCATTGCAAATGATGGAGTTATGGTACGCCCAAAGTTTTTACGTGAAATTAAAGAAATTGACACTTCCATAGAAACCTTTAGTACCGAAGTTATTAATCCTCGAATTTGTTCCGAAGAAACGGTTTTAAAACTACAACAACTTCTTAAAAATGTGGTAGAAAAAGAGCATGGAACTGGGCATGGTTTGTACTCCGATAAATTTTCTATGGCAGGCAAAACAGGAACCTGTCAAAAGGATTATGTAAATAAAGATCAGTTGAATTATATCTCCTCATTTTCAGGTTATTTCCCTGCGGATGATCCAAAATATTCATGTATTGTAGTCATTCATGAACCCGATAAAAGTGTTGGGTATTATGGCGCTGATGTGGCAGGACCGGTATTCAAAAAAATTGCACAAAAGATTTTTACAGATGCTCCTGTAATTGATAAGATAAATGACCTCAATCAAAAGTCGGAAACAGTTAAAGCAAGTTATGATAATTATTATGCTGTAGCTCAAAAATATAAAACGATCATGCCTAATTTAAAAGGGATGTCGGCTATGGATGCAATTTCTATTTTAGAAAACATGGGTTTAAAGGTAAGAACTCAGGGTAACGGAACCGTTTCAAAACAATCGGTAAAAAGTGGTCAAAAAGTAAAACCTCAATCTGTAATAACGCTCGTCTTATCATGAAGAATCTAAAAAACATATTACAGAAAATTCCCGTTGAGAAAATCATTGGATCTGATAATCGATCGATTTCTAGTATACAATACGATTCTCGAAGTGTTGAGCAGAACAGTCTTTTTGTGGCGATTAATGGAGGTGTTTTTGATGGTCATACATTTATTTCTAAAGCAATTGATCAGGGAGCAGTAGTCATTGTTTGTGAAAACTTACCCGAAGAATTAGTTGCTGAGATTACCTATATAAAAGTTAAGAGTGCAGCAAGAGCCTTGGCACTTATGGCATCTAACTACTATGCTAACCCTTCCAAAAATTTAAAACTGATTGGAATTACAGGAACCAATGGTAAAACCACTGTTGCAACACTTCTTTATGAATTATTTAAACAAGCAGGTTATAAAGTAGGGCTTATTTCTACCGTAAAAATCATGGTGGATAGTGAAACATTTTCTGCTACATATACCACTCCTGATCCTGTAGTGATCAATTCGTATTTAAGTCAAATGAACTCTCAAGGAGTTGAGTTTTGTTTTATGGAAGTCAGTTCCCATGGAATTCATCAATATAGAACGGAAGGATTGCATTTCGAGGGGGGTGTCTTTACTAACCTTTCTCATGATCATTTGGATTATCACGCTTCATTTGCAGACTATAGAGATGTAAAAAAATCATTTTTCGATCAATTGCCGGCAACCGCATTTGCTCTTGTAAACGCCGATGATAAAAACGGGTTGGTTATGCTTCAAAATACCAAAGCCAAGCAATCGACCTATGCTTTAAAAAGTTATGCAAATTACCGTGTTCAGATTTTGGAAAATCAATTTAGTGGACTATTGTTAAAAATAAATGACAGCGAAGTATGGGTGAAATTAATAGGTGATTTTAATGCGTATAACTTAACTGCGATTTATGGTACTGCCGAACTTTTGGGGTTAAAATCAGATGAGATCTTGCGTATAATGAGTGCTCTTGACAATGTTAATGGAAGGTTTGAGTACTTTAAATCAGACGCTAATATTACAGCTATTATCGATTACGCTCACACCCCAGATGCTCTTAAAAATGTATTGGAAACAATAAATACAATTCGATCCAAAAATGAAACACTAATTACAGTGGTTGGATGTGGTGGTGACCGAGATCGTTCTAAGCGTCCAAAAATGGCACATATTGCGTCTGCATTGAGTACTAAAGTTATTTTCACAAGTGACAATCCAAGGTCAGAAGACCCAGATAAAATTATTTCTGAAATGGAAGTTGGTGTCGAAGCACAGAACTCTAAAAAAACCATGTCAATTACAAATCGTAAGCAAGCAATTAAAACCGCTTGTCAGTTAGCTCAGTCTAATGACATCATTCTTGTTGCTGGGAAAGGGCATGAAACCTATCAAGAGGTCAATGGGGTTAGAAGTGATTTTAATGACTATAAAATAACGGAAGAATTTCTAATACAATTAAACAAATAATATGCTGTACTATTTATTCAAATATTTAGAAGAATCGCACCAATTTCCAGGAGCCTCTCTTTTTGGGTTTATAACCTTTAGGGCAGCAGTTGCAATTATTTTATCATTAATGATTTCAACCATTTTTGGGAAACGCATTATTCGTTTTCTTCAAAAACAACAAGTTGGAGAAACTATTCGTGATTTAGGATTAGAAGGTCAAAAAGAAAAGGCGGGCACACCAACCATGGGAGGGTTGATTATTATTTTATCCACTCTAATTCCTGTTGTATTATTAGCCAAGTTAGATAATATTTATATCATTTTACTTCTCATTACTACCTTATGGATGGGGGTGATAGGATTTATAGACGACTATATTAAAAAATTCAAAAATGATAAAGAAGGTCTCAAAGGTCGATTTAAAGTATTAGGTCAAATTGGATTGGGAATCATTGTCGGAACAACTCTATATTTTCATGACGATGTAACAATTAAAGAAAAAATTCCAGCCAATATGCAGGTTGAGATTGCAGCGAGTCAACAGTCGACAATTCAGTTTTACCCAGAAACAAAATCGACCAAAACAACCATCCCTTTTGTGAAATCAAACGAATTTAATTATGCCGATTTGATCACTTGGATTCATCCAGGTTTAGAAAAACACGCATGGATTGTATTTGTTTTAGTTGTTATTTTTATTATCACAGCCGTTTCAAATGGTGCCAACCTAACCGATGGTATTGATGGTTTGGCAGCAGGAACCTCGGCAATCATTGTATTGACCTTAGGAATTTTTGCTTGGGTATCAGGAAATATAATTTTCTCTGATTATTTAAATATTATGTACATCCCAAGGGTAGAAGAAATTACCATATATATTGCTGCGTTTGTAGGTGCGTTGATTGGTTTTCTTTGGTATAACACCTTTCCAGCACAAGTATTTATGGGAGATACAGGCAGTTTGACAATCGGCGGAATCATTGCAGTCATTGCCATTGCCGTCCGAAAAGAATGGTTGATTCCTGTGTTGTGTGGAATCTTTTTAGCAGAAAATTTATCAGTGGTATTACAAGTAAGTTACTTTAAATATACCAGAAAAAAATATGGCGAAGGTCGACGCATTTTTAAGATGTCCCCTTTGCATCATCATTACCAAAAATTAGGCTACCACGAAAGCAAAATTGTCACCCGTTTTTGGATTGTGGGAATTTTGTTGGCCATTTTAACCATTGTCACTCTGAAAATTCGATAGATGAAACGATTGGTGGTTCTTGGTGGAGGCGAAAGTGGCGTAGGTGCTGCTCTGTTAGGAAAAGAAAAAGAGTACAACGTATTTCTTTCTGATGCTGGAAAGATTACGAAAAAATATAAAGACGTTCTTAGACATAATGAGATTGAATGGGAAGATGAAGGGCATACCGAGTCCAAGATTTTAAACGCAGATATAGTGGTTAAAAGTCCTGGAATTCCAGATCACATTCCACTGATTCAAAAATTAAAAGCAGCTTTTATTTCTGTGATTTCTGAAATTGAATTTGCGGCATTATTTACAAGTGCCAACATCATTGGAATTACGGGAAGTAATGGAAAGACCACGACAACACTGATGGTTCATCAGATATTAAGTCATGCTGGATTGGATGTAGCAATTGGGGGAAATATCGGCGATAGTTTTGCGAAGCAAGTCCTGAACAACAATATTAACTACGTTTTGGAACTGAGTAGTTTTCAGTTAGATGGAATAGAAAAATTCAGACCACACATTGCGATTATTACCAATATTACACCGGATCACTTGGGTCGCTATGATTATAAATTTGAAAACTATATCGCTTCAAAGTTTAGAATCGCAATGAATCAAACCTCGAAGGATTATTTGATATATGATTCAGATGATGAGGTTATTGTATCCTATTTAAAGACCCATAACATTCAATCGACATTAGTGCCTTTTTCGCTAACAAGAAAAGTCACAAACGGAACTTATTTAGAACAAAATAATATAATAATAGAATTTAATAATAGAGACATCATTATGCCAACAACAACCTTAGCTTTAGAAGGAAAGCACAACATCAAAAATGCGATGGCTGCTTCGACTGTTGCCCACCTGTTAAAAATCAGAAATGCAACGATTAGAGAAAGTCTCGAAGGATTTCAAGGTGCAGAGCATCGCTTGGAACAGGTTCTTACAATCAATAAAGTTCAGTATGTAAATGATTCCAAGGCCACTAATGTAAATGCGACCTATTATGCCTTAGAGAGTATGAACACGCCTACGGTTTGGATTGTAGGAGGAGTCGATAAAGGAAATGATTACAAGGCATTGTTTCCATTTGTCAATGAAAAAGTCAAGGCTATTATTTGTTTAGGAAAAGATAACGAAGCATTATTTGATGCCTTCGGAACTATGGTGGAAAACATCATAGAAACACAGTCTATGAGCGAAGCGGTTCAAATCGCTTATAAAATTGCTACTGCTGGGGAATCAGTATTGTTATCTCCTGCCTGTGCTAGTTTTGATTTATTTGAAAATTATGAAGACCGCGGTCATCAATTTAAAGCCGCTGTAAGACAACTATAATGAAGGCACTATTTGATAACATAAAGGGAGATCGTATCATATGGGCTATTGCTGCTTTGTTGGCAATATTCTCGTTTTTACCAGTTTACAGTGCGGCAAGTAATTTAGCCTACATTGGAAACGGGAGTAATACCTTTAGTTATTTTATCAAGCACTTTGTGCATTTGTTTTTAGGATTTTCAATTATCTATGGAGTTCATAAAATTCCGTACCGTTATTTTAGAGGGCTTTCCTTAGTAATGATTCCAGTGATTTTAATATTATTAGTTGTTACAATGCTACAAGGTTCAACCATAGGAGGAGCGAATGCAAGCCGTTGGATTCGTGTTCCAATAGTAGGATTTACATTTCAACCCTCAACCTTGGCTGCTTTGGTATTAATGGTGTATGTAGCACGATATTTATCAAAAATTAAAGATATAGAACACTCTTTTAAAGACTCTATTTTACCACTGTGGATTCCTGTTTTTATAGTGTTAGGGTTGATTCTTCCTGCTAATTTTTCTACAGCAGCACTTATTTTTTCAATGGTGATTTTATTGACATTTTTAGGAGGGTATCCATTAAAATATTTATCGGTTATTATAGGCTCAGGTCTTTTAGTACTTATGTTTTTTGTGTTAACGGCGAAAGCCTTTCCAGATTTGATGCCAAATAGAGTTGATACTTGGACAAGTCGTATTACAAGCTTTATGGATCCGGATGTCACGGTAGAAGATTATCAAATTGAAAAAGCCAAAATTGCCATTGCTAGCGGAGGTATTCAAGGATTGGGACCAGGTAAAAGCATTCAGAAAAACTTTTTACCACAATCATCATCTGATTTTATTTTTGCTATTATAATTGAAGAGTACGGCCTCATAGGTGGCATGTGTTTGCTACTTCTATATCTGTGGTTGTTGTTTAGAATTGTAATAGTAGCTCAAAAGTCAGAAACTGTTTTTGGAAAATTATTATGCATAGGGGTTGGAATTCCAATTGTGTTTCAAGCCTTAGTGAATATGGGAGTAGCAGTGCAGCTATTTCCTGTAACGGGACAAACATTACCGCTCATAAGTAGCGGAGGAACCTCTATTTGGGTGACTTGCTTGGCACTTGGAATTGTGTTAAGTGTGAGTAGCAAACGAGCTACTGAAAAAATACAAGAAGATGAAGAACCACATCCTTTAGAAATATTAAGCGAAGCACTTTAATGAAGTCGTATAAAATCATATTATCAGGTGGAGGAACAGGGGGTCATATATACCCTGCGATTGCCATTGCAAACGAATTAAAAGCACGATTCCCAAAATCGGAGTTTTTATTTGTGGGTGCAAACGATAAAATGGAAATGCAAAAAGTACCACAAGCAGGATACCCTATTAAAGGGTTATGGATTGCAGGCATTCAAAGGCGACTGACATTTAAAAACGTATTATTTCCTCTTAAATTAGTGGTAAGTATGATTAAGTCCTTGGCAATTGTAAGTACATTTAAACCCAATGTTGTAATTGGAACAGGTGGTTTTGCCAGCGGACCTCTATTACAAGTGGCTGCAATGAAAGGTGTGCCAACATTGATTCAAGAGCAAAATTCCTTTCCAGGAATTACAAATAAATTATTATCCAAAAAAGTAAATAAAATATGTGTGGCATATGAAGGACTGGAACGCTTTTTCCCAAAAGAAAAATTGATTTTAACCGGCAACCCAGTCCGACAAGATTTATTGGATTTAGATCAGAAATTAGCCGAAGCACAAGCGTTTTTTAAGTTAGACCCTAACAAAAAAACACTGTTAGTATTAGGGGGGAGTTTGGGAGCACGTCGTATGAATCAGCTTATAGAATCCGAATTGGATTTTTTCAATGGTTTAGGGATTCAAACAATATGGCAGTGTGGGAAGTTGTATTTCGATGATTACAATCAATTCAACACCTATCAGGATGTGCAAGTACATACGTTTCTAAATCGAATGGATTTAGCCTATGCTGCAGCCGATATTATCATATCAAGAGCAGGTGCCAGTTCTGTGTCCGAGCTTTGTGTTGTTGGAAAACCAGTAATTTTCATTCCCTCACCCAATGTGTCAGAAGACCATCAAACCAAAAATGCATTAGCGGTTTCAGAAAAAAATGCCGCCTTAATACTAAGTGAAAAAGAATTGGAATCAAGTTTTGAGACGCAGTTCTCTACACTCATTGCATCTGAATCTCAACAAATAGAATTATCAACAAACATCAAAAAGTTAGCTTTAAAACAAGCAACCCAAACCATTGCCGATGAAATTGAAAAGCTGTTAAACAAATGAATTTAAAAACCATCCATAACGTATTTTTTATTGGCATTGGAGGTGTCGGTATGAGTGCGCTTGCGCGTTACTTTGCGTTGGACGGAAAAACAGTTGGAGGGTATGATAAAACCCCCACTTTGATAACGGAGTCTCTTGCAGAACTTGGGATTCATGTTCAATTTGAAACAGAACTAAATCAAATCAACGATCGATTTTTAAATCCGAACGCTACACTCATTGTGTTTACCCCAGCAATTTCAGAATCAAATGTGATTTTACAGTATTTTAGAGCTCATGATTTTCAAGTATTAAAACGTTCCGAAGTGTTAGGTCTTGTCACTGAAAACACCCACTGTTTGGCAGTAGCGGGAACGCATGGGAAAACTACAACGAGCAGTATTTTAGGGCATTTGCTGTATGCATGTCATGAGAAAGTCACCGCATTTATTGGGGGTATTTCAGAAAACTACCAATCTAATTTAATTCATAACGGAACGGATATTTCAGTGGTTGAAGCCGATGAGTTTGACCGTTCGTTTTTAACGCTTAGTCCAGACTTTGCCTGTATTACTTCCATGGATGCAGACCATTTAGATATTTACAATTCTGAAGCCGATTTAGTGGATACGTTTAAGCAGTTTGCTCAGAAGATTAAACCATCAGGTAAATTATTCATTCGAAAAGGATTGCCTTTAGATGGGATTACCTACGGAATAAATGAGGCCGCAGATTACAGTGCGATTAATGTCCAAATTAAAAATGGATGTTATCAATTTGATCTTCAAACTCCACACGGGTTAATTCAAAATATAACATTTCATTTACCAGGAACACATAATCTGTCCAATGCGATTGCAGCACTTGCGATGGCCCTAGAATTTGGGTGTTTGGCAGAGAATTTAAAAACAGCTTTGAATGCGTATAAGGGCGTCAAAAGACGTTTTACGTATCAAATTAAAACAGATGATTTTGTGTTTATAGATGATTATGCACATCATCCTGCAGAAATAAATGCCGTGCATCAAGCGGTAAGAGAAATGTATCCAAACCAAAAAGTAGCAGTTGTATTTCAGCCTCATTTATTTAGCCGAACAAATGATTTTGCAGATGATTTTGCAGCCAGTTTATCTCAGTTTGACGCTGTTTTTTTATTAGAGATTTACCCCGCAAGAGAGCTTCCTATTGAAGGGGTTTCTTCAAGTTGGTTGTTGGAGAAAATTAAGAGTCCGATTAAAAAATTAATTTCGAAATCAGACATTGCAAGTGAAATAAAAGAACTAGGATATCCTGTATTTATGACCCTTGGAGCAGGTGATATAGGGGTAGAAGTGTCAGAATTAAAAGAAAAATTAAGCTATGCGTATTAACTGGAATTTCATAAAAAGCGTGTTGTTACTAGGATTAGTAGTGTTTTTGTATGCTTTTTCTTCACACAAAAATAACAACCGCTCTGTGACCAAAGTAGCTGTTCAATTTACCGGCAATGAAAACGTTTATATTACCACAGAAATGGTTAATAAATTGTTAATACAAAATCAAGAACAACTGTATAAATTACCGAAAGATAATTTAGATTTGAAAGCAATGGAGATTTTACTTGAGTCAAATGACATGATAAAATCTGCTCAAGTGTATCTTACTGTAAACGGAGAAGTTAGGACGAAAATCGAACAAAAACAACCGATTGCGAGAGTATATTCTGACACAACATTTTATATTGATGAAGAGGGTTTATGGATGCCGTTGTCCCCTCAGCACAGTGCACGTGTCCCATTGGTTACTGGAGTTGTAGAAAAAGAAGATTTGGAAGCCGTTTATAGAATGGCCTTAAAAGTTTATACAGATCCGTTTCTAAAAACGTATATAACTGAAATTCATCAGAATGAAAACAAAGAAATAAGTCTAAAAATGAGGCTTTTAGAATTTGAAGTATTGGTGGGTACTCTTGAAAATTTAGATGAAAAAATGAAGAATTTAAAAGCGTTTTATCAAAAAGCAAAAAAAGATAAAGTGTTAGATGTATATAAAAGCGTGAATTTACAATTTGAGAGTCAAGTTGTTTGCACAAAAAAATAAATTTATGGAAGCTCAAAACATTTCAGTAGGATTAGATATTGGTACCACAAAAATAGTGGCGATGATTGGTCGTAAAAATGAGTATGACAAATTAGAAATACTTGGAATTGGAAAATCCAAAAGTCTGGGGGTGCATAGAGGGGTTGTAAATAATATTACACAAACCATTCAGTCCATCCAACAAGCGGTTTTAGAATCCGAAACGGATTCAGGCCTAAAGATTGGAGAGGTCACTGTAGGCATTGCTGGACAACATATTCGTAGTCTTCAGCACAGTGATTATATCACAAGAGAAAACTCTGAGTCGGTGATTAACGAAGAGGATATTGATCGACTTATAAATCAAGTTCACAAGCTAGTAATGCTTCCTGGAGAAGAAATTATTCATGTCTTACCGCAGGATTATAAAGTAGATGGGCAGGCAGAAGTTAAGGAACCAATTGGTATGTATGGCGAACGCCTTGAGGCTAATTTTCATGTGGTGGTGGGGCAGGTATCCTCCATTCGAAACATAGGTCGTTGTGTCCAAACGGCGGGCTTAGAATTAGATGGAATCACTTTAGAGCCTTTGGCATCTGCCAATGCGGTGCTCAGTCAAGAAGAAAAAGAAGCTGGAGTTGCTCTGATTGATATAGGAGGTGGAACAACGGATTTGGCTGTTTTTAAAGACGGAATTATCAGACATACGGCTGTCATTCCTTTTGGTGGAAATGTAATCACAGAAGATATCAAAGAAGGCTGTTCAATTATAGAAAAACAAGCCGAATTATTAAAAATCAAATTTGGATCTGCATGGCCAGGTGAAAACAAGGAAAACGAAATCGTATCGATTCCAGGTTTGAGAGGGCGCGACCCCAAAGAAATTACCCTTAAAAACTTATCTAAAATAATTCATGCTCGAGTGGTTGAAATTATTGAACAGGTTTATGTGGAAATTAAAAATTATGGTCACGAAGAACAAAAGAAAAAACTCATCGCTGGAATTGTATTAACAGGTGGTGGGAGTCAGTTGAAACACTTAAAACAATTGGTAGAATACATTACAGGGATGGATACCAGAGTTGGATATCCAAATGAGCATTTGGCGGGCGATAGCGATAGTGACATTACAAGTCCAATGTACGCCACAGCGGTAGGACTTGTCATGGACAGTTTGATGCGACAAGAAAAACGAATCAGTGAAAATTTAGAAGAACCAGAGAACGATGAGGAGTTAACAATTCAACCCCCAGTTGAAACACCACGCGATAATCGTAGTTTTTTGGATAAATTAACCGAAAGAGTCAAGGACTTTTTAGACAACGCAGAATAATAATAGATAACCAGTAAATTTTAATATATGAGCAGTAATAATAATTTTGGAATTACATTCGATCTCCCAAAAAACCAATCCAACGTCATCAAAGTCATTGGAGTTGGAGGGGGCGGAAGCAATGCGATTAACCATATGTTTAAACAAGGCATTAAAGGAGTTGATTTTGTGATTTGTAATACCGATTCACAAGCATTGAACAACAGTGGTGTTCCCAACAAAATTCAACTTGGAGTCAACCTAACTGAAGGTTTAGGAGCCGGAGCCAATCCAGAAATTGGAGAACAATCGGCCGTTGAAAGTTTGGAAGATATCCGTGCAATGTTAACCACCAATACCAAAATGGTTTTTATCACTGCAGGTATGGGTGGTGGAACTGGTACTGGAGCGGCACCAATCATTGCCAAAATGGCAAAAGAAATGGACATTCTTACCGTTGGAATTGTTACGATGCCATTTGAATTTGAAGGGAAAATAAGAAATGCACAAGCCCATCAAGGGATTGAAAAAATTCGAAAAACCGTGGATTCATTAGTCATTATAAACAATAACAAGTTAAGAGATGTCTATGGTAATTTAGGATTTAAAGCTGGGTTCTCTAAAGCCGATGAAGTACTCTCTACTGCTGCACGTGGCATTGCTGAAGTCATCACTCACCATTACTTACAAAACATTGATTTACGAGATGCTAAAACAGTATTGAGTAATAGTGGAACTGCTATTATGGGCTCTTCGACTTCTTCTGGGCAAAACAGAGCTCAGCAAGCAATTACGAGTGCTTTGGATTCTCCACTACTAAATGATAATAAAATTACAGGTGCCAAAAACGTATTATTGCTCATCGTTTCTGGCGCTCAAGAAATAACTATTGATGAAATAGGAGAAATTAATGATCATATTCAAGCCGAGGCTGGTTACGGTGCCAATATTATCATGGGAGTTGGAGAAGATGATAGTTTAGGAGAAGCTATTTCTGTGACCATTATTGCGACAGGATTTGATGTCGATCAACAAAATGATATTACAAATACAGAAGTTAAAAAAGTAGTACATGCGCTTGAGGACGAACAAACAATGCAACATGATTTGATGCCATTAGACCCTTTAGAAACTCCATCAGTAATTGTGGATACTGTTAGTGAGGAAACCGTGGTTTATACATTAGATGAAGATGCTACGCAAGAAGAGGAAATCGAAGTTTCTAGTGAATCGGATTTAATTCCAACGTCAGAAGCTATTAAAAATATAGAGGTTGTGTATGAAGAAGTTGATTTAGAAGACGATGAGGACGAATTTATCATTCATGAAGTTACTAGGATTCCATCTGAAGAAACGGATTTTGAAGCCGTTGAAGAAGATCAAACGATGCTTACATTTGACCTTCCAATTTCTAGTAACTCAATAAAATCAGAATCTGAAAACGTAGAAGTGTACACACTTGAAGATACAGAGAAAGATGTTAAGGTGAAAGACATTGAGGTGAATGATTATATCGAATTAATTCCAGTAAACGAGGCCGATGAAACAGGGGAGACGCGTTATGTGTTGGACGATCATATTGTTTTAGAGCAAACAGATCAAAAATATGAGGATAAAAATCAAGATGTAGAAGTTGAGGTTGATGAAGAAATGACCTTTACCAAAGTCACTGTCAAAGAACGAACAGTAACATCGGAGCCTGAAGAAACTTCAGACCCTTTTGACAGTCCAATTTCAATTACGCTCCGTGAAAGAGCAGATGAAAGACGTCAAAAAATGAAGGCTTTTAATTACAAATTCAATACCTCTAAAATTGAGGAAATCGAAAAAGAACCTGCCTATAAACGACAAGGCGTTAATTTGAGTGATGTAGAGCATTCATCAGATGTACAGTCTTCCAGAACAACCATTGGACTGGATGATAATGATGAGGTTCAGTTGCGTTCTAACAATTCCTATTTACATGATAATGTAGATTAAGACCAATAGGTACTAAAATTTAAAACCTGAAGAAGAATTTCATTTTCAGGTTTTTTTTATTTTTAAGAATAAGAATTTTTGTTTTTGTTATATTCGCATACTAATTTAAATTCAATCTTATGAGCTTACAAGATTCAGTCATGACCGCACTTAAAGCTGCAATGAAATCCAAGGACACAGTAGCCCTTACGGCACTAAGATCTGTAAAATCTGCTATTTTATTAGCACAGACAAGTGGTTCTGGTGCAGAGTTGAACGAAGCAGAGGAGTTTAAATTATTACAAAAATTAGTGAAGCAACGTCGTGACAGTGCGGCTATTTTTACGGATCAAAACCGTTTAGATTTAGCAGAGCCAGAACTTGCAGAAGTAGAAGTGATCAGTCAATTTTTACCTCAAATGCTAGAGGAGTCAGAAGTTGAAAAAGTAGTGGTTGAAACCATTGCGTCTTTAGGGGCTTCTGGAATGAAAGATATGGGACGAGTGATGGGTGTTGTAAGTAAAACGCTTGCAGGTAAAACGGATGGAAAAACAATATCAACTTTAGTAAAAGCAAAGTTATCTTAAATACAATAATGGCCCAGTAGTTCAACTGGATAGAATATCAGATTTCGGCTCTGACGGTTGGGGGTTCGAATCCCTTCTGGGTCACGAATAAATAGTTCAATAAGAAAAAACGCCAAGCTTGCTTGAGCGTTTTTTTGTTTGAATTATTTTCAAAGCGGAGCTTTAGGGATCAGCGAAGCTAATCCCTAAAGAATTGAATATTTTGATTTTCAAAGCGGAGCTTTGGGGATCAGCCAAGCTAATCCTGCCGAGGTCACTTAAGATTAGAAAGTCTGCAAAATGCAGATTTTTTTGGTTTGGATGAAAAAATAAATTTACTTGAGTTTTCAACAAAAAACAAAACTAAAAATCTAGGGCTATTATATTTAAGGTTAGTAATTTTAATTATAAGTACTTTAGTTGAAATCATTTTCAGTGAGACACATTTGATAGCGATAACTTTATAGGCTTAACAGTGTATGACCAATTTTTTAATTTTTTTGACCTAAAATAGAACTGTTTGATTATAGATAAATTAAAAATTTGCTATCTATAGAAAAAAACTAATAAATGAAAATAACGAATGTATTTGTTCTAGTATTAATTGTAATTTCTACTTCAGTATTGAATGGTCAAATAAAACAAGAAACCAACAAATTAAAGCAACCTAATTTCTTGTTCGTTCTGGTAGATGATCAACCATTTGATGCTGTTGGGTTTTCTGGTCGTTATCCATTTCTAAAAACTCCAAATATTGATCGATTGAAAAAGGAAGGTGTTAATGTCGAAAATTTCTTTGTTACTCAGTCCATATGTTCACCATCAAGAGCTAGTTTTTTAACAGGGACATATCCACATATTCATGGAGTTAACCAAAACAACCGTTATGTTGATCCAAAATGGGATGAATTCGCACCTTATTCAAGTCATCTACAGACTTCAGGGTACCAAACAGCTCATGTCGGTAAAATTCATATGGCTCATTTAAAAGGAGAGGCTCATATCAGACCAGGTTTTGACTATTGGTTTAGTTTTATTGGTCAGGGCGCGTATTTCGATCCACAGGTCAATGATAATGGGCAAGAGTACCAAGAAAAAGGGTATATGACAGATATACTGACAGATAAAGCAATTTCTTGGTTAAAAGAACAAAGAGATCCAAGCAAACCCTTCAGTTTGAATTTATGGCATAAGGCTGTTCACCAACCACATTTGCCAGCTCCCCGACATACAGATTTATACTTAGGAGAAGAATTGCCTTTACCTCCTTACGATACTCATAAAGAGACATTCAAAGGCAAGCCTGAATGGCAGCGAAAAAAGACCTTTGGGTTTGATTGGAAAAATAATCTCCCCATCCCTTCAGAACTCCCCGAAAAGGATTGGCCAATAAATTATGACAGAAACATGGATCTTTTACGTTGTTTGTCTGCAATTGACGAATCTCTTGGAAAGGTTTTAGCAACCTTGGAAGAAATGGGTGAGTTGGAGAATACGGTGATTATTTACAGTAGTGATAATGGTTATTTTATGGGAGAACATACCTTTTTAGATAAGCGATTAGCGTATGAAAACTCTATGCGAGTTCCAATGCTTATTCGTTATCCTAAATTAATAAAGAAAAACACAAAAATAGAGGAACAATGTTTAAATATTGATATTGCTCCAACCATTCTTGATTTGGCAGGCATAGAAAAACCTAGCTATATGCAAGGAGAATCTATGGTGAATTTATTAAAAGGTAAAAATGACAACAACTGGCGGAAATCTATTTTATTCGAATATTATCTCGACACCTATTGGCCTTATGCTGGACCCAATCAGATCGCAGTTAGAACAGAAAGATATAAATTGGTAGATGCATTTTTAGCTAATGATATCGATGAATTGTATGATCTTAAAAAAGATCCAGGTGAAATGAATAATTTGATTAATGATTCAGGGTATGATGAAATTGAAAAAGACCTTAGAGAAGAAGCTACAAAATTGAAAGCTCAATATAAATACAATCCTAATCGAGATTGGTGGTTAAAACAGGTGATGAAATCAAAACGAAATCGAAAGAATCATCAATAATTATTTATATGATCTTTAAATTATTTGAGTCCTAACTTAATAAACCATACAAAAAAAATGTAATTTAACAACTTCTAAACCAATTACATGAAGAACTGTTTTTTTGTTATAGCTCGTTTTGTACTCATATTTCTTCCCTTATCACTATTTGGACAACAAATAAAACATTTGGGTGTTTATGATGGTTTTCTAAGCGGTGCCGTACGCACTTTTGAAAAGGATACCTTGGGGTATATGTGGATAGGGACTTCACAAGGATTAAATAGATATTCCGGATCTAAGTTTAAAAATTACAATCAATTTCTAAACAATGGTGTTGTAGATATTATTAGTAAGGATGAAAATCTTTTAGTTTTAAGTTCAACAGGAGAACTATTTCAATATCTATATGATCAAGATAGTTTTAAGAACATCCTAAACCTTAAAAAGCTGAATTTTTTATGTTTTGAATTGATTAATGATAACACCCTAGTTATTGGTCTTCAATATGGTCTTTTGGTATATAATTTTAAATCCAAAAAATTAAGCAAAGTATTATACCCTAAAATTACTTTCAATAGAAAAATTCATGTTAAAAACAACAAAATATACGTTGCTTCAACAAAGGGAATTAATGTGTTTGATTATGATGAAAAAACCAGTCGTTTAGTAAAACACAATACATTACTCGAAAACAATCAGATTTTTGACTTTGCTTTTGATAGTCAAAATCGCATTTGGGTTGGAACAAATAAACAAGGAGTATATATTGTCGAAAATGAGAACCTTAACCCTCCTGCAATTCATGCCCATCTACTTAAAAAAAACACTATTAGATCTATCACATTTGACAAAGACAAAAATGCATTAATTGCACCAGAAGGGCTGGGTTTGTTTGTTGTAAGTCCAGACTTTGAAATCATCAATAAATTTAGATATGACCCCGATAGTTTTAATTCGATCACTCAAAAAAGTATATATGAAATTTTTGTCGATGAATACAACGTGTATTGGCTTGGATTGAGAGAAGTTGGTATAGATTTAATATATCCCAAAGACAATGTCTTTACAAATATTTCTTATGTTCCATTCAAGAAAAATAGTATTGATGATAATAATATTCGATCTATTTATTACCATGAAAATGGCGATGTATGGTTTGGAACAGAGACTGGGATTAGTAAACTTTCAACCGATGGGCTGTGGACAAATTATAATAGCAATTCAAACCTTTCAAAGCAGGCTGTATTAACAATAAATAGATATGGAGAAAACCTTATTTTGGGGGTTTATGGTATGGGATTAATTCAGTTTGACCCAAAATCAGCAAAAATAGACAAGTTTTTGTTGTTGGATAACGGTAAAAAATCGAAGTCCATTTTTGCAACCTATTTTGATAAGAATGATATTTGGCTTGGAGGGATTGATGGTCCTGTCAAACATTATAAAAATAGAAGACTAGTCAATACCTATAATACCGGTAATGCAAGGTCTATTATTTCCAATGGTGAAGATTTAATTTATATAGGTTCTGTAAGCGGATTGGTCGAAATTAATAAGACTTCAAAAACCTCAAGGAAAATAAAAAGTAAAACGTATAAAAATATCAATCAGATATACTCATTACTTTTTGATAAGGATAATAAGTGTATTTGGGTTGGAAATAATAGTGGGCTTTTTCAGTATAATTTAGATTCTGAAACGTTCAAGTTTATAAATACAGATTTAAATTTTGATTCGGGAACGGTGTTTTCTATTCAAAAAGTTTCTGGTAATAAGTTGTGGCTGGGGACCTATTCAGGTCTCTGGAAATTGGATATAGATAAGGGCGTCATCCGAAAATATGATGAAGCCGATGGTTTAAAAATAGAAACCTTTGGTTTTGGCGCCTCTACAAAGTCAATTATCGGTCAATTAGCCTTTGGTGGCCCCAAAGGTGCTACGCTCTTCCATCCGCAAAATTTACCACCAGATAAAGAAGATTTTAAGATTTATGTTTCTGATTTTCTTGTTAATGGTGTCGCACCAGATTCTACAATTCTTGCTAAAAACATAAACTATCTAGACAAAATCGAACTTAATTACAATCAAAATACTTTAAGCTTTGATTTTGAAACTCCAACTTTTCAAGGCCCCAAAAAACAAGTATTTTCTTGGCAGCTTAAAGGGTATGACGAACGCCCAATTATATCCAAAACGGGTGAAAAGGCGGTGTACTCAAAATTGCCTCCAGGAGCTTATTTCCTTGAAACAAAAGTTACCAATGTAGAGGGTGTACTGTCCCCAGAATCTTTTACGCTTGACATCATCATCAAAGACCCTTTTTGGCTTAGCCATTGGGCGTTTTTGGGATATACATTATTAGCTTTTGTGTTAATATACCTCTTTATCCTTGTAAGACAATCTAGATCTGTCCAAAAATTCAATGAAAATAAAATTAAATTTTTTACTGAAGTCGCTCATGATATTAGAACCCCAGTGACCTTGATTCAACTTTTAGTTTCTCAGCTTTCTGACAAAAATAAGTTTAAAAATAATATTGAACTTATTCATCGAAACACACAAAATTTAAATGAATATGTAACACAGCTTTTGGATTTTCAAAAAGCAGATCGAGGGATGCTTAAATTGTCGGTAAGCAAATTGGATTTAAAGAAAATTATACATGGAACTGTAGCTGAGGTTGAGCCGCTGCTCGAAAAAAAATCGATTGATATTTCAGTTTCCGTTCCAAAAACATATCTATGGTTTGATGAGAATAAAATATCTCGTATTTTTTATAATTTGATTTCAAATGCAATTAAATACACTGATGATGGCGGTAAAATTATAATAAAGGCTTCAGTCGATAAAAAACATACTACAATAGATTTTATAGACAATGGTTTTGGCATTCCTGAAAAAGAGCAAAAACAAATTTTCTCAAGATTTACAAGAGGTACAAATATTAACAATAAAGGGATTTCAGGATCGGGTATTGGTTTGATGATATCTAAAAAAATTGTTGAATTGCACGGAGGAAAAATTGACCTTAAAAGTAAAGTGAATATAGGATCTACTTTTACGGTAACTCTTCTAAATGGAAGTGAACATTACAAAGAAAAAGAACTAATGATAAATGAGTCAAATTCATCAGAGTTTGATTCAGTTATTGACTCTAATCTCAATTCAAATTATCGGGTGTTGCTCGTTGAAGATAACGAAGATCTTAGAACTACCATCAAAATTGAATTAGAAAAAATATATGAAGTATTAGATGCGCCAAATGGCAAAGAGGCACTATTAATCACATTAGCAAAGAATCCAGATTTAATCATTACAGATGTTATGATGCCTGTAATGGGCGGAAAGGAATTTTGTAAAATTATTAAAACAAACTTTCAAACGAGTCATATCCCAATTATAATGATATCTGCTTTGGGCGATATTGACGATAAAATTGAAGGAATAGAAATTGGTGCTGATGCCTATTTGGAAAAACCTTTTAATATGAAAATATTAAATGTTATGGTTCAGAATCTAATTACTTCAAGAAAAAATTTGTATAAAATTTCAAATTCTAGCTCAAAGACAAAGGCCAAAGAAAAATCTCCAGATGAAAACTTCTTGTCTAATGTTGTAGAAATTATTAAAAATAACATCAACAATAGTGATTTTTCTATTGATTTAATTTCTAAAAAAACAGGACTTAGTAGATCCAATTTATTTCGAAAATTAAAAGGGTTAACCAATATGTCTCCAGTTGATTTAGTCATAAGAATAAAACTCAATCACGCCTCAGAATTACTTAAGAAAAATAAGTCTAAACGGATTAATGAAATTGCTTATGAATCCGGATTTAATGATCCAAAGTACTTTAGTACACAATTCAAAAAATTCTATGGCAAAACACCAAAAGAATATAGTGAAGAGGCTTAGTTTTTAGAGTTAAAGGAAAATACAACCTAGAGAAGGTGAAATAATAAATTGTCATTTATCAATTAATTAACCGTATTGGATAATATTTAAACTAATAATCTCATTTTTCTTTGAATATTGTTAACACAACAACGAACGAACATGAAATTAAAAACGATCTTAATATTAATTTTTTTGCCAACAATAATTGTAGCACAAAACCTTTCACTTAAAGGAAATGTAGTTGAAGCAAAATCTAATGAACCACTTCCTGGAGCGACATTATTAATTAAGGGAACACTAAACGGTACAACAAGTGATTTTGATGGGAATTTTGAAATTAACACTAAAATTGGAGATACTTTAGTTGTTTCATTTTTAGGAATGATCACTCAAGAAGTTCTCGTCTTTTCATCCCCCATTACAATTAAATTGGAGGATGATATTGATCAACTTGACGAAGTACTTGTTAGTGTTGGTTATTTTGATGTCAGCAAAAAAGACCTTTCTGGGTCCATCACTCAAATTAAAGCCGAACAATTAGAACAAAATAGAGGATCCTCATTAGAGAATCTTTTACAAGGTCAAGTTGCGGGAGTTGTAGTTACTGAAAGCTCTGAACCAGGAGGCGGAGTAGGAATATCAATACGAGGTACAAATTCAATTCTTGGCGGAACTCAACCCCTCTATGTATTGGATGGCATTCCGATCAGTCCAATTTCGGATGCACAAGGCAATGGAAACTCTGGAGGAGCTCAAAGCTCCATGAGTTTTATCAATCCAAATGACATAGAAAAAATTGAAGTTTTAAAAGATGCAGCTGCAACTGCCGTCTATGGCGCAAGAGGAGCAAATGGAGTCATACTCATCACATCTAAGTCTGCAAATAAAAATGAAGGGAAGGATAAAATTACATTAACTGTAGATAGTTATTTAACATCGGTAAGAGAAAAAATAAATATTTTAGATGGTCCAGGTTTTGAAGCCTATATGAATCAACGCGCTTTGAATCAAGTTTATCAGCAAATTACTAATCCAGACAGAGCCGGCGGTGCATTTGATGGTTCACAAGCACTCACAGTTGATAACTATCCAGAACTTGAGGACTATCCTATTCCTTTTTCTGAATCCACAGGAGTTAATACGGACTGGCAAGATGAAACCTATCAATTAGCTAGGACCAACTCCATTAATTTAAGTTACAGGGGTGGTAACTTTAAGAAAAATTTGTCTTTAAATTTAGGGCTATTTGACCAGGAGGGGGTAATCGTTAATTCTACGAATAAGCGTATGTTTTTAAATACAAGCATTAAAAGAAAAGCATTTAATGATAAGATTGATGTGTTCTCCAGAACAAATATTTCTTACAAAAAAGGGAATGCATCATCTGTTGGGAATGGACAGGTTTTTATGCAAAAAAGTGTGGTCTCACAAGTATTGCAGTTTCAGCCCATTTACTCCTTGTTAGAAACGGGAGAAAATGACGACATTTATTCTGGTTTGAATGAAGGAGATTTAATTTCAAACCCCTACACCTTAGCTAAATATGTTGTGGACGAAAAGAAATCAATTCGCCTCAGACAAGCAATGTCTATAGTTGGAAAATTAAGTCCAAAACTAACAGCAACCTTTAAAGGGGCATTTGATTATCAAAAAAATACACGTGATAATTATTACCCATCAAACACAACTCGTGGATACATCAATAATGGTGAAGCTTCGCAATCGTCTTTAGAAAACCAAAAAATTTATGCTGAAGGAAATCTTCGCTATCGAAATCGTTTTAACCTCCATAGAATTGATGCAACTATGGTTGCAACCTATGAGCAAAATTCAATTCGTTCCTTATTCAATAAAGCAACGGGTTTTGCCAATGACAATACCACTTTCTATAACTTTTCAGCAGCTGATGAAATTTTCGTACCGATTTCTCAATACAGAGAAATTGGCTTGTTATCTGCTCTGACAAGGGTGGGCTATAACTACAATAGAAAGTATTTTATTGACCTGAATGCGAGAATTGATGCTTCTTCAAAGTTTGCAGAAAATAAAAAAAGTGCCGTATTTCCATCATTGGCTGTATCATGGGCAATTTCTAAAGAACGCTTAATAAAAAAAATCAAACAAATCAATAATTTAAAACTTCGCTTGTCTTACGGAAAAACAGGAAGTAACCCAATTTCACCCTATCAGTCTCTTGCATTGATGAGTCCAATTCGCTATAATTTTGACGATGAATTGGTGATTGGGTTTTATGAGCAGAATCTTGAAAATGACGATTTAACTTGGGAAACAACCGATCAATTTAATATTGGTTTAGACCTTGGGATGTTTAAATCTAGACTTAATCTTACTTTTGATGTCTATCACAAATCAACGTATGATTTACTTCAAAATGTAAATTTACCAGCCTCTAATGGGTATTCCAGCCGAGTAGATAATTTCGGTGAAATTGAAAATAAAGGATTTGAGATTGGTCTGCAAGCCGATTTAATTCAAAACAATAATTTTTCATGGAATCTATATTCAAATTTCAGCCTTAACAGAAATAAACTAGTAAGTCTAAATTCCAATTTAGATTACCAGTTAGGACCTTCCATTGGCTTCACTCAGGCCCGTCCAATTATGTTTATGGTAGGTCAGCCTTTGGGTATATTTTGGGGAGCAGAAACCAACGGGATTTTTGAAAACTGGGAACAAGCAAATGCGAGTGGTATCCCCAATGCAGCTCCGGGAGAAATTAATTATGTTAACCATAGTGTTGCATACGATGAATTTGGAAACCCCACAGAAAACCAAGTCATTGATTTTGATGACTATGTTAAACTAGGAGACCCTAACCCCGACTTTACATACTCCATAGGAAGTGAGTTTAATTATAAAAATTGGGATCTAAGCATTTTATTCACTGGACAACAAGGTGGTGATTTATTTTGGGTAGATTCATGGCAATTAAGTGGACTTTTTAGAACAAGAAATCACTTATCAGACTCTTTTGAAAACTCTTGGAAAGCACCCTTGTCCTATTCCGATGGATCTGTAATCTACGACCCTTCAGTGGGCAATATTATTGGAGTAACGCATCCAGCAGCCATTATAAATAATGGAGATCGTAACACACCATCAGATAGACAAATTTTTGATGGATCGTTTTTAAGACTCAAAAACATCAATTTAGGATACAATTTTAATTTTAAAACCGGAAAATCGCTTAGGCTTTACGTCTCAGGACAAAATTTATTGACTTGGACAGAATATCCTGGCTATGATCCTGAAGTTCAGACATATACTAAAAATCCTCAAAGAAGAGGAGTTGATGTTGGAACCTACCCGGGGACAAAGTCCTATATATTTGGATTAAAATTTAATTATTAATACAATTATTATGAAAATTAATACATCGTTTAAAATAAAATTATTATTGCTCTTTATCTGTGCATACTCTTGTGATGTTTTAGATGAAGAGCCCTTTGTTCAAACCCTTACTGAAAATTATTACCAAAATGAAAATGATGCTTTAGATGGTTTAACCAGTGCATATGCACGTCTAAAAAGTGGAAACGGTTATTACAAACAAAAATATCTATCCACTCTTTTTGCAGCATCTGATCAAGGCTTGTCCACATTTTTACTTAATAATTTCAAAAATGGAACGGTTACTTCTACAGACCCAAATATAGAAAGCATATGGAAAGACATTTACTTGGCCATTCGGGATGCTAATAATGTGATCGCTAAAGTTCCAGCGATTGATATGGATGAAGAATTTAAATCAAGAATTATTGGAGAAGCAAAATTTTTACGCGGACTGCATTACTTTAACTTAGTGCGTTGTTTTGGTGAAGTTCCTTTAAGAATTACGCCTGTAGAAGCAGATGAAGCTGAACAAGGTCTTCCTGTGGCCTCAATTCCAGATATATATACCAATATTATTAATGATTTACAATATGCCGCTGATAATTGTTGGAATCGAAACGAATCAAGAAATGGTGAAGTTAATAATCTGGGGCGTGCCACCAAGGCTTCAGCCAATGCCTTGTTAGCGAAAGTATATCTTCGAATGGCATCGAGTAAACGAACTGCACTTGAAGGTATTGAAGGTAATAATAAATACCTTGAATTATCCGAATCAGCAACTAGTTATTATCAATTAGCAAAAGAACATTGTGATGCCGTTTTGATCGATACTGGATTCAGTCTCAACAGTAATTTAGAAAACTGGATTTCAATTTTTGATGCCGATAATGGTAATAACCCTGAAATGTTATTTGATATTCAAGGTTCTGATGAAATTGGTCAAGGCACAGCTGTTTCTAATCTTTTCACTCCCAGAAATTCTGGATTAAGTGGCACAGGTTTTGGTGGGAGTAATAAATTGAAACCCCGATTTGTAAATTTTCATCTTAACAAAGATGATCCTAGATTTCAAAATTCAATTTTGAGGGAATACCAAAATACTAATTGGTCATTTTCAATTAATAATGGAAGTACAGCATATATTCCAACATCGCTAACCACTGGCATTACTGCTAATTGGAGGGTATGGCAAGTGTGGACTGCAAAGTATATTGATTCGGGTGCCACAACAGCCTATACAAGCCGTCAGAATTGGCATGTCATCAGGTTGGCAGATGTCTATTTAATGAGAGCAGAGGCTTTGGCCGAAATAAACCAAAATCCAGACTTAGCTTCTCAAGACATCAACAGTCTGAGGTCTCGTGTTGGGATGACCAATTTTAATGGTGCTGGCATGACAATGGATGCGTTTAGAACCGCACTTCTTAAAGAAAGAGCAGTTGAATTGTACATGGAAGGCCATCGCTTTTTTGATTTAACACGATTTGGAGTTTATGATGAATATTGTTCTAATGTCTTCGGCGCAACTTCAGAGCAATATATTCAAGGAGCAATCGGTCAAAGACAAGCAGAAGATTATACTTGGCCAATTCCAATCTCTGAAACAGCCTCTAATTCAAATATTGACTAATTTTATGCGTTTTTTTACTCCTTTTATTCTTGTATTTGGATTCATTTTTGTTGTCGCTTGTTCAAGTACCATAACAAAAAACACTGAAGTCCCCCCTAATTTTATTTTGATCCTTTCTGATGATCAGGGTTGGAATGGGACCTCTGTTCAAATGATGGATGATTTACCACAATCTAAAAGTGATTATCATGAGACACCAAACTTAGAACGACTTGCCAATCGCGGCATGCGTTTTTCATCAGCATATGCTAGTGCACCAGTATGTTCTCCATCGCGTTATAGCATTCAATTTGGACAAACTCCAGCTCGATTAAAAATGATTCGAGTGGGGATGAATACCAATCACATTAATCACAAGACCTCTTTTACCATCCCAAAATTATTAAAAAGCATCAATAAAAATTACAAAACAGCTCATTTTGGAAAATGGGGTATTGATGTACATCCCTCAGTTCTTGGTTACGATGAAAGTGATGGAATGACAGGAAATAAAGATGGGGTTTTTAATTACAAAGAAAACCGTAAACAGTGGCAAAATAATGTTGACAAAGACCCTAAAAAAATATTTAGTACAACCGACAGAGCTATCAAATTTTTAGAGCGTCAAGCAATTTCAAAACAACCATTTTTTATGCAAGTCTCGCATTATGCAGTTCACTCTGATGTAATGATGCGTCAAAACACCTTGAATAAATACATGGAAAAGCCAAAAGGGACGTACCAAAGACATGCTGGTTTTGCTGCAATGACTGAAGATTTAGACAGTGGAGTTGGTTTGTTGCTCGATCGATTGAAGGCCTTAGGTTTAGAAAAAAATACTTATATCATCTACACTTCCGATAATGGTGCTGTTCCGGTTATGCCCCCGAAACCTAAATACAATAGGGGATCTAACTTTCCTTTAAGTCGCGGCAAGTGGGATGCAATGGAAGGCGGTATTCGAGTGCCATTTGTAATTGCGGGTCCAAAGATTGCTGCAGGGTTAGAGTCCAACACACCCATAACACACTCAGATGTATTACCATCAATTATAGATTTGGCTGGACAAAAGTTACCTGTTAAAGATGATATGGATGGAGGGAGTTTTAAATCAATTCTTAGCAGTGGTGGCAATGGAAATATTTCACGTTTTTCTGAAGGATTAATCTTTCATGTTCCTTATGAAAATGGAATAGCGCTTAAAAGAGCTCATTCGGCCATCATAATTGATCATTTTAAGTTAATTAAATTTCATGATAACAATGAGCGCATGTTATTTAATCTCAACAACGATTCTGAAGAACAAATAAATTTAGTGGAGTCACATCCTAAAAAACTTCTGCAACTTGAAACGGCTTTGGATGCTTATTTACACAAGGTGAAAGCACCAAAATGGAAACCAGGAATTTCTTGGAAACAGGGAACTGTTGAAAAAATAAATTCCTATCACTAGATCCATATAGCTTAGTAAAAAAATTCCTTTAATTGCTCATGATGGTTAAATAATATAACAATCTGAACAAATTATCAACTGGTAAGCGTAGTTGATTTCATAGATTTGATCAAATTTACTTAAACACACAACAAATGAAATTTTTTTTTATAACCTTATTTTTCTCACTGTTTATATCAAATGCTTATGCTCAAAATAATTTTGAAACACAAGCCACAGAAATAACTGAGGAAATGACAGAAGTTCTTTCTTTAAATGAAGAACTAAAAGCAAACGTTTACAAAATCCAACTCCAACGTTTTCAAGAAGTTGCATCCATTCGAGAGGAATACAAAGATGATCCACAAACTAGAAAAGCTGAACTAAAAAAGGTTTTCAACCGATTATTTGGTAAATTAACAAAAGCTCTAGGTAAAGATAATATGCAACAATGGGGCGATTACAAAAGAGAAATCGGTCGAGAATAAAATTAATAATTAAAAATACAATATCATGATTAAAAAAATTACTTTATTATTTATTGCAATTATTACGAGCGTGACATTCGCTCAGACTACTATTGGAGAATCAGATCTTTTTAATACAACAACCAATACAACATGGACACACGTATTTACAGCTGTTACAACATCTGATGGCGTTGCAGTCAGTGGACTCGCCCAAACCGTAGTAATCAACATAACTGATTTGCCCAGTGAATCAGAAACCTATCGGATATATAAAACTACTCAATCTGGTCAAGGGGATTTTAATCAACAGGGTTCTTTAATATTGGGAGAAAATACAATTACTGTTCCTGCGGTCACGTTCAATCGTGCAGTTAAATTTCAGTTTTCAGGTGGAGGCTTAATTCAATTTGATTCTTTTTCACATAACGGTGTAGTTCTCTACCCCACAACTTCGCAAGAGTGTGAACCCGATGATGTCACAATTGGAACATCAGACTCGTTTGTTGCTCAAAACAATGATGATTGGCCACTTTATTTAACTGCTGCTTCAATTGTTGATGACGGAACAAATATGAACACTGATCACTCATTTGAAATGAATATTACTTGTATGCCAGATGAAGGTGCCTCTTACAGGATTTACAAGACTAACTCAACTGGAAATGATATTACATGTTGTGTAGGGACACTTAGTTTAGGAGAAAACTCCAAAGTGGTTGCTGGTGTGTCATGGAATAGAAACCTTAGATTCCAGTTTAGTAGCGGAGATATTGGTTATTCGTCCCTATCAGTTAATGGTACGGCATTAGGCCTTGACGATTTAAGCTTTTCAGATATTATGATTTATCCTAATCCTGCAACAGATATTATTTTTGTCGGTGGTATTCAAAATATAAAGTCTATTAAGTTATACTCAATTTTAGGGAGTTTAGAAAAAGAAGTTTTCAATACGAATCAAGTTGATATTTCTGAGCTATCAACTGGAATTCATTTTATTAAAGTAGATAATGGAACTGTCTTTACTAAAAAGATGATAAAACAATAAATAATAACATTTTGAATAGCTGATAAATTCATATACTAATTTGAATTTATCAGCTTTTTAATATCTATTAAATTGGAACTGTGTATTTGAATAAAATTTTACTTGTTGTTTTTTGTATGACAACCTTTCTGGGGTTTAGTCAAAACAGCTCTTCATCATCTTCTCAGCCAAATATTGTATTTATCTTTTCTGATGATCATTCTACCAATGCGATTTCTGCATACGGCGGGCTTTTTAAAGAGTTGGCTCCAACTCCTAATATCGATCAAATTGCAAAAGAAGGAGCACTGCTTGAAAATGCGCTTTGCACGAACGCTATTTGTGGACCAAGCAGAGCATCAATTCTGACCGGAAAATACAGTCATATCAACGGGTACTATAAAAACTACAAAGGAGGCGTTTTTGATAACCAGCAATGGACCTACCCTCAAGCACTTCAATCTGCTGGATATCAAACTGCTCTAGTTGGAAAATGGCATCTAGCGTCTGAACCTGTTGGGTTTGATTACTACAAATACCATATCTCCCGCGGAGAACAAGGCCTTTATTGGGACCCTGTTTATAATGATAACGGCAAAAATATTAAAGAAAAAGGGTATGCTACAAATATAACAACTGATTTTGCACTCGATTGGCTAGATGAAAGAGACCAAAATCAACCGTTCTGTTTGTTGTTGCAATACAAAGCACCTCATAGGCAATGGGCTCCTGACACTAAATATGAAAATTTATGGGAAGATCAAGAAATGCCATATCCTTCCAATTTTGATGATACGTACCAAGGAAGGGAACAGACTGCAGGAAATACCGAAATGACAATGGATTATTTCAGTAGGCAGGATATGAAAATGATTCCCCCAGATTCTCTCACAAAAAAACAACGTAACAAATGGCTGCAATTTGGTTTCAAGCCCAGCGAAGTTGTCACCCCAATTAAAGGGTTAAACAGCCAAGAAACACGGCAGTGGAAATATCAAAAATACATCAAAGATTATCTGGCTACCATTAAATCGGTAGATGACAATATTGGTAGGGTGTTGTCCTACCTGAAAGAGAATGGATTAGAAGAAAATACAATAGTTATTTATAGTTCAGATCAAGGTTTTTTCTTAGGCGAGCACGGGTTTTTTGACAAACGTTTTATGTATGAGGAATCATTAAAAATGCCGTTTGTGATTCGTTACCCAGGTAAAATTAAACCAGGGATCGTAATAGATGATATTATTTCAAACATTGATTTTGCACCAACCCTATTGAATATGGCAGGAGTTTCTATTCCAGATCATGTACAGGGAAAAAGTTTTTTTAACAACCTAAATGGAAAAACTTCTAAGGATTGGCAAAAATCCATGTATTATCACTATTACGAATATCCATATTACCATCGTGTTCAACCGCACTACGGCATAAGAAATAAACGATATAAATTAATTCATTTTTATTACGATATCGATGTTTGGGAGTTTTATGATCTTCAAAAAGACCCGTTAGAAATGAATAATTTGATAAACGATACATCATATTTTAAGATTATTAAAAGTTTGAAAACAGAAATTTATGATCTGAAGAAAAGCTATGGAAACAATCTTTCATTAGAAGAACTACGAACTATTTCCGACTCTGACTTTGGAGGTTTAGAATCTTTTAAAAACAAGTAAAATGAAGCCTGTCGAAGAAAAGGAATTATTTAATAAAATTATTAAGCAGATTAAGAAAAATGCTAGTAAAAATGTCCAAAAGGCAAATTTAAACTATCTTGTAAACTCTAACAAAAAGAATAAACAATCAGAATTTTAAATCTGTAGTATAGTTTAGTTGTTTTTTTTTAAAATCTTAAAAATAAAAGGTGATCCTAATAATCAAAAATTTTAGTTTTTGTGTATTATTTCTAATCACTAACACTCTATTTGCTCAAGATTATTATTGGTTAGGAAATGGAGGAGATGATGATTTTTTTAATGAATCCAACTGGTTTAATGATAGTTTAGGGCAATCTCCTCAAAGCGGCACTATAGACCCTAATCAACCCATTGCTTATAATCTTTTGTTATCCTGTGAAGTAAGCGCACTTTCATCCCCCCTAAATGAGATTGTTTTTGAACCTTCTAAAACATTGTATATTTCAAATGGTGTGCTTGAAGCAAATAGTATTTCAGGAGGCACATTAGTACTTAATGAAAAATCCTATGTTCATCTACAGGATTTTGAACCCCTTAAAAATAACGCTACAATTCATTTCAATTCGCCTTTAAGCTGGTTGCGTTTGCAAAATGTCAATCCAAATCAGGTTAATGAAAATTACGTGTCCTATTTTTTAATTAATGATGTAAACAGTTCATTCCCATTAAACATGCGTTTGGACAACTATTACGAAAGCGGTACAGTTATTAGACCCTACAATTCTGAAGTTTCTCCTTTAACAATTTATTTTAATGAAAATATTACAGGAACATCCGCCAATATTGCGGTTGATCAAATCTTCAATGGTTCCTCTATTCCTAATCAATTGAATAATAACATTCGTTCTTTTTATTTGGAAAGAGGTTATATGCTTACCCTGGCAGTTAATGAAGATGGAACAGGTAAAAGTAAAGTTTTTATAGCTTCAGAAAAAGATTTAGAAATACATGTTTTGCCCAATTTTTTACAACAAGGAGGCGTTTCTTTTTTAAGAGTTGTTCCGTGGAACTGGGTGTCAAAAAAAGGAACAGGCGGAGATATTTTAGGGATGGATAATAGTTGGTTTTATAGATGGAGTAACCAAGGTCTTTCTGATTTACAACGCGAATACACCCCTATGGCTTGGGGATTTGGTGCTGCCAATGATGATAGTGATATCGAATTATACAAATCAAAATATAAAAGCACCCATGTTTTGGGTTTTAATGAGCCCGATGATTGTGAAGGTCAATCCGGACAATACAACCATTTGTGTGATGTCCCTGTTGCGATTTCAGTATATGAAAACCTAATGAAGACAGGACTTCGTTTAGTTTCTCCTGCTTGCAGACAAGGCGCCGTGTTTAACTGGTTAAATTCTTTCAACCAAGAGGCTATCGAAAATGATATCCGAATCGATGTTATCGCTGTGCATTGGTATGATTGGGGAGCAAATCCTCAAGGCAGCCCTAATGCTAACCCAAATACTATTTTCAATCGTTTTAAGACTTATTTAGAGGACGTTTATGAACTCTATGGATTACCTATCTGGATTACAGAGTTTAATGGAAATAAATACAGATCTACAGAAACAAACCGTCAGTTTATGGAGCTTGCGATTCCATACCTCGAGAGTGTAGATTTTATAGAGCGCTATGCTTGGTTTGAACCACAAAATATCACCATAGCTGAAGACCCTGGAAATGGAGAATTTTTTGATGATGCTATGAATCTAACCGATATTGGAACGTTTTATAAAAACTATCAATCAACACCGTCTATTCCAGAAGATTATTATGTAGGGCTCAACAATTTGAACGATGAGGTACTAACAAATCAATATACAAATACATGCAACCCAGTTAGTTCCCTATCGACACCCGCTGATGATTACACTCAAAATGTAACATTAAAAGTTATTCCAAATCCAGCAACCAACAAAATAAAAATCATTTTTTCAGAGCCTATAAAATCGATTAAATTGTATAGCATCACGGGATCATTCATTAATAAACAGTTGATAAATGGCTATATTAATGTTTCAGATTTACCAATTGGAGTTTACTTTTTATCTGTAAATCAATACCCCATTAAATTTTTAAAACAATAGAAAGAGAATTTTTAGAATTTCTTTTTATATTGAGAATCAATACATTAAATAAGTTTTATATATGAAATTTTTAAGATTAGGTATTCTGTGTTTATTAGTGTTTGCGGTTACAGGACTTACACCAGTAAAACCCAAACCAAAACTCAACGTTTTATTTATTGTTGCAGATGATTTAAATTGTGCTTTGGGAGCCTATGGAGATCCATTGGCCATTACTCCAAATATCGATAAATTGGCAAAACAAGGACTTATTTTCAATAATGCCCATGTTCAATATCCACTTTGTGGTCCATCAAGAGTGTCTTTTATGACCGGGCTTTACCCTGATCAAACAAAATCAAAAAAATTGAGACTATATGTTCGGCAAACAATTCCTGATGTCGTTACGATTGGACAAAAATTTAGAAAGGAAAACTACAATTCAGTGCGTGTAGGCAAAATTTATCACTACCATAATCCAAGAGATATTGGTACTGCTGGTCATGACGATTCATTTACTTGGGATCGAACAGTGAACCCTTATGGGCGCGATAAAATGGAAGAATACAAGCTTAAAGGATTAAAACCAAAACTAGACGGTGGAACTCTTAGTTGGTTACAAGCAGAGGGAACTGCTGAAGAACAAACAGATGGTATTGGTGCCTCAGAAACAATCAATTTTTTACAAGAATTTGCGGATAGTGGTGAAAATTTCTTTTTAGCATTTGGACTCTATCGTCCACACGTTCCTTTTGTGGCTCCTAAACCTTATTTTGATCTTTACAATGTTGATGACTTCAGTATTCCTGAAACTTCAAATGATTATTTAAAAACAATTCCACAGTCAGCAGCTGCTACTGTTCGTTCTAAGAAAGAACAAATAGATTTAGACACAGAACTCGCAAAAGAAATAAAACATGCCTATTATGCAACCACAAGTTTTATGGATGCACAAATTGGACGTGTCCTAGATAAATTAAAAGAAACAGGACTAGATAAAAACACCATTGTTGTATTTACTTCAGACCATGGTTACCATTTAGGAGAGCATGGACACTGGCAAAAACAAACTCTTTTTGATGATGCTACAAGAGTCCCTTTGATTTTTGCTGGGCCGGGGATTAAAAAAAATCTAGAATTTGTAGACTCTCCAGTTGAACTCGTTGATCTTTACCCCACAATAATGGAAATGGTTGGAATGCAAACCCCTAAATTTGTAAAAGGTAAAAGTCTTGTCCCTTATTTCGATAACTCCAAACAAGAGGTACGAACAAGTGCCTTGACTGAGCTACAAGTTCATACAAATAACCTCAAAGCGCAGGGGTACTCCATAAAAACAAAACGCTATCGGCTTAGTCAATGGGATAGACAAGGCGTTGTAAACTATGAGTTATACGATCATAAGTTTGATAAATCAGAATTAAACAACCTAGCTGAGGATATCAACTACAAGGCTGTTAAAGATTCCCTTATCAATGTGCTTAAATTTAGAATTGCTGACGCAAATAAAGTACCTTTAGGGTTAGGGCGTCAGCTTGATGATGCTAAGCCTTGGGGTGAGCCAGCAAGATTTTTTAGCAAGAAGAAGTGATTATTTTGTCTTTAAAGCTTAGTCAAGACTGTTGTTCTGATTGTGGTTTCCTCTATAATCATAATACAACACAGATTATTTAAAATAAAAAAAACATGGCAAAAAATAAAACAAAAGCCTATTGGAAAGAAAACATTAGATACCTTTTTATCCTACTGATAATCTGGTTCATTGTCTCATTTGTGGCGGGAATTATGTTAAAAGATGTGCTCAACGAATTTAAACTTTTCGGGTTTAAACTTGGTTTTTGGTTTGCTCAACAAGGGTCTATGTATGTATTTGTCGTTTTGATATTTATATATGTGAGACTAATGAATAAACTTGATAAAAAATACGGCTATGATAAATAGTATTTTATTAACTCAAGCGCTGACCGTTCAAACGTGGACTTATATTTTAGTAGGCATCACGTTTTCGCTATATATAGGAATTGCGATATGGGCACGAGCAGGCTCTACAAAAGAATTTTATGTAGCTGGAGGTGGCGTATCGCCGCTTGCCAATGGAATGGCAACAGCGGCAGATTGGATGAGTGCAGCCTCTTTTATTTCCATGGCAGGAATTATTTCCTTTGCAGGCTATGATGGAGCCGTTTACTTAATGGGCTGGACTGGCGGTTATGTTTTACTTGCTTTGCTATTAGCACCTTATTTAAGGAAGTTTGGTAAATTCACCGTTCCTGATTTTATTGGAGATCGTTATTATTCCAATACTGCCCGTTTTGTAGGCGTTATCTGTGCCCTTTTAGTTTCTTTTACCTATGTCGCAGGTCAGATGCGTGGCGTAGGATTGGTATTCTCTCGATTTTTAGAAGTTGACATCAATACCGGCGTAGTTATTGGAATGCTAATTGTATTATTTTATGCGGTTCTTGGAGGTATGAAAGGCATCACCTACACACAAGTTGCGCAATACTGTGTCTTAATTTTTGCGTTCATGGTTCCCGCTATTTTTATATCCATTCAAATGACGGGCAATCCCATTCCACAATTGGGTTTTGGAAGTGAATTAGCAGACGACTCAGGTACTTATTTATTGGATAAACTAGACGGTTTAAGCACCGATTTAGGGTTTGCTGAATATACGGAAGGGTCCAAGTCTCTAATGGATGTATTTGCGATCACTTTAGCCTTGATGGTGGGTACAGCCGGCCTGCCTCATGTCATTGTACGTTTCTTTACCGTCAAGCGCGTCAAAGACGCTCGTAAATCTGCAGGAATAGCCTTATTGCTCATTGTCATCTTGTATTCTACAGCCCCAGCAGTGGCAGCATTTGCCAGAACGAACATGATTGAAACAATTTCTAATCAACCCTATGCGACAGTTCCAGAATGGTTTAAAAAATGGGAAACGACAGGACTGATTACATTTAAAGATAAAAATAACGACGGCTTAATTCAGTATTTAGCGGATAAAAATAAAAATGAATTAGTCGTTGATAACGATATAATGGTTTTGGCAAATCCTGAAATTGCAGAACTACCAAATTGGGTCATCGCTTTGGTAGCTGCAGGGGCTTTAGCAGCCGCATTATCAACTGCAGCAGGCTTGTTATTAGTAATTTCTGCTTCTGTTTCTCATGATTTAATTAAAAAAATGATCAATCCAAAAATCTCTGAAAAAAACGAATTAATCGCAGCACGTTTATCTTCTATAGTTGCGGTTTGTGTTGCAGGCTATTTTGGAATTAACCCTCCAGGATTTGTTGCTGCAACAGTGGCTTTGGCTTTTGGCTTGGCAGCAGCCTCCTTTTTTCCAGCGATTATCTTAGGAATCTTTTACAAGCGAATGAATAAAGAAGGTGCTATTGCCGGAATGATCGTTGGAATTGTAACCATGTTGTACTATATGTTGAAGTATAAACTAGGCTGGTTTGATGACGTTCTACCAAACAAAAGTGAGTGGTGGTTTGGCATCTCACCCGAAGGTTTTGGAAGTGTTGCCATGCTATTAAACTTTATAGTTTCTATTAGCATAATGAAGTTAACTCCAGAACCCCCAAAAGAAGTTCAAGAGATTGTTGAATTGATTAGAATCCCTAGTGGAGCAGGGGAAGCAACCCATTAAAATAATTAGATTTTAGCACTACTTTCGCTGATTTTTTATCTTTATTTCTTGACAAAATAGAATACAATATGTTGAATTAATTAGTTTTTATTTTTAACTTGCAAATTAAAACTAATAAAAAAAACATGAAAGCAATTAATTTATTAGCCATTATCTTGATCATTTCAATTGGATGTACAACAACTGTCTCAAATGATGCATCCACAGTACCGAATGGCGGAAAAATCCTTAACGGCCCTAATGCAGGTGCCACTTACACATTTGCAAGTGATGAAGTTGGACAATTAGCAATCAATTTTTCTGATGCTTTTGTCAGAAAAGACTTAGAGTTCTTATCAACTGAACATTTTGCAGATTCAATATTTTTCTATCCTGAGAAAGGTTTAGAAAAAGTAGTTATGGATTTAGAAACAGGCAAAAAACTAATCCAAGCCATGCATGAACCCTATGATTCAATAACACGTTGGGTCTATGATGTGATGCCAGTGATTCCATCCTATGATAAAGAGTTAACAATTGTTATGTTTCCTTTTACAGAGAAGCGTTACAAAAAGGACGGAACAATCGAAAAATTTAGATTCTATGAGCGACACTACATACGGGATGGAAAAATTACAGGTGTTCGAAAATGGAGTCAAGAGGAGTAATGATACAACTGCTTAAAAAACCATAACATATTAACCAATAAATAATTTAATAATGAAAAATCAAATACTATTGGCAATTCTAGCTATAACTGTGCTGGCATGCTCAAATAATACCGAAAAAGTGGTGTCTATGGATGCCAAGTCTTTAAAAGTTAAAAGTCATATAGATGCCTATATGAATAACGATTCAAGCGTAGCAGAAGCTATATTTGCAGAAGATTTAGAACTTTACGATCAGTTTTCTAACAATCAAAAAAATGGAGAAACTGTCTCCAATCCTGGAGGTAATATGGGTTTAATTGAAGCTGATAAATTTACTCACTCTTTATTTAGTGGAATTAAATGCACCACAGATAATATTAAGACATATACAGATGCTAATGGTGATGTGTATACTGCTTTTTGGTCTATGTGGTCCGGTAAAGGTAATTTTACAGGTGCAGAGACTACAATTCCATTTCATTGTGTAAGCTTATGGGATGGCGATAAAATATCTAAAATATGGCGTTATATGGATCCATCAACTTTACAAAAAGAAATTGCTGCATATGAAGCTGTGAATAATTCATCAACTAAAGTCATGGGCTTAGCAGACTTGAAAGTTAGTGATGGATTTACTAAAAATGATATCAAAGAATTTATGGTAGAATTTACAAAGTTTGTTAGAGAAACTGAACCAAATACCTATGATTTTGGATACTTTATTTCTGCTGATGGAAAGCATGTAAATTTAGTAGAAAAGTATTATGATTCTGCAGATTTTGTACACCATCTTAATAATTTTGAATCAAGTGAATTTGCTGAAAAATTCATGACAATTTTTAGTTTAGACCGAGTTCTTGTAGTCGGCAATAGTTCAGACGCATTAAAAGCTAAAGTAAAAGGTTATGGCGCTGAGCTTCGCGAGAACATCGGAGGTTGGATTGATTAATTTTTATATGTTTAAACTCCCACTAAGTATGGGGGTACTTAAGAATAGAAAGTCTGCATATTATGCAGACTTTTTTTGTTATTTCTAATTAAATTCTTTAGGTTTTAGATCGCCCTTAAATAGTTTTATAACTTCAAATTTATGATTCCATACATCCGCTCTAAAATCTTTATTTTTCACAAACAACCGCACACCGCTCAAACAAGTGAGGAGTCCGATATATATTTTTACAATTACGGTGTGGATCCGTTTGACAACTCCGTTTTGGTTGATGTGTTTGTAAAAATTTTTCACAATAATTGTCTTCAGTTTTGAGGAAGCTTCGGATGGGTTTTTAAAATAGAGCACTTTTAAATTATAAAAAACTCGATGGTATTTTGAAGTCTTATAATTATTGTTTGTTAGGTTTTTATGTTGCTGTTCTAAAACCAAACTATCATAGCAGGATTTGAAATTTGTAAACTTTAATAAATAGCCAAAGTCATTCACTTGATTATTTAAAATAAGGAGGTCTAAATTTGTTTTAGCATCAGGGACATAAACTTGGTCTATAGAAATTCTGTTCGCTAGGATTTCTTGAAGATCTAAAAGGCCAGAAACCCTTTTTCTTAATAATTTTGAGTGAATTTCTACGGCTCCTAGCCGATCCTTGTGTACCAATCTTGGGAGGTGTCTATGTGTTTTGTATTTACCAAATACAGTATTTTTTAAAGAAACATACTCTAGATTTAATAACAATTGCTCTGCTGTGTATAGGTTGGAGGTCTCAACAAGCACATCAATATCGCCTATCAAGCGTTCTCCAAAATCCTTAAAATACCCCGACACCATAAGCGCACATCCTTTTATGAATACATGCGGGATTTTGTGGGCATCAAAAAGCACACTAAGTTCTTTTACTTGATGTAAAAGTGTTTTGTTTCTATTCCGGTTAATCTTTGTGATTTCACTTAAATAAGAATTTAAGTCTTCAGGTATCAGGTCAAGAAGTCCTTTTTGCTCCAATCGACAATAAGCACTTGTCATTACACCGAGATGACTACTCGCTTTTACAAACCAGTCCCAATCCATTGTTTTGCTACTAAATTCTGCTCTTAATTCAGTTTCGTTTGATTCAAAACTTAAAATTCGTGCGATAGTTGTTTTGGATTTATTCATCCTCTAAAATTCAAAAAGTTTTGAAAACACTTCTAAAGCTTCGGGAGTACTAGAATAGGTTAATTCATAAAAAGATAAACTCTCAATCCATTTCATGAATTCTTTAGCGTGAGCCTCTTTTGGCGAGATCCATGAATCTGGAACAAAAACCTCCATCGCTTTGGAAAATGAAATCTCTTTGAGCTCTGTTTTTGATTGTGGTTGATAGCAAATGCTCACCATTATTTTACAGGGATAACTTTGCTTTGAACTCGACTTTTGAAACGGCACCACAAATTTTACAGCTCCTTTTTCTTCTCCTTTATAAACAAGGGGTAGTGCATCAAATCCTGGGATGATTTTTGAAAGTGATTCAAAAGCACCCGATTTAATTGAGATGGCTCCAGGGTAGGAATAAACGTGTTTATTTTTTGCTAAAATAGGCGAAAAATCATCTGCTACTAAGTTCATTCCAGCAGTCATTGCATGAGCTGTAAATGTACTTTTTCCCTTTCCTGATTTACCAATCACTAAAATGGCTTCTTTATCATTGGTAACCGTAGAGGCGTGGATAGTTCCCATCCATTCGTCTTCAGCTTTGTCATGAATAACACATAACAACTGCATACAGAAATTTCCTTGAAGGACGTGGTAGTTTTTACTTTCATAAGAGTCAATCAAAACAGTGTTTTTGTAGAAATACAAGCTGTTGTTTACATAGAAAACATCAAAAATAATTTGAGTATTGTTTACCGATTTTTCTGAAACCAAATGTGCTATTTGAGGATGTAAAAGTTCTTTGACAGACTTGTGACTGTAGTTAACTTGTAAAACCCTACCATTTACAATATAGGTTTCGGAATAGGTTCTGAAAGAAGCATCAAAAGAAGATGATTGACTGCTTTTTTTCTCATTAAAAGAACTGATTGATAAAAAATGATTTATCTCATCATAAAACATTTCAGATTGTGAATGTGAAACGCCCATGGCCTCAGAAGCAGCACTGATAAAATCGGATTTTTTAGTATTTGAAACAAACAAATTAATAAGTTTATTTATTTGCTCATCTACAATAAAATAATTGTTAGAATCGCTAAACCACAACAACTGTTGTTCTTTAATTTGTTTGCTAAGACTTGGGACTTTTAGCATAAAATGTAATTTAGTGCAAAGATATATTTTTTTAATTTAAGTGTTTATTGACACTTTATCTTCATTTTTTATTTTTTTTAAAGAAGGAAATCTTATTTTTTATTAAATTTCAAGTAAAATTTTTATGTGATTTTAAATTAAGTTTTATAACTTGCACTCCAATTCAATGTGAAGTGTTTTTAACCAATGACACTTTTGAGATAAGATATTAATTATGAGAAGCTAAAAGCAACTTAATGCTTTTTCTTATTCTTAATGTATGCTCAAAAATAAAAATAATTGGTTCGTTTTGGTAACAAAGCCAAGGAACGAAAAAAAAGTAGAATCCAAGTTAAACGAGATCGGAATTGAAGCATACTGTCCTGTACGGACAGAATTGCGTCAGTGGAGTGACCGCAAAATGAAAATCAAAATCCCACTTTTGCCGTCCATGTTACTTGTTAAAATCCCAAATAATTTAAGAAATGTTGTGTTTGACGTTCCTCATGTTCTAAGGTATCTGTTTTGGGAAGGTCAACCCGCAGTGGTGAGAGAAGATGAAGTGAGTGTCTTACGAAAAGTAGCCGATCAAGAATTCTCATCGGTTAGACTTCATAAGTTTACTCCGGGTACAAAAATAGACTTAAAACCTTTTGGCATTTCAGATTCTATAGGAACCGTTAAGTACACTTCTGGGAACCAATGTTGTGTGGTTATCGACTCTTTAGGCTATATGCTTAAATTTCAATTATCATAATTTTTAACCTGAAAATCTCAAAATAAAAATATTTTATTTTGAAATAAAAAAATAATCAAGTAAATTTGTTACTTGAAATAAAAATGAGACCCCATATCTATTTAGTATCTATTTTGTTGCGAATTATATGGGAGTCACATCGGCGAAGCCGTGCTAATTAATGACAATCTAGTCGTTTTAACCCCACATTAGTTCCTTATTTCAATCGTGTTAAAATCACTTATTACATCTCGTACTAGACTTCGTATGCTAGTGAAGTTTTTTATAAATTCAGCAAACAGCGGATATTTAAATGGGCTTGCCGATGAGTTTGGCGAATCTACAAATGCGATACGTCGCGAATTAAATAATTTATCGGATGCAGGGTATTTGATTCAATGGAAAAATAAAAATAAAATTGTTTATTCTGCCAACACAGAGCATACGCTTTTTAAAGTGCTCCAAAAAATTATTCGCCACCATTTAGGTCTTGAGAAAATTGTTGAATCGGTTTTACTTCAGATGGGCAATGTAAACAAGATCGTACTGATCGGTGATTATGCCTTGGGACATGATACAGGAACCATTGAAGTCATTCTTATTGGAGATAAAATTAATACTGCTTACATAAAAAAAGTGCAACGAAAATTAAAAGATGTCATACAACGAGGCGTGATATTTTATATAAATACCTCTGTTCCTGACAACGGGATTGAGTTATATGACAAAAACAATTCAGAATTGAATCTAAACGATTAGAACTCCAAATTACCCCCAACCCCCGCAAAAAATCTTAACCTATGAATCCTTCAAAAAGTATAGCAGTCATTGGACTGGGCTATGTGGGTCTTCCACTTGCTTTAGAATTTGCTAAAAAATATCCAACCATTGGATTTGATATTACTTCAAAGCGAATTAATGAATTAAAAAAAGGGATTGACACGACCCTAGAAGTTAGTACTGAAGCATTATCTTCAGTTTTAACACCTAATTTAATTGCTTTACAGAAACGTTCTTTTGGCTTTTTACCTTCTTTGGATCGTACGGATATATCGGACGTAAACGTTTATATTATAACAGTCCCCACACCAACAGATAAAAATAACCGTCCTGTTTTAACGCCCTTGCTAAAGGCATCCGAAACAGTGGGTAGCGTTCTGAAAAAGGGCGATATCGTGATTTATGAAAGTACGGTCTATCCAGGAGTTACAGAAGATGAATGTGTGCCTGTGTTAGAAAAGATTAGTGGTTTGAAATTCAATTTAGACTTTTATGTAGGGTATTCTCCAGAACGAATCAATCCAGGGGATAAAGATCGTACCATAACCAAAATTTTAAAAGTAACCTCAGGCTCCACACCAGAATCTGCTAAAGAGATTGATGAGTTATACCAATCGATTATAAGCGCTGGGACGCACATGGCACCCTGTATTAAAGTCGCAGAAGCGGCCAAAGTAATCGAAAATGCTCAGCGGGACATTAACATTGCGTTTGTAAATGAATTGGCTAAAATATTCAACCTCTTAGAGATTGAAACCGAGTCAGTCCTTGAAGCTGCTGCAACCAAATGGAATTTTTTGCCTTTCAAACCTGGATTGGTTGGGGGGCACTGTATTGGAGTTGATCCTTACTATTTAGCGCAAAAAGCACAAGAAGTTGGATACCATCCCGAAATTATATTGGCCGGACGTCGCTTAAATGATTCTATGGGCGAACATGTGGCTATGCAGATTTTAAAATTATTAGTAATAAATGATATTGCAATTAAAGGATCAAAGGTGCTTATTTTAGGGGTGACTTTTAAAGAAAACTGTCCAGATATAAGAAATACAAAGGTTGTGGATGTGATATCACACCTCCAAAATTATGGAATGAATCTAACGATTTATGACCCTTGGGCAAATCCATCCGAAGTTCAAGAAACGTACAAACTAGAATCAACTAAACAAATTCCCGAAGAACCGTTTGATGCCATTGTACTCGCGGTTGCTCACAATGAATTTGTTCAATTGGATTTGAAACCTTTGTTGAAAAACAAATCGGTAGTATATGATATCAAAGGAGTGTTAGGAACTAAAGCAGACGCAAAATTATAAATGATGTTTTCAAATTTAAAATCTAAAACAGTTTTAGTCACCGGTGGTGCTGGTTTTATTGGTTCAAACCTATGTGAAGCCTTGCTGAAACGGGGTGCTAAGGTTCGTTGTATGGACAATCTATCAACCGGTTTTATGCATAATATAACCCCCTTTTTAAACCACAAGAATTTTCAGTTTATCGAAGCCGATATTAGAGACATAGAAGCCTGTCAGAGTGCCTGCCTTCAAGTTGATTATGTGCTTCATCAGGCAGCCTTGGGTTCTGTACCACGGTCAATTAATGATCCAATTACAACCAATGCAGTTAATGTCAGCGGATTTTTAAATATGTTAGTCGCTGCCAGAGATCAAAACGTGAAACGTTTTGTATATGCTGCCAGTAGTTCTACTTATGGGGATTCTACCAAGCTTCCTAAGATAGAAGATGAAATAGGGACGCCATTATCTCCTTACGCGATTACAAAGTATGTGAACGAATTATATGCATCCATTTTTAAAAGTAGTTATAATTTAGACACGGTTGGGTTGCGATATTTTAATGTTTTTGGAAGAAAACAAGATCCAAAAGGTGCTTATGCGGCAGTCATTCCAAAATTTGTAATTCAGTTGATAAATCACCAAGCACCTGTGATTAATGGGGATGGTTCAAATTCCCGAGATTTTACTTATATTGACAATGTTATAAGAATGAATTTTTTAGTGCTAACTACAAAATCTGAGGTGGCATTAAACCAAATATATAACACTGCTGTGGGTGATCGGACGACTTTAGTCCAACTTGTGCATAGTTTAAAAAAATATTTATCTAAATTTGACCCAGCGATTGCAAACGTTAAAGAGATATATGGTCCAAACCGGTTAGGAGATATTCCACACTCACAGGCCTCTATTGATAAAGCAGTCAAATTATTAAATTACAAACCATCCCATGACTTCGAAAGCGGGCTTAAAAACGCTGTAGATTGGTACTGGGAATCGTTTAAAAGTTAACCAAAATGAGTATTAATACAATTTGTTGTATTGGAGCAGGCTATGTAGGAGGTCCAACAATGTCGGTAATTGCCCAAAAAAATCCATCTATAAAAGTGATTGTAGTGGATGTGAATCAAGCACGTATAGATGCTTGGAATTCAGAAGATCTAAATAAACTCCCAATTTTTGAACCTGGACTGGACGTTGTTGTTGCAGAAGCTCGCGGTCGAAATTTGTTTTTTTCAACCGATGTTGAAGGTGCAATTCAAGAAGCAGATATGATTTTTATATCGGTCAATACCCCCACAAAAACCTATGGTGCTGGAAAAGGAATGGCAGCAGATTTACAATATGTAGAACTCTGTGCACGTCAAATTGCTAAAATAGCTACCTCTGATAAAATTGTAGTGGAAAAATCGACCTTACCCGTCAAAACAGCCAAAGCAATTAAAGATATTTTAGAGAATACAGGCACAGGTGTGAATTTTGAAATCCTTTCGAATCCCGAATTTTTGGCAGAAGGTACTGCTGTTCAAGATTTGGAAGCACCTGATCGTGTTTTGATTGGTGGAGATCAAACAGAAAGTGGATTAAAAGCCATTCAGGCTTTAGTTGATATTTATGCGACTTGGGTTTCAAAAGATCAAATTATTACCACAAATTTATGGTCATCAGAATTGTCAAAATTAACCGCTAACGCATTTTTAGCACAACGGGTTTCTTCCATTAATGCCTTGACAGAACTGTGTGAATCCACAGGCGCTAATATTGACGATGTAGCCAAAGCCATTGGAACCGATTCACGGATTGGACCAAAATTCTTAAAAGCTTCTGTAGGATTCGGAGGCTCTTGTTTTCAAAAAGACATTCTAAATTTAGTATATATATGTAAGTCTTTAGGATTGGATGTGGCTGCCGATTATTGGGAGCAAGTAATCATTATGAATAACCATCAACGCAGTCGATTTGCACAGCAAATAGTAGCGTCCTTATACGGAACTGTTGCAGGAAAGAAAATTGGGTTTTTAGGATGGGCTTTTAAAAAAGACACTAATGATACTCGAGAGTCTGCAGCAATTTATATTGCTGACAAACTGATTGACGAACAAGCCCACATACAAGTTTATGATCCAAAAGTAACAGCGATTCAAATGCTCTCGGATTTGAATGGGCTAAACAGCAGAACTGAATCTGAAAACGATAAATTTTTAGAGGTTCACAACAATCCCTATGATGCTTTAAAAGGATCTCATGCGTTGGCAGTGATTACAGAATGGGACGAGTTTAAAACCTATGACTGGCAAAAAATATATGATGGCATGCTCAAACCGGCCTTTATTTTTGATGGGCGTAATATTTTGGATCAAGCGGAATTAGAAGCCATTGGATTTATTTATAAAGCAATCGGAAGGTAATATGAGCAAGCAATCAATCTTAGTCACTGGCGCAGCAGGTTTTATAGGGTTTCACTTGTGTGAACGCCTTTTAAAACAAGGACACCGTGTGGTTGGATTGGACAATGTAAACGATTATTACAATGTCGATTTAAAATTTGACCGACTCAAAGAATTAGGGATACAACGGCAAGAAGCTGAACATTTTGACACAATGGTTTCTAGTGAAATTTTTGGAGATCAGTTTCAATTTATTCGTTTAAATCTTGAAGATCGAGAGGGGTTGCCTAAGCTATTTAATACCTGTCAATTTGATAGTGTTTGTAATTTGGCAGCACAAGCGGGGGTTCGTTATTCTATTGAAAATCCAGAAGTGTATATTGACAGTAATATAACAGGGTTTCTTAATATTTTGGAATGTTGTCGCCACCACAACGTATCGCGTTTTGTGTATGCGAGTAGCTCGAGTGTCTATGGAAATAGTGAGGCGGTGCCTTTTGAAGAAACAGCGGTTGTAGATCACCCGATTAGTTTGTATGCAGCTACCAAAAAATCGAATGAGTTGATAGCGCATACTTATAGCCACCTCTATAATATTGAAACAATCGGATTGCGATTTTTCACCGTCTATGGTCCTTGGGGACGCCCAGATATGGCTTTGTTTTTGTTTACAGACGCCATTTTAAATAATCAACCTATAAAAGTTTTTAATAATGGAGATCTCTCTCGAGACTTTACCTATATTGATGATATCATACAAGGGGTTGAAAACACACTTTTAAAAACCGTTAATGAAAAGGAGCTCTACAAATTATATAATATAGGGAACAATCAACCTGTGCAGCTTTTGGATTTTATAGAAGCGATTGAAAAAAGTACAGGCAAAACAACGGAGCGTATCATGATGCCAATGCAAGCCGGAGATGTGAATCAAACTTGGGCAAATGTGGCGCATTTGAAAACAGATTATAACTACGAACCCTCCACTACTTTGGAGGTTGGCGTAGAAGCCTTTGTAAACTGGTATAAGGCTTATTATAGCTAAAGACTAAAGAGCCTAAAAGTAAAATAAACCGAACAATTTTTTTTGATTAAGATTGGATTTTTGAAATCCAATACTGTTCTGTGTATTTGATGGAGTAATTGAACCTTAAACAAGTATAATGGCTTTTAAGAAACAAGCATTCAAAGGAATATTTTGGACTTTTACAGAGCAGTTAGGGGTTAAAGGAGTTGGATTCGTAGTACAAATTTTAATTGCCAGATTACTTCTGCCAGAGGATTTTGGATTAATAGCCATGGTTGCGGTCTTTATAGGGCTAGGCGATTTATTAGTTGATTCTGGTTTAGGGCAGTCATTAATAAGAACAAAAAAACCTCAGCAAGTCGATTTTTCTACCGTTTTCTATTTAAACATCATATCTGCATTAGTTATTTATTTGCTATTATACATTATAGCTCCTTATGTTGCAATTTTTTATGATAAAGTTGAATTAATTAATATTTTAAGAGTAATTGCTTTAGCAATTATATTTGGTTCTTTTTCTGTTGTTCAGAAGGCAATTCTAACAATTAATATGAACTTTAAGAATCAGATGCTAATACAAATACCTTCTTTGTTTATTAGTAGTATTATTGGTTTGGTTTTAGCCTACAATGATTTTGGAGTATGGTCAATTGTATTTATGAAGGTTTTATACCCGTTTTTCACATCTATTCTATATTGGGTTTATAGTGACTGGAGACCTAGATGGATGTTTGATATGGATAAGTTAAAATATCATTATTTCTTTGGATATAAACTTATGATAACATATATTTTTAATGCTATTTTTAATGACATTTATAGTGTGTTGATAGGGAAATATTATTCAACAAGTATTTTAGGGTTTTACAATAGGGCTACAACATTTCAAAGATTTCCAACAATGTTAGTTGGGAAGTCGATTAATAGGGTGACTTATCCAATGTTTACGAAAATCAACGGAGATATAGATAAACTAAAAAGAATATTAAAAAAGATAAACAAATTGGTTATCTATCTTTTTCTACCACTAATCTTTTTTTTGATTTTTAATGCCCACGAGATCATTGTGTTCCTATTAACTGACAAATGGTCCAACATAACTCCCTTTTTTCAAATCCTATGTGTAGGAGCATTATTTGAGCCGATGATTTATTATTACGGCTCTGTAATTAATTCTTTTGGAGATTCTGGATTAGTTTTAAAAATTAGTTTTTATTCAAAAATTCTAACCTTAATAGGTTTATTGCTAATTACAAAAATTGGGGTGTATCCATTAGTAATTTTTCAAGCCGTATGTATGTTATTTACTGCATTAGTCCTAATGTATTATGGGGGACGCAAGATACACTATAAATTAGTTAAACAATTTAAAGAGATACTTCCTGAGTTATTAATAAGTATATCAACTTGTTTGCTTACTTACATTTTAAGTTGTTTTATAAATGCAAGTGGAATTTATTCTGTAATAATCTATTTTTTAGGTTTTATGGTTTTCTATATTATAATTAGCGAAATTTTAAAACTTACCACATACGTCTTTGTGAAAAAAGAGTTATTAACGGTTATTAATAAGTGAATAATTAATTGTTTAGAATCGAAATAATTTCATTGCTAATTTGGTTTGTTAACCAAATATTTCAATACTAATGAAAACAATAATAGATGTCATTCTTCCTAATTTAGCAATAGGTGGAGCTGAAAAAGTAATGCTACTATTGGCAGAGCAATTCAAATCTAATAATTATGAGGTTAGATTTGTAGTTTCAAGGCTGATAGAAGGAGGTTTTCAAGAGCAAGTAGAGAAAGATTATGAATTGATTAATCTTAATGCTAAAAAAGTAAGATATTTTCCGTTCGCACTAAAGAGTAAATACAAAACAATACAAAAGCCAGATATAGTAATAGTAAGTTTGTGGCCATTAACATTTTTAACGGCATTAATTTTAAAGTTTACAAACAAGTCTGTTAAGGTTATATGTGTAGAACATGGCTCATTACAATATCAAACCAGAAACAAAGGTAAAATATACCAATTTTTTTTAAAATGGAGTTTAAAATTAACGCTCAAGTATTGTGATAAACTTATTTGTGTTTCGGAAGGTTTAAAATATGAGATTCAACAAATCACTAATTACAAGGGTGAAAATTTAGTCTCAATTCCTAACCCAATAGAATTAGATAGTACAGAGACTGACTGTGGCGTTTCTAATGGGTTAGAATCAAAACTTAAAGGGCATGTGTTTTTGTTTGTAGGAAAACTTAAAAAAGTCAAAAACATACCCTTGTTATTAAAAGCTTTTAAATTAGTATCTGAAAAAATGGATGCTACATTGATTGTATTAGGGGATGGACCAGAATCTAACGGTTTTAAAAAGCTGGCTGAATCTTTAGGGATTAAAGATCAGGTTCATTTTATGGGTTTTAAGACGAATTGCAAACCTTATTATCAAATTGCGGATACGTTTGTGCTGAGTTCAGATTCGGAAGGATTTGGTAATGTAATAGTAGAAGCCCTTGGAGAAGGTTGCAACGTAGTTTCTACAAATTGTCCTTATGGTCCAAAAGAGATTTTAGACAACGGAACGTATGGCTATTTGTCTGAAGTAAACAATGAAGAAGATTTAGCAGTTAATATGTTAAAATCTGTGGACAACCCTTTTTCAAAGCAATTGTTAAAAGAAAGAGCTTTGTCATATTTGCCATCATCTATATCTCAACATTATTTGGAGATGTTTAACTCAATTTAGCATGAAAAAAAATATACTATTTATAACTAGAAATGGTTTATTAGAGCCTTTGGGACAAAGTCAAATTCTATCCTATTTGATCCCGCTTTCTAAAGAATTCTCAATTCATATTATAAGTTTTGAAAAGGATAAGGATATTGAAAATAAAGAACAGTTATCTCGTATAAAAAGCAGTTGTACTGAGAATAATATAGATTGGACACCATTAACCTATCGAAAAACATTTAGGTCTTTAGGCATCATTGTTGGATTTATAGAATTATTCTTTAAAGTAATTAGGGTTTGTAAAGTAAACAAAATCGATTGTATCCATGCCAGATCCTATTATCCAGCCTTTATAGCACTATTAATTTACCAGATAAAAAAAGTGCCTTTTATTTTTGATATGAGGGCTTTGTGGCCAGATGAACTTGTAGAAGCTGGTAGGCTAAAAGAAAGCAGTATTTCTTGGAAGATAATTAAAACTTTAGAAAAGCAATGTTTAAAAAAAGCATTTGCAGTCGTGTCTTTAACCCACGCGGCCGTAGAGCATTTAGACAAGGTTCATCCAAATTTTTTACTAAAAGATAAAACATCAGTAATTCCAACATGTGCAAACCTAGAACGTTTTAAATTAAAAAACCGTGAGTTTACTCCTAACGCTATAACCATCAGTTGTATAGGTTCGATGTTGAGTGGTTGGTTTCAAATAGATATTTTAAAAGCAGTCGTTGATTATATGTTAAGGAATTATCCAAGTGTTAAGTTTGAATTTTTAACAAGAGATAATAAAGAAGACCTATTATCGAAAATAGATGTAGAACATAAATGGGTGAGTAGAATCCACATCGATTCATTATTATTTAAGGATATGCCAACAAGGTTAACTAAGCATGATGGATCCGTATTTTTCTTTACAGCAAATACTTCTAAACTAGGTTCAGCACCAACACGAATGGCAGAACTTTTAGGGACAGGCATTCCTGTGTTAACCAGTTCTGGTGTTGGTGATGTAGATAAAATAGTACTAGAACATAAAGTTGGTATTATATTGAAATCCATTTCAAAAGATGCAATAAAGAAAAGCTGTGATGATTTTTTCAAAATCATTAATAACCCAGAGATTTCTAAGAGATGTAGAGTTGCATCTGAATATTGTTTTTCTTTAGAAAAAGGAGTTAAATCATACTCAGAAATCTATTCTAGAGTTTAATAATAGTTTAAGTATGAATATTTTAATTCTTAGTAAATATGAAAGAAATGGGGCAAGCTCTAGAGTAAGGACGTATCAATATATTGATGAGTTACAAACACATAATACTAATTTAAAATTTAGAATTTCTCCTCTTTTTTCAAACACTTATGTTAAAAATTTATACAGTAGAAAAAATAACTTTACGGAAATATTAAAATCATACTTAAGAAGATTATTGATATTCATCTTTATCTCAAAAAAATATGATTTTATTTATATTGAAAAAGAAGTTTTTCCTTTTCTTTCAAGTGTTTTTGAAATTATTTTAAAAAAAAGAGGCTTCAAGTATATTGTTGATTATGATGATGCGGTATTTCATAATTATGATAAACATCAATTATGGATAATTAGATTTCTTTTTAGTTCAAAAGTTAGTAGAATAATAAAAAACTCCTACAAAACAGTAACGGGTAGTAAGTATCTTTATAATTATGCAACTAATTTCTCAAAACACATAGAATTTATTCCATCTACGGTGTCATTAGAGAAATATCATAATGTGGTACCTCAATCCTCTAACCAAAAAATAATCATTGGCTGGATAGGAACTCCAAAAACGTCCAAATTTTTGATTCCTTATTTAGATTTATTTAATGAGTTGCAGAAGAATAGAAATGTAGAGTTTAGATTTATTGGTTTAAGTACTAATTTTTTTAATAAAAAATATAATTTTAAATATGTGAAATGGCAAGAACAGTCTGAAGCTCTTGACTTAAATGAAATAGATATAGGAATAATGCCTTTAGATGAAGATGAATTTTCCAAAGGAAAATGTGCTTATAAATTGATTCAATTTATGGCTCTTAAAAAACCTGTAGTAGCTAGTGATGTAGGAGCTAATAACTATGTTGTAAAACATGAAGTATCAGGTTTTTTAGCAGCAAATAATGCACAATGGAAGGAATATCTCATTAAACTAATTGAGGATGAAAACCTAAGGCAAAGCTTAGGCATTCATGGGTTTGAGAGTTTTAAGAAAGACTATTCTCTAGAAAGTCAATTAACCAATTTTGTTAATCTTTTTAGATAATCATGTTTTACATTAGTCTTTTATTTTTTATGTTTATTTTTTTGAAAGTTGATTTATACAACACTTTAAAAACTAATAATAAATTTGGGTATTATTTTTTTGCATTTGTATTATTTATAATAATTGCTTTTAAATTTCAAGTAGGATGCGATTGGGACTCCTATGAATATCATTCAATGAGTGCTTCTTCTGTAATTAGTCAAGAATCATTTTTTTTTAATGAAATACTCTATTGGAATATAGCAGATTTGTCTTTCAAATTATTTAATTCTTCAGTATTAATTCATTCCATTTGTGCTCTTTTATTTGTCGTAGGTTTGATGAAATTTAGTTCTGAGCAAAAATACCCAATAAACTCCATGCTTATTTCTTTCCCTATTTTGATTTTGGTTATAGGGTTTGGGTTTATACAACATTCAGCAGCAATTGGAATTAGTCTATTTTCAATTAATTATCTTTACAAGAACCAATTAATCAAATATTCTATATTGATTCTTATAGCCTGGCTAATTCATAGCTCTGCTATTATAATGATGATTTTCCCCTTAGTTTTAATCAATAAAAAACAACGACTAATCCAGGTTTTACTATTCTGTTTTTTATTCTATTTAATTTATGAGTCTATTACTTCTCAAATTGATCATTACATTTATGGATATTTAGATAAAAACAGAAAATCTAGCGGTCTACTACCTCGTCTTTCTTTAGGCATTTTGGCAAGTATATTATTTTATTCTAAATTTAGAAGCTACAGTTTTAGCTCTATCAACGAGAAAAAAGTGTTAAAAATTTTTGCAATCTCACCACTTATACTTTTAATATCCTTATTTTTTTTAAGTTCAACTACCGCTGTAGACCGCATTTTGTTTTATACTTTTCCCATACAAATTTACACCTATTCTAACATTGGAACTGGAGTTACTAAGCCATATTACAATTCCTTTATACTTTTTGTTATTAACTTATTCATTACTGTAATTTGGTTGTTATATTCTTCTCACAGTTACTGTTGGATGAACTACGATAATTTATTACTGTATTTTTTTTGAAAATAATAATTTCCTTAAATACCACATGGAACATTTATAATTTTAGGTTAGAACTTATAAAAGTCCTACAATCTAAAGGACATGAAGTGGTTGCTTTGGCTCCAAAAGATGCGTATGTAGAAAAGCTAAAGGTTCTTGGGGTAAAGTGTATTAACATCAACATGAATCAACAAGGCATAAATCCATTCCGTGATTTAAAATTAATCCGAGACTATTACTCGATCTTTAAGATGATACAACCCGATTTGATTTTATCATACACTATTAAACCCAATATTTATGGAAATTTAGCGGCAAAGATTTTAGCTATTCCAACGATCAATAACATTAGTGGATTGGGGACCTTATTTATTAAAAAAACAATAGTTTCCTATATAGGACGACTCCTCTATAAAATTGGATTAGCGTCTAGTAGTCATGTGTTTTTTCAAAATAATGAAGACCGACAGTTGTTCATAAAGTATAAATTGATAAAACCAACCAAAAACTCTGTTATTCCTGGCTCAGGGGTGGATACAATGTATTTTAAGTCCAATCGAACCAATAACTTAGGGAATCGTTTTTTGTTTGTAGGTCGATTAATTCGAGATAAAGGTGTTATTGAATTTTTAGAAGCCGCACTTAAAATTTTACAAACGTACCCAGATAAACAGTTTCTCCTGATTGGGGAATTAGACTGCAATAATAAAACAGCCTTTAATAAATCCAGCCTTGATTATTATTTAAATCAATCTTCTCAGATTCAATATTTAGGCAAAACAGATGATATAAAATCAATACTTAGTGAAGTAGATGTGATGGTATTGCCATCCTATCGCGAAGGCTTATCAAAATCTTTAATTGAGGCCGCTTCAATGAGTTTGCCAATTATAACGACAGATGTGCCTGGTTGCAGAGAGGTTGTAGAACATAAATTTAATGGCATCTTGTGCCAAGCTAAATCCATGTCAAGTCTTGAAAATGCAATTTTAGAGATGATTCTTCTTTCCAATGAAACCAGACATTCAATGGGTCTAAAAGGTAGATTAAAAATAATTGATACGTTTTCCAATACCATTGTTATTAAAACCTATTTGCAACAAATTAAATACATATTTACACACCAAAATTTAAATCATGAAAACTAATTTTATTTTAACCTTATTAACCTATTTGGTCCTGATGTCATGTAGCACAAAAAAAAATATCCTTTATGTACAAGATATTGATCAAACCAATCCTATTGAACTGCATTTTGAAACACCAACAATACAAGCCTACGATATTTTAAAAATTACAGTAACTACTTTAGATCCTTCCGCTGCGATTCCTTACAATAAAGCAACAACCAATATAAACAGTAGCACTAATTTAGAATTAATGCGTTTAGAAGGCTATGAAGTCTCAAAAGATTTAAAAATCCAATTCCCTCAGTTGGGCACTTTATCGGTTAAAAATCTAAGCACATCTCAATTAGCTAACACAATTACACAACGCTTAGAGTCGGAAGGTCATCTAATCAACCCCGTAGTGAATGTACGATTGATCAATGCAAAGTTCACTATTTTAGGGGAAGTAGTAAACCCTGGAACCTATAATTTTACCGAATCTAAATTAACCCTTCTTCAAGCGATTGGCTTGGCAGGAGACTTGACCATCAATGGAAAAAGAAACAATATTAAATTGATTCGAGAAATCAACCAAAAACGTACTGTTTCTCATATTGATTTAACATCTTCTTATTGGATGACCTCTAGCAGTTATTATATCTACTCTAATGATGTTATTATAGTAAATCCTAATGCTCCAAAAGTAAAATCGGCTGGATTTGTAGGGAGCGTTGGAACTGCAGCTACGGTAGTTTCAGTTCTTTTAAGCACCATAATTCTTTTAACACGATAAAACTATGCAAATGTCCCCTCAATCTTCCGCTGAAACGGAAAACAACTCTATTTTTAATATCAAATACGAATTTTTTAAATATCTCAACTATTGGCCGTGGTTTATTCTTAGTGTAATCTTATTGCTGACAGTTAGTTTTTTATATTTAAGATATACCCCAAAAGTGTATAACACAAATGCCAAAATTAAAATTCTGGATGAAAATAGCGGTCTAGAACTTCCAACTTCCGCTTTGATTGTGAATCGATCCAACATCAATTTAGAAAATGAAAATGAAATTTTAACATCCTATCCTATCTTGAGCCGTGTGGTAGATCAATTGGGTTTATGCGCTCAGTTTTATGAAAAAGGACGTGTTAAATCTAAACCTTTAGTTGAAATCCCCTTTAATTTTGAACTTACCCGTTCATTAGACAGCATTACCGAGTTTAGCCAATATTCTGTTTTTGTGGAAGAATCAGGCTTTAAAATAACTAATGAAAATACGGACCTTGAACTTAGTTTCTCAGAATTCGATACGACTAAGTCCGATCATCAGTTGCCATTTGAGTTGAAGTGGTCTTCTGAGTTTACAAAATACCAACTCATGGGTCGTAATTTTGAAATTCGTTTAGTCCCTAAAAAGTTTGTGGTACTAAATCTTAAAAGTAAAATTAAAATAGAACCCATTGGAGAGAGTAGTGATCTCTTAAATCTAAATATGACAGGCCAAAATTGGTTAATTTCAGAACGAATTTTAAATACCTTGATTGATGAGTTCAATCAAGATGATATTTTAGATCGTCAATTAATTTGGAAACGAACCATTGATTTTGTAGATAAACGTTTTGTAAATTTATCACAAGAGTTAGATTCCATTGAAAGCTACAAAAAGAATTTTAAGATCAACAATAATTTAGTAGATATCTCTACAGACGGACTTGAAAGTTTAGAGCAACGCTCCAAATCGGATGAAAAGCTGTTCCATGTTGAAAATCAAATTGTAGTTTCTAATTTAATAAAAAATTCACTGTTAAATTCTTCAGAACCCTTTTTCTTGTTACCTTCAAATATTGGTGTCGAAAATTTATCGATCAATTCTTTACTCGATGAATATAATACACTAGTACTTCAGCGTCAAAAACTGATTAGCAGTGCAGGAGCGAACAACCCCACAGTAATTTTGTTAGAGGAAAATCTAAGAGATTTAAATACAAATATTGAAAACTCAATTTCTGCTTATTTAAATCAGTTAAATCTTACTAAAAATCAACTCACTAGTCGTAATCAGATGTTTCAATCTAAGGTTTCAGGAATACCTAAAATAGAGCAACAACTACGTGCCATTGAACGCCAACAAGGAATTAAGGAAAAATTATTTATTTTTTTATTACAAAAAAAGGAAGAAGCCTCCGTAAATTTAGCAGTCACCGAACCTACCTTAAAGGTAGTTGAATATAGTATTTCAGATGGCCGTCCAATCTCACCGAAACCTCGAAACATATATTTAGGTGCTTTTATAGTAGGTTTGTTATTACCTTTTGGAATCCTTTACGTTGTTTTTTTACTTGACACTAAAATACACAACAAGCTTGATATGGATGTCTTAGCTAGTGAAATACCTGTTATTGCCGAAATTCCGCTGATTAATGAAGGAATCAATACCGTGTTTTCTAATCCGAATGACCGTTCTGCTTTAGCAGAGTCTTTTCGAAATTTGACCACTAATATTGATTTTATATTATCCTCTAAGAAAAGCGGCAAAGTGATTTTTTGTACCTCTACAATCAAAGGAGAGGGTAAAACATTTATTAGTTTAAACTTTTCTTTAGCAATGGCAAGTTTAAATAATAAGGTTTTATTACTTGGAGCGGATTTAAGAAACCCCCAACTTCATACCTATGCTAAAGTCAATAAAAATAGACCTGGGTTATCCAATTATTTGGTAGATCCATCAATCGACTGGAATTCTATAACTATGAATGTGTTTGAAAAACAACCGAATCATGAAGTCTTATTCTCTGGAACAATTCCGCCAAATCCTACCCATTTATTAGCGAATGGTAATTTTGAAACCCTTATTGAAGAAGCCAAATCACGTTACGATTATATAGTGGTTGATTTAGCACCTACCATTTTAGTAACGGATACTTTATTAGTAGCTCACCATGCCGATGCAACTATATGTGCTGTTCGTGCCAACCATACCGATAAAAAATTAATTCCTTTTTCTGAAAATTTAAGTAAAACCAACCGTCTTAAAAATATGGTCTATGTCATTAATGGTGTGAAAGAAAACAGATCATACGGCTACAGTTATAACTATGGGTACAACTACGGTTATGGGAATGAAGATAGTTAGTCTAAAAACTAATTTGCTGTCAACGTTTTTAATTCTTTAATAGTTTTGACAGGTTCGGAGCTTTTAAACACAAAACTTCCAGCAACTAATACATCCGCACCAGCGTCTTTTAGTGCTTTGGCATTGGCTGAGGTGACACCACCGTCAATTTCTATAAGGGTAGAAGCTCCTCGAGCTGTGATAAGTTCTTTTAGTTCTTTTACTTTCTCGTAAGTGTTTTCGATAAAACTTTGCCCTCCAAAACCGGGGTTGACACTCATAATACATACCAAATCAATGTCATTAATCGTATCCGCTAAAACATTAACATTCGTATGTGGATTTAAAGCGACTCCAGCTTTCATACCTTCTGTTTTAATTGCTTGAAGGGTTCTGTGAAGATGTGTACATGCCTCGTAATGCACTGTGAGAACATCACTTCCTAAGTCCGCAAAGGTTTTGATATAACGATCGGGCTCAACAATCATCAAATGCACGTCAACAGTTTTGTTAGCATGTTGTGTAATTGCCTTTAAAACAGGCATTCCAAACGAAATATTAGGAACAAATACGCCGTCCATAATATCAATATGAAACCAGTCGGCTTCACTAGAGTTAACCATTTCAATATCTCTTTGAAGGTTGGCGAAATCGGCTGCTAAGATAGAGGGTGCAATTTTGGTTGTGCTCATGTGTCTAATTTTATAGTGACAAAAATAATATAAAAAATAAACCCCTACCAATTGGCAGGGGTTTTGTTGTTAACCTAAATAGGTTTTTAAAATTTTACTTCTCGATGTGTGTTTTAGACGACGAATGGCCTTTTCCTTTATTTGGCGTACTCTTTCGCGAGTCAGGTCAAATGTTTCGCCTATTTCTTCTAAAGTCATCGGATGTTGATTCCCGAGCCCAAAATACAATCGAATCACATCTGCTTCTCTAGGTGTGAGTGTTTCTAAGGCACGTTCAATTTCTGTTCTTAAAGATTCATGTAACAAATCTTTATCTGGATTTGGAGACTCTCCACTTCGTAATACATCATACAAATTAGAATCTTCTCCTTCTACTAGAGGAGCATCCATAGAAACATGACGTCCAGAATTTTTCATTGACTCTTTAACATCGTTAATAGTCATATCTAATTCTTTTGCAATTTCTTCAGCACTTGGAGGGCGTTCATGGGACTGCTCAAGAAACGCATAGGTTTTGTTTATTTTATTAATCGAACCAATTTTATTCAAAGGTAAACGCACAATACGAGATTGTTCTGCTAAAGCTTGAAGAATGGATTGACGAATCCACCAAACCGCATAGGAGATAAATTTAAATCCTCTAGTTTCATCAAAACGTTGAGCAGCTTTGATCAAACCTAAATTTCCTTCATTAATTAAATCGGGAAGTGTCAATCCTTGGTTTTGATATTGCTTTGCAACAGAAACCACAAAACGCAAGTTGGCTTTGGTTAATTTCTCTAAAGCAATTTGATCTCCAGCTTTAATACGTTGTGCCAATTCTACTTCTTCGTCGGCTGTAATTAAATCAACTTTTCCTATTTCCTGAAGGTATTTATCTAGGGATGCAGTTTCTCTATTGGTAACCTGCTTGGTAATTTTTAGCTGTCTCATTAAAAAGTATTTTTAAATTGGTTTTGGTAGTCTCATTAGGTTATACGTGCATATAATACTAAATGTTACAAAAAAAACCGTTTTTAATTTTAAAAACGGTTTTTTTAATTTATTAAGTTAAAACTTAATGGGTTTTAGCGTCTATTGTCACGTTTGCGATTGTCACGTCCACCAGAACGTTTGTCATCTCTTGGTGGTCTTGCAACATAGCCTTCAGGTTTTTCTAACAATGCTTTACGCGATACTTTTTCTTTTCGTGTTCTTGGATCTAGACCAAAATACTTCACGTCAAAAATATCACCCATATTTACAACATCAGACACATTTTCGGTACGTTCCCATGCTAGTTCACTGACGTGAAGTAACACTTCGTTTCCGGGTGCATCCATATATTCAACAACAGCTCCAAAGTCAAGCATTTTAATCACTTTAACTTGGTAGGTGTTTCCTAAAGTTGGCTTAAACATTAAAGAATCAATTTTTGATATAACCGTATCAATTCCATCTTGATCTGTTCCTAGAATTTCAACAATTCCTTCTTCTGTTACAGGATCTTCATTGATTACAATCGTAGTTCCTGTAGCTTTTTGAAGTTCTTGAATTACTTTTCCACCAGGCCCAATAAGCGCCCCAATAAATTCATTTGGAATAACGCGAGTGACCATTTTTGGAGCGTGTGGTTTCACATCTCCAGCAGGAGCATCAATTGTTTCTGTTAATTTGTCAAGGATGTGCAAACGACCTTCACGTGCTTGTTTTAAAGCATTTACAAGTATTTCGTAAGACAACCCTTTGATTTTAATATCCATTTGACAGGCTGTAATTCCTTTTGCGGTACCTGTTACTTTAAAATCCATATCTCCTAAGTGATCTTCATCTCCTAAAATATCAGATAATACAGCATAACGGTCACCATCAGAAATTAATCCCATTGCAATCCCAGAAACAGGTCTTTCAATTTGAACCCCTGCATCCATCAATGCCATTGTACCCGCACAAACAGTTGCCATTGATGACGATCCGTTTGATTCTAAAACTTCAGAAACAACACGTACTGTATATGGGCAATCCGCAGGAATCATTCCTTTTAAACCACGTTGTGCAAGATTTCCATGTCCAACCTCACGACGTGAAGTCCCTCTTAGAGGTCTTGCTTCACCCGTACAAAAAGGAGGGAAGTTGTAGTGTAAGTAAAAATTTTCTTCACCCTCATAAGAAGGCATGTCAATTTTGTTTGAATCTCTAGAAGTTCCTAGAGTTACAGTCGCTAATGCTTGAGTCTCTCCACGAGTAAAAATTGAAGATCCATGAGTAGAAGGTAAGTAGTCAACTTCACACCAAATTGGTCTAATTTCGTCTGTCTTACGTCCATCCAAACGAATGCCTTCGCTCAATGTTAATTCACGTACAGCTTCCTTTTCAGCTTTACTATAGTATCCACTAACCAAGTGACCAAACTCTTCATTTTCTTCCTCAGTAAATGAAGCTATCACTTCTTCTTTTACCTCAGCAAATGCAGCGCCTCGCTCTGTTTTAGAAGTTCCTTTTTTAGCAATCGCATAACATTTGTCATAAGCCATGTCATGAATGCGTTTTTCTAAATCTTCGTTAACTTCAGCTGTTTCATATTCACGCACTTCTTTTTTTCCAAATGCTTCTGCAAGACGGACTTGTGCTTCAATTTGAATTTTAATAGCTTCATGTGCAAACTTGATAGCATCTGCCATTTCTTCTTCAGAAACTTCATCCATTTCACCTTCTACCATCATTACAGAATCTGCAGAAGCTCCAATCATCATTTCAAGATCAGAATCTGCTAATTGTGCACGACTTGGATTGATTACGAATTCACCATTTACACGAGCAACACGTACTTCGGAAATTGGACATTCAAATGGAAAATCACTTAATTGAATAGCTGCAGATGCGGCTAAACCTGCAAGTGCATCAGGCATTACATCTTCGTCATGAGACATTAACTGAATCATTACTTGAGTTTCTGCGTGATAATCTTTTGGAAATAATGGACGCAATACACGATCCACTAAACGCATTGTTAAAACTTCACCATCGCTAGGACGTGCTTCTCTTTTGAAGAATCCACCTGGATAACGACCTGCTGCCGCAAATTTTTCGCGATAATCTACGGTTAAAGGCAGAAAATTTACATCCGATTGTTTGTAGTTTGAAACTACCGTACATAACAACATGGCTTTACCCATTTGTACGACTACAGATCCATGGGCTTGCTTTGCGAGCTTGCCCGTTTCGATAGAGATTTCTCTTCCATCGCCGAGGTCAATGACCTCTTTAAATACTTTTGGTATCATAATTTTTTGTTCTAATTAAACATTGGTGTTGTGTTGTTGTAGTTGTGTGGTGTGACCAATGAAAAACTCTAATTAGCTTCTTCTATTATTTATGAACTTTAAAAGTTTTAAAACTTAAAAAACCACGCATGAAGCGTGGTTTGTAATATTATTTTCTTAATCCTAATTCTTTTACGATAGCACGATATCTTAAAATATCAGACTTCATTAAATAGTCTAATAATGAGCGACGTTTTCCAACTAGTTTAACTAGCGAGCGTTCTGTGTTGTAATCTTTACGATTTAGTTTTAAATGCTCAGTTAAGTGATTGATTCTTTCTGTGAATAATGCAATTTGCCCTTCTGAAGATCCCGTATCTTTGGCATCTTTTCCGTGTTTTTTAAAGAGTTTCTCTTTAGCTTCTTTTGTTAAATACATTCCAATATTATTTAAATAATTTTTATGCTGTTAACTACGTCTATCGTAATTAGTTGGCAAATATAGTGATTTTCTGTTGTTTATACCTTTAGGTTCTCGATTTTATTTACAGCAAAAAAAATGAACCATTGGATCATTTTAATAGTTGTAATAAAACGTCTAATTTGTTACATGAGAAAGATTGTAATCATTGCAGACCTTTTCAGTGTATTGATTGCGTCCAATAATTAGTGGACAGCCTTATTGTTAACTAGGCTCTGAGAGGCTGGTTTGATATTAAATCAATATACTGATTTACTTTGTTTTTTAGTTCACTTCGAGGAGTGATAAAATCTAAAAAGCCATGTTCTTTTACAAATTCGGCAGTTTGAAAACCATCCGGTAATTCTTTACCAGTGGTGTCTCTTACTACTCGAGGACCTGCAAATCCAATGAGCGCTCCAGGTTCACTAATATTAATATCACCTAACATTGCAAATGAGGCTGTTGTTCCGCCTGTTGTAGGATCAGTACAAAGTGAAATATAAGGAATATTTGCTTCAGCGAGTTGTGCGAGTTTTGCAGAAGTTTTTGCGAGTTGCATAAGCGATAAAGCAGCTTCCATCATACGAGCACCTCCAGATTTTGAAATAATCATAAAAGGCAAGTTATTATGAAGTGCATGGTCAGCAGCTCTTGCAATTTTTTCTCCAACTACAGAACCCATCGAACCTCCAATAAAACTAAAGTCCATACAAGCAATTACCAACTTTTTTCCTTTAGATTTACCAACAGCAGTTCGTACAGCATCGTTAAGATTTGTTTTTGATTTTGCAGCTTTTAAACGGTCAGAATACGTTTTTTTATCAACAAACTTTAAAGGGTCTTTGGAAGTAATATTTGGGTCTAACTCTTTAAATTTATTATCATCAAATAGCATTTCAAAGTATTCATTACTACCAATGCGTACGTGATAACCGTCTTCGGGACTGACATAGAAATTTCTTTCTAACTCATCAGTTTCAATAACTTTTCCCGTAGGGGATTTGTACCAAAGTCCTTTCGGTGTGTCTCGTTTTGCTTCTGTTGGAGTTTGAATTCCTTTGTCTTTTCTTTTGAACCAAGCCATATATTAGTGTCTAAATGGTAAAATTAAAGTACAAAACTACACAAATTTTATAATGTATCGACATTATTTAAATCCTCAAATGCTTTTTTAAGTCTAGTAATGAATGCTTTTTCTCCTTCACGCAACCATCGTCTAGGGTCGTAATATTTTTTATTTGGAACATCACTACCGTCCGGATTTCCGATTTGTGCTTCTAAATAAGCACTGTTCGCTTTGAAATCGTCACGAACACCCGACATAAATGCGTATTGCATATCTGTATCGATATTCATTTTGATAACTCCATACGATATTCCTTCTCTAATTTCTTCTACTGTAGATCCAGATCCACCATGGAATACGAAGTCAATATGATTTTCAGAAACACCATATTTTTCAGTAATATATTCTTGAGAATTCTTAAGAATTTTTGGAGTTAATTTTACATTTCCTGGTTTATAAACACCGTGTACGTTTCCAAAAGCTGCTGCAATGGTAAACTGATCACTTACTTTACTAAGTTCTTCATAGGCATAAGCGACTTCTTCGGGTTGTGTATATAATTTAGAAACATCAACATCGCTGTTGTCAACTCCATCTTCTTCACCGCCTGTAATTCCTAATTCTATTTCTAAAGTCATTCCCATTTTGGACATGCGTTCTAAATAGGTTTTACAGATTTCGATGTTTTCTTCAATCGGCTCTTCAGATAAATCAATCATGTGAGAGCTATACAATGATTTTCCAGTTTGTGCAAAATGAACTTCACTCGCCTCTAATAAACCGTCAATCCATGGTAATAATTTTTTTGAACAGTGATCTGTGTGTAAAATTACAGGAACACCATATGCAAGCGCCATTTCATGGATGTGTTTAGCACCTGCAATTGAACCTGCAATTGCAGCCTTTTGGCCTTCGTTAGAAAGTCCTTTTCCTGCATTAAATTGTCCACCTCCGTTAGAAAACTGAATGATTACGGGAGCATTTAATTCTTTGGCTGTTTCAAGAACACCATTAATTGTGTTAGAGCCAATAACATTCACCGCTGGAAGGGCGAATCCTTTTTCTTTAGCAAGTTTAAAAATCTCTTGAACTTCGCGTCCTGTAGCAACGCCTGGTTTGATATTGTGACTCATTTTGTTTGTTTTTGTTGTAGCTGTAAAAGTAATAATTTTTAGTAATTTGGAACAAATTATTGGAGGTGATTAGCGTATTATTATACGAAAACGATATAGCTAACATAGGGCTTCTAAAATGGGTAATTAATACCGATATTGTAAACTGCATTGCTAAAATTAAAGTTATTCAACCAACGATTTTGATCTCCAAAAGTAGGTTCATAAGCCTTAAAACCAGTGTCTAATCTCAGAATGAAAAAACTAAAATCATAACGCAATCCAATTCCCGCACCAATAGCAATATCTTCCAAAGATTTAATATTGTCAAAAGTAGCCTTAGGATCTGTCACATCATCTAAAACATTCCAAATGTTTCCAGCATCCATAAAAAAAGCGCCATTCAAATTCCCAAATAAGTTGTAACGGTACTCCAAACTAAATGCGAGTTTCATGTTTGCTTCGTTAAATTCATTATTATTATCAGAACGTCCAGGCCCCAAATTATAAGCAACCCAAGCTCTGTTGTCATTAGAACCTCCTGCAAAAAAACTTTTTGAAAACGGAATACTTGTCGCATTTCCTAATGGGATCGCAATTCCAAAAAAGCTGCGTAAAGCCAAAACATTACTACGACCCAGATTCCAAAGTTTAATATGATCTATTTCGGACTTGATATACTGAGAAAAAGGAACACCACTAACTTTGTAGGCGCCTTCTGAATTGTTTTCAAGATCCAATAATTTTGAAGCGGTATAAAGTAAATTTCCAGCAAACTCAAATTTCAATCTAAATATTGAGAAATTGGTATCAAAAGGGTTTTCTCGACTGTTTCGGACATAATTAAAATTACTTGCCAGAATAAAGTTGTCTTGAACCAATCGATTTTTTCGTTCCTGAATATTTCGAACTGTTTGATATTCGCTTGGGTTGGAGTTTTTATACAAGACATCTGCATTCACTAAATTTATAAACTCATCTGCTCTCGATTTTAAAAGAGATTGTTGTCCATTAGCGTTTGTACTCAAAAAATCGGCTGGAGTTGAATAGGAGTCAAGTGCAATCGATTGGAGTCGGTTGAAAGAGTTTTGGTACACACTGAAATAATTAGTTGGATTCAGGTTTCTTACGTATTGTAAGTTTACTAAATCAAGTGTGTTTGTAACCTTTTCTGAAGAGAACCAATTATAACTAAAAACACTATTAAAGGTTTGCTTGTCCAAACCGATGTTTGTTTGCCCCGTAAATCCAGTACTAATTTGTGTGCTGGGCGACATGTACTTAGGGATAATTCTATCGGTGTTTAATGGGAAAAATAAACGTGGAATATTGAGTTTTATATCAGCTCCAAGCTCATTAATATCAAAAAAACGATCTTCAGTATTTGCCCCATCTTTTGAGGCTCCTATGGCTCCTATGGCAGAAATTTGAAGAGTTTCAGCACCTTTAAAAATGTTGCGAATGACAACACCTGTCTTAAAAGATAGACCTACTGTTTGGATATTACTTTGAGAAACATTCACATCAAAGCCCAAGCCATATTTCTTTTTTGGTGTTAAATAAATATTGGCGGTCAGAGTTGTGTCTTGTGGGTTTTCCAGATATTCAATGTTTGGGTATTTAAATGTCCTTAACTCATTTAGGTAGCGATAGGTGCGTGCACGATCCAAATCTTTAAATACACTCCCTTTTGAGATTAAGACAGCATCGGTTAATGCTTTAGGTCTATATTTTAATTTTTCGTAGGCATACAAATTGTAATTGTTGTAGCTTACAGAGTCTGAAATGGTTTTTGAACGGTTTTCAAAAGTAGCATCTGTGTAAATATTTACATCTTTGATTCGGTACGTTTGAAACGGTACACGAACAATAGAGTCGTCATTACGAATAATTCGATCCTGAATTTGCATTGTAACATTGACCTTATTTCCAGTTCCAATAGTGTCATTTTCATATTGAATATATTCTTCAGAAAAATGGTATGCACCAGAATTTCTAAATGCTGTGGTCAAACGGCTGCGTTCGCTGTCAAAATTCGATATTTTAAATTGTTCCCCAGTTTTTAGGTAAGAGCCTGATTTTAAATTCGTGTACAAGGAATCAATCACTGGTGAGTCAATTCGTTTCGATTGTTCCCCAATTGTATAGGGAGTTCCTGTCTCTATCTCAAACTTCAACGCAGCTCTTTTTATTCCAACAGTATCAACTGAATAATTTACAGTTCGATCAAACCATCCATTTGAAAAGTAATACCGTTCAAGATTTAGTTTTGTTTTATTGATTTTTAGAGAATCTAAAAGGACGGGTGCTTCCCCTGTATTTTTTAACCAACGATTAAATCCAATCGCCGAGACTTTCAACTGATTGAGTTGTTTTTCTGAAAGTTTCGAAATTAACCGCTGTTTTCGTTTGGGATTTTTTTGCAACCAAGCCTCAAAGATAGAATCTTTGTGAGGACGTGCTAAATTATAAATATGCAGTCGTAAGGGAATTCCAAGAAGTGCTGAGTTGTTTTTCTGAAAGGATAAATTACTGAGTTCTTCTGATTTTTTGTACTGACCATTGATGAAAAAACTGTTTTCAGTCAATAAATAATCGGTAGCCTCAACACGTTTTACAACATTACATGCCGTAAAAAAACAAGTCATTACAAATACAACGGTTATTTTTATCAGTGTTTTCTTCAACAATCAATAAATAAAATTTAGCTTTACTGTCTAAATTAATAATAATCAAAAGTACGTTTTTTAGATGTTAACGAAAAACCAAATAAAGTTAATCACAAGTTTGAAGCAAAAAAAGTTTAGAACCCAACATCAGTTGTTTGTTGTTGAAGGTATTAAAGTTGTTCAAGAGTTTTTAAACTCAAACTACGAATTGGATGCTATTTTTGCTGTGGACGATCGTTTTTCTCAATACAATCAGAAGTTTACCAAAGTCGATTCCAAAGGACTTGCAAAAATTAGTGGATTTAGCACTCCCAATAAAGTGTTAGCTACTTTCAAAATTCCAAGCTCTGTTGCTGTAGATTGGTCCGCCTTGGTGGTCGCCCTTGACGGGATTAATGACCCTGGGAATTTAGGAACGATTATTCGTCTTTGTGATTGGTTCGGAATTGAAAACTTAGTCTGTAGTGAAGCTACCGTCGATTGCTATAATCATAAAGTTGTGCAAGCAAGTATGGGGTCTCATACACGGGTTAATATTTCGTATTTAGACTTAAAAAAGAACTTACCAACGGCTTCAAATTGTATGGGAACATTTATGGATGGTGATTCAATTTATGAGCAAAATCTACCTAAAACGGGTGTGATTGTTCTAGGGAACGAAGCCAATGGAATTTCTGAAGAGGTAGAAGCTTTAATGCAAACGCGTCTTTCCATTCCAAGATTTGGAAAGGTTAAACAAACCGAAAGCCTTAATGTTGCAAATGCGGCTGCTATTATCCTAAGTGAATTTAAAAGAAAATCTACTGAAATGTAAAATTGATAAATAAGCCACGTGTTTGCATTTGAGCAATATTGCGTGTCCATCGGCTGTTAGGGTCGATGTCTCTTATGAGTTCATCCTGCATAGAAAAGACCCCTCGAATTGAGGGTGTAAATTTGAACCACGTCAGGTAGAGGTCGATGCCAATTCCAAGTTCATAATACAGATTGTTTTTGGTAACTCTGAAAACCTCTTTACTATTGTCATCTGGGTTGTCTTGTTGACTTGATAAGTTTAAGGCTGTTGAAATTCCCCCAACTAAAAATGGTTTGATATTGTTGATTCTTTTTGAGGATAATTTAACTAATAAAGGAACGTGGATAAAGGTCGATTGAATTTTACGAGTGAGGTCTTTATCTTCGAATGTAATGCCCGAAAAATAGGTTTTGCTATAGTTTAATTCTCGTCTCGAAATTACCAACCCCGGTTCTAGACGAATGTCGATATAGTCATTAATTCTAATGTTTCCGATAAGTCCTACATTAAACCCTGTGGATTTTAGTACTTGAATGTCCTTTACGTCTGTGTGGTAATCAAAATTATAATCATACACATTAAATCCTAAATAGTAGCCATAAGATAACCGCGCTTTGTCAAAATTCTCATTATTTAAAACGCGTTCTTTGCTAAAAAGCTGTGCGCTTGAAAATTGAATTGAACATAAAATAAAGAAGATTGCTAAAAGGTGCTTCATACTTATTGTTTTGTTGCAGTATATATGGTAGCAACTCCAAATGTTTGTGGAAGGGCTTTCGAGTTTATAAACCCTATTTTATCCAAAATATTGTTAAAAGCAGCTCCATAAGGAAATTTAGAAGCTGATTTGCTTAAGTAAGTATAAGCCGATTTGTCCTTAGAAAACAGTTTTCCAACGAGCGGTAATAAAATATTTGAATGTAAATAATAACCTTGCTTGAAAGGAAACTTTGTAGGAACAGATGTTTCTAAAACCACAAATACTCCGCCAGGTTTCAAAACCCTCAATATTTCGGTTAATCCTACTTCTAGATTTTCAAAATTTCGAACGCCAAAGGCAACCGTAATTGCATCAAAAGAGTTGTCGTCAAAAGGAAGGTTTTCAGAATCACCAACCACCATATCAATAGTGTTATGAAGTTCTTTATTTAATATTTTTTTACGTCCTACTTCTAGCATGCCCTCACTAATATCCAATCCAATAATTTGAGATGCATTGGTTCGACTTAAATTAATCGCTAAATCTCCTGTACCCGTTGCTATATCAAGAATGTTTTTTGGCTGGGTATCAGTAACAAGTTGAACTACTTTATTTCGCCATTTAATGTCAATTCCAAAAGAGATGACTCTGTTTAAACCATCATATTCATTAGAGATTGTATCAAACATTTTAGCGATTTGTTGTTTTTTTCCAAGCGCACTATCCTTATAAGGGGTAATTTTTTCTGACATATGTGGTGAGACCTTTTCTTAATAATTTCAATGCAAAGAAATACAATTCATAAACAAATCCCTAAAAATAACGTATATTTGAGCACTTTTTTAATTGATAATTAATGAAAATTATTATTGCCGGCGCTGGTGAAGTCGGGTTTCATTTAGCCAAACTTTTATCTTACGAATCACAAGAAATCACTCTTATTGATTTGAATAAAGACAGTCTTGTTTTTGCAGACACGCATTTGGATATAAAAGTAATCAAAGGCGATGCAACTTCTATTTCTGTGTTGAAAGATGCACGTATTCTAAATTCAGATTTATTTATTTCTGTAACTGCATCTGAAACTTCCAACATTACAGCTTGTGTTTTGGCAAAACAATTGGGTGCCAAACGCACTATTGCAAGAATTTCAAACCCAGAGTTTATAAACCATAAAGACGAAGTTGGTTTTACCAAATTTGGGATTGATGAGCTTATTTCACCAGAATCTTTAGCGGCAGCTGAAATTGAATTGTTACTAAGTCAGTCGGTATTTAATGACACCTATGAGTTTGAAGAAGGCGCCTTAACCATGCTTGGGTTGTCTCTTTCTAAAGATGCAAAAATCATAAACAAATCTGTTAAAGTAGCAGCACAATTACTTTCAGACATCCATTTTATACCCATAGCTATTCAGAGGTTTGGATCTCATTTGACCATTATCCCTAGGGGAGATACTGTTTTTAAGGAAGGAGATCGAGTTGTTTTTATTACCTCCAAAGGAGGCGATGAAGAGTTGTGTAAACTCACTGGAAAGAAAAAAACAGAAATTAAAGATATAATGATTTTAGGAGGTGGTAAAATTGGGTCTAAAACAGCTTTTGACCTCTCTAACAATTTCAATATTAAACTTGTCGAAAATATTAAAGAAAGGGCTTTTGATTTGGCAGAACAACTTCCAGACACCTTAGTGATTAATGGAGATGGTCGTAATGTTGCACTTTTAGATGAAGAAAACATCAAAGATATGGATGCTTTTATTTCTGTGACTGGAAATTCTGAGACTAACATCATGTCGTGTTTGGTTGCTAAATCTAAAGGGGTCAAAAAAACAATCGCATTGGTTGAGAATATGGATTATTATGAGCTTTCGCACTCTATCGGCGTTGATACGCTTATCAATAAAAAGCTATTAGCGGCCAATAATATTTTTAGATATATCCGTAGGGGAGAAGTGGTTGCGATGACCAAGCTGAGCAATATGGAAGTAGAGCTGCTTGAGTTTGTAGTGAAGCCAACATCCAAAATTTGTGATAAATATATTAAAGAAACCGAATTCCCTTTATCCGCTATTATTGGAGGAGTGATTCGAAATGAAGAAGGTTTTATCGCCTTAGGAGACTTCAAAATCGTTTCTGGTGATCGCGTTGTGGTATGTTGCTTGCCTCAATCTATTAAAAAAATAGAGAGTTACTTTTACTAACACCATCTGTTAATGAAACTCAATTATAAAATTATAATTTACTTTTTTGGGCTCTTGCTACTGTTTAATGGTAGTTTTATGTTGTTAGCGGCACTCTTAAGTTTTTGTTATAAAGACGGTGCAACTTTTAACTTATTTCTAACGGGTATTTCTGTGTTGCTATTTGGAGTGTTGGTTATGTTTTGCACTAAGAATCACACTAAAGAAATGAACAAACGTGAAGGTTATTTGGTGGTTACCTTTGGTTGGATTGTGATGACCTTGTCGGGAACACTTCCGTACCTGTTCACCGGAGCTATTCCAGAGTTCACAAATGCTATTTTTGAAACGATTTCGGGATATACCACAACGGGCTCTACAATTTTAAATGATATAGAATCACTTCCTAAAGGGATCTTATTTTGGAGAAGTCTTACACATTGGATTGGAGGTATGGGAATTATTGTATTAGCTATTGCGATTTTACCACTTTTAGGAATTGGAGGTATGCAGCTTTTTGTTGCAGAAGCACCCGGCCCTAGTGCTGATAAATTACATCCCAGAATTACAGATACAGCAAAACGATTGTGGCTTATTTATTTTGGATATACTGCTGCCGAAACTTTATTTTTATCGCTTGCAGGTATGTCCTTTTTTGATGCGCTTAATCATTCTATGAGCACCCTCTCTACAGGAGGGTTTTCAACTAAAAATGCAAGTCTGTATCATTGGAATGATTCTCCAATGATACAGTATATTGTCATTTTGTTTATGTTTTTAGCGGGAACCAATTTTGTGTTGAGTTATTTCGCATTCAAAGGAAATGTAAGAAAAGTCGTAAAGGATGAAGAATTTAAATTGTATTTTAAATTTATAATGATTTTCACACTAATTGTTGGTGGGATTCTGTATTTCAATTCTTCATTAGATACAACTTCAGCGTTCGATCATCCCATGGTTTGGGGGGTTGGTGAAGGGTCTTTTAGACATGCCCTTTTTCAAGTGGTAGCCATTGTTACTACCACTGGGTTCGTTTCGGCAGACTATACCTTGTGGGCACCCTTTTTACTTGTATTTTTCTTTGGATTGATGTTTTTAGGAGGGTCTGCAGGAAGTACCTCGGGAGGTGTAAAAATTGTACGTCATTTGGTGCTTATTAAAAATGGATTTTTAGAATTTAAACGCAGTTTGCATCCAAGCGCAATCTTGCCTGTTCGTTATAATAATAAATCTGTTTCAGGGGAAATTGTGTTTAATGTGCTCGGATTCTTTATCCTCTATATGTTATCTTTTATTGTGGGGTCTTTGGGATTTGCATTTTTGGGTCTTGACTTTCAATCCGCCATTGGTGTTGCTGCCTCAAGTTTAGGAAACGTTGGACCTGCTCTCGGAGAATTTGGGCCGTCTCACAACTTTTTTGAAATGCCTGCAGCTGGAAAATGGTGGGCAGCTTTCCTAATGCTTATCGGACGTTTAGAACTGTTTACAGTCCTTATTTTATTGACTCCTTTCTTCTGGAGAAATCGATAAAACGAGCTGTTTTAGCTCACAGCTTTTTTAATACGATTGATAGCTTCAATAATTTGATCTTGAGACGCTGCGTAAGATATACGGATACAATTTGGATTTCCAAACGCATCTCCTGTAACGGTTGCAACAAGAGCAGCTTCTAATAAATAAAGCGAAAAGTCCGTCGCATTTTTAATAAGCGTTCCATTAAGTGTTTTGCCAAAAAATGCAGATACATCTGGGAATACATAAAAAGCACCCTCAGGGGTGTTGCATGTAAATCCATCAATATCTTTTAATAATCCAAGAATCAAATCACGACGAACTTTAAACTCGTCAATCATGTACTGAACTTTTGTAGGCGATGCTTCTAAGGCCGTAATGACGGCACGTTGAGCGATACAATTTGCACCACTTGTAATCTGTCCTTGCATTTTGTTACACGCACGTGCAATCGCTTCTGGCGCTCCCAGAAACCCAATACGCCATCCCGTCATTGCAAAGGCTTTTGATACTCCATTAACAGTAATGGTTCGGTCGTACATATCTTCAAATTCAGCCATGCTTGCATGACCACCAACAAAATTGATATGCTCATATATTTCGTCTGAAACGATGTAAATATTTGGGTGATTTTTTAACACATCTGCCAATGCTCTCAATTCGGATTTGCTATAAACAGATCCACTAGGGTTACAAGGGGAACTAAACCAAATCATTTTTGTTTTTGGTGTAATAGCAGCTTCGAGTTGTTGAGGCGTCATTTTGAAGTCGTTCTCTATAGTGGTCATCACTTCAACAGGAACTCCATCAGAAAGCTTTACAATATCAGCATAACTTACCCAGTAAGGGCAGGGTAAGATAACCTCGTCACCTTCGTTGAGCATAACCAATGCAACATTAGCTAAACATTGTTTTGCTCCTGTTGAAACTACTATTTGTGACGGTTGATAGTTGAGGTTATTGTCACGCTTAAATTTGGTGATGATGGCTTGTTTTAATTCGACATACCCATCTACTGGAGTGTATGAATTATAGTTTTCATCAACGGCTGTCTTAGCAGCCTCTTTAATGAAATCTGGGGTATTAAAGTCTGGTTCTCCCAAACTTAATCCTATAATATCTTTGCCTTCGGCTTTTAATTCTCTTGCTTTGGCCGCCATCGCTAAGGTTGCTGACGTGGCCATGTTTAAAATTCTGTTAGAAAGTAATTGGTTCATTATTATGCTTGTAATAAGGGTTTTGTGCCCATTTCTTTTAGATATCTAAAATGGGCTATGATTGCTTTTCTTGTGGTTTCAAATTCGTTGTAGGGTAAGTTAAATTCTTTTGCAGTTTTTTTTACAATTTCAGCAATTTTACCATAATGGATGTGTGATATATTTGGGAAAATATGATGTTCTACTTGATGGTTCAATCCTCCTGTGAACCAGTTTATCAATCTGTTTTTTGGTGAAAAGTTAACGGTTGTTTTAAGTTGATGAATCGCCCATGTGTTTTTCATACTGCCATCAGTTTCTGGCATTGGCATTTCTGCCTCGTCCATAACATGTGCCAATTGAAATACAATACTGAGTATTAGTCCAGCTGTATAATGCATTACAAAAAATCCTATTAAAACTTTGTACCAAGCCAGATCTAAAATCAACATTGGAAGTACAATCCATAAACTTAAATAAATCACTTTAGAAATTACGAGAGTACTCCAATTTAAGAATGGATTTGGAAATTTTCCGTAAGAAAGTTTACGTTTCATATACCGTTTCATCTGTAAAAAATCAGTGGTAATAGCCCAGTTGATAGTTAATAAACCATATAACAAAACAGAGTAAATATGCTGAAATTTGTGGTAACTTCTCCATTCGGCATGTTTACTGAATCGCAATATACGCCCGGCATCTAGATCTTCATCATGTCCATGAATATTAGTGTAGGTATGGTGCAATACATTGTGTTGAACTTTCCAATTATAAACATTTCCTGCAAGGATGTAAATACTTCCTCCCATAATATTATTGATCCATGATTTATTTGAAAAGGACCCATGATTTCCATCATGCATAACATTCATGCCAACCCCAGCCATGCCAATCCCCATCACAACTGTAAATAAAATTTGGAGCCATCCAGGCATGTTTATTGTGAGGATCAAAAAATAAGGCACTAAAAAAATTGAAAACATCACAATGGTTTTGACCCAAAGTTTCCAATTTCCTGAACGTTTAATTTTATTTTCTTTAAAATAATTATTAACTCTACTATTTAAAGTTTTAAAAAACTTAGCGGAATCTTTTCTCGAAAATGTGATTGTTGATTTTGTCATGGGCTGTTTTTATTATCACTTTAAAATATTAATCAAATGTAAATAATAAAAAAGTTTAGAGCGAGAGAATTTACAATATTTAACATATTAATGGCTATTTTTGCAGAAAACATACCAAGTCATGCTTTTAATTCAGAAATATTTCCCACATCTTACGGATATTCAGCTCAAGCAGTTTGAAGCATTGCAAGGACTTTATGAGGACTGGAATTCGCAGATTAATGTTATTTCCCGAAAAGATATAGAAGCATTGTACTTACGTCATGTACTACATTCTTTAGCCATCGCAAAATTAATCCAATTTAAATCTGGGGCAAAAATTTTAGATATTGGTACAGGAGGTGGGTTTCCTGGAGTTCCGTTAGCAATTTTATTTCCTGATGTTACATTTCATTTGGTTGACAGTATCAATAAAAAGTTAAAGGTAGTCAATGGAGTAGCAGAGAGCTTAGGTTTAGAGAATATATACACCACGCATGCTCGGGCTGAGTCGATTCAAGGACACTATGATTTTATTATTAGTCGTGCTGTGACCAATATGACTGATTTTGTGGGATGGATTAAAAATAGAGTTGCCAAAAAAAGTGTACATCCTCTTAAAAATGGCATTCTTTATCTTAAAGGTGGCGATTTAACAGAAGAACTTAAGCTTTATACAAAAGCAACTCTGCATGATTTAAGTGATTATTTTGAAGAAGATTTCTTTGAAACCAAAAAAATCGTGCATCTCCCGCTTAAATATAAAGGTTGATCGCCTAAAACGTACTCACTAAATTAAGCGTCACTCCTGTGTTTTTACTAACGGGTCTACAAACACCTCCTACACAAAGTAATCCTCCACGCTGACGTCCATAATTAATCCCCACACGTGTGGAACCTTTAGTATAGCTCCCTCCTAAGTTAAAGAAATGAATTTTTGTGTTTTCAGTATTTTTACTATCCTCATAATTATAAGAGTCATTTAGATACACTCCAAACTTAGAATTAAAAAAATATTCTAGTGTGCCACCCGCCCAATTTCTGGCATCATCATTTGTAGAGAGGTGCTGTAACTCCAGTCGAACGGATTTACCACCTTGAAATTTATAAGTGCTTTCTGCAATTCCAATCCAAGCATTTACAAAACTATCTGCTCCTTTAGATTCTAAAAATCCTTGATTATAACTAAAGTTAATATAGGTGAAAATTGATTTTAATTTTGGTGTCCATTTTTTTCGTAGTTCTGCATTAATTTCAGAGTACAACTTATTGTCAAAATTCAATAATTCTGTTTCGTAAGTTAAATCATCTCCAACAAAATAAGGAGTTCCAGAAGGGTCGGTGTAGTTTGATTTTAAATTTGCCCAATACGACCAATTTAAGCTCAGTTTTGTACCATATTTTCCTCCAAAAAGAGTTCCTTTTTTAATGTTATAAAATAGATCTAAAGACTCTCCAATTTCACCAGATTTGACTAATGGAAATTCATAATTTTCGATTACTAAGCCTGGTTGCGATTGATATAAATAAATATTAGCGAGTGTATAGTCGTGTTGTTTTGTAAGTGCAGGTATGTAGTTTAGACTCATCTGATTTGTTGGATTGTTGTTAAGGTTTAAAGCACTTCTTTCTGAGAAAAAACGCATATTTTCAAGTCTTCTAAATGTGGATCCAATTCCAAATCCTTTTTGAGAATACCCAATATTCCATGTGATGGCATTTCCATTAAATAATGCTTTTTCTGAAAATGACACTATATTTGGGATGAAGTTATTGAGTCGTGCATTTTCACTCTTATATATGAATTCAAAATTTGTGTATATGTTTTTATATTCTAAATCAAGCTGTGCTCCAAAAGCATTCACCATTTCAGGAATTTTAACTGTAGCATTAGGATTGGGAGTTTCGTTAGAGTAATCTTCTTGTTTTCCTACATAACTCAATCCAAGTTGCAAGGTATTCAGACGCTCTATTTGAAGCGCATCCGCAATGTCAAATTGAGTTTCAAACCCAAAAATATTGGAATCTGATACCTCAAACCCTTTGCGTTGCTTGCCATAAAGTGCTGTCAATCTTAAATAACTTGTTGGGTCGTAAACAATTTTACCACCTCTAAGAGCGTTGTTTGCTCCAAGAGCCCGGTCTTCCCAAGCACGTAAAATAAGCCCACTTCCAAACTGAGCATAGTAATATCCAAGGGTAAGGTCTAATTTTTTAGTCCTATAGTTAAGATAGAATGTTCCTAAGCCAATCTCTTTATCAAACAATCTACTGTAATTCAATAAGGGTTCTGGCATATAACTTTCTAATTGAAAACCGCTAGAAAAACGTTCTGAAATTTGATAATCGATTCTTAAATAACTATTTGCTCTTAATTTTTCATCTTCATCAAAGTCGCCAGTTTTGTCATCATTCAAATACCATTGTGAATTAGATTCAAAACCAACATTGAGGCGTTCTTTTATTTTGTCAAAACTGTTTTTTTCATCTGTTTTTTGTGAATGTATTGCTACTGAGGTAAAAAAAACAAGGACTGCAAGGATTAGTTTATTCATTATTAATGTGCTTTAATTTTTTTGAGTAAAATAGTAATTGAGAAGCACTATTGCACCTCTCTCGGTTTTGATTGTATGATGTAAAACTACAAAAGGTCTAGCCTTTTAACGCTACGATCATATCGTAGAGTTCGTCTTCATATCCTGGTGTATATCCAGTGTGTTTGTAAACAATTTCACCCGATTTAATAATAATAGTGAAGGGAACCGTACTCACACCAAACGCCCGTTTTAAGTCACTGTTTTCGTCTAATAAAATTTCAAACTCCCAACCTTTGCCATTGATCATTGGTTTCACCCTTTTGGCAGTTCTGGAATCATCAATAGAAACCGCATAATACTTCACACCGGTTTCCGAAACCCAATCGTCATAAACTTCAGCTACAGCATCCAATTCGTTTTTACAAGGGACACACCATGTAGCCCACAGAGAAACAACGATGAGATCATCGGCTGCAGCAATTTCTTTGAGAGTTGTTTTTGATCCTGAAAGTGTTTTTAGAGTGGTGCTCGGTAATTGTTCTTGCGCAAAAAGGGCAAAGTTTATGCTCAGTACTAAAATAAAGATGTAGTGTTTCATGACCGTTTTTTTGTGTGCTCAACAAACTTATCAATTTTTGTTTAATAAAATAAATAATTAGTTAAACTAAACGCATAAAAAATAAAGATTACAATAGTTTTAACATAAAAAGGCTGTCTGGAAAGACAGCCTTTTTATGTTAAATATTCATTTTTTTTTAAGACTCTTCTAAAAATGGATAGCGATAGTCAGTTGGAGTTACAAAGGTTTCTTTAACCATTCTTGGTGATACCCAACGCAATAAATTCTGTGCAGATCCTGCCTTGTCATTTGTTCCAGACGCACGAGCTCCACCAAAAGGTTGTTGTCCAACAACAGCCCCGGAAGGTTTGTCATTAACATAAAAGTTTCCAGCGGCATTTTCTAGCAGCTTAGTAGCTAAAGTAGCAGCGTATCGATCTGTTGAAAAAATCGCACCTGTGAGGGCATATTCGCTGGTTTCATCCACGAGTTTTAAAGTGGCTTCAAAAGCATCGTCTTCATAGACATAAACTGTTAGTACAGGACCAAATAATTCGGTACTCATTGTGGCATACTTTGGGTTGGTAGTTTCAATAAGTGTGGGTTCAATAAAGTAACCCTTGCTCTTGTCGTAGTTTCCTCCAGCAAGAATAGTGGCGTCCGCATCTGCTTTTGCACGATCAATAAATCCTGCAAGTTTGTCAAAGGAAGCCTCGTGAATTACTGCTGTTATAAAATTTGTGAGGTCTTCCGGCGATCCCATTTTAAATGTTTTCATTTCAGAAATTAAAAAGGCTTTAATTTCTGGCCATAAGCTCTGAGGGATGTAAGCTCTTGAAGCTGCACTGCATTTTTGCCCTTGAAATTCAAAAGCCCCCCGCAACATTCCGGTCGCAACTTGCTTGGGATCTGCTGAAGAATGGGCAACGATAAAATCCTTACCACCTGTTTCGCCAACAATACGTGGATAGGTTTTGTAGTTGTGAATATTTGTTCCAATTTGTTTCCACAATTCTTTAAATATATGGGTTGACCCTGTAAAGTGAAGCCCAGAAAAATCGGGACTAGCCAAAATGGTATCTGTAATCATAACGGGATCTCCAAAAACCACATTGATCACACCTGGAGGGACACCGGCTTCTTCAAAAATATCCATAATAACTTTTGCAGAATAGGCTTGGCTGTCACTCGGTTTCCATACCACTACATTCCCCATTAATGCCATACATGCTGGAAGATTTCCAGCAATGGATGTAAAGTTAAATGGCGATACCGCATAGGTAAAGCCTTCCAAAGGGCGGTATTCGATACGGTTCCAAGCCGCACTGGTACTTTGTGGTTGGTCCTTGTAAATATCGATCATGAACTGAACGTTGAATCTCAAGAAATCTACAAATTCGCAAGCCGCATCAATCTCAGCTTGAAAAACGTTTTTTGATTGTCCAATCATTGTGGAGGCATTTATTTTTGCACGATAAGGTCCTGCGATTAATTCGGCTGCACGAAGAAAAATTCCTGCTCGTTGTTCCCATGGTAATTGAGACCAAGATTTTCGCGCCTCCAAAGCGGTTGCAATGGCGGATTCTACATGTGTTTTTTCAGCCGTATGATATGAGCCTAAAATATGTTGATGATCGTGTGGAGGACGCATTGTCTGGGTGTTTCCAGAAGCTATAAATTGTCCATTTATATACATTGGCACTTCTAGAGTTTCTTTTAGCATTTCCTTGTAAGTAGCGAGTACTTCTTTACGTTCTGGAGAACCTGGTTTGTATGATTTAACAGGTTCGTTAATTGCAACTGGAACTTTAAAAAATCCTTTTCCCATGATATTTTTTTTAAGTAATTTATTTGTAATGATAGTGTGTAAAATTACACTTTATAGTTGAGGTTTAAATTTAAATGCAGTTTAATTTTGTGCAAATGAAGCACTTAATTTAAAAGTTGGAATTGTTACCTTGAATTGTTTTGAGTTAGAAAGGTTCACCATTAAGTAACTACCTTTCATAGCTCCAAATGGGGATTTTAAAACACATCCAGAAGTGTAGGTATGACGTTCACCAGGAATTAGAACTGGTTTTTCGCCCACAACACCTTCTCCAATGACAATTTCATTTTCATTTAGCGCTTCCATAATATTCCATTTTCTTGCAATCAGTTGAGCGACTTCAGGACTTTGATTTTCAATAACGACTTCATAACTGAATGCATAATGAATACAATCATCTTTGTAGAAAGTTCCTTCAAATTCAGTTTCAATTGAAATTTTTATGCCTTTGGTAATTTGTTCTATCATAGTGTATAAAAATAGTAAATTTAGTCAAACTAAAAAATTATTTTATCAAAAGCTGTATGTTCTTTCAGTTTGATAAAAACAGGAATAAGATTAATAGTAAAAACGAATTAATTCCCTATTTGTATGGAATTGCCTTCTCCAAAGCCTACAATACGATCATAGCGTGCGCCTAGATCTCTATAGTAAACGAGTACTTTATAATTATTTTCAGTTTCATAAAAATCACCACTAATCACTCCTTCTTCCAAGGCTCCTTCAGAATTTACAAGTACATATTTATAATTATAAAACCCTTGTTTGAGTTTTATGTCTTTTTCGTAAAATCCACTGTCTGGGTTAAAAACCATTTCATTGGAAGTGTTTAAAGCATAATTATTAAAGGCTCCATAGACATAAATAGATTCATTTGCTAATTCTGGGTTTTGTAATGAAAAATGGACCACCGTATAATCGGCTTCGATTGAAGGATTGTCTCGATCCAAAATTGTAATTTGAAAATTTCCATTGATATCAGGATTATAAGTGTAACCTCTATTGTAGCGATTGATGTCTGCGTATAAATAACTATGATATAAGTCTTCCAAATCTGTAAACTGCACGCCTAGGTTAGTCCCCCTTACATCTTTAGTCTCGAAATTTAAATACTCATTTCCACCCCAAAAAGAAGATTCACTAGTGTAGCGGTAAATTAATTCATTGCCTAGAATATATTGAGGTTTCAAACCTGAAATAGCTGTTTTTAAGTTGTTGTTTTGAAGTATAACGGTGTTGACGGTTTGTTTTGGGTTGTTAAAATTAAAGTTAGTCGTATTAATTGTAAAATCTACCGATTGTTTTGTGTTAACGTGTTTTACATCTCGTGAGCGTTTAAGTTGTACACCAACATTCACTAGATTTTCATAAACCATAAACTTGCGACTAAAGACAATTTCATCATAGTCATCTAAGATTTTAATTATATAATTCCCAGTTACTTTGAGTCGTGTTTGTTGGTTGGGTATTTGGAGTCGGTAATTAGAATAAATTTGATAGGTATTGAAAGAGTTTTCGTAGTTAACAATCCTTACATTATCGAGTCCTTTGAGATATTCAGCTTTCATTAAATTGGATTTGGTCCAATCATAGTTATAATGTTCAATGACATAATAATAGTCGTCTTCATCTGGGCTAAGGACATCAAATTCTAGATACAAGCGTTCGTTTAGAGTTAAAATGGGCAACTCAGATTGATTGGTGTTACTTCTAAAGTTAATTGTTTTGATGAGGTCGTTGGGTTCAATTTCTTCAATTTGAGAAAAACCAACAGTTGATATCAGTAAAATAAATGAAATATAGAGATGTTTGAGCATTTGAATCTTAATAAAAGAGTAGGTAAATATAAGCAAATTTTATGCCTAAAATAAATTGCAGACTTTTATTAAAAAAATGTCGATAAATATTGTGGAAACTGTACATTAAATTTGTAATTTTGCAGCGTTTTTTAGATAATAATTCAACAAAAAATACCTATGTCAAACGACATCCGAATTAAAAAAGGGTTAGATATTAAGTTAGTTGGGGAGGCAGCCTTAACAAAAAGTGATGCCATCAAAAGTAACTTCTACAGTATCCAACCTTCAGATTTTCACGGACTCACACCTAAATTATTAGTAAAAGCGGGCACTAAAGTCCAAGCAGGTGAGCCTATTTTTTATGACAAATCCAATGAATCTATTCAATTTGTTTCTCCTGTTTCTGGCGAAATTGTTGAAATATCACGTGGAGAAAAACGTCGTATATTAGAAGTCAAAATACAAGCTGATAAAACTCAAACATTTTTGGATCACCAAAAACTTGAAGTTGAAAGTGCAAAGGCGGAAGAAATTAAAGCCAAATTACTCGCTTCAGGATGCTGGCCATTTATTATGCAACGTCCCTATGACGTCATTGCAAATCCAGAGAGTACTCCAAAAGGAATTTTTGTTTCTGCCTATGCTTCTGCACCACTTGCAGCAGACTATGATTTTGTGCTCACCAACAAAAAAGCGGAATTACAAGCTGCTGTATCAGCACTTTCTAAATTAACTACTGGAGCAGTCAATGTGAGTGTTTCTAAAGATTCACATTCTCTTTTTTCTAATTTAGAAGATGTAGTGACTCACAAAGTTTCAGGCCCTCATCCCTCTGGAAATGTTGGGACACTGATCAATAAAATTGATCCTATTAACAAAGGAGAAGTTGTTTGGACAGTGACCCCTCAAGATTTAGTTATTATTGGAGAATTACTTTTAACAGGCAAATTCAATGCTGAACGTATTGTAGCACTCGCTGGATCGGGAATTAAAGAGCCACGCTATTTAGTTACTAAAATTGGAAGTGAAATAGCGACAATGGTTTACGATCGTGGGATCGAAAAAGATGCACATGTTCGAATTATTTCTGGAAATGTTTTGAGTGGAAAAGAAATTAAACCAGACGGCTATTTAGGGTATTATTCTAACGTAGTGACTGTCATTCCAGAAGGTGATGATTATGAGTTTTTTGGATGGAACAAACCTGTTTTTGACAAAGTATCTACATCTAGAGCTTTGACATTTTCATGGATGACTCCAAATAAAAAATTCGACTTAAATACCAATACTAATGGAGAGCATAGAGCTTTTGTAATTACAGGCTCTTATGAAGAAGTATTTCCGTTAGATATCTTTCCAATGCAAGTCTTAAAGGCGTGTATGTATCAAGATCTTGATGAAATGGAAGCACTTGGAATGTATGAAGTCGCTCCAGAAGATTTTGCGTTGACTGAATTTGTGTGTGTGTCTAAACAGCCACATCAAAAAATTATTAGAGAAGGATTGGACTTAATGCTTAAAGAAATAGGATAAAAATGAGTTTAAAAAGTAAATTACACACTATTAAAGAAAAGTATAGAGGCACAAAAATGGCTCCTGCCTTTAATGCCTTACATACCTTTTTATATCTGCCAAACGAAACTACGCACAACGGTACACATATTAAAGCTGCCGATGACTTAAAGCGTACCATGAATACCGTTATTATGGCCATGGTTCCATGTTTGATTTTTGGAATGTTTAATGCAGGTTACCAACACCACCTAGCACTGGGAACAATTGAATCTGCTCAAGAGTTTTTAGGAGCATCATTTTGGACTTGGAGCAACTTAGTCATTGGATTATGGAAAGTATTGCCTTTAGTTGTTGTCTCTTATGGAGTTGGCTTGGCAATTGAGTTTCTTTTTGCTGTTATTAAAGGCCATGAAGTTGAAGAAGGCTATCTTGTAACAGGGATGTTAGTGCCACTTATTGTTCCAATAGACTTACCGCTTTGGATGCTTGCAGTTGCTGTGGCTTTTGGTGTGGTGATTGGTAAAGAAGTTTTTGGAGGCACAGGAATGAATATCTTAAATCCAGCACTGACCATTCGTGCCTTTTTATTCTTTGCCTATCCAACATGGATGAGTGGGGATAAAGTTTGGGTACACGGAGCGGTTGAACGAGCAGGAACAGCAGATGCCATTTCAGGAGAAACCATATTAGGAAGTTATGCTCAAAACAATTCCGTAGTGTATGACTATTGGGATATGTTCTGGGGAATAATTCCAGGTTCAGTTGGAGAAACTTCAAAATTATTGATTATTCTTGGTGCACTCTTTTTAATATTTACAAAAATAGGAAGCTGGAGAATTATTTTCAGTACAATTATAGGAGCACTTGTTATGGGACTCATTTTTAATGGTGTTGTAGATGCTGGTTGGATCTCAAGCTCAAGCAAGTTTTTTGGATTGATGAGTGTTCCATTCTGGCAACATCTAATCATTGGTAGTATCTTATTTGGAGCCGTATTTATGGCCACCGATCCTGTAACAGCAGCTCAAACCAACAAAGGAAAATGGATATATGGATTTTTGATTGGATTCATTTCCATTATGATTCGTGTGTTCAATCCTGCCTATCCAGAAGGGGTCTTTTTAGCCATTCTTCTGATGAATGTGTTTGCTCCAACCATCGATCATTATGTGGTTCAAGGAAATGTCAAAAAACGAATGAAACGTCTTAAAGTTAAAACTGCATAATTATGAGTACTAATACAGACACAAATAAATATACGATCTTATTTGCCATCGCAATGGTAGTTGTCGTAGGATCCTTATTAGCCTTTACAGCCTCCTCGTTGAAACCCAATATTCAAGAGAATGAGCGTATGGAAAAACAACAAAACATTTTGTATGCAATGGGAATCAATGAAAATGGAGCTACGGACATTAAATTTATTGGAACCGACAAAGTTGCAGGCGAATTTTCAAAATATATCTCAAAACAATTATTGATTAATGCGGATGGAAGTTCTGAAGAAAATACGGAAGCTTACCTTATTGATGTCAAAAAAGAACAAGCAAAAGCCAAAAATGGCGGAACTCGATTACTTCCTTTATTTGTAGGTCAAAAAGAAGGGGAGTCCTTTTACATTGTCCCAATTCGAGGAAAAGGACTTTGGGATGCTATTTGGGGTTATGTTGCTCTAAATGAAGACATGGTGGTTCAGGGGGCCTTTTTTGATCATGCTGCTGAAACACCTGGTTTAGGAGCCAATATCAAACAACGTTATTTTATGGACGATTTTGTAGGAGAAAAATTACTTTCAGACAATGGTGACTTTAAAGGAATCACTGTAGCGAAAGGAAATAATGACCCTAAAAACCTTATTAAAGACGATTATGAAGTCGATGCATTAGCAGGTGCTACAATCACAGGTGACGGCGTATCTGCAATGATTAAGAGCGATCTAAAACTGTATTTACCATACTTTAAAAATTTAAAAAATCAATTGAACTAACATGGGACTACTTTCAAAAAAAGATGCCAAATTAATAACGGATCCGTTAGCAGATAACAACCCAATTACAATTCAAGTATTAGGGATTTGTTCTGCTCTAGCAATTACAGCTGAACTCAAAGCCTCTTTAGTGATGGGAATTGCAGTGCTTTTTGTACTAGGAATTGGAAATGTTGTCATTTCATTAATGCGTAATATCATTCCTTCAAAAATCAGAATTATCGTTCAACTCATCGTAGTAGCGTCCTTAGTAATTATCGTTGATCAAGTTCTCAAGGCCTTTGCTTATGAACTCAGTAAAACACTTTCTGTATTCGTTGGACTGATTATTACCAACTGTATTATCATGGGTCGTTTTGAAGCCTTTGCTCTTGGAAACGGGCCGTGGAAAGCTTTTTTAGATGGTATTGGAAATGCATTTGGATATGCAGTTATACTTTTGGTTGTAGGATTTTTTAGAGAACTTTTAGGATCTGGTACTCTTTTTGGAATTCCAGTATTGGGTGATCCGATTGAAAAAACAGGACTCTATTCTACAGGGTATGAAAATAATGGATTTATGCTCATGCCTCCCATGGCCTTGATTATTGTAGGCCTTATTATATGGGTACAACGCAGTAGAAACACAACATTAATTGAGGATTAATTTCTTTAGTAAGAATTTAAATAAAAGACAATGATAGAACACATCGAATTATTTTTCAAATCAATTTTTATTGATAATATGGTGTTTGCGGTTTTCTTGGGCATGTGCTCCTATTTAGCCGTCTCTAAAAAAGTAGCAACTGCCGTAGGACTTGGTGCCGCCGTTATTTTTGTACTGGCCATTACAGTACCTCTAAACTGGTTGTTGGATCAATATCTATTACAACCTGGTGCACTAGCATGGTTAGGCCCTGAATTTGCAGAGTATGACCTTAGTTTCCTTTCGTTCATCATGTTTATTGCAACGATCGCGACCATGGTTCAACTCGTTGAAATTGTAGTTGAAAAATTTTCCCCTTCACTCTACAACTCACTTGGTATTTTCTTACCACTAATCGCAGTAAACTGTGCGATATTAGGAGGATCTTTATTTATGCAGTCACGTGAGATAGAAACCTTAGGCTTGGCAGTAAATTATGGAATATCCTCGGGAATAGGGTGGTTTTTAGCCATCTTAGCGATTGCCGCTATTCGCGAAAAAATACGCTATTCTAATGTGCCTGCACCACTCAGAGGGTTAGGAATTACATTCATTGTTACAGGACTCATGGGAATTGGGTTCTTGAGCTTTGGTGGTATGCTCACAGGAGGTGACGAAGAAGTGAAAGAAACGCCAAAAGAAGTCGTTACTGAAACTTTAGAAATTGAAAAAGAAGTAGATAACCAAATAAAAACAGTTAACTAATATGATGATTTTAGCCGCTGGAACATCCGGAACCATTTTAGCTACCGTCGTAGCATTTTTAGTAATTTCCTTAGTATTAATCAGTGTACTCCTTTTTGTAAAACAAAAACTATCACCATCAGGACCTGTAAAAATCCTTATCAATGGTGAACGTGAAATTGAAGTTGCTTCAGGAGCTACATTATTATCCACATTAGGTGGGAATAAAATATTTTTACCTTCTGCATGTGGTGGTGGAGGAACCTGTATTCAATGTGAGTGCCATGTGCTCTCTGGTGGGGGTGAAGCCTTGCCAACAGAAACACCTCACTTCTCAAGAAAAGAGCTTAAAGATGGGGCACGTTTATCGTGTCAGGTAAAAGTAAAACAAGACATGGAAATTACCATTCCAGAAGAAGTTTTTGGAATTAAAAAATGGGAAGCTACGGTTGTAAGAAATTATAATGTAGCATCTTTTATTAAAGAATTTGTAGTGGAAATTCCAGAAGATATGGGATATAAAGCAGGTGGATATATTCAAATCGAAATTCCAGAATGTGAAATAGACTTTAAGGATATTGACATTACAGCGCATCCAGAAGAACATGATACTCCAGATAAATTTCAAGCGGAATGGGACAAGTTTGGTCTTTGGCCGTTAACGATGAAAAATAATGAAATTGTAGAGCGTGCCTATTCAATGGCATCCTACCCTGCAGAAGGACGTGAAATTATGTTAAACGTGCGTATTGCAACCCCGCCATGGGACCGTGCCAAAAATGGTTGGATGGACGTGAATCCTGGAATTGCATCCTCTTATATTTTTGCTCAAAAACCTGGCGATAAAGTAACCATCTCTGGACCTTACGGTGAGTTTTTTATTAATGAAAGTGATTCCGAAATGTTATACGTTGGTGGAGGTGCTGGTATGGCGCCAATGCGTTCGCATTTATACCACCTATTTAAAACTCTTAAAACAGGTCGTAAAGTAACCTATTGGTACGGAGGACGTTCTAAACGTGAATTGTTCTATTTAGACCATTTTGAACAACTTGAAAAAGAATTTCCAAATTTTAAATTTTACCTTGCCTTATCCGAACCCCTGGAAGAAGATAACTGGAAAGTAAAAGATGGAATTGATGGCGAAGGTGATGGTTTTATTGGATTTATCCACAACTGTGTGATCGATAATTATTTAAATCATCATGAATCACCAGAAGATATCGAACTCTATTTCTGTGGACCTCCATTAATGAATCAAGCGGTTCAAAAAATGGGTGAAGATTTTGGAATTCCAGATGAACACATTCGATTTGATGACTTTGGAGGTTAATCACTTCTAAATCTTTTTATAATCTAGCCCAGCACTTGTGTTGGGCTTTTTGTATTTTTGTACTATGAGTCAACCACTTTCAAAACAAGAAATGCACAACTTAGCAATGAATCACGTTGGGAAGGATTTAGAGTCCCGAGGTTTTGAGTTTGTAGCCATTAATAGTAAACTCAAAAAACACCCTCAGTTTGTGTGTATTGATAAAAATAGTCAATACTTTTTTGTCATCGTCCGGGTGGTGAAGCTCCCTGAAAACCCTAATAACTATGATGTCATTTGGATGGAAACCTTCAAAAATCATGCTATGGACAAAGACGCAAAAGTACTGTATGCTGGAGTTGGTATTGGCAATCCAAAAGGCGAAGATCTACCTGTCTATTTGAATGAAGAATACCTTATAGAATACAATGGGATTCAAGTCATCGAAACAAATTTGAATTAAATGAAGTACAGGTTTATTTTTTTTTATTTAGGGATTTTAGTTTCATGCCTTTCTTGTAATCAAGAACTAGCAATCACGAAATTAAATGGCCCAATCTTTGGCACCTTTTATGAGGTTACTTATTCTTCTAGCAACAACGAAAATCATCAAAAGTCAATCGATAGTATTTTTTCAGTCATCAATACTTCCATGTCTAATTACCAAACGGATTCAGACATCTCTAAGATTAATAAACACCAATTAGATGTTGTGGATGCTCATTTTGTAGAAGTATTCAAGGCGTCAAAAAACATATACAAGGCAACAAATGGCGTATTTGATCCTACCATTGGAACGCTTGTCAATGCCTGGAATTTTGGGTCAGAACTCAATAAAACCAAACTCGATAGTCTTAGGATTGATAGTTTAATGCAGTTTGTTGGCTTTGACAAAATAGAATTAAAAAAGAACACCCTCATTAAAACGACTCCCAAGCCTTATTTAGATTTTAATGCGATTGCCAAAGGCTACGCTGTGGACGTCGTTGCAGCGTTTTTAGACGCTAAAAACCACGACAATTACCTTATTAATATTGGAGGTGAACTCCGAGTAAAAGGCATCAATACGGCCAAACAAAGTGGGTGGACTGTTGGCATTGAAAACCCCAATTTTGATGGCTCACAGAGTTATGATAACGTCTTTGTTCTTAAAGATAAAGCCATGGCAACTTCTGGAACTTACCGTAAGTTTAAATTAGACGCTAATGGCAACCGTTATGCCCATATCATAAACACTAAAACAGGCTATCCAACCAAAACAAATATTTTAAGTGTTTCCGTAATTGCCGATTCATGTATGATGGCCGATGGCTATGCTACAGCCTTTCAGGCGATGGGTGTTGAAAGAGTTAAAGCGTTTTTAGCTCAGCATCCCGAACTGCAAGCGTATCTTATTTTTGAAAATATAAACAAGGATTTTGAAGTGTTAGCCTTGAACAATTTCCCTACGAAATAGGTTTATAAACCACAGGAATAATTTCGCCTTGAGCCAATCGGTAGCGGTCATTTTCTTGATCTGATAATGCAGCGGTATAATCCACTTCATCCACCTCAAAACCAATTGTTCTTAGTTTTTGAAAGTAATCACGTCCATAAATACGTACATGATCGTATTGTCCAAAAATCTTAGCACGTTCTTTCTTGTCGTTTATGCTATGGTCTTCAAACGTTTTTTCGAGGTTTAAATCTTGAGGGATTTGAAAGATTCCCATTCCTCCAGGGCGGAGGACACGAAAAAGTTCTTGCATGGCTTTTGTATCATCCAAAATATGTTCGAGAACATGATTGCATAGAATGATATCAAAACTATCGGATTCAAACGGAAGATTACAAATATCTGCTTTGACTGTCGCAATGGGCGAGTTCAGATCCGTAGTCACATAGTCAAAATGTTTAATGTTTTTAAAGCGTTTGTAAAAGGCTTGCTCGGGTGCAAAGTGTAATATTTTTTTGGGTGCAGTGAAAAAATCGGTTTCATTTTTTAGATATAACCACAATAAACGGTGACGCTCTAAGGACAGGGTGGAGGGTGAGAGCACATTTTCTCGCGGGTTTTCATAGCCATAAGGCAAAAATTTCCGAAACTGTTTACCATCAATTGGATCGGTATAGCGACTTCCTCTTAAAAATAAAACTAGAATGGGTTGTGCAATATAACTCAGTTTTATGAGTAGGGGTCGTGGTATTAAATTTAAAATAAACTTAAAAAGTGTTTTCAAAATTTAAGTATTTATGCCTCAACATATTTGTGCTTTACACACTCGGTTATATGGTCCCAAAGCTTCAAACGAAGTCTTAATGCGTCATTTGCTATCTCCAATACTTCTTCCCATTTTGAAGCGTCATCACCACAAAGTTCAGCGACCATTTTTAGGGAGATTGGTCCGTGTTCATCGCCGTCTAATTCAATATGACGGTTCAAATAGTAAAGTAGTTTACCATAAGTTTGGTCATTGTCTTGAGTTTGAGACTGGCTTACAACTTCTAAAAACATGTTTGGAATGACATCTTCTCTTCCAAACGTAAACGCCGAAGCAACACAGTGTGGTTTGTTGGAGTTTACAACTTCCATTGTGAATTGTATAAACTCCACAATAGGTTTTTCTAAATTTATTCTTTGGGCGGCAGTTTCAATAGAGTCTCCATTTTCAATTGCCTTTACAAACAAGTCTATGGCAGTTGTATTTGCACCAACCTGTTTCATCGCATCGGTATACATTTCAAAATGACTCATAGGAACTCCCAGTTCGTTGACATCACTTTCTTCTGCCACTACAATTTCATTGATAAAACGTGCTGTTGGTCCATGCCCTTTTGGGGTCCAAGGAATATTTGTATTTGTCAAATGATTTTGAAGTGATTTAAGTAAGGACATAAAATCCCAAACGGCATACACATGATTCTCCATAAATACAGCGACATCCTCTATGTTTGAAAGTGTATTATATAAAGGGTGTGATTTTAGCTGATCACGTAGCGGTTCTAGTTGTAATTCAATAGTTTTTAAGCGACTCATGTATTGGTTAATTATAGTGTTAACGGATGGATTCTTAGTCCATCCTCTTCATTACTTTTTATTCCGAGTGTTTCATAAACATAAGCAAAAGTTGATAATAATTCGGGTTGTCCATCTACAAGCGCAACATTGTGCTCAAAATGGGCACTTGGTTTGTTGTCTTTTGTAGTAATTGTCCACCCATCTTTGTGATGTTTGATTTTATGAGTTCCCATATTGATCATGGGCTCAATAGCAACCACCATTCCTTCTTGAAATTTTTTTCCTCGACCGCGTTTTCCATAATTTGGCATTTCGGGTTCTTCATGCATGATGCGACCAATTCCGTGTCCGATGAGTTCTCTTACCACTCCATAACCATGAGATTCACAGTAATTTTGAATGGCATACCCAACATCTCCTACACGGTTGTGGTGTTTAAATGCTCGAATGCCTTCATAAAGCGAAGCTTTAGTAACCTCTAATAACTTTTGAGTGTCTTCGTCAATCTCACCTACGGAAAAGGTATAAGCATGATCGCCATAAAATTCATTTTTTAAAGCGCCACAATCAATTGAAATAATATCGCCTTCAACAAGCGGAGTATCATTTGGAATTCCATGAACGACTTGATCGTTTGGACTCATACAAAGCGTGTTTGGAAATCCGTACATCCCCAAAAACCCCGGAATGGCTCCGTGGTCTCTAATAAATGTTTCGGCGAGTGCGTCAAGTTTTAAGGTGGTAACTCCAGGTTTTACTTCGCCAGCCAACATTCCTAATGTTTTGGAAACAATAAGGGCACTTTCGCGAATGAGTTCTATTTCTTCTTTTGATTTAAGCGTGAGCATACTAAAAAATTATGCACAAAGATACTTAATAAAAGCTTTTTTTAGTTGGTTTTATACGCTTGATTTTGTTAGAGTTGTCTTAAAGTTTTAAGACTTGAAGAATCCAAAAAAACGTTTTTTCTTTGGAAGCGATAAAGGGTTGTCACTCTCGGATAGGAGTTGATAAATTTCTCCCCAACCATAAAAGCCTCCAACGTTTCTATCATCGATAAAAAGGTCTGCATTTATTTTTCTACTTTTTTTGGGGTCATAGTTTTCGTTTGGAAAACTACAGTTAACAGCATAAAATTCAAGGCCATTTTTTTTACAAAAATCAACTGCCTCTTGCAGTGTTTTTCCATACCGATAAGTCCAAAGTATCAATCGGTGTCCATCTTGTTGTATTTTTTTTAAGGTTTCAAAAGCAAATAGTTTTGGTTTCCCAATTTTTGGGTATGCATCTTCCACGATTGTGCCGTCAAAGTCAATTGCTAGAGTGAAGGTTTTGGTTAAGTCCATTAGGATTAATTTAGATTAAGCTATTTTGGGTCATAACTTCGGGTTTTTCAATTCCTATAAGTTTTAAAATAGTTGGTGCAATATCACCAAGCACGCCATCTTTGATGGAAGTGAGTTCTTTGTCAATCAAAATAATGGGAACAGGATTGGTCGTATGAGCTGTATTAGGAGTTCCGTCAGGATTAATCATCGTTTCGCAATTTCCATGATCGGCAATGAGTAGGGTTGTGTAGTTGTGTTCCAAAGCAGTGGTGATTACCGCTTCAACACAAGTATCTACCGCTTCACAGGCTTTAATAGCAGCGTCCATCACTCCTGTATGCCCAACCATATCACCATTGGCAAAATTTAAACATACAAAATCAAGAGTTTCTTTTTTGAGTTCAGCGACAAGAGCATCTTTAAGTTCAAAAGCACTCATTTCTGGCTGAAGATCATAAGTGGCTACTTTTGGAGAATTTTTCAAAATACGTTCTTCTCCTTTGAAGGCTGTTTCACGTCCTCCAGAAAAGAAAAAAGTAACATGGGGATATTTCTCTGTTTCAGCCATTCTTAGCTGTGTTTTTCCATGGGTCTCAAGTACTTCTCCGAGTGTATTTGTAACGTTGTCTTTGTTGAAGATAACCTCAATATTTTTAAAATTATCATCATAATTTGTCATGGTCACATAATGCAAGTTTAGCTTATGCATATTGTATTCATGCTTGTCATTTTGACTGAGTACTTCTGTTAATTCTCTTCCTCGATCCGTTCTAAAATTAAAGAATAAAACCACATCACCTTCTTCAATTTTAGCAACGGGAGCGTTATTTTTATCAGTTATGATAATTGGTTTTAAGAATTCATCTGTTAACCCTTCATCATAATTATTTTGAATTGTTTTTGTAGCATTGGAAGAATGAAGGCCTTTGTTATTTACTAAGGCATCATAAGCAATTTTTATACGTTCCCAACGGTTATCACGATCCATAGCGTAATAACGTCCAGTGATCGTTGCTAGTTCTGTTGAGGAAGATTCTAAGCGGGTTTCCAATTCGGAAATAAACCCATATCCAGATTTAGGATCTACATCACGCCCATCTGTAAACGCATGGATAAAAGATTTTTCTATGCCATGTGCGTCAATAACATCCAACAAACCATATAAATGATTGATGTGGGAATGCACTCCACCATCACTGACCAATCCTAAAATATGAACTGCTTTTTGATTTGTTTTTGCATATTCTAATGCATTCTTTAGAACTGTTTCGTCTTTAAAAGTATCATTCGTAACAGCAAGATTGATTTTAGCAAGATCTTGATATACAATACGTCCAGCACCCAAGTTCATGTGACCAACTTCACTATTCCCCATTTGACCTTCAGGAAGTCCTACATGCAGACCATCTGTACGAAGACTGGCATGGCCATATTTTGTATATAAAGAATCAATAAATTGTGTATTTGCATTATCAATTGCCGATACTTTAGGATCAGGAGATTTCCCCCACCCATCTAAAATCATTAAAATAACTTTCTTGTTCATATTCTCGTTGTTATAACGTGCTCAAAGATAAGAAGATTTATATAGAATTCAGATGAGAAGTTGGAATTAGATGCTAAAAAATAATCGTATTTTTGAAGTACTAAATCCTTTTAAATGCAATTTCAGTTCAAAATTATCCCCGCAGAGTCAATTGATAGTGTTGTACCATTAGTAAAAAAAATGTCTAAACCCTCAATTACAGAGGCACTGCTTTTGAAGCGTTTCAAGGAAATGGTCTCTCAGAATTACGAATGTATTGGCGTTTATGACGCGGATAAACTTGTGGGTGTTTCCGGATTGTGGTTTTGTACACGACATTATTCGGGGCGTAGTGTAGAATTGGATCATGTTTTTATTGACGATGCTTATCGGAATAAAGGCTTGGGGTCACAGTTTGTCAATTGGATTCAGGAGTATGTCAAATCAAAAGGGTGTGAAGCAATTGAACTCAATGCATATATAGATAATGAACCTTCTCAAAAATTTTACGAAAGAGATGGATTTCAGAAACTAGGGTATCATTTTGTGAAGGAGATTTAATGATGTTAGTGATTAGTATTAAGTAGGGGGTATAAGTATTATGAAAAAAAACACAGATAAGAGAGTATATAAAAAGAACCAATATGTAAGTAGTAAAATCGATTCTCTATATTCTTGTCTTTAACAAATTATCTTTAATTTAAATCCGACACATCCGATTCAGGCTTAATTTCATAAGGTGTTTTGTTTTTTTCAAATACACGTGCGCTAAAAGAACCTTTAAGTGTGATTTTTGAGCCGATGACTTCCAAATAACTCCCCTCTCTTAATCCAATAACTGGCTGTGAATTGAAGTGATGAAACTCTTGAATTCTAGTTTCACGAGTTTCGCCCATATGAGTACTCCTTGGATCAGGATCTTGATAGTGAGGATTGATATTAAACGGAACAACTCCTAAGGTTTGAAAACTTTTTGGATAGGCAATAGGCATGTCATTCGATGTACCAATCGAAAGCCCACAGATGTTACTTCCTGCACTGGTTCCTAAATAAGGTGTTCCCGATTCAATAGTCGATTTTAAAGTTCCAATCACATTTGTTTTATAGAGTTGATCGACCAATACAAAAGTGTTTCCTCCACCCGTAAAAATACCTTTTGCATTTTTGATGGCTTCTATTGGGTTTTCAAATTCATGCAATCCTTTGACAGTTTTGCCTATTTTAGAAAAAGCCAACTGCACAACATCTGTATAGGCTTCGTGTGACATTCCACTTGGACGTGCATAAGGGATAAAAAGAATCGTTTCTACGTTCTTAAAATGTATTTTTAAGGCGTCCAACAAGTAGTCCAAAAAACCACTACCATGCACTGTAGAGGTGCTTGCAATTAGGATTTGTTTCATGTGTCTGTATTTATTGTTTTTAAAAGGTCACATGCTGCCTGCCTGCGGCAGGCAGGTTCGCTATTAGTCATTCCGATGGGTGATGATAATTTTAGTACGCTGGTTACATCTTTTAATTTTTGTAAATTTACCAATAAATTTATTTTTTAAATGAATTTGAGACCCTCTTTTTTTTCATTCCAACAAGTTCTATACACTATAATAATTAGTGGGATGTTTTTGGTAACAATCCATGCCCAAAAGGTTGAAATCTCCGGACAGATTATTTCCAATGGTGAATTGGAAGGGATTCATGTCATCAATAAAACATCGTATAGATATGCCACAACCGATAAAAAAGGGTTCTTTATTATTGAAGCAAAAGAGTCAGATTCCCTTTATTTTTCATCCATTCAATACCTCCCCAAAACCCTTGTTTTAACAGCTCAACAAATTAATAGCAAATCAATTACGGTCAGCCTTTCTGAATCTATTAATGCCTTAGATGAGGTTACCGTTGGGACCATATTAACAGGCGATTTAAATTCAGATATCACCAACTCTGATGCTGAACGCCCCATGGATTTTTATGATTTGGGCATTCCAGGCTATACAGGCCCACGATTGAATTTAGCAGAAAGACGACTTTTTGAAGCCGATGCAGGCCCCCTAGTCATTGGTCTTGGGATAAATTTCTATAAATTTCTTAATATGATTTCTGGCCGCACAAAAATGCTAAAAAAAAATGTAAAGCTAGACGGTGACAAGCAAACAATCCAACATATAAAAGAAGTTGTAGGCCCCCTTTTTTTTAAAACCAATACGTTAGAAAAAAGCAAACGAATGGAGTTTTATTATTTCTGTGCCGATGCACCAGATTTCCAACAACGCTGTAGAGGTCGGAGTGATGTAGAAATTTTACAATTTTTAGAAGTAAAACTAAAAGAATTTAAGATTGCAAGTTTGTCAAAAAATTAATCAAAAGGATCAAAGAAATCTCGTTATATTTGTACCATGATACACACGCACTTTTTATTTATCAGTGGTACCGAAATTACGTTTATCTTATTTATTGTGATACTCGTATTTGGGGCGGATAAAATTCCTAGTATCGCGAAAGGTCTTGGGAAAGGCATGCGTACACTCAAGGATGCAACCAACGATATCAAAGGAGAAATTCAAAAAAGTGCCGATAAAAACGGGATTGATACCTCTATTTCTAAAGATGTTAAAGAAGAGCTTGACAAAGTAAAAGATGAAATTAAAGATCTTACTGGATCTGTGCGGAGGAACCTCTAGGACTACTTTTTTATACTAACTGTTAGACCATCCCTAATAGGCAGCACTACGGTTTCTAATCGCGAATCTTCTTTTAATAAGCTATTATATTCTAAAACAATTTTAGTTGAAATATCTGAGGGGTCAAGGGCTTCAATTACTTTTCCACTCCATAAAACATTGTCTGAAAGAATCACCCCACCAGGATTGAGTTTGTCAATAATTTGATGAAAATAATTAATATAATTAGGTTTATCAGCGTCCATAAAAACCAAATCAAAAGTAGTTTCTATGGTTGGGATGATGTCCAATGCCGATCCTAAATGTTGTATAATTTGGGACCCATAATCCGATTTGTCAAAATAGCGTTTTTGAAAATCCACCAACTCCTCGTTGATATCAATTGTGTGTAAAACGCCATTTTTGTCCAAGCCTTCTGCCAAACACAAGGCAGAATAGCCTGTAAATGTCCCTAATTCTAAAATCGTTTTAGGCCTTATGAGTTTGGACAACACACTCAATATACGCCCTTGATAATGCCCACTAAGCATTCGTGGTTGTAAAACTTTCTGATAGGTTTCCCTTGTAAGTGCTTTTAAAAGTGCGGGTTCCTCTTCGGAATGCCTTACGACATAGTCATCCAATTTTTCTGAAATAAAATGCATTTAAGAAAGTATTTTTTGAATCAATTTTTCAGTTTGTATTAAATCATCTCCAAACAACCACCTTAGGACATTGTCTTCCCAAATTTCATCGTACTGTGTTTGGGATATTAATTTTCGATCAATAGCCAAGTCTAGTAGTTTTCCTGGATAAGAAGATTGTGCTTCACTTTCCATTTCACCTAACGGATAGGGGTCGTCTAAGCCCATGATAATTTGATTACTCCCTTGACGTTTTAACATTAAATCTAGGGAATCGGTATCGTGAACCAACGTATCAAAATAGATGTTGGGATGTCCAACCGCTTTACGAGGGTGGTTTTTACCTTCAAATAAATCAGGACGACCATCAAATCCTTGAATTCGTCTGCCAAGGTTCATCTGTGCCATTTGTCCTCCGTGTGCAAAACACGTTCGGATGTTTGGGTAGCGGTCTTGCATTCCATTTAAAGTATAAAAGTGATAGGCATCTCCGCATTGTGCTAACATCCAAATCAAATGAAAACGCCAAGACGTGTTTTCGAGTTTAATCATTTTTTCACCATCGTAAGGATGTACTTCAATGGCTAGATTATATTTATTTGCCAATTCAAAAATAGGGTCATTTTCCTTGTCAAATACACTTCGCCATTGCCCAATACTATCCATAAAGTGAGTGGGTAAACACAATACTCTTAAATCTAATTCTTCGACACAGCGCTCAATTTCCCATAAGGCACCTTGAATAAAACCAGGATGAACCACAAATCCACAAGTAAATTTGGACGCATTGTCTTTTTGTATTTTTGCATTGTAATCATTTTGAAAGCGCAATGCTTTTTTCATTTCTTCCAATCGTAACCCATTTCCATAGAGCTGCGATAAATTTAAAACTACTGCATGATCAATTTTATTTTCATCCATCCATTCCAGTTTTTCATCCAAGAAAAAACTTGAGTGGGTGACCGGACGACTCCAGCCTTTTTGAAGCATGTGCTTACGTTCATCATCCACCCAGAAAATTTCTTTTTCTTTCATGAACTCAGGAATCTCTTCCGGATAAGGTAGGAGATGGGAATGTCCGTTGATGCGAAGTTTGCGTTTCATGTATCTCTATTTATTGTTTTTTAACGGTTACATGTTACATCCATGTAATCATTTATTTTGGGAATCAAGATTTAGATATGAATGTTTCATCTGATTTATATTTTGTTTGGTGCCTCCATTTTAGCGCCGCACTGTGTGCATGTGCAAAGTTCCTCGCTCGAATAAAAGCGGTCAAAAATCACAGGCATATCGGTTTCAATATTATCTAGAACAAAAGGGGCTCTGTACAGTTGATGGTTACAATTTTCACAATACCATTCCAAAGCATCTTCAACGCCTTTGGGTCGTGGATACTCAATAACGATTCCAACTGTGTTGGCTCCCCGTTGTGGGGAATGTGGTATTTTTGCGGGTAATAAATAAATATCACCTTCTTTGATGTGAACATCTTTAGCAACGCCATTATCAATTATTTTTAAAATGATATCCCCTTCTAACTGATAGAAAAATTCAGGGGTTTCATTATAATGGTAATCTTTACGGTTATTGGGGCCACCAACGACCATCACAATAAATTCACCATCGTTCCATACACATTTGTTTCCAACAGGAGGTTTTAGTAATGCTCTGTTTTCTTCAATCCATGCTTTGATATTTAAGGGAGACACTAGTTTGCTCATGGGTTATTGTTTTTGTATTAATTTTTTCAAGTTACAAAGATTTTGTGCGACCACCATCAACAGGGATGTTTACGCCGTTTATATAGCTGGCTGCAGCGCTTGCTAAAAACACAACCGCATTGGCAGTTTCTTCTGGTTTTGCAAAGCGTTTTGCTGGAGTATAGGTTTTCATAATCGCAGTCATCTCTTCGATACTCGTCTGTGCTTGATCGGCTTTAATTTTAATAATTTCATTCAATCGTTCGGTTTTTGTAAATCCAGGCAATACGTTATTAACTGTAATCCCAAAACGACCTAATTCAAAAGACAGTGTTTTACTCCAATTTCCCACTGCATTTCGGATGGTGTTACTCACCCCTAAACCTTCAATGGGTTCTTTTACTGAGGTTGAAATGATATTAATAATCCGTCCATAAGATTCCTCTTTCATAAAAGGAACTGTGAGTTGTGCCAGTACATGGTTGCATTTTAAATGCTGTGTAAATGCATCTTCAAACGCCTCTAAACTGGCGTCTATAATTGCACCACTTCTTGGCCCTCCAGTATTATTGACTAGAATATGAAAGCCATGATTGGTTTGAATATAAGTTTCCACTTTTGATTTCAAATCCATGGGATTCATAAAATCAGCAATGATATAATCGTGTTGATCTGCGTTTGGAAGTGTTGCAATAACATCTTTTAGTTTGGCTTCATTTCTAGCAACTAAGGTAAGTCTTACTCCCTCGGAGGCCAATGCAAAAGCAGCTGCTTTTCCAATGCCTTGAGTACTTCCGCAAACAAGAGCGTTTTTATGTTCTAAATTTAAATCCATTTGTTTATTATTCGTAATTTATACATATATTTTTTGTTTCTGTGAAAAATCGAAGCACTTCAAATCCACCCTCACGACCAACACCTGAAGATTTTACACCTCCAAATGGGGTTCGCAAGTCACGTTGCATCCAAGTATTTACCCAAACAATTCCTGTTTCTAAATGTTCTGAGAATAGCAGACTTCGTTTTAAATTAGTGGTCCATACCGTGGCGGACAAACCATATTTTACATCGTTGGCCATGGCTAAAACTTCGGCATCTGAATTAAAAGGCATTAGAGTGACCACTGGGCCAAAAATTTCTTCTTGATTTAATTTACATGAATTTGAATCTACTTCAATGACAGCAGGGGAAAGGTAGTAGCCGTTTTCAAAGCCTTCAATACGGACGCGTTTGCCTCCACATAACAATCTACTTTCTTTATTGTCAATCCCCTCAATATAAGACTGTACTTTTTCAAAATGAGTTTTAGATACCAAGGCTCCCACTTGTGTTGATTTATCAGAGGGTGGTCCGACAATAAGTTGTTGAACTCGTTTTATAAAATCAATCTTAAATTGTTCGTAAATGGATGCTTCAACAAAAATCCGACTTCCACATAAACAAATTTGACCTTGATTAGAAAATGAGGATTTAATCGTGGTGGTCAACATTTTCTCATAATCACAATCTGCAAATATGATATTTGGATTTTTTCCTCCCAATTCGAGCGATAATTTTTTAAACATCGGAGCCGCTGTTTGGGCAATAAACTTCCCTGTTTCTGTACCTCCCGTAAACGAAATCGCTTTAATATGTGGGTGTTCTACAATCGCTTTGCCAGTGCTCGTTCCAAATCCATGTACAATATTTAAAACTCCTTTAGGAAGTCCTGCTTCAGTACAAATTTCTCCTAATAAAAAAGCAGTGTAAGGAGTCTCTTCACTAGGTTTGGCAACGACACAATTCCCTGCAGCGAGTGCTGGAGCTATTTTCCATGACAGTAAATACAACGGTAAATTCCAAGGCGAGATACATCCCACAACCCCTATGGGATGCCTTAAGGTATAATTGATTGTTTTTTCACTTTTAGTTTCATGGCTTTCACTGTAAAATTGAGTGATCGCATGTCCAAAAAATCGGAAGTTACTCGCAGCTCTAGGAATGTCAACTGTCTTTGCGACTGAAATAGGTTTTCCGTTGTCCTTGCTTTCGGCTTCTGCAAATCGGTTCAAATTGGCTTCAATTAAATGGGCTATTTTCAGTAAAATAGAACTCCGGTTTTCAATGGAGGTTTCAGACCAAGGGATGAATGCTTTTTGAGCCGCCTTGTAAGCTACTTGTACATCTTTAGAACATGAGTTTGGAATTTTTCCATAAACTAAACCATCTGAGGGATCTGTATTGTCTATCCATTCATTTTGAATTGGATTTACAAACGTACCGTCAATATAGTTTTGTATTTGAATCATGCTTGTTTTTTATAGGCCATTACTTTAATTTCAACAACCAAATCGGGATGAGGAAGTTGGTGAACCGCAACTGTAGTACGTGTAGGACCGGTTTCTGAACTGAAAAACTCAGCATAGACTTTGTTGTATCCAGCAAAATCGTTCATATTTACCAAAAAGGTAGTTACATCAACCACATCTTCTAGGCTGGCTCCTTCGTTGATTAAATTGGTGTTTATATTTTGAAGGACTTCACGTGTTTGAGTTTCAATATTTAAGTGCTTTGTGCCCATTTCATCAATTCGATCCACCCCTGCAATACTATTGTCTGCACGTCTCGAACTGGTCCCTGATACAAAGATAAAATCTCCAACACGTTTGGTGTGTGGATAGGCGCCTCTTGGTGTTACTTTGGTACTCATAGTGCTTGTTTTTTAGTGCTTTAATGATTTTGAAATTGCAGCTTCCGAAAGAATACAGTTGGTTTCTTCTTGTATTTTTTTTAGTTGTTTTGATACACTTTCTTTGGGGTCTATTTTTTGATTTGATAACATGCTCAAAATTGCTTTGTCTTGGGCACGACCCACCGTCATGGCTTCGTTATAACCAATCGTTTCTTTAAAAGTTACCAATGAATATTTTGAATAATAAGTCTCTGGAAATTCAGCTTCTAAAGCCATTTCAATTTTTCGTTTTTCTTGAAATATTGGATTGGCGATATGGTCTTTCATTTCATGAAAATTGTCGATTGCTAAATCGGCAATTGCATCGGTATCCACTTTTCTGTGTGTTTCAAAGGATTTGAATGTAGCTTCCCAATTGCCGTCATGAGTGTCTAAAAACGCATCAAATTCAACCACATCTTCAAAGGAACAATTCATGCCTTGTCCGTAAAATGGAACAATAGCGTGCGCAGCATCTCCGAGTAAAAGACTGTTGCCTTTATAATGCCAAGGAAAACATTTAACGGTTCCTAAAGGGGCAGTTGGGTTTTCAAAAAACTCATCTACTAAATCCGGCATTAAGTCCAGTGCATCAGGAAACTCCTTTTTAAAAAATTCGGTAACAATTTTAGGAGTTGTTAGATTATTGAAATTATAAGCCCCTGATTCGTAACTTAGAAAGAGAGTAACTGTAAAACTACCATCTAAATTAGGCAATGCAATAATCATAAAATCGCCTCTTGGCCATATATGAAGGGCATTTTTATAAGCTCTAAAGTCGCCATTTTTTGTAGGTTGAATGGTGAGTTCTTTATAGCCGTGGGTCAGATAATTCTGAGAAAAACTGAATAAAAATTTACGTTCTTGGAAATAACTTTTTCTTAGGGAGGAGCCTGCGCCATCTGTTCCAAAGATGAGGTCTGCTGATACTTCAAAAGCTTCGCCAGTAGTAGTATCTTCAAAAAATCCTACTTTGGATTCGAAATCTACTTTTTGACAGCGTTTTTCAAATTCAATGCTTACATTGTCCAAAGCTTCCGCTTCATCTAATAAAAGAGCGGTCAGTAATTCTCTTGATATGGAATTTATAAACTCATTTTCACGTCCGCTGTAGTTAGAAAGAACGGTATTTCCTTCAGTATCGTGAATCATTCTTCCGTGCATTGGAATGCATAAGGATTCAACTTTTGATTCCAATCCAACCATTTTAATCGCTTTGAGTCCACGATTTGAAAATGCTAAATTGATAGAACGTCCCGCACTGATATCTACTTTTCGTAAATCTTGACGCATTTCAATGACACGTACTCTAAATCCGCGTTGACCCAGTCGCAAAGCGAGTAAGGATCCACAGAGTCCTGCACCAATAATCAATATGGATTCTTGTTTAAGCATTTAAAATAGTTTTTAAGATTTCTACCATTTTATAAACGTCTTCAAAGGAATTGTAAAAAGGGGTAGGAGCACAACGAATCACATCGGGTGTTCTCCAGTCGGTAATCACATGTGCTTCTGTGAGTTTAGTGTGAAGAGTTTTGTTAGCGTTTTTCACTTGTATGGACAATTGGCATCCTCTTTGTTCAGGATCTTTTGGAGTTATTATAGAAATATTTTTATTGTTTAATTTCAAAATAAGATATTCCAAGTATCCCGTTAGTTGTATAGATTTTGTTCTTAATGCTTGCATTCCAACTTCACTGAATAATTCCAATGACGCTTTAATTGCCGCCATGGATAAAATGGGTGGATTGCTCAATTGCCAACCTTCTGCACCAGGGGTGATATCTAAGGGTTGTCGCATGTCAAAACGAGTTTCTTTGTTTTGACTCCACCAACCTGCAAACCGTTTTAAGGAAGTGTCATGGGCATAACGTTCGTGAACAAAAATCCCGCCAAGACTCCCAGGGCCAGAATTCATATATTTATAGGTACACCAAGCTGCAAAATCCACTCCTGATTCATGTAGTTTTGGCTGAATATTTCCAACGCCATGTGCCAAGTCAATTCCAACTTTGCACTCCTTTTGATGACCCAATTCGGCAATTCGTTTTAAATCTAAGAATTGTCCTGTATAATAGTTAACGCCTCCAATTAATAGTAAAGCAATTTCATCGCCTTGAGTTTTTAAAATGGATTCTAAATCCTCGATATTTAGAAGTGTTTCACCATCTCTTGGACTCCATTCTATAAGTGACTCTGAAGGATCAAATCCATGGAACTGTAACTGTGTTTCTACAGCGTAACGATCGGATGGAAAGGCGTCACTTTCAATCACGATTTTGTATTTTGTTTCAGTCGGTTGATAAAAAGAAACCATCAGTAAATGAAGATTTGTTGTCAGTGTATTCATGATGACCACTTCTATCGGTTTTGCTCCTACAATCTCCGCCATGGTTTCAGTAAGAAATTCGTGGTAAGGCATCCAAGGATTTTTGGCTTCAAAATGTCCTTCTACTCCAAGTTTTGCCCAATCATCTAGCTCTTGTTGTATGTGATTTTTAGTTTGTTTAGGTTGAAGTCCTAAAGAGTTTCCTGTGAAGTATAACCACTCCTCACCGTCTGCATTTTTAGGAATGTGAAACTTTTCACGGTAGTTTGCTAAAGGATCTTTTTGATCTTGAGCTTTAGCATAATCGATTCCAGGCTTATGACTTGTCAACAGTTAGTAGTTTGAATTCTCTCAAAAATAAACAATTTTGATTGAAAAAAAATGGAATTGCAGTCTAAAAATTAATGGTTTGATTTAAGTAAGTGTGGAAATTTCTGTTGAAATTTTCGTAAACGGGGTATAGAAACATTCCGTATGTAGGAATTATTGGGATGCAAACGCTCATAATTTTGATGATAGTCTTCACCTTTCCAAAATTTTTGAAATGGATAGACTTCTGCTGCAATGGTTGCATTTAACGATTTTGCAAGTGCTTCTTTTTTTAGTTCTATAAGTGTTTTTTGAGTTTCATTTTGATAAAAAATAATAGAGCGGTATTGCGATCCTCTATCAGGTCCTTGACCATTGACTTGAGTCGCATTTTGAGACCCAAAATACACGTCTAGTAGGGTTGAGAAGCTGACAACTGTGGGGTCGTAAATAACTTCTACAGCTTCGGCATGACCTGTCCTACCTGTGTTGCTTGATTGGTAGGTTGGGTTCTTTGTATGACCGCCTGCATAGCCATTGATGACTTCTGAAACGCCTTTAACACTTTCATAAACTGCTTCGACACACCAAAAGCAACCACTGGCAAAATAGGCACGTGCCATACCATCTTTGAGAGGGACTTCAACTGGGGAAGCATTCTTTATGTCAAGTTGATTTTTAGAGTCTTCTTTTTTTGTTTGACAACTTATTAAACTGAAAGTCAGACAAAGCAGTAATGTGGCAAGATTTTTCATGGAAGTATTTGTTAATTTATGGAATAAAACTACAATCCAGATTTTATAAAAGTGTGAAAATTATATTAAATAAAAAAAGCCCTCATTAAAAATGAAGGCTTTGAATAATTTATAGGAAAAAACTAAAGTTTAGAAATTAATTTTTCCATTTTAATTTTTTGTTCTTCAGCTAAGACAGCATCTACTAAAATTCGACCACTGTGTTCATCTGTAATGATTTTTTTACGAGATGCAATTTCCATTTGCACTTGTGGTGGGATTGTAAAGTAAGATCCACCCGAAGCTCCTCTTTCAATAGGAACAATGGCTAAGCCATTTTTGACGTTTGTACGTATTTTAGTATAAGCTTTTACAAGGCGTTCTTCAATATTTTTTTTGTAATCCTCTGATTTAGCTAATAGAAGTTTTTCTTCTTTTTCGGTTTCAGCAAGGATTGCATCAAGATCGGCTTTTTTGTGTTTTAAATGTGTTTCACGTTCTTCTAAACGTTCTTTTGTAGAAGAAATTACAGCATTTTTTTGTTCCATTTGAGCCATAAATTCTTTGATGTGTTTTCCAGCCAATTGGATTTCTAATTCTTGGAACTCAACTTCTTTAGTTAAAGAATTAAATTCACGATTGTTACGAACATTTTTTTGTTGCTCAGTATATTTTTTAATCAATCCAGTCGCTTCCTCAATAAGAATCTTTTTAGATTTTATTTGATTTTCGATTTCAGCAAGATTTTCTTCAAACTTTTCAACTCTGTTTTTGAATCCTTCAACATCGTCTTCTAAATCTCTAACTTCTAAAGGGAGTTCTCCTCTTACATTTCTAATTTCGTCAACTCTTGAGTCGATTAATTGTAAATCATAAAGAGCTCTTAATCGTTCCTCTACGCTTAGTTCTTTCTTTTTAGCCATGCTTATTTGTACTTTACAGGATTTGTATTTGTCTTTGATAAAAGGACTGCAAAATTAGTAATTTTTTTCTTAAGATGAGCAACTAAAATATTTTTTATATGTTGCTCACTTTCATAGTGCCCAACGTCTGCTAGTACAATCTTGTTTTCTGCACTAAAAAAGTCATGATATTTTAGATCTGCTGTAATAAAGGCATCTGCACCAACAGCTTTAGCGGCTTCAATCGCAAAGCTTCCTGATCCGCCTAAAACAGCTACTTTTTGTATAGGGGTTTCTAATAATTCAGAATGCCTTATAACCGAACTGTTTAAACGGCTTTTTAATAAGTTTATAAATGAAGCTCCATCCATTGGTTGCTCCAATAAACCAACCATTCCCATCCCAATATGTTGATTTTTATTTTCTAATGTCACAACTTCATAAGGAACTTCTTCGTAGGGGTGGGTGCTGAAAAGTGCTTTCAGAACGTCATTTTCTAAATGTTTAGCAAAGCTAACCGTGATTTTTGTTTCTGAAACTTTTTGTAATTCATGTTTAGCTCCAATAACAGGGTTGGAATGCTCATTTCCTTTAAAAGTTCCAGTACCGGTACTATTGAAACTACAGTCCGTGTAATTCCCGATGCTTCCAGCACCACACGCAAACAAGGCTGTTCTTGTGGCGTCTGCATCTTTTTCTGGGACATAAGTGGTCAATTGCTTGATTGTGCCCGCTTGTGGAATTAAAATAGCTTTGTTTTTTAGTCCTAATAGATCGCAAAGTCCAGCATTCGCCCCTTCAAAAGCATTGTCTAGCGCTGTATGAATGGCGTAAATAGCAATTTTATGTTTGATTGCTTTGATTAATACACGTTCTACATAAGTTTTTCCCGTTATTTTTTTGAGTCCTTTAAAAATAATCGGATGAAAACTAATAATCAAATTACATTGGTTTTCAATAGCCTCATCGACGACCGCTTCAAGGGTGTCCAACGTGACCAATACCCCTGTTAATTCAGTGTTTTTATCACCGACCAAAAGGCCTACATTATCAAATTCTTCAGCATAGGCAAGTGGAGCCAAAGCCTCTAAATGCGTAATCACATCTTGAACTATCATAAGTTTTTGTTTAAGTTCAAAGATAAAATAATTACTTTCGTTGCAATGAAGCTTTTTAGAAAAATATTTTTTCCCTTTGTACCCTTCTATTATGCGGCGGTGTTTTTAAGGAATAAATTCTATGATTGGTCGATCTATAATTCCAAATCGTATGAGTTTCCATTGCTCTGTGTTGGTAATTTGTCAGTAGGTGGAACTGGAAAAACACCCATGATCGAATATTTAATTTCACTACTCGATTCTAAATATAAGTTAGCAACCCTAAGCCGTGGGTATGGACGAAAGTCCAAAGGTTTTCTTATAGCGAGTTCAGGTGTAAGGTCTCAAGATATTGGAGATGAGCCTTTACAGATTTATAATAAATTTAAAAACATTACGGTTTCTGTTGATGCTGATCGTCAGAATGGATTAAAGCGTCTCATTCAAAATGATCCTTCTTTGGAAGTTGTGTTGTTAGACGATGCGTTTCAACACCGAAAAGTCACGGCCGGATTTAATATTCTGTTAACCGCATACGATCAATTGTATTGTGATGATTTTGTTTTGCCTACGGGAAACCTTAGAGAGCCTAAATCGGGTGCCAAACGTGCACAGGTGATTGTAGTAAGCAAGTGTCCAGAACAGATGAGTGGTTTAGAGAAAACACAAATCAAAAAACGGTTAAATCCAGAATCCAATCAAGCCGTATTTTTTAGTAGTATTCAGTATAGTGATAGGTTGAGGTCATCTACTTCAAGCCGAGATTTGAAAGATTTAATAGGAATTCATTTCACATTGGTAACAGGGATTGCAAACTCAACTCCTTTGGTTGAGTATTTAATTAATTTAGGACTTGATTTTGAGCATTTGAATTTCAAAGATCATCATGAGTTTTCTAAATCTGAATTAGATTTGATTCATTCAAAATCGCTGGTAGTAACTACCGAAAAAGATTTTTCACGTTTACAATCAGAATCCAAAGATCAGATTTACTATTTGCCTATTCAATTAAAAATAGATGAAGCAGCGGAGTTTGAACGTTTGGTGGAGACTTATGTTGAGGAGTTTTAGGGGTGATAAATTAGGCTAATGTGTAAAAAAAATAGCTAAACAGTTATCCTATAAATCAAATCTATGATACGGCTGGAGTAGCCTGTTTCATTATCGTACCATCCAATAATTTTTACCATCGTTCCAATGACAGAGGTCATTTGTGCATCAAAAACACAGGAATGCGTGTTTCCTACAATATCAACCGAAACAATGGGATCTTCGGTATATTCTAAAACTCCTTTAAAAGTCGTTTCTGAAGCCTTTTTAAATGCATTATTAATCGCTTCTACTGAGGTTTCTTTTTTAACATTAAATGTAATATCCGTGAGCGATCCGTTAATAACTGGCACTCGAATTCCACAACCTCCAATACAGTTGGCTAATTCTGGAAAAACTTTTGTCAATGCTTTTGCTGCTCCTGTTGTTGTAGGGACAATAGACTGTCCTGCAGCGCGAGCCCGTCTTAAATCTTTGTGGGGTTGGTCGTGTAAACTCTGATCGGTTGTATAGGAATGAACCGTTGTGATGTACGCTTGATTAATACCGCAAAGTTCATTGATAATGGACACCATTGGCGCGGCATTATTGGTGGTACATGAAGCATTTGAAATGATGCTGTCTTTTGTGTTTAATAAATCATCATTAACTCCTAATACAACTGTTTTAAGATCGTCATCTAGTGGAGGAACACTCAAAATAACTTTGGTAGCTCCGTTGGTAATATGGTGAGTTAACTCTTTTTGGGTTTTAAATTTTCCAGTGGCTTCAATGACAATATCCACATCGTAGGGCATCCAGTTGAGGTTTTTAGGATGGGTTTTGTTTAAGACAGGAATGGTTTTCCCATCAAAGATGATGTTTGAAAAATTGCTAGAGACAGGACTGTTTAAAGTGCCGTGAATACTATCGTACTTGAGTAGATGCGCTAAGGTTTTAGTATCCGCCAGATCGTTAATAGCAACTACTTCAATCGTAGGATGGGATTGCAGGAGTCTAAACACCCGACGACCAATACGCCCAAAGCCGTTAATGGCAACCCGTACCATGATTAGTTGATGTGTTTTTGAGCTTTATAAGAAGATCTTACCAGAGCACTACTTTCAACATGACGAAAGCCTAAATCCAATCCAATGGTTTCGTATTCTTTGAATTGATCTGGAGTGATGAATTGCTTGACTGGTAAATGTTTTTTACTTGGTTGCAAGTATTGACCAATTGTAACCACGTCCACATCTGCATTCTTTATGTCGTGAAGGGTTTCAATCACTTCATCTCGAGTTTCTCCAAGACCAAGCATCAGGCCTGTTTTTGTGCGGCGTTGTCCTTGATCTTTTAGATATTTTAAAACACCCAAGCTTTTATCGTATTTTGCTTGAATTCGTACTTCACGTGTCAAACGTCTTACCGTTTCCATATTGTGAGATACAACTTCGGGTGCGACCTCAATAATACGGTCGATATGTTTTTCAATTCCTTGAAAGTCTGGGATTAAAGTTTCCATAGTGATGTTTGGATTCATGCGTCTCACCGCTTTCACGGTTTCTGCCCACATGATGCTTCCCATGTCTTTTAAGTCATCTCTATCTACACTTGTTAGTACAGCGTGTTTGATATTCATGATTTTGATGGAACGTGCTACTTTTTCAGGTTCGTCCCAATCTACAGTTTCTGGGCGTCCAGTTTTAACGCCACAAAACCCACAAGAACGCGTGCAAATATTCCCTAAAATCATAAAAGTCGCTGTGCCTTCACCCCAGCATTCTCCCATATTAGGGCAACTTCCCGAAGCACAGATTGTGTTGAGGTTGTATTTGTCAACGAGACCTCTAAGCTCAGTGTATTTTTTACCTGTTGGCAGTTTGACACGAAGCCATTTCGGTTTCGGTTGTCTTACAATTGGATCTGAAAGTGTTTCTACAGCCATGCGTTCAATTTGAATGGCAAAGATACAAAGTATTCTTATAAATTAATCATAAAATTGAGAGATACCACACGCTAAAACCGATTAAAAAAAGAATCCCTAGACAGCTCATAATGTGAAGGGTTTTGGAAGGTCGCCACTCTTTTGGAGTATGTTTACTAGCAATTAAAATATAGTTGGTAATTGCGTAAAAAGGAGCTGTTAAGAATGACAATACCGTAGCCACTTTTATAAGACTTCCCATTTCCGATAGAAAGAAAAAATAAATGCTCAGTGTTCCTAAAATCAATACGGTACTCCATATCAAATACCCATATTTGAATGGTTTTTCAAAAACCAATTCAATTGTTTTATGCATCGATCGGGGGGAGGCATCAAGAGTTGTTAAGGTCGTACTAAACATAGTTGTAAACGCTGCAATTCCAATAATAATAGAAGTCCAGTCTCCCAGGCTTTGTGTGTACATTTCAATAAGTTGAATAGGGAATTTACTTGCGCTCGTACTGAAACTTACACCTGTTGGATGCATGACAAGTGCTCCAAGCGTTACAAAACTAATCCCTAAAAAAATTGTTCCCAAGTATCCAATATTAAAATCCAGTAAGGCTGTTTTTGGATTGCGTTTTTCACTGCTGTTTTTTTGTTTTTCGGTGGTCCATAAGGAATGCCATACCGAAATATCCAATGGAGCGGGCATCCATCCCATAAAAGCGATTAAAAATGTAATCTCGATACTGCCTTCTGGCAATAATTGTATAAATGAAACGGCTTCGCTTGAATTGTAAATTGCCATTGCGGTGGCACTCAAAGTTGTAAGTGTTAAGGTGATAATGATGACTTTCATCATGACATCCAAGAATCGATACTTCCCAACATTTAAGACGATAAAACACACAGATAAAATAACAACAGTCCAAAGTTTTACACTAATGAAATCGCCAAATAAAGAAGTGGCAATACCAGCAGTTACAATCGTAACAGCCGCTTGAATAGTGAACATGGTCAAAGAAGTGAGCAGTCCGTAAAGGATTAAAACGCCCTTTCCTAATTTTCGATAGCCTTCTAACAAACTTTCACCAGTTGCACTGGCATAGCGAGGACCAAACTGAAAAAAAGGATATTTAACCAAGTGAATGAGAAGCAACGCCCAAAGGAGTCCAAATCCATAATCTGCTCCAGCTCGTGTGGACTGAACAAGGTGGGAAACGCCAATGGCAGCACCCGCAAAAAGAAGCCCAGGACCTAGTTTTTGTATAAAACGTTTCATGTGTTTAATGTATTGATTTTTAATGGTCACATGTTATATCCATTTAATCGTTTCGCTGTGTATAGAAAATTTAGTTATGAATATTTCATTGCTTTGTCAAAATAATTTCGGCTAACAATTTTTTTGCTCTTAAAAGTTTAATTTTTACATTATTTACAGGTGCTTCAATCTCTTTAGAAATTTCGAGATAGGATAGCTCTTGAAAATACCGTAAATTGATTACTTGTTGGTAATGGGGTTTTAACTTTTTAATGTCTTTTAATAATTCTGCCAGATTTTGTTCAGTAATCAGTTTGTCTTCTGGAGAAGGTGCTTCATCCTGAATCCAATATACACGTTCTTCATCTTCTTGTGAGGTTTGGTTGCTGAAGGATATTTTTTGTTTTCTTAAACTGTCAGAGTGCGTATTTTTTGCAATGGTAATTAGCCATGTTTTGAATTTGAAATTCTCATCAAAAGTATCGATTTTCTCGAAGGCTTTTGAAAACGTTTCAATTGTGATATCCTCCGCATCATTCTCATTTCGAGTTCGTTTCATTAAAAATCCATACACATCGTTCCAAAATGTATGTAATAACAAATTGAACGCAATTTGATCGTTGTTTTTAGCTTTCTGAATGGCGTCGTTTACTTCCAATGGCTTGGTGTTGATTTAATAGCGTTGTGAACCAATAAAGATTTAAGAGTGCTGAGGTTCAGAGCAGTTTTTGTATTCATCTGGAGTTTTGCCACAAAATCCACAAGTTTCACCTTCTTTGTTAATCATAGGATTTTGACTGGCACAAGTCCCCGCAAATTTACCGTCTTTTTTAGCCCATAATTTTATAGAAATTCCTGCAACAGCAATACCCATTAGTGCTAACGTAATTAAAAATAAAATCATTTTAAATTTTTTACAAAGATACACTTTTCATGAATTTGAAATCCTTGTGTGACTTTTTTTAATTTCTGTGTCAAAATATAAAACCTAAAAACTTTTAATATTATGAAGAAATTATTTGCAGAATTTTTTGGAACCTTTTGGCTTGTATTTGGAGGTTGTGGTAGTGCTATTTTTACAGCCAATTATCAAGATTTAGGAATTGGATTTTATGGAGTTGCCGTTGCATTTGGTTTGACAGTCTTAACAATGACTTTTGCTGTAGGACCCGTTTCTGGGGCCCATTTTAACCCAGCAGTCACTCTTGGTTTTTGGTCCTGTGGAAAGTTTGCCACCAAAGATGTATTCGGATATATTCTTGTTCAAGTTCTTGGAGCGATTGTTGCTGCCGCGACTTTGTTTTTAATCGTTTCAGGAAAATCTGATTTTGTTTCTGTTGGTAGTTTTGCTGCGAATGGATATGCAGAACTTTCTCCAGGGGGATATTCTATGACATCTGTATTGATTACAGAATTTGTAACCACTGCTTTTTTTGTGATTATTATTTTAGGGAGTACCACTCATGTGGATTCTAAAAAATTAGCTCCAATTGCTATTGGATTAGCACTGACTTTGATTCACTTGATTACAATTCCGATTTCAAACACTTCTGTAAATCCTGCACGTTCAACAGGACAGGTGTTATTTGCCGAAGGAGGTCACTATGTTGGTCAGCTCTGGTTGTTCTGGTTGGCACCTATAGCAGGAGCGATTGTTGCAGGACTCGTTTGTAGATTAAGTAAAAAAGCGTAGAATCTAATTTATAGGATATTGACTTCCGTTTCTAAATCAATATCAAAAATTAACTTTACAGCTTTTTGAATTTGTAGAGATAGAGTTAAGATATCTTTTCCAGAAGCTCCTCCGTAGTTTACTAAAACTAAAGCTTGTTTTGTATGTACGCCAAAATTTCCAAAAGTTTTCCCTTTAAAACCTGCCGTATCAATTAACCAAGCTGCAGGGATTTTAATAGAATCTTCTGAAATGTTGTAGTGCGGAATTAGTTGAAATTGAGATTGTAAAATTTGAAACTTAGAGGCCGAAACCACAGGGTTTTTAAAAAAGCTGCCACTATTTCCAATAATTTTTGGATCTGGTAACTTGGAGTTTCTAATCGATATAACTGCTTTTGAAACATCCTGAATTGTAGGAGTTTTTATTCCAGTATTTTCGAGCTTTGATTCAATGGCTCCATAATTGGTTTTGAGAATGTGATGTTGACTGCTCAGCTCAAACACTACCGAAGTAATGATGTATTGGCCTTTTAATTCTTGCTTAAAAATAGAATTCCTATATCCAAAATTACAATCTTCTTTAGTAAAAACTTTCAGTTCTTTAGTTTGAATATGAAGCGCTTCACAACTTACAAAAGAATCTTTTAGCTCTACACCATAAGCTCCTATATTTTGGATAGGTGCAGTACCCACATTTCCAGGAATTAATGACAAATTTTCAAGACCTCCAAAGTTTTCTTTGAGACACCAACATACAAATTCATGCCAGTTTTCGCCTGCTGCGACCTCTATTTGAACCCTGTTTTCAAGTTCTGAAAGAACTCGAATCCCTTTGAGATTTATTTGTAATACTAGAGCATCGACATCCTTGGTCAGTAGTATGTTACTGCCGCCGCCCAGGATCAATATATCAGAAGGGTTGGTGTTTAAAACTTCCTTTAGGTCTTCTACAGAACTGATGGCCGCAAATTGAGAAGCATTCACATCTATTCCAAAAGTATTGAAAGGTTTAAGAGGGATGTTATTTTTAATAGTCATTAATCTTTATACTGAGTGAGGGCGGCTTTTAAAATAGCAACCGAAGTTCTAAGGTCTTCTTTATTTAGGACATAAGCAATTCTTACCTGATTTTTTCCCAGCCCTTCCGTAGAATAAAACCCAGCAGCCGGAGCCACCATGATGGTTTCATTTTCAAGTCTAAATGTTTCTAATAACCATTGTGCAAATACATCCGAATCGTTTATTGGAAGCTCTACAATGCAGTAAAAAGCACCTTTGGGATTGGCTACCTTTACGCCGTCAATTTTTTCAAGTTCTTCTACCAAAACATTTCTACGTTCTACATATTCAGAAATTACTTCGCGAAAATAGCTGTCTGGAGTTTCCAAAGCTGCTTCACTAGCTAAAAGGGCGTAGGTAGGTGGCGATAATCGCGCTTGTGCGAATTTTAAAGCCGTATCAAGAACCGTTTTGTTTTTAGTTACAATACATCCAATTCGAGCGCCACACATGCTGTACCGTTTTGACACCGAATCAATAATAATGGCATTTAATTCTAAGTTTTCTTCTTCCATGATGGAATAATGCTCGTGTCCATCATAGGTAAATTCGCGATAGACCTCGTCAGAAATTAGAAATAAATCGTGTTTTTTAACAAGTGCAGCGAGCTGCTTAATTTCAGTTTTGCTATACAAATATCCTGTTGGATTTCCGGGGTTGCAAATTAATATTGCTTTTGTTTTTGGGGTGATTAACGCTTCAAAATCATCAATAGGGGGCAGGGCAAAATTGGATTCAATATTAGAAACTACTGGAACTACTTTTACCCCTTGTGCCGTAGAAAACCCATTGTAATTTGCATAAAAAGGCTCGGGAATAATCACTTCATCTTCCGGATCCATAATGCTTCCAAACGTAAAAAATAAAGCTTCGCTACCGCCAGTGGTTATGATGATATTATCGGCACGGACATGAATGTCATTTTTCTTGTAATAGGCTGCTAGTTTTGTACGGTAGGTGTCTGATCCTTCCGAGCGACTGTAAGCTAAAGTGTCTATGGTGTTGTTTTTGACAGCATTTAATGCCACTTCGGGGGTTTTAATATCAGGCTGACCAATATTCAAATGATAGACATTTACGCCTTCTTTTTTTGCTTGTTCAGCATAAGGGACTAGTTTCCTAATCGGGGATTGTGGCATTAATAGCCCTTTTTGAGAAATTTTTGGCATGGTTCCATAATATATAATGTCAACAAATTTATCTTAAAGTTTGTATAAAATAAAGTTCTTTAACTATTATTTAAATAAAACTATCGTAAATTGTACGTAACCCCTTACTACTTTTATGATGCTGAATATAAAATTACTTTATGTTATTTTTTTTATTGGCTTTAATTTGAACGCATTTTCTCAGGATGGTTTTCAACTTCAAAATGGTAAAAGCGATAAAATATATTTTAGATTGATCAACAATCTTATTGTAATTCCTGTTTCTGTAAATGGAGTTTCTTTGTCTTTTTTGCTAGATACTGGTGTTTCAAAACCCATCATATTTAATTTTTTCAATTTACAAGAAGAGTTATCAATACATGAAACCGAATTATTTCTTCTTCAAGGATTGGGAGATGATAAACCTATTGAAGCCTTAAAATCTTCTAATAATACAGTCATTATTGGAGAAGCTGTAAATCTAAACCAAGATTTATATGCAATTATAGACGCCTCCATCAATTTTGCTCCTAGCTTGGGAATTCCAATTCACGGAATTATTGGCTATGATATTTTTAAAGATTTTATAGTCGAAATTAATTACAGTCGAAATTTTATTAAACTTCATAACCCTCTTTCTTATGATTCAAAATTATCACGAAAATGGAGAACATCAGATCTTATTTTTTACAATAAAAAGCCTATAATAAAAGCGTCAGTTACCAATGGTAATCAAGTTGTTCCAGTCAATCTTTTAATTGATACTGGGGGGAGCGATGCGTTATGGATTTTCGAAGATTCATCTGAATCTTTAAAAATTCCAACATCCGCTTTTGATGATTTTTTAGGTAAAGGACTTAGTGGTAATATTTATGGAAAACGGTCGGTTTTTGAATCCTTTCTTTTAAAAGATTTTCAATTAAATATGGTGAATGTATCTTTTCCCGATTCCTCATCCCTTCAAAAAACAAAAATCAATAAACTAAGAAATGGGAGCTTATTGGGAAATGTATTGCACCGATTTAATTGGATATTCAATTATAAATCACAATGGGTTGCTTTTAAAAAAAATAAGTTTTTCAACAAACCTTTTGAATATAATAAAAGTGGAATTACAATGCAGTATGCAGGGGTTCGATTGGTTAAAACACGCACACGAATTCCTAGTAATACAATTGGATCAGGCTCCGAAGCTTCTAATTCAAGCTCAAATACAATTAATTTTACATCTAGTTATAAATTTAAAATCGTTCCAGAATTAGAGATTTCTAATGTAAGACCCGATTCTCCAGCGGATAAAGCAGGACTTAAAGCAGGTGATACTGTGCTTTCAATCAACCACCATAATCTAAATTCATTGACACTTCAAAAAGCGATTGATCAGTTCTATGGGATTGATGGGAAACGCATTAGAATGACTATCGAACGTGAAGGTGTTGTTATGAAGTATCAGTTTAAACTCCGTGATTTATTGCAAAAAAAAAGCACCAATTAAGGTGCTTTTTTTTATGTGGCTTCTAGTGTTTATTGCTCTATAACACTTTTATCTTTATCTTCAATGACACTCGCTTTACTAGAGTCAATAACAGTGCCTTTAATTTTTAAAGCAACTGTAGGTCTTTCTGCATTGGAAGTGACTGTAATGGTTTTTCGAATTGGGTTGACGCGTTTTGTGTCGTATTTTACTTCAATTTCACCATTTTCTCCAGGTAAAATGGGTGCTGTTGGTTTTTTAGGAACTGTACAACCACAGCTTGATTTTACAGCAGAAACGATTAAAGGGGCATTGCCTGTGTTTTTGAATTTAAACACACGCACACCATCAGAACCTTTCTCTATGACTCCATAATCGATTGTTTCTGATTCAAATTCAATTTTAGCAATTTTGTCTTGTGCATAGACTCCTAAACTGAAGACAGAAATGAAAACTAATGTAAAAAGCTTTTTCATAATGATAGTATTTGTTATTGTAAATTTAGGCACTTTTTTGTAAAACTACAAAAATGCACTTATATAAATTCAATTATTAATTCTAAAGAAACTAAAATATAAGTACTTTTGTAAATTAACATTCAAAAATTATTCCAAAAAGTATGTCTATTCCTTCAAAATATGATGCGTCAACTGTTGAAAACAAATGGTATGACTATTGGATGACTCATAACTATTTCCATTCAACTCCCGATTCTCGAGAGCCTTATACGATTGTAATACCTCCACCAAATGTAACGGGAATTTTACATATGGGACATATGTTGAACAACACCATTCAGGATGTTTTGGTACGTCGTGCAAGGTTACAGGGCAAAAATGCTTGTTGGGTGCCTGGTACAGACCATGCTTCGATTGCTACTGAAGCGAAAGTGGTAGCAAAACTTAAAGAGAAAGGAATTCATAAAAACGATCTTTCTAGAGCACAGTTTATGGAGCATGCTTGGGAATGGACTGAAGAGTATGGAGGCGTTATTCTTGAACAACTTAAAAAATTAGGCTGTTCTTGTGATTGGAATCGTACGAAATTCACGATGGATGACCAGATGAGTGAGTCCGTGATTAAAGTATTTATTGATCTATTTAATAAAGGGTTGATTTATAGAGGATTTAGAATGGTGAATTGGGATCCTCAAGCTCAAACTACACTTTCTGATGAAGAAGTGATTTATGAAGAACGTCAAGGCAATTTATTCTATTTAAATTATAAAATTCAAGATAGTGATGAGCAGATTATCATTGCGACTACACGTCCCGAAACGATTTTAGGAGATACAGCAATTTGTATCAATCCAAATGATGAACGTTATTTGCATCTGAAAGGAAAAAAAGCAATTGTTCCCTTATGTGGTCGTATTATTCCTATCATTGAAGATGACTATGTTGATATTGAATTTGGAACGGGTTGTTTGAAAGTAACCCCTGCACATGATATAAATGATAAAACATTAGGCGAAAAACACAATCTGGAAGTGATTGATATTTTTAATGCCGATGCAACACTGAATAGTTTTGGTCTTCATTATGAAGGTAAAGATCGGTTTGTAGTTCGAAAAGAAATTGTAAAAGAGCTGGACTCTAAAGGAATTCTAATTAAAACAGAACAGCATGTACATAAAGTAGGAACTTCAGAACGTACAAAAGTAGTCATTGAACCACGTTTGTCTGATCAGTGGTTTTTGAAAATGGAAACTCTTGCAAAACCAGCAATCAAAGCGGTTTTAGAAGATAAAACAATTAAGCTGTTTCCAAATAAATTTGAAAACACCTATCGTCATTGGATGCAAAATATCCGCGATTGGAATATTTCGAGACAATTATTTTGGGGACAGCAGATACCCGCATATTTTTATGGAGATGGCAAAGACGATTTTGTTGTAGCAGAATCTATTGAAAAGGCGTTAGAATTAGCGAAAGATAAATCGGGAAATACACAACTAGAGATTAAAGATTTAAGACAAGATAGTGATGTTCTAGACACCTGGTTCTCATCATGGTTGTGGCCAATATCTGTCTTTGATGGAATTCGAAATCCTGAAAATGAAGACATCAAATATTATTATCCAACCAATGATTTAGTAACGGGGCCAGATAT
>Ga0181564_10000007_pt1 | contig 169337 bp, 232 predicted proteins | sample 011ome_24_FD_134512 | JGI IMG/M metagenome (GOLD analysis project Ga0181564, IMG submission 134512) | Coastal salt marsh microbial communities from the Groves Creek Marsh, Skidaway Island, Georgia - 011513CT metaG (megahit assembly) | ecosystem: Environmental > Aquatic > Marine > Intertidal... | reverse complement strand
ATTTGTTCAGGGTAAATTCTTCCATTTCTATTTGGGGTGTCGTATTTCTGTAATACGGCATAGAACTCGAAAGGTTTAGAATGGTCTAACTGACCATACGATTCTTTTATAATGTCGGCGTTACGTTTATCGTTTGGGTTTATAAATCCAGCGTCCCACTCGATTAAAATTCCTTTACCCGTATCATTTGGTCCTAATATTTTCATATCTTTTTATTTAATAAATATGTTATATTCCTAAATGAACATCCCATTCATTTGTTTTAATGGGTGTTACCCTTAATATTTTATTTATTTCGTCACTAATAAACATTTTATATTTATATGCCAACTCACTATCATCACCTTCCCCTGACCAAAAAACATAATTGTTTGCAAATTCAGTAACATCCTCTCCATTATACCTTACTTCACCAATACTTACATGAATTGTAATATCCTCATCTTCAATACTACCTTCCATAAAAACTTCACTTGGTATCACAACTGAATCTTTGTAACCATATTTATATATCAACTTTTTAGGGTCAATCAAATTATTAAGATTATCTAAAACTGTATTTGCTTCAAATAATCTTAGTAATTGATTTTCTGTGATAATAACTTTCATTTACTAGTTTTACTATAAATAGTTTAAACTGACTGTTTTTTAGTTTTATGTAAAATGAAATGTTGTGATTTCATTAATGGATAACCATATATTGTGTTTACTATTTGTTTTATTCTATCCCTTAATATTATAGATTTAAAGTCCATGTGTTCTTTTAAGAATAAAGTAATTTCTAAATTCATAAAACTTCTTTTACCTAATTGAATTCCACTACTCCTTAAATCTAAATCTACAATATTATGTTTTTCAAATATTATAGGGTCCACCACCTCTAATAAGTGATGTTTTATATTTCTTTCTAACATACCTGTTGTTCTTGACCAATTACTTACATTTACTGTAGGTTCAACCCAACTCTGTATTAGAACATATACTGATTTTAATTTTTTTGCATCAACTGTTCCATAACTGCATTTTGCATGTTCGTATCCCTGTAATTGGGACGTTTTTCCTTTTTTCATATAATTTCATAATTCTAATGTTTATTTACACCAAAAATATAACCATAAAAAGGGTGGATGTCAAAATATTGACTATTACAATATATTTATTTATAATAGACAGTATATGTTAATAATCAAAGTTGGAAAAAAAGAAAATATAGAAAGGGCCCTTAAAAGGTACAAAAACAAAGTTTACAAGACTAAGCAATTGGATAGGCTTAGAAGTGAAAAAGAATTTACAAAGAAATCATCCAAACGAAGGAAACAAAAACAAAAAGCCATTTATATACAAAAAATAAAGGATTCAGAAGACTGAATCCTTTTTTTATATCTAATATTATAAACCTTGTTCTAACTGTCTTAACTTATATAAAGAAACTAAAGAGTCTTTTGTTTCATTAATCCTTTCAATTGTTTGAGTAACTTTTTGTTTTAAATCCTCATCATTAGATTCATTTACTTTTTCGGATAATTTTTCTAAAACAATTTCTTTTGATTTTGTTATCTCTTCAGATAATTGACTTTTGTTTAAGGATAAAAGATTTTTCAATTCTTTCTTATCCTCTTCACTAATATTACCATATTCTTTGTTAAACGTATTAGTTGCAATTTTTAACATTGAACTTAAAGGTATGTTTAAAGATTCAGAAACAGTTACATTTTCTAAATTTTGACCAATTAAATTCTTTATATTATTTTTACATTCTAAAACTTTTTCTAAGTTCTTAACTGATTTACTATATACTACAGTATCAATATCAGAATATTCGTTAGTTACATTTTTGGTAACATTTTCTGAAATCCACATGTTAAGTTCTTTTAAATTTTTAGATTCAGATACTATGATGTTTTTAATTGTTTCAATACTTTCGTTAACATAATCATCAACAATATCCTTTGAAAGACCTTTTTTCTTACTTAGTTCATCGTACAAAAAATACGCTTCGGCAAGTTTTTCATTCTCTATTATATTCTTTTTGAAAGATTTCATGTGGTTCTTAAATGAACCTTTACCATATGACTCAGTCATTAAAGATTCTATATTTGATTTTATTTGTCCAAATTTATTCATAATCTTTTTTTATTATAAATATTAGTCATCTAGTAATGTTTTCAATTCATCTTCGATTTTACCTAATGAAACTCTACCTTTTGATAAATCTATTTCAGATATACCATTAATCATATCATTTTCTAAAATCATATTTAAATCTTTATTTTCAATACTTTCAGGTGTTACTTCACCACCAGTGTCTCCACCCGTATCAGTTCCTGTATCACTTAAATCTCCACCTAAGTCACCACCTAAATCACCTCCACCACCGAAGTCTCCCCCGCCACCGAAGTCACCTCCGCCAAAACCTGTATCGGAAGGTTCAGTAACTTCCCCTTCAGGTGCACCACCTTCTCCAGGTTTATTACCGTATAATTTATCTATGTTTGCAAATATTCCTGTTTTAGAAATAGTTTCTGAAGTTTTTTCAAGTTCTGCTCCAACAGCCTTTTCAATTCTTTGTTGTTGTAAATCTAATTTAATTTCTTCATCAGAAAAACCGAGTATATGTTTCTTAGCCCACGAAGAAGATACAGGTTGTATCCCATTACCTGGGTCAGACACTGCGTCACGATACAATTGTATTTTTTGTTGCCATTGTTCAACTTTAAGTAAATCCGCCTGAGTAGATGGATTTGTTAATCCTAAAGTAAAATTATTTAACTCATCTTCAAAACCTAATAAATATAAGTGTATGATAGCAATCTTATTAAGTTCTTGAATCATAGATTTTTGTATTCTATTAATAGTACGTGCAAATCTAATATCTTGTAAAGCTAAGTTTTTACCATCACCAACAACCTCTTCAAACCCTAAAAATGCTTTAGGGACTCTAAGTGCGGTTAATAATTTCTTTTGAATATATTCAATATCTGCTATTTCAGATAAGTTCTGAGCTCCTGGTAAAGTATCAATTGGGTTAGGTGCATTAGCATCTCTAACAGGAATGAAATAATCTTGGTCTACTGCCATTTGATTCATTCTTAAATCAACATTACCGTTATTGGAATCAACTACTTGGTCTCTTTTAAATTTGTTGGCGACTCTTTGTACATATGGTTCAACATCCTTATCATCCATATTACCTACAAACACTTTAAATACTCTTCTTTCAGGTGCTCTTGATGTACGATATACTAACATAGCATCTTCAGAAAGAATTAGTTGTTTCCAAATTCTTCTCGCTTTTTCTAACATAGAAGTACCATAAGGTAATTTACGGTCATCACCTAATAATCTAAAGTGAGCCATCTCCCATGTATTAAGAACCATATCTTTATTTTGCCATAAGAACTTTAATGCGTCGTTCTCAGTATCAGTACTGTTTCTCTCAGGCTTCATCTTCATACCCCTTTCTTGTCGAGTAATTTCAATATTAGGTAATTGTTGACAACCTACAACACCCTTTTCAGGGTCTAACTTTAGGTAGACAAAATTATCTCCATATTTACAAGTATTTCTCGTCCACATAGGTAGGTTAGTACTAATGTCGAGTCTATTGTTAAATAAGTCTCCAAGTACTGATTTAATACGTTTACTTTCTGAATAAATTTGTAATATGTATCCATCTTCATTTGCTGTTGTTGATTCTTCACCGTATATATCTAAAGCTGCAGATATTTCAGGAGTATATTCCATACTCTCATAATCATAAAATGACGCTAATCTTGTAGGTTCGTAATATACTGCTTGTGTATATAGATTATTTTCTATCTTTTGCCATTGTTGACCAAGATATAAAGTTTGTTGTGCTTGTAACCTTTCTCTTTCATACTCCTTTTTATCAGGAGTCTTTAAAAGTTCTTTCTTATCAAACTTAAATGTAGGCGCTTGTTGGTCTAACGTTGAGTCAGGACCGAACACTTTAGTAAGTCGTTGCCATATAGTATAATTTTCTGCCATACTTCTTTTTACATAAATAGTAAGAGTTTTTGAATTAAACTAAATAATTAAAATCTTCCAAATAACCATGAATTATCCTGATAGTCTTGCTTACTAGCCTGTCCGTTTCTTCTATGGTGGTTTATTCCTCCTGGCATAACAGGTATACCTGGATTAAAATCGTTAGAGGTGTTTTTTACAGGAGTTTCATTTACCATCCAACTTTCCATCATTGCTTTAGTTTGTTCAGTCACTTTTTCTAACTGTGTAAATGAATTTTCACCAACATATATCGCCATAGCAATTGCCATAATTAAATCATCATGTTGACCTTTTTGGTGGTCAGGTCTTCCGTTTATATAAACAAACGTATTAAGTTCATTTAATAATCTTGAAGAACGTATCTCAAAATTATGTCTCAAAGCCTCTTCAAATGACGCAACAATCTGAACCCTTTTGTTATTAAAGTTTAACCCCGGTATTTTTTCAAGTGCCTTAGGATTATATTTCCATTTGTTTGCAGTATTTAATCCTTCAACATATAAATTTTTATAACCCAATTCTTGTAGTTTTCTTGATGTTGATACACCCATACCTCCTGTAATATCAATTACAACAAAGGCTGAATACATAGTGGCCCATTTAAATGCAATTTCTGCAATGACATCTGGTGGTACTTTACCTAAATATTCTAAAACCTGTTCTCTTGTTTCAAAATCAATTATAGTAAATGTAGTATAATCTTCACTATCACCACGAGATACATCAATACCCATTATGTACTTATGTCCTTGTACGGGTTCTTTCCATTGCCATAATGAACCCCCAATAAATTTATTCTTAGGTTCTTGTATAAAGTTTTGCTTAATTATTTCAATCGTTGTACTTGGGATGACGTTATCACCTGAACCCAAGAAATTACATTCCAATTCCTGTGAGATTTTTCTCCTATCGAATTTAAGTTTTTTAGCCATTCCTTCGAACCACGAAGAATAAACTTTGTATCCGTCTGCGATTTTTTGCTTAATTTCATCATAATCTCTTTCACGGGGGTTAATGTGAGTATAATCGACAACAATTTTATTATCGTCATAATCTTCACGATTTAACATATAATGTATTATATCATTACATTTTATAAGTTTTAAATCTTTGGCATAACGAGGGTCACGGTACCAATACATTTCAGTTATTTTGAAATCATTCATACCTCTTAACGCTTGGTCATATATGGTATAATAAATTGGGTCAAATCCATTAGGTGTAGAAATAACTATTACCTTACCACCTGTAGAAAGTGAGGCCATACATGCAGACCAAAAGTCATCATCGGCATCGATAAACGCTGCCTCATCAAAAATAAGTATTGTTGGAGTATAACCACGAAGTGCATCTTTTGAGGTTGCAACTGCTTTTACTTCACACCCGTTAGATAATTTAAAATGTCTTTGTGAATTCTTTTCATTAGAATAAGATATTCCAAACCATGATGGCCATTGGTCTATAAAACTTCTAACTTTATTTGCAAATTCTTGAGAAGTGTCTAACTTATTTGCAATAATCAGTATCTTTTCAGGTTTTTTCTTAGAAGCGGTTACTAATTTTTTAGATGACCAAGCGGCCGTTACTGTAGATACTCCCGCCTGTCTATACTTCAATGCAATATTTTCCTCATAATTGTCATAGTCATTTATGAGTGTCTTTTGGTCAGAAAATAATTCTAAAGGAACGTATTGTGATTGTGTGTTATCGTAAGTTTGTAGATAGGTTTTAAGAGCGTAAGGTGTATCCTTTACACATTTAGCATACTCCAATAAAGCTTGTTCTCTTGACAGTCCCATCTATACATAATAAGTTTTTTTTATGATAAAGAAATACCCAAACCATCTAAAAGACCCGCAAGACCATCATCATCGTCATCATCATCGTCATCATACTGTGACATCGCGTCTTCATAATCTTGAGATTTTAACTCTTCAATAATCTCATCAACCATTTTCTCTACAATTTTCTTACCTTCATCTGACCCTGACATTATCATTTTTGCAACATCAAAAAACTCGTCAGTTGTTAATGAAGAAAATCTTGAAAATAAATAGTTTTGAATTTCTCTTAAATCTTCTTGGTAAAGTTTGTCAGGATAAGATTCCATAAACTTTTCCCAAATTACAGGACCTAAACGTAAATCCCATATTTCATAAGGTAATGTATCTTGTGAAGCCATAACCATTTCGGCAGCTTTAGGGTCATCAGGTAATCCTTGAGTTCCTAATACTTCGTATACTCCTTTTAGTAATTCATGAACCAATATAGGGAAAAATAATCCTTTGGCTTTTATTGTTGGTGGGTCAGTAGTTTCATCAACTTCTTCTTTACCTTCCATACCTTGTCCACTTTCTGCCGCCATCATAACCATTTGGTCAGGTAAAATCCAATAAAGTAAATCGTTTACTGACATTAAAACACCATAAAGATTTAATAGTTGAGGATTTATATTTTCTAATTCATCCTTAACTAAATGGAACATGTAATGTCCTTTTTTAGATGCTCCCTGAATAAGTGAATTAATAAATCTCCTCTTAGCCTTTTCTAAATCAAACTTTTCAAATGCAGCCATAAAGTTTTCTAAGTCATCCTCAGCTTCATCTTCACTAACACCAAACTGTTCAATAACGTCTTCATCTTCAGGTTCCTCTGAATCTTTTTTCATTCCTGACATATCAATTTGACCCGGCATAGATGTTAACTCTACATCGTATTGAAATGCGTCATCAGGTAAAGATAATTCTTTTTTAACGAGCTCAACTGCTAATTGTTCTAAATAACCCTCATTATTAGATTCAATTTGTTTTACTTGTTGTACTGCCTGCATCATCATACCTTGAAGATTCATTAATTGATTCTGAGTCACTTCTTGTACACCAGTATATCTTTTTACTTTTTCAACTACATCTCTAAATCTTTTCGATGCAATTAATTGTTCAAATGAATTATCAAATTCATCATCGTCTTTTCTCGGTAGTGCAGGGTTATCAGATAATGGTGTTTCTCCTTTCTCTAATTTAGACTGAATTCCTTGGTCCATTCTTTCAGGTCCATCATACTCTATTTGTTCTTTAATTTTTTTCTTCATCTTTGAATGAAATATTTAGATTATCGAATTTAAGAAATTCAGGTAAATCTTTATCCTCGACCTTGGCTTTAGGTGCTGGTTTATGTTTAGGTTGATACGGAGTCTTTCTTTTCGGGCGAGTACGTGTCGGTGTTTTAACCGGCGCCTCTTTCGTTCCTGGTGTTTGTTCGATAATATCCATTAAATCTTTTTTACTCATAGAAGGTTTATTTATATCTTTTATTAAAGATACGATACTTTCTTCAATTTTTCTAATAGATTCTTTACGTTCTTTTATTTTTTTACCAACTTGTGAAACACACGCATCAAATTTCTTTTCAGCATTTTTATTCCATGTCTTTTTAGGTCCGTACTTATCTTGAATACTATCCATACAAATAGCATATTCGTTATCTTCTTCAAACATACCTAAAGTTGTAATAGGTGTTTTCATTTTCATAGTTTTCACCTCATTCTTCATCATCTTTCTGTTATTGTCTGAATCATCATCCATACCATCAGGTGCCATATCATCCTCATCGTGAGGTGTTTCCTGACCTGTTAGTTTTTGCATGGCTAAGTCACCTAAAGCGTTAGATGATGTTATATTTTCATCAATTTCACCTTCATCATCAGATATAGGTTCAAACATCTTAACTAACATATTGAATTGGTCCCTAAAGTAACTTCTTAGATAACCACGTTTAGCGTGGTCAATTAATCCCTGTCTATCTGTTTGATACTCTTCCCATTCATCCCAATAGAAGTCAACCGCACTTTCGGCAGCGTCTTCGAGTTCACGATTAAATGGACTTGGCATTTCTTTAGGTTCACCTAATTGTTTGTGTATTGATTGATTAAAAAAGTATTGGTCAGAACTTCCCCACTCATTTAATTCTTCTTCACCTAACTCTGACTTTAATTCATCGGCCAATTGATTCGCCTGTAGTAAATCATTTTTAATTTTTTCTGTCTTATCAGAAGCGGCATCTTGCTCTTTAATTAATCTACTATGTAATAGACCAATCTGTTTAGAGTTTAGTTTTTTAAGAGTATTAAGTTTAAAACCCTCCTTTAATAAATCCATTATTCTTACTTTATTCTTCATGTTCACTAAAACTTTTTTCGTAACTTAATACAATGTCTCTTTCGTAAAGTTTATCTTCAACAGATTTAACACTGTCACCGTAGTGGAAAACTAATCTTTTAAATTTTTTGTTAAGTATAAAATCACTGTCTTCATCCTCCCATGCTAACGCAATTACTCCATCAATAGAATCATACACACCAAAAAAGTCAGAATTTTGAATTAAGTGTAAATCTATATCCACATTTCTTAATACTCCCACTTTCTTTATAAAATGAATTTGGGGTGGTGAAGGGTTACCATTAGCTGGTTGAGCATCCCATTCATCACCCCATACTTCGTCTACATCTGAAAAGATGAATTCGTATATATTATCCCCTTTATAGTTGGGACCTAGTTCATTTACATAAACTAACTTCATAGTAACTCACCTTTAGAAGATACTTTAAGTTGTTTACCATCAGCCTCAAATACTAAATTTCCTTTATTAGTTTTACCTAAAAATTTAATATTATCATTTTCCTTAACTAAAAACTCAGAAGTTAATTCTTGTTCTACAGTTTCTGATAGTCTTTTTATTTCTTTTTTTACTGAAACGTTTTTTATTTTTTCAAATAAAAACTTTTTAACTTTTTTAGATTCAGTTATTTTTTTCTCGTCTTCTGTAATTACAAAATACTTTTCTAAAACTTTATCTACTTTAGACTCTCCAAACATTTCATCAACAATAGCTGACATATTATCTTCTTCAGATAATTCTTCATCACCCATTGGTTCTTCTTCCATGTCTAAATCTAAGTCTAAGTCTAATTCATCTTCACCTGCATCAATATCAATATCAACTTCACCTTCAACGTCATATTCGACTTCTTCTTCTTCAAAGTTATCTAATATATCTTCTTTATCTTCTTCTGATAGTTTGTTTAAATCAACGGCAGATATTATTGAATTTAAAACATACTTTATATCTTCAGAAGATAATCCTTGATTTTTGTCAAAAGTTCTTAGTTTTTGACCTAATTTACCTGTTAATTTTTGAATCATTTTAAATGAACCTTCCTCATCTTCAACTTCAACATCAACTTCTTCTTCACCTTCAGGTGTATCTACATCCATATCTAAGTCTAAATCTAAATCACCATCCATTTCAGGTTCATCAGCGTCTAAATCAAGGTCTAAATCAGCATCAACATCCATATCTAATTCAGGTTCAACTACAGGTTCTTCAACATCAACCTCAACTTCAGGTTTAGGTGTTTTTAAAACAAACTTTTTTTGTTCACCTATTAGGTTTAACCCTTCTTCATTTTCATGTAATCTATTTAATTCACCTGCGGTTAAATTAACTTTTTTCATTGCTTGTGAAAAAGATTTATGATATTTACGGTTTTGCATTGGTTCGATATAATCAAGTTCTGATTCGTTAATTCCTTTTTTAACGATGTATCCTAATTTTTCTTTTACAATCCCATAATAATTTCCATCCGCCAATTGAATTGAATATTCGGCTGCGGAGTTTTTACTTTCATTCACGGTAGATGGTTTGGAACCATAATTAGCTATCTCAAGAATTCTACTAATTTTTTCTTGACCTTCTAATTTTTCACTACCTAGAGGTTTTAAATCTGCCATATCTCTATATTTTTAATATTTTTTTAGTTTTAACTATATAAACCATTACCACCAAGTCTTACAGTAGTACATTGTACTTTATCCTTTCCGTTATCACCTGTATAAACAGCATGATACGGTGTAAATCCTGTAGTTCCTGACACAGGAATTACGTATTGTGTCGATGTACATCCAGTTTGCGCCATAATAGTTTTTTATAATAAATATACGATAAGTTAAGAATTTCCACTTTTTCTTATCTTACGATATAATTATAGTTTATTTTTGTTCGGCTAAAGAAAGACGGTTATCAATTAAATTATTTTGAAAATCAAAAAGTTTTTGTATGTATCCATTTCTTCTTAAAAATTTAAATACTAAATTTTCATAAGAATATTCACCTTCCCTTTCTAATCCACAACCTCGATATTTTTTTAATTTATCTTTTACTTTACTAATTTTCTCTAAACCTATTTCTAATTCTTCATCACCACTTTCAATATCCTCAATGACTATATCGATTATATCTTGCCATTGTTCCACTTTATCTTTGATTATTTTTTGGTCAATAGTAACTTCTTCTTTTGATGGTTCAACTAACCATTCATTAAATAAAACTGAATATACGCCTGTAGATATGTGTGGTTCATTAGTGTCTTGAACATATAATTCCACCTCATATCCTTTGACAGTAATATCGTGTGTAGAATTAAATAAAGTCTTTTTTAATTTAAATAAATCTTGGTATAACTCTTTTTCATCTCCTGATTCATTAAAGTCATACATTACATGTAAATCGATATCAGAAAATTTAGACCAATTGTAATTAGACAAAGAACCCGTCATTGTAATATCTTGTACAAAGATATCGTAACCTAAAAAATCTATGAATTTATTTGCAATCTCAATTAGTTGTAATCTTATATCCTCTTTCATTACGGCACTTGAAGGGTCATCAGGGTTATCCCATATAACGGGATTTAATTCGTCCTTAACATCGAAGCTAGAAATAATGTTATTAAATGTTTCCATCAATAATAAATAGTTAAGTTTTTTACTTTGTGATTTTTTTGTATTTGTATTTCCTCCCTATCTCTTTATTAAAGAAACTACCTTGCGATTCCGCCATTCTAAATTTAGTGTACATTGAGTGTGGAACTTTTTCATATTCATACTCCATACCGTTGTTAAATGTTACTACTAACTTTTCATTACCAGTATCATATACTGTCTTTTTTAAGTTAGATGACTCAATCTCATTTATAATGAGTTTACCTTTTATTTTTTCACTTTTAATTCCCATAATACATTTTTTTATAAGTATATAAAAGTTTAATAAATAAAAAACCCTCCGTATGGGAGGGTTTAAAATTACTTTGTCAACTTATTTAGTTTATCTCTTAATTTAATAGATTCTTCAAAATTCTGTTCATCGATAGATTTTTTTAAATCCTTTCTAAGTTTATTTATTTTTTCACCGTTCTCCTCTAAGGATTTAATTTTATCCCTAAGTTCAACAGCTTTTTCAAAGTCTTGATTTTCAACACAAATCTCTAACTCATCTTTAAGTGTTGTTATTTCATCAGTGGTATTTTTATCGGTTTCAGAACCATAATATAAAACGTAACCATTAGGACCTACTCTATAATAGGTTGGTTTCATATTATTAAATAAAGAATCGAATTCATTAAACATAGAATCAAATTCACCGAACAAGTTGTTAAATTTTCTTTTTCCAAACATATTATTACTTTTTTAAAATTTATTGTTTATCTTTGTACTTAACCATTGACGAAAAATGTGCCATCAATTAAATACTGTCTTTATTACGGTTATAAAACCTATAGTATGACATTATGACACTTAAAATAAAATTAGTATGACAAAATGTCAAGTAGTTGATAACTACATAATTTTTGTTATCTTTGTAACTATAAATTAATTAAAAGAATATGATAGAACCATTAGACCCTAATGAAAAAGATGGAGGAAGAGCTCCTAAAGAAATGAGTAACTCTAAAACACCTGTTTTAGACAATTTTTCTCGTGACCTTATTAGACATGCGGAACAAGGTAAACTTGACCCTGTTGTTGGTCGTGAAAATGAAATTAATAGAATCGCTCAAATTCTTTCTCGTAGAAAGAAGAATAACCCAATTATTATAGGTGAGCCAGGTGCAGGTAAAACTGCAATTGTAGAGGGATTGGCAATGAAAATCTTCGAAGGTGATTGTCCCCAAAATTTATGTGATAAACGTATCGTCTCTTTGGATATGACATCAATCGTTGCAGGTACAAAATATAGAGGTCAATTTGAGGAAAGATTAAAAGTTATTTTAGATGAACTTTATGAGAATCCTGATATTATCGTCTTTATTGATGAGATACACACAATTATAGGTGCAGGTAATTCTTCAGGTTCATTAGACGCTTCTAATATTTTTAAACCCGCACTAGCAAGAGGTGAACTACAATGTATTGGAGCTACAACACTTGACGAATACCGTGAAAACATAGAAAAAGATGGTGCACTTGAACGTAGGTTCCAAAAAGTTGTTGTTGATGGTGCCACTCCATCAGAAACCTTAATCATTCTTGAAAATTTAAAGTCTCGTTATGAATCACATCATAAAGTAACTTATAGTGAAAATTCACTTAAAGCATGTGTAACACTTGCTGATAGATATATTACTGACCGTGAATTTCCTGATAAGGCTATCGATATTATGGATGAGGTTGGTGCCCGCGCTCAAATCAACGTCAAACTTCCTGAAATAATTGAAAAGTTAAAGGAAGATGCGGTTAAAATTAAAGAAGAAAAAATTGAAGTAGTAAAATCTCAGCAGTACGAAAAGGCAGCAGAATTACGTGATAAAGAGAAGAAAATCTTAAAAAAATTAGATAATGAAAAAGAAAAGTTTGAGTTATCTAAAGACCAAAAACGTAAACCAATTACTGAAGATATGGTATTTGAGGTTGTTTCAACTATGACTAAAATACCTGTTACAAGACTTAATTCTGACGATAAAGAATCCCTACTTAATTTAGAAGGTAATCTTAATAGCTCTGTAATCGGTCAAAAAGTTGCAGTAGAAAAAATCTCTAAAGCTATTCGTAGAAATAGAGTTGGGATTAAAGACCCTAATCGACCTATCGGTTCTTTTATATTCTTAGGTTCTACAGGTATCGGTAAAACCCATTTAGCTAAACAATTGGCAAAAGAGATATTTGGGGCTGAAGACGCTTTAATTAGAGTAGATATGTCAGAATATCAAGAGAAGTACACTATGTCAAGATTAATTGGTTCTCCTCCAGGATATGTTGGTCACGACCAAGGAGGTCAATTAACTGAAGCGGTTAAGAACAAACCTTATTCTGTTGTTTTGTTCGATGAAATTGAGAAGGCTAACAAAGATATTTTTTCATTATTACTTCAAATGATGGATGATGGACACTTAACCGATAGTTTTGGTCGTAAAATTAATTTTAAGAACTGTTTGATTATTATGACATCTAATTTAGGGGTTAAGAAACTTCAAGATTTTGGTACAGGTGTTGGTTTTGAGACTTCTAATAGAATGTCAAATAATGAAGAGATGAAAAAGGCGTTACTTCAAAAAGAATTAAAGAATCATTTTACCCCTGAATTCTTAAATCGTGTAGATGAGGTTGTTGTATTTAACCCTCTAAAAGAAAAAGAAGTTTCTGAGATTGTGGATATTGAATTACTTAAATTAACTAATCGTTTAGAAGAAATGGAATATAATATTAATTTTAGTGATTCAGTTAAAGAATTTATTTCTAAAGTTGGATTTGATGAAAAGTACGGGGCGAGACCTATTAAAAGAGCAATACAGGAAAAAATTGAAGATTTAATTTCTGAAGAAGTTCTTAGAGGTACTATTGTAGTAAACAAACCTTTTACTGTAGAAATGAAAAACGATGAAGAATTAATCATTAAAAAGGGAAATTAATTTTCCCTTTTTTTCTTTATTCTAAAAAAAAGTAGTATATTTGTATTCTAAATAATAAACAAATGGATAATACACAACTCAATAGACTAAAAGAAGTACTGTCGGTACCAACCAAAACATATCAAGAAGATAATATGGTACAATACCTACGCGACGTATTGGAGGCAATGCCCGATGTTGAGTATTATACGGATGAAATGGATAATGTTTACGCCACTAAAGGTACATTAGACGAAGGAGAGTATTATCCAATGTTTATTGCCCATACCGACACAGTACATCAACTGGTCGATAAAATAATCGTTCAAGAAGAATCACTTGTTAAACCAAATACTTTTGGTCATACCTATGGAGATGAAGAATTTCTATCCCTTAAAGGTTATACACCTGATGGTATTCCAACTGGTATTGGTGGTGATGATAAGTGTGGTGTCTTTATTGCACTTGAACTTCTCAGGACCCTTTCTAAAGTAAAAGTAGGGTTATTTGTATCTGAAGAAACAGGGTGTCATGGTTCAAGTAAATGTGACATCAACTTCTTGAACGATGTGGGTTATGCAGTACAATTCGATGCTCCTGGCAATAATTTAATTACTGAAGTTTGTTCAGGGACAAGACTATATGAAAAAGGTGGTGAGTTCATTAATAAAACACTTCCACTATTTAATGAAATTATGGGTGTAAATGCCGACCCTCAGTCTCATCCTTACACTGACGTTTCTCAAATTAAACGTAAGGGTGATTTTAGTTGTATTAATTTTTCATGTGGATATTATAACATGCATACCGCTAATGAATTTGTAGTTGTGGATGACGTATCTAAGGCTATTGAGTTTTCTATTAAATTGGTAGATGAGTTAGGTAATCAAAAGTACGTATATGATTATGTAAAACCTAATTGGAACAATTATGGTACATTATTCGATGTTACTGATGACACTTTAGATGGTTGGGAATCTGATGTAGATGATATTGATTACGATGAGGAAAGTTACGAATTGGAAAATGTAATTGTTACTGATACTAAAGAAGGTATCTCCATTGAATCTAAATTTACAGGTGATGTAGTTTACATGGATGAAAGTGAGATTGGGGAGTTGTATGAAATACTGAGAGAGAAATTACTTTCAGGTATGACTGAATCAAACGATTATTTTTATTAATCTTCGAACGGGTCAAATAGTTGGTAGTTTGTAAACATTTTTTCGATTGTGGATAGTTTAGCTATACCCTTTTTACCTCTCCAATCACCTTTTTTATTTAACATAAACTCAACTTTATTATTTAGTGGATTTACTTTTTGTATTGTAATTTGAGTACCGTCTGTAGTTGGAATATCAACTTTTTTATCAAACCCGTACTTATTACTAATTAATTTTACTATTTTATTATATTCTTCAATATCTTCATATGTTTCGTCACTTTCTATTTTTTCAAGTAACGATTCCAAAGCACTTTCCATATCTGAATTAAAATAGTAATTAAACGTTTCTTCGTCTGCATTCTCATAGGCCATATTATGAGGTTCATCAAGACTCCATGCTAAGTTTTCTTCGGCAAACCATTCAAATAATTCTTTTAAAGATAAATTTTTTGAGTATTCTATATTTGATTCATACATACTGATAACCTTATCTACTGATACTGAATACTTATAAAAACAATCGGAACCTACTAATTCAAACCCTATTGGTTCATAGAAGTTACACAATTCATCCTCTAATACGTCTTGAACACCTTTTTTCATTGACTCATCTTCGGCAGTCCCATAGGCATATCCAAAATCTTCTATAAATTTATCGTCAAATCCTAATAAAAACTTACCAATATCAGGGAGTAAATTATTATTGTCAACAATTGATAAGTTGTATAAATCAAAATAATCTTGTGACCCCTTATCCATAGATTTAAATTTATTTAATTTCTCTCTAGATACATTAGGGGTAGTTTTAAATAATCCTTTTAGTTTGTCAGGGGAAATAATAGTTAATATATCTTTAAGAATTTTTAACTGGTCTGAATTTAATTTATAAAGAGGGTATCCTTCTTTCAAATCCTCATCAAAATTGTATGAATCGTAGTAATAATTGTCCATACCATAAGGTAACTCAATACCGTTCGCATAAGCATCTATTTCATAATCTTCTAAAGCCTCATTCATTAATGAAAGATATTCTCTCACATCATCAAAACGTAAAAAAATATCATTTTCATTCATATCTTCAAAATACGGGGCAGTAAGTTTTTGTTGTGAAGCCCTTATTTTACCTTCTTTTATTCTAATTAATTTCTCATAATCGGTGTCACCTTTGAGTATTTTTTTAATCACCTCAGAAATAGGTTCAAATCTATCAAGTAAAAAGTCTTCACTCCTTTGATTATCTTTTTGGTCGTAAATCCAAATATTACCATTTTCATTAATATTGATGGCCATTTTACCTAAAGTTTCATCATTGGACTTTTTATCAATTACATAAATTAATATTCCCGAATCTACATAACGATTAAAATATCCTCGATTATTTTTAGATGCGGTACACCATTTAGTATTTGAACCGTAATAACACGAAGCATCATGACTATAAGGTCTCACCACTAAAAATCTACTGTCCTCATAAAGTTTATCCACATCTTTTAAAGCTTCTTTTTCTTGTTCTCTATCTTTTTTCTTTTTTTCAAGTGCAGATAAGACTGTTTGTAGTTCCCAATATGATTTATATCTGTGTATATCTTTAGGCGCTCCCTTTATATATGTGTCATTAATACTTGAGTGTAATTTTTTGGCAAAATCAATATCCTCATCAGTAATCGTTAGTGATAAGTCGTGAAAATTCTTAATTAAATCGGTAATTTGGATAACGACATCTGGAAGTGATGCCCCATCATTAACTTTCATGAAATCAATTACTTGTTTAATGGTCCATTCAGAATACTTCTTAGTACTAGATGGGTCACTATCAACTATAGTTGAAATAAAATCATTATCTTTGAATATTGGCTCATCACCATACTTAGAAATAAGATTTTCCTTTTTACCTTCGTTTAATATTGTACTAAATTTCATTTAAAACTTTTATAATAAATAGTTGATTGTTTGTATAATTAATTTTTATTCCTTATATTTGTTATATGAAAAATATACTATTAATATTACTAACTCTTATTTGTAGCGTAGGTTACTCACAAAACTTAGGTGAAATACAAAGACATTTGTTAAATTTAGTAAATGAAGAAAGAAGTAGTAGAGGTCTGAGTACTTTTGTGACGGACCCATTAATTAATAAAAGTTCAAAAATACAAGCTGACTATTTAAGTTTAATCACTAATATTTCAGAAGTAAAACACACAAACCCTAAGTTAAAGTATAGAAATGCAACTGATAGAATTAGAGTAGGTAGTAATTTAAAATATGATGTATCATCTGAGAATATAACAGCATTTTTTTATGACAGTAGTAAATCAGATTTAGAAATTGCAAAAGAAATTCATAATAATTTTATGAATTCTAAATATCATCGAATGAATTTACTAAACGAAGTTTCAGATGGAACAATTACTTTTCCATCATACTATGGACATTATGTGACATATAATAAAAAATTAAACTACATAATGGCAGTTCAGATGTTCCCTATTTTAAAATACGACTATTAAGTAAAAGTGAAGTAATTTTCAGATAAATACGCTACGGTTAGCTCTTCATTACCAATTTTATGTGTTCTATAAGCATCTATAGTGGTTATTGGTCCAGCGAAATATCTCGGTCTACCTATAACATTATAATTCATTGTAGTAAATTTTACAGGACTCTCACCTATTGGTCTTATTGGACCAATTAATTTACCATTCACATAAAAATCTTGACCTTTTATTTCAGAATTTATTTTACCTTTTAAATATTTTGTAGGTAGGTCTAATTTTTCTGCAACCTCCTTACTAACGGATAATCTTTTATTATTATAAAAATCTAAAACTCTAAATCCTTCAACATATCTACCTTTTCCGTCCCAATAAACCGCTACGTCATAAGGTATACCACCACCTTTAACTAATTTTCCTGGTGTCTTAGTACCGGCAGTTCCCTCACCACCTTCAACTTCAGGTTGGAATGTAGGTGCGTTTGGCGATAAAGTTATCTTTCTAAATTCTTGACCTCTTTTAGTGTCACCTTGACCATAGAAGTTATCACCTTTTAGTACATTTATGTTTAGTACAAGTCCTGTTTGTTTTTTAACTTCACTTATTAATGCTCTTGCGTATTGCTTGGCTCTCATGTCAGCCAAATATTGATTCATCTCTTTTGGGTCTGTTTTTCCTCCATAAGGTTCAGTATCGGGATGGTCTAATTTAGAATAACCACTTGGCACTTTTAGTGTTGGTCTTCCTGAATCCGCACTACCTTTAATTGTGATATTATCAAGTTGGTCTCCACCACCCGCTTTAATATATGCGACGAAACTTTTAACTATATTTGTAAACTGCTCATTAGACTCAGGATACTTATCAAAGTAAGGCATAACCATATTATCTGCGTAAGGTAATCCACTTCCCTGTATAGTATATTGTGGTATTGTTACAGGTGGAGGTGGAGTCGGAGGGGTTTCTGTTGGTGTGACAGACCTACCTGTTCGTGTTAAATTAACGGAAAGTCTAACGTCAAAATCATACTCAGTGACGTTTATGGCTAATGGAGTCATTTCTTGTTCCATTACATCGAAATTAAGTGTACCTGAATCACCACCATTCCAATCCGATGAGTTACGGTCAGTTTTGTCCTTTTTTCTTTTTTTCTTTTTACCTCGACCTAAATCTCCTCTTTTCTGTTCTTCAATAACAGTTCTTACAATATTTTCAATATCTTCTCCAGTTAATTTAATAATATTTTTACCCATTTCCGTGTATTTTTACTATAAATAGTTTCTTATAAGAAAAAAAGTATTTATATTTGTACCTATAAAGTAAGTTCTTTGAAAATATGGGGGTGAATGGAATTGATTGGCGGAATTAGTTATACGGGGCACGTAGTGAGATGTATCCTATCACTTAAATCTATGGACGCAATTTTTATCTGGCGAAACTATCGCAAAACTTCAGGCTATCGGACTTGTTCGTACTGAAGAAGTGGCTGTAGCGTAAGACGTTACACCACAACGGGTCGGGACATATAACCTAGGAACAGAAGTCTTACAAAGGTGGAAAAACGACCGAACCTTAAATCGAGTCGTACATCTATTGGTGATGGAGGATGTAAAAATTCAATCACATATTTCGGAATATTGAGAATCAATATTGTCCTAAACGTGTAGTCCTTTATAGGGTAATACGAGCAAGACGCGGGTTCGAATCCCGCCACCTCCACCAATAAGTGCCAATTAAATTAATTTTAATTGGCATTTTTTTTTGATATCTAAAAAATTGGCTTATCTTTGTATTGTAATCATCAGTAAGAAACTAAAAAAAAAAATCATCATGACAGTAACAGGTATCAACATCGAAGAAAAAGTAAGAAACTACGAAGGAGTAAATTCATTCATTAAAAAACTACAACCATCACTTAATAAGTGGGGTCGCTTAACACCAAAACAATACGCAGTGGCAGAGAAACTTATCATGCAAGAAGTACGTAACAGTGAGTTAAAGGTAGAAGAACTACCAACTGAACTCAAAGCAATTGTAGAATACACAGGTGAGTCTAAATTCGTAAATGACTTAAAGATGAAATACAAGAAATACCGTCAGTTGACTGAAAAACAGGTTTCTGCAGGTTACAAAGCAATCGACCGTGAAATTCAAAAAGACTCTCAGAAAGAGTTGAACTTGAAATTGGTAGGTAACACTATTAAACTCGGTCGTAAGGTCGCTTTAGGTATCAAAGAAAACTACGACCTAGATTTCCACCCAATCTTGGTTGATGTTACCGAAGTGATGACTATCTCTAACAAAGCTTTCAAATTGAAAGCGAAACTCACAAAAGACAACGCTGGTATCTGCCGTTGTTGTGGACGAACTCTTACTGATGAGATGTCCCAAATAACAGGTATCGGACCAGTATGTGCAGGGTACGTGGGTATTAAACACCCAAAGAACTCTGACGAAGTTGCCAAGTTCAAAGAAGACATGTCTTCTAAAATCGATGAAATCGGAGAATTCGAATTTTGGATTCCAAAACGAGCAATCATCGAGTGGAAAGGAACGGCAGGAGTAATGTTAAGATGGTAAGATGAATGGGGGGAGTGATGACCCCCCATTTTATTTTAAATCATCTTCAGTAGGTTCAGTTAAGGAATTCCCCGCACTCATGTAACGAGTCTGATAAGTATAATCCTCTTTAGTTGCTATAGCGTTCAAATTAGATGTGTAGAGCTCTCTTAAATCTTTTCGGGGGTGAGTAGTCGTAACGGCAGATAAAAACTCGTCAGACACTATTATATTCTTTTTTAGAGTATCTAAATGGTCCTCAACCAACTTCCTAATTCCATCTTTTTGTAAAATGTAAGTATGTGTATTGTAAAAATAAGAAGGTCTTAAAAAATGTTCTTTACCAATTTCATATGAACCGTGTATATTTGAAAAGTTTCCGTGTAATGGGTTATGTGACATTAAACATAAATCCCAATCATAACCGTCTAACTCTTCAAAAATATTCCAATCTAAAGTACCGTCTGTGTCAAAATCATCTTCAAGTATCATAATATTTTCATATCCGTTTAAATACGCATCTTCCCAACACATAGTATGAGATATCATCCCACCTGCTTCACCATAAGTTGTAGGTCTTTCCCACCAATGCCAATTAGGGTTTAAATCTGAAATATTCCAATTATTATATAACTCATAACCTAAATCGGTTTCATTTTTTAAACGAGTACCTAAAAACGCATCAATAATAAAAACAGGAGTATTGTAAGGTAAAGGAATTTTACTTAACCTATTATATAAATCTTTTATATATTCTTCACTATGGTCTAGTGAAATAACATAAACTTGGTCAAATTTCATAAAAATACTTTTTCTTATAAAATATATTACTTATTATTAAATTCAATAATTAGTTTACACAAAATAACATTTTAATGAGTTCCGTACTAGTATTAAACTCAGATTACTCTCCACTTAACGTAACATCCCTAAAACGAGGGTTCGTTTTGGTCGATAAGGGTAAAGCTGAAATTATTAAAAAAGGAGAAAACGATATTATAACCACTATAGGTAATTTCGCACGTCCAATTATTATCCGACTATTAAATTATATAAAATTTAGACCTAAAACGATTAAAGTTAATAGGAAAAAAATTTTAAAAAGAGATAGAAATACATGTCAGTACTGTGGTTCTAAAAGAAATCTTACTATAGACCACGTTATACCTCGTTCTAAAGGGGGTAAGAATACATGGGGTAACTTGGTGACCTCTTGTTTTAGATGTAACTCTAAAAAGGGTGATAAAACACTTTCGGAAGCGGGTATGAAACTTAAAACCAAACCTTATGTTCCAAATATATTCTCACATATAATAAATGAAGAGGTAGAAACTATATGGGATGATTTTGTTAAAAAACTCTATAAATAAAAAAAGGTACCGTTTCCGATACCTTTTATTAGATTGTCTTACCCCCTTTTTCTTTAAAAGTTTATGAAAGCATATTATCTCTAATGTCTTTCAACTTCAATTCCATTTTGGAATTAACGTCCCCGATTACAGGCTTTAACTTATCGACAAATGTGTCTTCAAGTTTCTTAACCATCTCTGAGTTATCAGTATTCACCATAGAATACTTACTACCCATATCTTCGGAGTATGCTTGAGATATCTTTTGAGCCAAAAATCTTGGGTCATTAAATAACTCAGGAACATCATCCATTTCAGTGTTACCTATTGCACTAACTAAAATCTCTTGTTCAATATCTGTAAGTTGTAACTTACTTTTTAAGTATTCTGCTAACTTTTCTTTAACTACGTCAAGAAAACGAGGACCTTCCTCATCAAACATTTGACTTAAAACTTGAACTAAATTTTCATTAATTAGTTTTTGATTAATTCCATGAGTTTTTAATGTTCTCACTTCATTAAACAGTACATTAAACGTTTTATTATTTTGTATTGTAGAGTATTTGTTTATTTTTGTGGGTACAACAGAGAATCTACCCTTAACTATTTTTTCTTCAGTTAAAGATACTTTCTTCTCTTCTTGTAAGATTTTAATGTTTTTTATTATTGAAGTCTTAATACCCATTCTTATTACTTTTTTTTCCATACGTGAAAGGATTCTAAGAATTCTGAACTTTTCACTTTTTTTCGATTATACTCCGAGTTTTCAACAGGTCTCTTAAATAAATATCCCTGACTCTTGAGTTTTTCCAATATTTCTTTTTGTTTTTTTGTAAAATCATTACCAACCTCATTTGTGTCCAATAATGATGCTAATCCTTTAGATTCTTTTTGTTTCATTACCTCTTCATATGGTTCTTCTTTAACAGGTTGATTTACAGCTTCTTTAGGTTCTTCCACTTCAACTTCTTTCTTAAAATCAATATCACCATGAATATCTCCCTTTACAATTTCGAAGTCTCTATCATCAGGACCATCATTATTTTTTATTGAAAAATATTGTGTACCTATGAGACTACCTAACCCTTTTTCTTCTCCAAATCCTAAATCAACATTAGAGTTTTTAGGATAAGAACCTAATTTAATTAGTTGTCCGTCTTCTTTATCAGAACCTTTAGCCCTTACAACTGCCATGACAAATCCTTGGTCACCTGTAATATTTTGGCTATGTAAATCTTTTAAATGTTGTTCTATGTTTTTAGAGTCTTCCATATCAAAGATAACTCTCTCTTTTCCTTTTTCAGAAACAGTATAAAAATATATGTCTCTTAATTTATCTTTTATTTTGTCTGATAATGATTTCATTTCTTTTTGTTCAAATAATTTATTTTCATGTAAAGATGTTGTGAAGTATTCTGATAGTTTAATCCATCCTGCACCACCGTCTTTTTCATCATCATAAAAAGACCATTCACCGTTTTCTTTTTTCAATTCAAAGTCTTTATCTGTACCATCGGTAGTTCTACTTTCACCTTTAAGATATAGTTTACCGTTATCAAACTTTATCATTTTTTTCTTTGGTGTAACTGTTTCACCGTCTTTCTTTTTTATTTCTGGAAAGTCACTTACCACTTGCGATAAATCATATTCAAGACATTCAGCCTTTCCCTGACTACATCTTGCATGACATAATGCGGCAACTTCTTTTTCCTCTCCTGAGTCTAATTTACATTTTTTACAAAATTTATATTGTTCCATATTATTTGTTATTTATTAAGGTACCCATTCGTAGTCAGTACCATTAAATTTAAATTTATCACCCTCATATATAAATAGTTCCCCTTCTTGAGTAACCCCACCACCAAACACTTCATTTGCATGTGATAAACTACCAGGTTCTCCTGAACTTGAAGAGGATGAGTCATCTTGTTGGTTATCACCCTCTACTCCATTAGGTGAAGGTGATACCTCAGTATCATCCGTTGTTGTTTCTGATTCTATTTGAGCTAGTACTTTATTAATTTCACTGTCCACCGTTGGTGGTAAACCATCATACCACCAAGAGGATGTTTTTGTCACCCAAGTATCTGTTTCCTCTATAATGTCCTCAAGAATCTTTAATTTCTCTTCTTCACTTGCATTTTTAAAGCTTTCACTTTTTTGCATCTCTTCTAATTTATTGAATTGTTGATTCCACCATGCGTAACCACCTCCTGGTTTTGAGTTATCGTCCATCCAATTTTTAATTGCCAAAGCAGGTATCGTAATACCAAAATTTTGTAAAGTATTTTCAACAGTATTAATGACGAAATCTGTCGCCCAATAACTATCTTCATAATCTTTATAGTCAAAACCAAAACCTGCAATGACATTTGCCAAATCAGGGTGTTCTTTAATCCATTCTTCGGACATGAACTCAGAATCTTGTAGTACCATCGAGGCTATCCAATCCATAAGAGTTTCAGTAGCACCGAATACCAATGGTATACTGAATAATCTAGAACCAATTTCAGTAGCTAAAATACGAGGCGCCTTTTTAGGGTCTGTAAATAACTTTTTAAGTGGAGGTCCTACATTACCTGTTAGGAATCTTCCTGCAGAACCTCCATAACTTAGTTTAGAAATTCTGTTTAACGTTTCAGGTTTCATCCACTTTCTAGGCATAATTAATTTTCTTATTGCATCTACCCTATCTTGTCTTAATTTTTTCAGTTCTTGGTACATACTACCTTCAGGTTTATAACCTCCTTGTGGTAGGTAATTCCATACACTAACAACATCCGCATCCTCTTTAGATGCCCTTTGTATTAAATCATTTAGTTTTGCTCTTTCGGGTGAAGTTCTAGGTAATGAATTTCTTTTTTGAGTAATTTCTTCAATTAAAGCGTCTAAAGTTTCTCTATTCTTTCTTTTTAAAACTCCAAGATTAAAATCTACTCGGTCTAAGTATCTATTCGCTCTTTTTATTAACTCCATTCTTGTAGGGTCATCTATAGGTAATTTACTTACCTCATCTTTTAATTTTAAATAATTATCGGTATCATCAACTATTTTTGCTTCTATTTTTTTAACTGATTTAAAATAACTTTTTAATGTGTCCATAAACCTACCAACCTTACCTCCGACAGTACCCTTACCTCTAACGGTTTCAGAACCTAATTTTAAAGCTGAGTTATAATCTGCCCTTGAAAAATTAGGAATGTCATTAAAAAAGAATTCGTCTTTCATAAATCTTTCTATGGTTTCGTCCCCAAACTCAGCAATCTTTTTAGATTCATTTTTAAAATATTCAGCAGCTTTTGTTTTTTGACCTTTATCTAATAACTCTTTTACTCCCCTCCTTACAGTATTAATTTTTTCAGTTATACTTATTCCACTATCATCTACAACCTCATCGAACGCAGATTTTAAACCTTCAAAAGTGTCACTAAAGGCTTTTTGGTTTGATAATTTTCTCATGTCATCTAAAATGTCACCTACACCACGGTTACTTTCAGATAATTCTTTCAATAGTTTAGCACCATCATCACCATATTCTCTCGCTAAAACATCAACATTTTTAGCGCTAATACCTAATAAATCATCAATAACACTAATAAGTCCTTTGACTATCTTAGGACGGGATTGTTCATTTAACAAACCCATAACCTCTTTTATTCTATCTACTTCGTTTAATACTTTTTTATTACTCATTGTTTTTGTTTTTAACTGCTTTTTCAATTGCTTTTAAAGTTTCTCTACCGATAATTCCGTCAACTTTTTTTAACATGATAATATCTTCAACACCATAATCATCAGGATATGTTTGAAAATCTTCTACAGCTTCTTTAGTATCGTCACCAAAAAATCCGTCAGCACCTCCTTCACCTAAATTTAGACCAATTTTAAGTAACATGTTTTGTATCTGTTTAACAGATGTTCCTTGGTCTCCGTAGTGTAAATCTGCTTTACCTTTTCTAATATCGTCTAAAGTTATTTTTTTACCTGGTAAATTTTCCTGTCTGTATTCGTATTCTCTTCTTTCCATTTCTTCATACTCCGATGGTGTAATAATTGCCTCATCAACAGATGCAATTTTTTCTTGATAATCAGTTAACTGTTCGTCCGACATTTCATCTACGGTATCACCATATAAACCAATTAACCATTTCTTAATATCACCACTAAATTCTACAACTAAATCTGCAATTTGTTTAAATTCGGATTTTTGTCTATCCTCGTCATCTCCCCACAAGAAAAGATATAGTTTGTCAAATGAGATATAAATTCCACCCACCTGTAATCCTAAAGTACCTATAAATTTAGCTGTTTTACCTGAATACTTTAATATATTATAAACCATAGCAACTAATACTTTAAGTGATTTTTCAGACAGATTCTTTAATAAACCTTTTTTGACCATCGCTTTAGTTTCTTGTTTAATAATTTGTTGTGAAGATTCTGAAACAACATCTTTACCCGCCTCTTTTAAAAATTTAATTTCATCATCAGTAAACTTTATTGAGGTATTACCTTTTTTATATTTATTGTATTTTTCTAATAATTCACCAGTTGCCTTTCTACCGTATTTATTTATAAACCATTTACTATTTTTAAATACTTTACCTAATTTAGCTTGAGGTATCACAGTCAAAGCCGCCGCGATAAGGGCTGAATGTGGGTCATCATCTACAAAATAATAAACTGCAGAGTCCGCTAAACCCGCAGCAACACTAACACCTAAAAAGACCGGAGCTAATGGACCTGTAAAAGGTGCGATTATCATTGAAGCAATTTCTACACCCATTAATATGTCGTGTAAATCTATATCTACATTTTTAAATATATTATCATCACCTAAATTACCAGGAATCTTTGTTCCTGTTATTGATGTAGTGCCGGGTCTACCAATATTACGTGTCCAAGCTGGGTCTTGTTCCATCAAGGTTTTGGACCTATCATAATCAATTAAAGAACCTATTTTTTTAAGTTCCTGCTCTAATATGATATCATTATTTCTCATTTGTAGGTTTTATATATAAATATGTTAGTTAAGAGGATTTGCCTTACCTCTTGATAATCCTGACTCCCACGTACCTGTAGAATCAATATGATTGGCTTTACCTCTGTTAACACCTGTGTTCCATACACTTATTGTTAAGGTATTTGCAGGTCCTCTTGTTAATCCCGTTTCCCATGTGGTAACTGTTGAGTTAGCAGAATCTGAATCACCTCCAGTTCCCCCTCCATCTTCTTGTTCACCCATTTCTTCTTTATTGTCGTCACCATAAATTTCAGGGTCTTTTATCCCATACTTTTTAATCATCTCACCAGCAACTGAATTTGCTTCATCCTCAATAGGTCCACCAACATTAGAATGTTTTCCCTCAAGGTCACCATCTTCATTTTGTTTATGGTGTACTAACTCATGTGCAATTGAACGAAGTACATCAACTAATGCTCTCCCTAAAGTGAATACTCTTATTTCTGAGTTTTCTATTTCTTTATCGTCACCATCTTCGTATTTGTATACCGCAGTTGTCTTTATTCCATCTTTATCGTTTTGAAGTTTTATTTCAACATCATTATCGATTTTAAGTTCTTTTTTAACAAAGTCTACAAAGTCATCAATAGTCTTTTTTTCAGAAGAATCAAACTGTGACTCTCCCTCATTAATAAGACCCATTATTCCTTTAATACGTGATATTTCGTTTATTAACTGACCCATAATTCAATAAATATTATAAAAAAGCATTATCTTTCTTTTGTGGTTAAATAAAAAGGCTTATATTTGTACTAAATAAAATACATAAACATTATGAAAAATATACTATACCTTTTATCTTTAGCCCTAATTCTCGTTGGATGTGAGAAATACGAACTAACTAGTGACCCTCAACTTAACCTTAATGGATGGTGGGATGTTGTAGATATTAATGTTGTAATCGATGAGGTTAACTATGATAGTGAAATCGAGGTACTGTCTGAAGACCAAGCATCCGTATCGGCATTTGTAGTTACAGGACAAGATTCAAGTGGTAACCTATTGCTCACTCAAAATTTTGAAGGTACCGATATCAAAAGACGATTTGATATTGATTATACTCAATGGGAGTTTGATTACGGTAGTCTCAGAATTACAGATAGTTTAGGTGACCAAACTACTACAGTTGATTTTCCTTGTACTTACTGTACCGAATCTACAGTAATGTACATCGGAGGTAATGATAATAGGTATACATTTTCAATTGACACTTATGGAGCGATGCCATCTAATGTTTTGAAATTAACTTCTCAAACATTTTATACAAACATAATGGTTAATAATAATCAATATGATAAGGCGATTGTATCGCATTTAGAAATCACCTTACATAGACTTTAATATATACTAAAAAAGTGGTCAATCGACCACTTTTTATTTTTTAAGTAAGTTTTGAACGTGTCTTATATTCTTTATAAATTTTTCAGGATTGTCTTTAGCCCACTCTTTAATAGACTCAGGTAATTTAGATTTGTTCAATTCTTCCATTACCACAACGTTAAGTTCTCTTTCTTTAGGTTTCTTAGATTCGACCATAACATCACCTAATCCCATAAGTAAGTCTCTTTTAAGTTTTCCCGTTTCTGCAGTAAATGATATTTCAAAATCATTTTCTTCCGCCCATCTCTTTAACTCTCTAAGACTTAATATTTTCTTTTCCTCAAACGGAAACTTTTTCATAAGTCTATTAGGTGAAGCGTAGATACCAAATACCTTTAAGCTTGGACTAACTACAACAGTTATTTTTTGCTCATCGATACCGAAGAATACGGGTTTAGTTAAAAATATCTTACCTAATAGTTGGGTCATTAACCTAACCATAGGTGAGTAAACTTTTTCGTTTTCTTCACTATTATTATTATTTTGTGGAATCATACCTGACATATCAATAAATAGTCTTAATTGTATTCTTCGTCAGGAATTCTATCAGGAAAAACAACATAATATTCATTTAAAAATAAAATAAGTGTTTCGTCATCAATAAAGACCTCACCATCGTCATCCCAAGTTTCCCATTCATCATAATCTGTATCATAATCCTCAAACACATCCATAGTACTTTCAGTATCATAACCGAACTCCACAATATATTCATATTCGATTACATCGGTTCTAGTACCTTCGTCCTCTAACATTTGGAACTCAACCCTTAAAATGTTACTATCTTTGTTTATATATGAGGATATTATTTCTCTAATTTCCATTTCCTTAATTAAATAAATGTTTTATTTTATATACAAATATCTAAAAAATGAGTAAAGACCAAATAGAGATACTTGATTATATCTTTTTTAACGGTGAATTAAGTATTAGTTTTTCCGTTAATAATGAAGAAGGATACAGAGATTTAGAAATTTGTGAAGATGTTTTTCACGAATATTTAGAAAATGGTGGCCATTTAGAAATGTTTAGCGATGAGTGGGACTACGCCACCGAAAGTCACTACACTAAAGATTGGGTTATAAGTGCCGATGAATATATTGAAGATTATTTAGAGAGTAGTGATTTACTAGATTTTATTTATGATTACTTTTCAGATAAAGATTATCCAAAATTAACAGAAGAATAATATGAGAGTTAACACTTTAATAATTGATGACTTTTATCGTAACCCTGAAGAAGTGAGAGAGTTCGCTCTTTCTCAAGATTTCAATGTGGACGGTAATTATCCTGGTCACCGTACAGTATCTTTTTTAACTGATGACTTAAAAAAGTCTATTCAAGAAATAATTAGACCTTTTGCCGGTGAGGTAACACATTGGGGTGGAGATTATTCAGGTTCTTACCAATACACTACAGCTTATGATAGGTCATGGATTCATTCTGACAGTACTACAGGTTGGGCAGCAGTTTTATATTTAACTCCTGACGCACCTGTAAGTTCGGGAACTGGTTTATATAAACATAAAGAAACAGGTCTTTGTGGGTGGGATAATAATTTACACAGTGAAGAAGAGACTCTCAAAGCTCCTCATATGATTGAACCCAGAGATTATACTAAATGGGAGTTAGTTGACCGTTTAGGTAATAAATTTAATCGTTTGGTGATGTATAGGTCAGATAACTATCATGTATCTATGGACTATTTTGGTCAAGATATGTATGACGGTAGGTTGTTCCAAGTTTTCTTTTTTACTACAGATTATTAAACATTTTATTAATATATAACATATGAAAGATTTAATTAACCCTAATTTAGATTTAACTAAACTTAATGAAACCTTTAAAGAAAAAGGTTATGTTGTTATTGATAATTACTTAAAAGAAGATGTAGCTGAAAATTTACATAACTTTTTTAGTTATGAGATGCCAAGTGATTGGTGGTCTGTCGCAACTTATCCTTCAGAAAATATTGACGGTGTTAGTTATTTTAGAAATACACCTCAAGAATATAGTAATATAGAAAGAGCCAGACAGTTCTCTACCGAATCTTTTGGTAATAATGAATTTTCCTATTCTTTTCATAGAACATTAGATAATCACTACGATGATTGTGACTGTACAGAGTGTCAAATTAGAAATTATTTAAACGATAAAGAATCTCACGATTTGGTTTCCAAAGTCACCGATTTAAAAATAACAGGTTCTAATGAAGTATTTGCGGCTTGTTACGTTCCTGGTGATTTTTTATCTCCACATCAAGATAGTCCTAATGGTATTGTAGGATTTGTATTACAATTAACAAAAGATTGGAAACCTGAGTATGGAGGGTTATTACATTTTCTTAATGATGATGGTAATGTTGTTGAAAATATTGAAGTACCGACATTTAATAGTTTAACGTTATTTTTACTACCTGAAGATAAAGGTAAATTACATTACGTATCTCACGTTAACCCCGGAACACCTGAAATTAGGTTATCACTCACTGGGTGGTACAGGAATTAATTCAGGATGTAAATCAAAAATCATTTTTAATAAAGTTTCTAAACAATAACATTCCGTACCTGATTGGTCATATATTTTTTTACCATCTTTTACTGTTATTATTCTAGGGTTAAACCTATTCTCATTATAATCCCATATAAATTTATCGGTTAATTTAAAATGTTCTATTATTTTAGGATTATGAGTTAAATTTGTTTCAAAAAACGTAACGTCAGGAAATTCTGTGAGTACTTCATTTAGTAAATCAGAATTTGGTTTTATAGAGAGTGAACGGTTATCTTGACCATCAAAAAACATAAACCATATGATTCTATCATATTTTAAAATATATTCTGTTAAATTATCTTCGTTTATAATGTGTGTCATTATCTAAATTTAATTCCTGATATTGATAATTTTAATGTTCTTTTTACTCCTGATAATATTGGTGTAGTTCTACCTAATATATATGATGGTACTACAACCATACTTCCCACCTCACTAGAAGGATTCACTAAGGACTCATCACCACCGAGATTAAATTCTAACTCACCACCACTGTACTCTTTATCTGTCGAAAGATTTATAGTTATATGTAATTTATTATTAGGGGAACTATTAATGTCGGCATACCATATGTACTGACCTGAACCATTTTCATAAATTGAGTATTCTATATCATCATATATTCCGTCAATCTGAAAATCCCAACCCATTTCCTCGTTCGCGGTTTCTGATAATAAAAATATTTTTTCGTAAATCCACAATGTTTCTTCTTGTGGTGATAAATACCCTACTTTACTTCTACGTAAACTATCCTCCTCAATAACATCATTTAATTTTAAATCTTCACATAAATTTATTATTTCGTTGATTTCTTCAGATGTAAAAACATCAGTAAAGTAATAGTAATTTAACATATCTACTTTAGATTCTTTTAAAGATGATGGTATTTCAATTTCAGACATATTCTTTTAGGTTTTTTTTATTATATTTGTAGAATATAAAAGTAATAAACATATGAAAGATATCAACATAACAAATTATTATTTTCGAGCGGAATCAGTATTAATGTCATGTAATGACATATTACAACTAAATAACTCTTTAAACTATATTAAACTTTATTATAAATTAAGTGGTGACTACTGTGGATATGAGATACTTCTTAGAAAATATAATAAACTATATTACGAACTTAGTTTAGATGATTAAACAAAAAATAATAGATACTGTACTTTTTTTTAATGAGTTAGATTTGTTAGAACTTAGACTTGAAGAGTACTATGAACAAGTAGATAAGTTTGTGATTGTGGAATCAACTAAAACATTTACTGGTGTAAAAAAAGAACTGTTTTTTAGTAATAATATTGATAGATTTAAAAAATGGTTTGATAAAATACACATATGTGTTGTTGATGATATGCCAAATAATTTATCTCAAGAAGAGATAACTAAATTAGTTAAGGTACCCGATTTAAGGACAATGAATTGGGTTAGAGAAAACCACCAAAGATTATCTATCGGTAAAGCTTTAAAAACATTAGATTTAAATTTTGACGATATTATTATAGTATCAGATGTTGACGAATTTCCTAACTTAGATAACATTGATGAACTGAATCGTAACTTACCATTTTCTCCTGTTATTTTTAAACAAAAATGGTTGGTATGGAATAGTTCGTTAGAAAAAATGCATCATTGGATGGGTAGCTCCGCTTTTTACTATTCTCATTACATAAATGATAATAGGATTTTTCAAACTATTAGAGATAAAAGGTGGGATGAGAAATCAACTGAATTTTATATAAAAGACAATGGAGGATACCACTTTTCTTGGTTTGGTGATTTTGATTTTATTCGTGATAAAGTTTATTCTTTCGCACATAGTGAAATTGCAACTGATTTTTGGAAGAGTAATGACAATATAATTAGTTTAATAAATGATGGGTACGCATCAAATGGATTAGATAAGAATGGAGTTACAGGTAAATTAAAAATAGCAGATTATGAAGGTTATGATAAACCTAAAGTATGGGATAGAATATCAGGTTTAGGAATTAGAAATAAATCATCAATGATATACGACTGTTTTTTATTTGACCATGAATTAGATATGTTAAATTTAAGACTACATGAAATGAATCATCATGTTGACCGTTTTGTATTAATTGAGTCAAGAAATACACATACAGGAAAAGATAAAGAACTAATATTTCAAAAAAATAGACATTTATTTGATAAATTTTTACATAAAATAGAACATGTTGTTGTTGATTTACCAAATGAAGTACTGTACGAGCCCAATCCTGAACCAAAAAATGAAGATGACAGGATAAATTGGTTTAGAGAAAACTATCATAGAAATAGTATTAAAACTGTCTTAGAAAAAATTAACCCTCACGATAATGATATAGTACTCATATCAGATGTCGATGAAATATGGGATGATGATATCTTACATAGACTAAAGAATAATCACATAGAATTTAAAACCTTTAGAACAATACTACAGAGATGGATGTATTGGAATTTTAATTGGGACTTTAAGAATTTAAGATGGCCAGGTCCCGCCTGTAGTAGATGGTCATATTTAAAAACAACAACACCTCAAGAAATTAGAAATCAAAGATATGAACAGTCAACACATTTAAATGACATTAATGGTTGGCATTTATCTTGGTTTGGTAATGTGGAATTTAATTTACATAAATTAAGAAATTTCGCACATCAAGAACTATCACATACAACTGAAAATGAACTAAAGAAAATGATTAATGAGGGTTACCTATTTGACGGTGAAAAAATGGTAACTTTAGATTGGGATTATTTTCCAAAAAATCGAAGGTTGGTTGAGGAAGGTATTCTATATAAGAATATATAAAAAAACCCATGATAACATGGGTTTTTTGTTTGGTTATACTTTTGTTTAATTAAATCTTCCTATTCTATTAAACATTTCTTTTATCATTTTTCTATTTTGTGTAAAAGATTCGTGAATTTCCTCGTCAATCTCTTCATATAAAGAACCACATTCTACACATTCTCCTTCATACATTTCACTTCCACAACCTTCACATACTTCTTTCTCTTTTACTTCTTCTTCGTACTTTTCACCACATCCTTCACATTGTTCTTCTTCGTAGTAAACTGCCGCATTTCCACCTTGTGAATCAAATTCATAAGCTGAATCTTCATCGTTAAACTTTTCTTTACCATCTAAACTACCATTCATCATATCTTCTTCATCATGATATTGTGCGGGTGACATATCAGTACCAAACATTTTCATTATTGAATCAATATCTAAACCGTATGAGTCGTCTGTGTAAGAACTATCAAATTGTTCAGGACCTCCTGAGTCAAAATCATAAGCTGAATCAACATCAGATACGTCCATATCGTTAGCTTCCATTTCACCCATTTCTTTACGTTGTTTTTTAATGTTAGAATCAACACCAATAACTTCCCCTGGTCTACCGTCAAATTCGTCTCTTTCTTCAGGCCCATTATGTTGTACTTCATTAACACTAGCGTGATATCCTGCCAATATTTCTTCACAATCTTTTTTAGATGAACATTTTTTAAAAATACCACCTTTTTTATTATTCATAATAACCCATTCACCATCTTTTTTCTTAATACATCCTGAACCACCTTCAGATTCTGCACATCCTTTACCTTCTTGTTCAGATATTACAGATTCATTAATCTTATGGTTTTTGTATGTTTTTACATTTCCTTTGTTATCAACAGTAATACCGTTACTATCATTAATACTCTTATCAACTCTCAAAGGTTGTACGTTTGTCGGTACATTACCTGTGGCATATCCATTATAAAAAGATGAATGTGATTGAAGTATTGAATTTTTTTCTTCGTCTGATATAGTCATATAATTTCTCATAATCTTGTTTTTACTATAAATATACCGTAATTATCATTTCTCATTTGACTATGTATGTAGAATAAATTATATTTTAAATAAAAATTATGAATAGAGAAGATATTGATGAAATTGCGGAAGGGGCAATAGTGTTAGATGGTTTTGATGATTGTATTATAGGTATAAGTGAATCATTTGGACATGAAACCTGTATCGCATACTCAAAACAAAGAATTATACAAAAACTAGTTAAAACTGGTCATATGACAGAAGAAGAAGCTGTGGACTATTATTATTTTAATATGGTTGGTGGATATTTTGGTGAAAGAAATCCTATTTTTTTGACTACATCTATGGCAGTTTAAAAGTTTATCCTTATATTTGTATAACACAAAACAAAGGAAATATGTCCAACTTCATCGAACAGTACCAAAATGATAAAAAAGTTAGAGATTTGATTAAACGTAAAACGTTTAACTCAAAAAACCTGATTGCGACTTGGAGGTATGATTCTCATGACCTTGATTTTAAAATTACTCACATTAAAAAAGATTGTGAGTATAGTAGTACACTTAAGGTAAATGTTAATATCTCAGGAAGAATGAAGGGTTGGGGTTGGAGAACCGATTCGGATGGGTTGTGTCGAATTGATGATGATAGGAATTTCCGAAGTGCTATCTATCGAAACCGAGAAATTCGGCGTCTTATCGAAAAATCAGTCGCACGTGAACTCGTACTTTATGGTGTTGAGAAGTGGAAAGTTAACATCGGTAAGTTGAATATTAAAGATTCAATTTAATTATCTCCCGAACATTTGTATGTAGTACAAAAGAGCCTTCCTTGTGAGGGCTCTTATTTTTGTCTCTAAATTTCTATTAGAATAGTCTTCACTACCTTCGTCTTGTACCATTTTCATGGCCATTCTAATAAATTCGTCTCGTGTTTTTTGTGATAAGTCTAATAACTCCTCAACCATATCTTCATCGTATTCTTCCCCTCTTTTTAATTCTTCGAACTCTAAAAACTTTTTTAAATATTGCGGACCTGAGAATAAAAATTGACCAGATTCAAACATATTAACAATTCCTGATTCTCTAATTTTACTTAAGAAGTCAAAAAATATTTTTTCATTAGAATATTTGAAAATATCTTTAAGTGCTATTAGACTGTCTAATTCAGGGTTTTTATTTTCATTTACAGTTGTTACAACTTCAGGAAATCCCATACCGAAGTTACTTTCATCCTTATCTTTATAGTTTACATTTTTTAATATATGTCTTAAAAGGTTAAGTGTACCAACTCTTTTATCATTAGTATCAACCACAGTCCACGGTTGGGCTTCTTTAGTTTGAGTTAGTACTTTTTCTTTATACTCCGTATAGTCATCCCACTTATCAATAGACTTTTCATCATTAGGTGAGAATTTCCAATACTTTAATGGTGAATTTTTTCTAAGTTCAAACCTTCTCTTCTGAGTATCAGAAGTTATAGATAACCAAAATTTGAATAATAATACTCCTCTGTCAATTAAAGACTGTTCAAAGTCATTAACATTATTCATAAAGTTAAAATATTCTTCCTCACTACCATAACCCATAACAGGTTCAACAATTCCTCTGTTATACCAACTACGGTCAAAAAATGTAATTTTACCTGGTTCAATATATTGTTCATATCTCTTAAACCAATTTTTTCTTTCTTCTTTTGTTGGTATACCCAACGCGACTACTTTGTAATATTTAGGGTCTAAGTATTCGGTCATCTTACGTATTGTGGAACCCTTACCGGCAGAGTCTCTCCCTTCCATAACAATTGCCACAGGTATATTACTATCCTTTACGTGTTCCTGTAATTTTAATAGTTCTACTTGAAGTGGTAGTAACTCTTTTTTAAATTGTTTCCTACCTATTTTCGATTTTTCTGGTTCAACTCCTCCATATAAAAATTCATCTTCAACATCGAAATCATCCGATGGGTCCGATTCAACCTCTCCTCTTTTTCCGAGGGAGTCCAAGTATTTGTTGAGGTATTTCCTGACATTTTCATTTTTATCTCCTGACTTTAGTAACTTTCTATCTAAATTTCTTAAAAAAGAATCGGTGACATTAATATCGTCTAATTGTGAAATTAAATCCTCAAAATCTTCAGGATTTAAATTATTATCATCTAATCTATTTACCAACTTTTCAAGACTTTCATTTATTGGCTTATCAATATCCTCCGCCTTTATCCATATATCCTCTGAAGAAACCAAATTAAGACTTCTACCATTCTCCCAATCAACAGATATTATTTCCTCATTTTTATCAAATGGGTCTTTAGTGACATAATTAACAACTCCTTTAGTTCCACCTGCAATAGGGGAATAAGGGTCTTTCATATAAATTAAAACAATATTGTCTCCACCTTTTAACTTAGGATTCATATTAAACTCTTTTAAGATAAATATATACAATAACAGTTTAGGTTAAACCGCATATTTATAATAAAACATTAAAAGTGAAAGTTTTAATTACAGAAGAACAATATCAAATAATTTTAAATGAAAGGATTGGAGATAAAATTAATTCAATTTTAAAAAGATTAGATTCATTAGCAAAGAAGATAATATCAGATGTTAATAAACAGTTTGGTATTAGTACAAAATTCGCACTGACTTACGGTGCGGGTATTGGAGCTCTGATGGAACCCGTTGAAAAATATCTTAACAGTGAGTTTACTGGTTTAGAACCTTGGCAAGTTTCTTCTTTAGTTATTGCGGCGTTATCAATAGTTTACTTTGAAGGTAAAGAGTACGATAAAATGAAAAAAGATATCGATAATCAAGGGTTATCTGATGAGTTAAAATCCGCCATTGACAAGGTCAACCAACTTAAAGTAAAATTTTCAGACATGTTAAATGTTTTAGGTGTAAGTGTCTATAGGGCTGGTGACATACTAGCATATACTTTCCTATTACCTATCTTAGGTATGTTGATTAATGTAGTTAATACGTTTGGTGTTGAGTCTGTAGAATTTAATAAGTTAATGCAGACATTACTTTCCTCAGGACTTATAACGGTTTCTTCTGTAGTATTTAGAGACGTGGTCCAAAAAATAGCAAAGACAATCTCGAAAAAATAGATATACTTTTACCATATGTATCTGAAGGTACAATACCTTCAACTTCAATCAAATAATTTCTTATTGATAAATTGGCCTCCTCAAGGGTATTATTTTGTTGATATTTGTGAGGTATATTTTTTGAGGTATATTTTTTCTTTAACATTCCTCTTTTATTGAAAGGTACTTTTCTTTTAATTATGAATAATCGATTACCATCAGAATGTCTATCCTCTAAAATAATAAATTCTTTTAATATTTTTTCAGGTAAATCACTAAAATCAACCATTATCTACAAATTGAAACTCTTTATCTACCAAATAATAGTGTGCCCCCATAGAGTAATATAAATCTTTTACTTTATTTTTTTCTCTCAACTTACCTATCTGTTTGTGTTTTTCACTATCAGTTAATAAAACCCCAATTACTTTTTGTCCTTTTGGTGGTTTATATTCGGTAGGTATATTAATTGTAATAGGAATAGGTTTTATAAAATCTAAGATTCGTTTTATCAAAACCGATTTAGTCCCTGTTCTATGTAAATTATATTCTTTACATATAAGCTTAATTTCAACTAATGATAATTTATTTAAATTTTCTCTTGTATGTTCCATACAACAAAGATAAGGATTTTTTATTAAATAAAAAAATGTACGTTACTAATCTTCGTCTGAATACCAGTAGTATTCAAACCCATAAGTTGCTTGTGAATTATTGGATTCTTCATGGTTATTCCAATCATAAGAACAAGACTTAAAGAACCCAACCATATCGTCCCCCTCTTCTTTTTTATCAACAAACTCTAAATTAGAGTTTAAATAAAATCCTCCAAATGTGTTAAGAATTGCTGTCAATATATCATCTAACTTTTTACAAAATGGTCCGTGGTCGGGGTCATCATTCATAAAATATACTGTAATCTCAAAATAAACACTTCCTGTTTGTTGGTTGATACTAGATTTAGGATTGTTATCTAAATAAGTTATAAAATTACTAGCTTTCGCTCCTCTAAAAATTTCAGATTTAGTCTCGGCAATAAATAATAATATCTGTACCGCTCTTTTTGCTACTTTATCAAATTCTTGTTTATCTTTAAATACCATATCTTTTTTCGTATTCGTTAGTTAAAAATAATACCAATTCTTCTACATCCTTGTCATTTAATTGGTGAGCATATTTACTTCTTTTAAACCAATCACCAATTACCTGTTTAATTGGTTGTTTACGTAGTTTGGCCATTCGGATTATACCTTTAAGTTCTGCAGGTACTTCATGTGGTTGCTTATAATAATTTTTATCTTTAGGTGCTTCCCATCCTTCTTCCTCCCAATGAGTTTCTTCATCAGGTCTCATAAAGTTTTCTTGAAATACATGCTCTATCTCATGAGCCACAATATCATTAATATCAGCAATCAAATCATACATCAATGAAGGATAATAATTGGGGTTAATAATAATAACTATAGAAATTGTATCACCATCAGACATTAAAGCCCCATTAATCATATATGGTTCATCCATATTGAAATTTGCATCATAATTTAACTCTATTGAAAATGGGGGTATATTATATGACCTACTAACATTTAACTTTTTAAAGTCTACATCAAAATCATATTCGATTTCGTTAGTTGACGTTACATCTTCAGGTAAATTATATTCTCCATAATTTTGACTTTTAACTATGTTAGTAATATCTCTAACTATTCGTCTTATGGGTTCATTTATACCTTTGGCTTCGGTTAATAACTTTGATTCTGTTATACTTTCTTTTACAGTTAATAGTAATTCGTCTGAAATATTTTTTGGATTTTCATCTTCATAAAATCCTGTTTTAATTCTGAAATAGTTTTTTTTACCTAAGTTTTTAGCATAGGAACTTGAACCTGTATTTTGTGATATGGTTTCTATTATACCATTGTAATAATCTTCAAACTCATTACTTAACATACTAATAAATATATCAGTATCTATTAAGTAGAAAAGGTATTGACAATCCCGCACCAAATTCTACAGTATTTGATACATTAAATATAATTGCAATATCAATAGCACGAGGATTTTGAGATAGTAGTTTTATTGGGTGTAATCTTATCATCAAATCAGGATAAAAATCTGCAGGTTCAGTATTATATAGTACCATCTTACCTCCGACACCTAAATTTAAACCATTCCTTAAAAAACCATAATTAATCCCTAACCTATTTGGGTACGCCCCCGTTTGATTAATTATCGGTACCCCACCAGTATTAATTATGTTTAATTGACCTGTGGTATATATCCCCCATGGGGCATATGGATTACGACTATTAATTACTGAAGTGTTAATGTTATCAGTTGAAAGAAATAAGTCTCCACTACTGAATAACACACCAACTGTAGATGATTGTGAAAAAACAGAATTTATAGAAATAAATAATGTAATGATTAATGTTGATACTCTCATAATTGTTTTTTATTTTATTATAACAAATATAAGTGTAATAATTTAAATAAACAAATGGGTAAATTAAAAGAATATAGACTTAACAACTTAACAGATGAAGAAATAAATGAAATAGCATATCATTTATTCTATGAATCACAAGAATACGAAATTAAAGAGTCTTTAACATCTCAATCAACGGAGGATAAGGATACACATCAAACTTATCCTTCCGATAGTTAGTGTGTGACCATATTCCAACACCACCGTGATTAGCCAATTTATTATATTCAAAAGCGCCCCATTTACCTCTTTTAGCGTCGTTATATGTTCTTTCAGCATATTTTGTATTACCACCCATGATACCGTCTTCAGTTAGTATTTTACCGTTTAATCCCAAATAACCTTTATCATTTAAAAACCGTTGTTTTTCTAAGGTATCTAACTTGTCTATTGATTGTTTACTATCAAATAACTCGACCATTCCCTTACAAACATCAATATTATATTCTGAACTATATTTTTCAATTATATATTTAACTGATTCTATTTGTTTGTTTGTGTATCTTTGATAGTATCTATATCCTCTCCAATTTTTACCTAAATCGATAACATCTTCTTCAGGTACCTTACTATTAACATATGTAAAATATTCACCTTTTGCAGATTTAGTAAGTGGACCGTAATTACATATCTCAATACCTATCGATTGTTTATTTAACATGACATTATTAGAATTCTTAGTTCCTAAGTGATGAGCCCACATGTCTACAGGTAAACACTCTATTATAACTCCGTCCCAATCTGTATTACCGTCCCTTGTGGATTTACCTCCAATAACAAATTGTGTAGCAACCCTTAAAGGTCTTCCACCTTTAGTTCTATCTCTATCCCATGAACTAACAACCCAATCAGGTCTATGACTTCCTGCTGTATGGTGTAGAACTATTGTTTTTTTATCTGTTTTATCTGAATAATATTCATCCCCCTCTAAATATTGCTTTTTTATCTCAATTTTTTTCATATCTTTGTAGTCTATTATATAATAATAAATATAACTATGGACAATATTAATTTTTTTTCGGATAGGTTAAACACAATAGGTGATGAGGCACTTAAAGAGGCGATGTACTTAAATTTAACAGTAGATGATGTTTTACTCGCTTATGATATTAGCGGATTACAGTCACCAATTATGCTTAGAAAAAATACATGGGCCAATGATAGTTACCCTACAGGATGGGGCAATGGATATGTAAAAATTATTCCATCACATAAAGACTACGGAAAACATTATGATGATATTGATGTAAGTGTACACGGAGGATTAACATTTTCAGAAGTTATCCCTAACGGTGATAAATGGCCTGAAGGTCATTGGGTAGGATTTGATACTTCTCATTCTGGTGATAACCCTAAAGTGTGGCCTAAATCTAGAGTTTTAGATGAAACTAAGGATTTGTTCAGTCAAATTTATAACATTAAACTATGATAAAATTATTACAAATAGTGGTGTGTGTGTTTTTTACACATACCACTTTAGCTCAAACAAAAACAATTAAAACTGATATTTTTGAGGTTATTTATTCCGAAGAATTAGAACAACCATTATGGATTAAATATGAAGTTAAGTGCCCTTTAGGGGAAGAATCAAGAGACGGTTTAGATTTCCGTGTGGTAGATAGTATACAAACATCGGACAATTATGACTACGTTGATAATGTATGGGATAAAGGTCATTTAGCCCCTGCTTCCGCATTTAATTGTGATAGGGAAACATTGAAAAAGACATTTACCTATTTAAATTGTGTTTTACAACACGAAGGACTTAATAGGGGTCCGTGGAAAGAATTAGAACGTTTTGAAGTGGGTCTCGCTAAAGTTTTTGAAGATGTCATTGTAGAGATTACAGTTTGTTTTGATGGTGACTTACAGAAAGTTATAGGAGGGGCAACTATACCCTCAGGGTTTAAAAAGAAAATAAAATTTGACAATAATGAAATAATGTTCTACTTTCCTAATACAAATGTTTCGGGACAAGACTGGGGACATTTTAAAATAATAGAATAATAATATGGAGTTAAAACCAATGGAACTTTTAAATACTCATCCAATAAAGAAAAGTGATTTAGGATTTCACGGAAATTTGTTCGGTGGTAAACTATTGGCGTGGTTAGATGCAAGTGCGGCAGCATTTGCTATGCAAGTTGCAGACACACCAAGAATGGTGACATTAAAAATAGATGAATGTACCTTTAAAAAACCCGCTAAAGAAGGTCAACTAATCAAAATTTATGGTGAGGTTGAAAGTATTGGAAGTACGTCATTAACTATTTACATGGAGGCACGTTCACATAATGTTTATTCAGGTAATCAAACTATTATATTATCAACTAACATAACATTTGTTAGGATTGACGAATCTGGGGACCCTATCCCAATTTCACAAAGGGTTAAAAATAAGTACATTAAATAAATTAAATAACAAAAAAAAATGAAAGTAGAAAAAGGAAATAATGTAAAAGTTCATTATACAGGAACTTTAGAAGATGGTCAAGAATTTGACAGTTCACGTAAAAGAGGTGAAACATTAAATTTCACAGTAGGAACAGGTCAAATGATTCCAGGTTTTGACTCGGCGGTAGAAGGTATGACTGTTGGTGAAGTAAAAGATATTACTCTTGACTCAACTCAAGCTTATGGGGAGAGAAAAGAAGAGGCGGTTATGCCGGTAAGTCGTAAAAACTTTCCTGAAGATTTTAAAGTTGAAATCGGAGGAATGGTTCAAGGACAAACCGAACAAGGTATGCCAATTCAAGCAACTATTATTGGTGAAGATGAGGAAAACCTTATTTTAGATATGAACCACCCTTTAGCTGGTAAGTCACTAAACTTTAATATCGAATTAGTAGAAATCGGATAGTAATGGTATATTGGTTTACAGGACAGCCTTCTCACGGTAAGACCGTGTTGGCTAATATGTTTAAAGAAAGATTTCTCCCAAAAGCGTTTAGAATTGATGGTGATGAAATGAGAGAATTATTTACCAATAAAGACTATTCAATTAAAGGTAGAGTAACTAATGTAGATGCAGCTCAAAAAATATCACATTATTTACACAACCAAGGAAAAGATGTAATAGTATCTTTAGTTTCACCTTACGTGGACCAAAGAGAAGAATTTAAAAAATTATTAGGGGAAGATTTAGTTGAAGTATACGTCCATACCTCTGAACCAAGAGAAAGAGACCATTTTAGGTCAGAAGCGTATGTTGCACCTAAAGAAAACTTTATTGATATTGATACCACAATTGACACACCGGAGGAGTCAATCGATAAATTAGTAAAACAGTTAAATTTATCTTGATGGTAGAAAAAAAATCAACAATATTCTGTGATATTGACGGTACACTATTTAAATATAGAAAGTTTGAAACGTATGAAACCTCATCTGTTGAGGTCTTACCTGAGGTTAAAGAAAGGTTAGAGTTATGGAGTAAAGAAGGTCATATGGTTATATTAACAACTGCAAGACCTGATTATCTCCATGACCATACGGTTAAAGAACTAAAAGAAAATGGAATTGTATATGACCGTCTAATCACAGGAATCGAGAGAGGTCCTAGAATATTAATAAATGATATGGACCCTAATAAACCAGGTCAAAGAGCTTTTGGAGTAAACCTTAATAGGGACGAGGGTTTTAAAAGTATCGATTGGTCTAAATATTTTTAATTATAAATTATGAGTGAATGGAATAGTAAATTTCATGTAGAGTCATCGATGCCGGCTAGAGAAGGTCAGTACGCGATGTTTGTAGGTCGATGGCAACCTTTACACAAAGGCCATCAAGAGTTATTCAAACAAGCTTTGGATAAAGGTAAGAATGTCTTAATTTGTATTAGGGACGGTAAACCCAATGAAAAGAATCCGTTTACCGCTTCAGAAGTTAAGGAGAATATTATCAACCATTATGAAACTGAAGTTGAGTCAGGTAAAATAGCAGTAACAATTATACCTGATATTTGTTCAATAGAGTTTGGAAGAGGTGTTGGATATGATATTATTGAACATACCCCACCTTCTGATATCGGAGATATCTCGGCAACTAAGATTCGTAAAGAAATGGGTCTTTAAATTAAACATTACGGCTCATTTATTAATTTAAATGGGCCTTATTTTTAAAATTAATGAGCTAAAAATATGAAATTAAATAAAAAAGAATTATACTATTATTGTAGTAAAACATTACAATTCAAAAAAATTAATACATTTAAATTTTTAATACCAATATTAAGTATATTATTCTTGTTATCTGTATATTTTTTAACTAATAATAAATGTAGTACACCTACCAACTTAAACAATTTAGATAATATAGAATCTGATATTGTTGTCCTTAATGTTAAAGACACTCTAAATGATTTTTCTGAAGAAAAATTAATTTTATTATTAAAATCCCTAAACGTTAAATTTCCTCATATTGTTTTAGCCCAAGCTCAGTTGGAGAGTGGACACTATAAGTCTAAAATCTTTTTAGAGAACCACAATCTATTCGGTATGAAAGAAGCTAAAGTTAGAGTACACACATCAAAAGGAACACAATATAATCACGCATTTTATGTTCACTGGAGAGAATCTGTCTACGACTACGCCTTTTATCAATGTAGGTATCTTTCCACAATAAAAACTGAAGAAGAATATTATATATACTTAGATAAATCATATGCTGAAGCGGATAATTATGTTAACCTTTTAAAATCTATGGTGAAAAAACAAAAATTAAAAGAAAAGTTTTATTAATTAAAATTCTATGTTTATATTAGCCAAAAGAAATAAAATGAAAATCACATTCATATCCGATACACACACGAAACATCGTCAAGTGACATCTCAATTACCAGGTGGTGATTTACTAATCCATGCGGGTGATTTTACTTCACGAGGTTATGAACATGAGGTTGATGGTTTTATGGATTGGTTTAATGATTTAGAGAATTACACAAATAAAATTGTTATTGCAGGTAATCATGACCTTATGTTTGAGGATAACCCTAAATTGGCTAAAGAAATTGTTTCTAATTACCTTAATGTAAGTTATCTTGAAGATGACTTACAAATTATTGGGGACGATTATCAGTCATCAGTAAAAGTATGGGGAACTCCATGGCAACCTGAGTTCTACAATTGGGCTTTTAATCTACCACGTAACAGTGAAGAATTAAAACATAAATGGAGTATCATACCTAATGATATTGATATTCTTATCACTCATGGACCCCCTAAAGGATGTTTAGATACTGTAGTAGGTCGATATGATAATCTTGGTTGTGAACTATTGGCAGAACGTTTAAAGGTCGTTAAACCTAAGATACACGTTTTTGGCCATATTCATAGCGGATACGGTTATAAGTTCGATAATGGAACCCATTACATTAACGCTTCAGTATTGGGTGAAGATTATATTTTTAAAAACAAACCCTTAACAGTGGATTGGGACCCAAATACAAATCAAATTAAATTTTTAAATTAACAGTAAATCAAAATGAAGTACAAGTTGGAAGTTTATGGATGGTCTATGGAATCCGTGGCACATTCTTTAAATGATGAACAATTAGAAAAGGTGGATATCCTTATGAGAGATAATAATAGTGACGAACTATGGGAAGTTAGGCACCTTATGGAGGATGATATTATAGATGATATGTGGGACCCCGATATGTTCCAAATGTCCGCACCATTTTATAACGGTAGACTTTTTTTTAAAGTTATAGATGAAAATGATAATGTAGTTGCCGAATTTGAGGAAAAAGACTTAGGTGATGAATATGAGAATGTTGGAGATGTAGACGAGATGTACCCGTACCAATCTTTTCTAGCATCTCCTCATTATCGTGACGATGGTGTCGAACATGTTTTACTCATTATTGATGAACAAAAAGGAGGGATTTACGAAATGATGTTTGAATCAGAACAAATTCCGGTTGCACAGGATTTCTCGGTTATGGGAGGTTCTATTGACACACCTGACGGTGAATGGGATTTTGTTTCTAGAATTTTCTTCAAAGACCAACTCTTAGAAATTCATGAATGGATGGATAATATGGGTAAAGCAGCAACGGTAGAAATTTATACTCAAGATGGTAGAATCATAAATTAATGAAACTAACTAAAATAATTTTAGATAAACAAAATCGTATGTTACGTATTGGTTTTGGATTAAATAAAGGAAATAAATTTTTTAGAGTTGATTTATGGTTTATAGGTTTTAGATTAAGTTAAAGTAAAAAATATAATATTATGAAAAGAAAGGCGGTTCAAGTTGAACTTAGAAAGGAAAGTGAAACTTTTGAAGGATGGTTGAAGTATGAAGTTACTATTCAAAATATAGACGGTACATTTGAGACCGTACCCGCATATGGTAAAGATTTACAGGACGCACTTAGTCGTGTAGTACATGATGAAAGAGTTTTAAAGATTGAGAAAAAAACTAAGAGAATTCCTGATTTTATTTGGGTCACTTTGTGGTTTGGTTACATTTCAGGATGGACTTTACTAACTTACGAACTTTCACCTACAGATTCATATCGTGGTTTCTTCCTCCTTATCGGTCTTGTGTTTATTACATTAGTAGTATTTGGTGCAAAAATTTGGTTTAGAAGAAGAAATATCTCAAAATAAATTTGACAATAGAAATAAATGGAGTATATTTGTAGTATACAAACAGACAATTAAAAGACTATTTTAAAATGTACAAATCGAAAACATACATATCAATATTAAGAAGCTTATCAATAATAAGGTTCTATAATATTATGTAAAAGTTCGGTAAACATGATATAATAAAAATAGACTTAAAGCTATGAAGAAGAAGAGACCCGAACAGAAATGTTTGGGTTTCTTATTTTATATTAGTAGTGTTCTTTGACATCGGGATTAAGTAACGACACAGTATTCGGTAAATTGACCTCTTAGCTCAGCTGGTAGAGCATCACACTTTTAATGTGAGGGTCCAGGGTTCGAACCCCTGAGGGGTCACCACCAATACAAATCGAGTTTTGCACCTCTACATAAAATATAGGTGTTTTCAACATGGGGATGTAGCTCAGTTGGTTAGAGCAGGACTCTTATATAGTCAAGGTCGGGGGTTCAAGTCCCTCCATCCCTACAATTAAATTATTTTAAAAAAATAGTTGTTACTTAATCTTTTGTATCGTACATTTACATTGTTGAAAGACAAAAACGTTATTTGAAATTATAAATTAGTACCACATGCCCGGATGGTGGAATTGGTAGACACGACAGACTTAAAATCTGTTGGACCGAACGGTCCGTGACGGTTCGAGCCCGTCTCCGGGTACTATAGATAGGGAGTTACACAATACGCGTTGGAACTATGTAACTTTAAAAAAGAACCCTATCTTTTTCACATGCACCCATAGCTCAGCTGGATAGAGCATCTGCCTTCTAAGCAGACGGTCTCAGGTTCGAATCCTGATGGGTGTACTAAATACGGGGAGTTAGTCAAAGTGGTACGACGCTCCAACTATAAGGCCGAAAATATCATACTAGTTACGAGATACGATTAGGCTTGTTGAGAAGAGGTGGGGGTTCGAATCCCCTACTCCCCCGCTCTTAGATAGGTTTAACAACCGAACAACGAGGCGTCAAATCTCACGCCTACAAGTCGAAAGACGGAGTCTAAGTGGAGTAGATATTTTTGAATAACGGACTTTTAGCTCAGTTGGTTAGAGCACCGCACTCATAATGCGTAGGTCGTAGGTTCGAGCCCTACAAGGTCCACAGACGGAAGATTGGCAGAGTGGTCGAATGCACTGGTCTTGAAAACCAGCGTACAGCAATGTACCGTAGGTTCGAATCCTACATCTTCCGCTAAACTCTTAAACTATAAAAAAAATAAAATCATGGAAATATTTAGATTTATTATTGCATCATTAGTATTTGGTTTAGTATCGTGGATGGTTGGATTATTGTTGTATCATATCTTCGAAAGTCTCTACCTGTTCATTAAATCAAAATTTAAATAATTAAATGGAGAGTTGAGCAATTGGTTGGCTCAGCAGACTGTAAATCTGCCGTCTTTCGACCTTGGGGGTTCGAGTCCCTCCTCTCCAACGAGGTGAGTTCTTTGACATAAAATTTAAATTAAAAATTAGAAATTATGGAAATAACATCATTTATTTTAGGTGTATGTGCAGTCATTGTATTATTAATGGTTGTGGGTACGTTTGTGAATTATTTGACAACAAAGTCCTTGAAAGAGGAAATAAACCTACTCCAAAAAGAATTGGAATATACCCATATGGATTTGGAGAAAAGAAGTTCTGAACTTTATGATTTTGGGAATAACATTGACCGTAATTGTAAAGAAGAGAATGAGAGACTTTATAGTCATATTGACAGTAGAGTTGATAAAACTATAAATATTATGAGCGAACACGTATCAGAAATTTATAGACAATTAGATGAAAACAATAATTCCGTCATTAACGGATAATCAATAAACCGTTAAAGAATTCACTTTTTTAATTATGCAGTAAAAAACCATCATTAGGTAACTTTTTTATACTTAATGTTGGTTTTTTCATGCATTTATCATATATTTGTACTCTAATAAAAAAAACATTTATGGGTAATATACTTAGTAAAATTGCAGACATGGAAGAAGACGGTACACTACCAAAATTTGACCCTAATTATTATGTTGACGTTTTAGACTTAGCAAGTAAAAAAGGATTAAAGGGTCAAATAATGTATACTGCAATGGATATAATTAGAGAGGAACCAAATTTAACAAATGAAGAGGCGATAGTCAAATCTGCCAAAAAATGGAAATTAGTATAAAAAGCTTCCTTAGCTCAGTTGGCTAGAGCAGCTGATTTGTAATCAGCAGGTCGTGGGTTCGAGTCCCTCAGGAAGCTCAAAATTTATTTATAATGAGTCTTAAAAAAATACAAGAAGAGTATCGAGAAACACCAACAATCGAATTAACAACTGCTGTTTTGGATAACTTTATATTTGGTCTACTTGGGGCAATATTAGTTGTTTTTATTGCGGAAAGAGTAGATATATTAGTACTATTAGGTTATATGATTTACTATTTTTTCTTAGGGAGAGTAGTTAATAGACCTAAATACGTGACAAGTTTAGGTAAATTTATCATATTTCCCGTACCAACCGCAATAGGGGCGTTTGTAGGATATAAATTAGCTTATTATTTAACACTTTTATTTTAAAATTATGAAAATATCAATATCAACTATAGTATCTCAAATTTATATTATACCATATATCAAAATAACTTACGATAGATTTCTAAATGGTGATTTAGAATTATGTGTAGGTTGGATTAATAAAGAAGTTGTTATAGGAATTTAAAAAAAAATAATATTTTTAGTAAAACTTAAAGAATTATTACTTATATTTGTATCATCAAAACAGTTAAACATTTAAAAATTAAAAATCATGGGTAAAGAAGAAACAATCGCACCGGAAGTGAAATCAAAAGTTGAGGAGTACGCATACAACAACTACAAAATGTTCAAAAACAAAACACTTTACATTACTGAAAGAGATAATTGCTTTTTAGTATCGTCGCATCCTGACGCATCTCCTTTGGTATTGGGTAAATCAATTTTAAACTAAGTAGTAATATGGCATACAAGAATCAAAAAGGTGAGAACCTTTATATGTTTGGTTGGTTGGAAGCACCCGCAGGGACAACGGGAAATAAAGACTTCCAACCAACCACAGGGGGTAATAATGTTTGGGCAAAAACTAAACGTGAGGCAATTTCTAAAGTTAATAGAGAAAGGAAAGAGTCTGAAAAAAAATACCCTACACATGTTCGTCTTCGTGTAAACCCTAATACCGTTCGTAGAGCCAAAACCTATAAAGAGTTTGCAGATTTTGATAGAGCTCTAGTTATGTTAACAATTTAACTTTTTTAGTGTTAAAAAAGTATAGTATTAACAAGTTTAGTTATATATTTATAGGAAACACTGTTATACTTGTCTAACTTTTTAATTATAATCTTCTACAAATTAAAAATTAGACATACGATTCTTATATAAAACAACTAAACTTTCCATTAATGAAAAGACTATTATTTCTTATAGCATATCTACATGCCTTTTTTATACAAGGACAATGTGATGTCGCAATTACCGCTGTTGACCTTAACACATACGAAGTCACCATTGAGGTAATTAATTCACTAGGATGTTTATCAAACGGTCCTGGTGGTGTAAACGGTAAAGTTACACAATTACAGATAGGTTATCATCTTCCTGAACCTATAAATCCCGATAATGAAGTCATTGAAGATTTTAATGAAACATTTGGATTACCACCATGTAGTCCAGGATGGGATGCTAATGGATACTACTTGGGTCAGAATCCCGATAATAATCATCCGGGTTGGTGGTACAGTCCTTCAGCGTCTGTTACTTTTCAGGAAGAGATAATGGGAGACGGTTTAGTAACAGGAGATGTTGTAAATATCCCTTTAAACCCACCTGGAGATTATGATACATATCCATATCCACTTGCCGAGTGTGGTGATGACTTAATAGATTATTGGTTATCTGAAGATGAGTGTATTGAATTTGTTGTGTGGCAGGTAAATTATGGTTCTTCTTGGTATGTTGGAAACGGAGGTTGGGCAAGTTCGTCAACTAATCCCGATTTCGCACCAAATACATATCAAGACCAAAATTGTAATAATTCTTGGTACCTATGTAGAGATGAGAATCCCGGTGCGGCAGTAGCCTCTCCCGATTTTGATTGTCCTCCCGATGCCCCTGATGCTGTTATTGATAATATAGAATTTGAAATAGGGTGTATTGGTGATATTCCCTCATATCAAATAACTTATACCGTTTACAATTACGGTAATGAACCTATCACAAATTACTGTATTGAGATATGGAATGAAGATTACTATCAATGCTTTGATGATTCTATGTTTGGTGGGTATGATATTCCTGTAGGTGAGGGTCAACAATTCACCTCACCTTTCTTTGAATATGACGCATTAGGTAGTTTCTTTACAATGACTGTTGATAATGTTAATGATGAGATTGTAACGGGTAACAATAACACTACCGTTTACTATCCTGATGAATTAGAAGATTTAATCTGTCCTGAGGTTTGTGAGCCAGATACTATTGAAATTGAAACGGTAACTTATATCTATGAAATCGATTCTATCTTTATAACTGATACTATTATAGACACTCTTTATGTTGAGTCACCACCTGATACTTTAATTGAGTATGTGGATAATTATATTTACTTAACGGATACAGTTTATGAATATATAACTGAGTATGTAACAGAGTATGTAACAGATACTGTTTATGAATATATCACAGAATACGTCACAGATACACTCTATATTACAGAAACAGAATACATTATAGACACACTGTATATTACAGAAGTAGTTACAGATACGATTTATTTAACTGAAACAGAATTCATAACTGACACCCTTTACATAACAGAGTATCTTACAGATACAGTCTTTATTGATAATTACATATACCTAACTGACACAGTTACCGAGTATGTTGTACAAGAAATTTGGATTGACTGTGAAACGGGATTACCTTGTGATGAAGACCCACCAGGTTTAATATGTCCTGATTGGACAACTATCCATATTCCTAATACTTTTACACCAAATAATGATGGAATTAACGATGTGTGGAAACTAATCTATGATTTAAACTGTTGGGAAAACGTTGAATTTAGAATTTTTAACCGATGGGGAAATGAAGTGTATTACAATACTGGTGATAATTTTGACGACTATCCTTATTGGGATGGAAGTGTGAATGGAGGAAATCATTACGTTTCTGACGGGCTATACGTTTATGTAGTTACAGGTAAGAAAGTAAATAGTGCATTGATAATTGAAGAAAGGGGACATATAACTATATTCAGATGAAAAACCCACTTACATTAATTTTATTATTTATTTCATTCATAGTGAAAGGTCAATGTGATATGGAAATTGTGTCATTTGACCCTCAAACCATGGATATTACTTTATACGTGAATTCAGGAGTAAATTGTGGTTCACCTTCTGATTCAATCGGTGAATTTTTATTAGGTATAACTACAGAACCACAATTAGATACCTACCCATATCCGTGTTTTTATGATAATGGTTGGGCACTTTTAATCTACCCTGTAAGTTTTCCTTTAGTCAATATTAATTCACCAGGTCCTTGGTTACAAACAGGTGATGAAGTTACTTTTAACATTGTAGACGCATTTGTTACCGGTTCAGACGCCAGCTTTTGTTGGGAGGAGGCAATAAATGATGGATTCTTTGATGAACAATGTTGGATTCTTTCCATAACTCAAATAAACGATAGTAATACTTGGCCATACGAAAGTGATAGTGGTTTAGGAAACTTTGACTATCCTGATGTGGAACCCTTAAATAACATAGTTACCTTCTCACTAACAAACCCTGATTGTAATTCATCCAATGACGGACCAGTTGTTCCATGTGTTGATGATGACTTATATATTCCTAACGCATTTACACCAAACGGAGATGGTAAAAACGAATCATTTAGGGTAGTAACTGAAGCTGATTGTTGGTTAACGTGGGATATGAAAATTTACGATAGATGGGGCAATTTAGTATGGAGAACTGACTATCCTTTAGCTAATTGGACGGGGGCACCTCTTCCCGAATTGAGTTGGTTTTTACCATATAGTGGAGATTATTATTGTCCCGATGGTGTTTATACTTGGAAATTAGAGGCTACTCGTCCTGGTTATGGGATAAAAACTCACGGACATGTGACATTATTTAGATAAATAAATTATATAAAAATTAAATGATATGAAAAAAATATTAATAGTTTGTTCAATACTATTTTCGGGATGTTATAATCAAACACCCGCAAAAATAATTAAAAATCCAAGTATGTGGGGAGTACCAATTATAGTTGACACCCAATGGAATGGTGAGTATCCCGTTAAAGAGTGGGTTTTACCTGTTAAGTTCGGGGAAGAATTTGTAGATATTCAAAATAGAGTATGGTGGATTGAAAAAAATCCAAAGGATACTAATTCAATTATTATTAAAGTAGATGTGTTAAAGTAATTTATTTTTTTGATTTTATCAATATTATATTTTATAATATATTTGTATAAAATAATTAAAGTATGAAATTAGCACTTATTGCCCACGATGGTAAAAAATCCGATATGGTTGCGTTTGTAATGAAACGTTTAAAATTTTTTAATAATAATAAAGTATCTTTAGTAACTACAGGAACTACAGGTAAAAAAATAACACATGCTGGTATAGATAAAGTTGACGCGGTAAATAGCGGACCATTAGGTGGTGATGCGGAAATCGGTGCTATGGTAACTCGCGGTGAGATTGATGGGGTTATATTTTTCAGGGACCCTTTAGATAAACACCCACATGATGTAGATATTTCAATGTTAATGAGATTATGTGATGTTCATGATGTACCGCTTGCTACAAATTATAGGAGTGGACATATTATGGTTAAATATTTTAAATCTAAGTTGAATATAAACTAAAATTTTACTAATATTAAAGTATTATGAACTCTAAAAATAAAAAACATTTAGTCGTTGTTGGTCATCCTGACCATAAATCCTTTTGTTATAATGGTATATTCAAGACTATAATTAATGAATTAGATTCTAAAAATGAAACTTATGAAGTTATTGACGTTTATGAAGATAAACTACATAGGAACAGAGAGGATTTAATTAAAGATTATCAAGAATTAGTTACATGGTCAACACATATCTATTTTATTTCACCTGTTTGGTGGTTTAGAATGGTACCTAAAATGGAAACGTTTTTTGATGAAGTTTTCACTCCTGGATTCGCATATAAATTTGTACCCCTATTTGGTATGTATGCTTACCCTAAACCATTTCTAAGTGATAAAAAGGTGAGGACTTATATAACTCATGGAGCTCCAATGTTACCCGTAATTACCCTTTATTTAAATTCAGTTAAATTAAGATTAGTAATGGGGGTTTATACTTTTGTATTTGGTTGGAGCCCATCAAGATGGAGAAAAACTAAACAATTTTGGTCAGTACCATTTGTGAGCGACAAAAAACGTAAAAAGTATTTAGAGACAGTAAAAAAAGATATTAAACGAGACTTAAAAAAATAAAAAAGATGAAGAAAAGAACCATAAATGAATTAAGACAGACTAAAGAGTACGGATATAAACAACCATTACCTAAAGAATCGGTAGATGAACGTGTTTTTGATAATCAAGGTAAAACTGAATTACAGATGAGAAGTAGTTATATTGGTGCATTTGTTGGGTTTGTTGGTATGTTTTTAATGGGACTTATTTATTTATTCACCAAGATATTTTAATAAAAGATGACTAAAATAATAAATCTATTCGGTGGTCCAGGTTCAGGAAAATCAACAATCACTTCAGGATTATTTTACGAATTAAAAAAAAGAAATATTAGCTGTGATAATCCATACGAATTCCCTAAACAAGTAGCTTGGGAAGAAAACTCGTCACAAATAAATGACCAACTTTTTATTTTTGCAAGTCAACATCGTGGTATAGTAAGGTCTTATGGTAAAGTAGATTATATTATTTTAGACTCTCCACTACTATTGTCGTTAGCTTATAAAAACGGTTATGAAGATGGTTACCCCTCTGCATTATACGATACTACTTTTGACGATATGGTTTTAAATATTTTTAAACAATACGAAAATATTAATATATTTTTAGATAGACCTGAAGTGTTCCAAGATGAGGGTAGATTTCAAGATTATAAAGAGTCATTAGAGTTCGACAATAAAATTAAAGGTATCTTAGATAAACACTCTATAGATTACCGAACTTTAAAAGTCAATGATAGTACTATTGACTACATATTAACATTTAGTTTAGGATTATAAAAAAATAAAAATTATGGGATTTCATAAAAGATGGATTACAGAAGAAGTATTAGTTGAAAAATACAGGAGAGGGGGGATAACTGAGATAAAAACTTATTTAGGTCATGCGGACGCCTTTGTAATGAATGATGACTTATCAAGTGATGTTATAGATTTATTTAACTCAACACATGTAAATGAAATAGAGAGGTGGAATTTAATTTCTGAAAAAATAGCATTTCGGTCGATAGAGTTAGGCTTTAATTAAACATTTTTTATTATATTTGTATTAATAAATAAACACTATGAATATATTTGTATTAGATTTAGACGTAAAGAAATGTGCCGAATATCACAACGACAAACATGTAGTTAAAATGATACTTGAATCCGCCCAACTACTTTGCGGAGTACATCACATGACAGAATCAATCAGTAATGAGATACCTTATAAATTATCACATAAGAATCATCCATGTTCTATTTGGGCACGTGAAAGTATCACCAATTATCTGTGGTTGTGCGAATTAGGATTAGAGTTATGTTATGAATACACTTACCGTTATGGTCGTAAGCACAAATCTCAGGAGGTTATTGAATGGTGTGTGGTAAATAAACCTAACATTTCCGATAAAGGTTTTACTGAACCACCTAAAGCAATGCCAAACCAATATAAGGTTAAATCTGTTGTAGAATCTTATAGAAACTATTATCTCGGAGATAAAGCTTATTTTTCTAAATGGAAAAATAGAAAAACCCCTAAATGGTTTAGTCAGGGAGTAGAGAATAAACTTTCCCTAGTTTCTTCATAACTTTTGCGGAACTTCTTTTTAAGTATTTTTCGATGTCTTGATAAAATTTCATAATATCTTCTTCGTACTTACCAAAACTTTTTTCATACTTATCAAATTGTACGGCTTTGTCTCCGAAAAACCCTATTTCAGTTTCAATATCATTGTCAACTAATGAGTCTCCATAATTCTGTCTTCGAGTATTAGACGCAGATATATAAGCAATCCTCAAAACTAAATTTACTTTTTCATCGTCACTAAGTTCAGAAACAGGTACCCCTAAACCATCTACCTGACTTAATAACTCATCAACTGAATTCATATTACCATATATTTCCTTTATCATTTCATTAACACTAAATCTCATAGATTCCATAATAATGAAATATTCTTTTTTCAAGTAATCTAAAAATCCTGATTTACCTATACCTAAAGTTTTTAATTTAGCATAAAGTTCCGTGGGTCTAACTGAATTTTCTATTTCATCTAAATAATATAAATCAAAAAACATTCTTTGGATTGGCGCAATTGGAAAGTTAAACATTTCAGTATTTGATTGATATTCTGAAACTTTTTCAACTCCCATATGAGGTGTTTTTAAATCGTCATACTCATGTTTTAATTCGTGTGATAAGGCGCTAACTGTTTGAACTTTTGAGTTATTAATAGAATTTATCACATCTTTTACATTCCAATCTTCAGGTACAGGTTTATCAATAGTTAATATAACTTTACCATTCTTATTAACCTTCATTAGAACATATTCATTACCAACTTTTTTCAAAGTATTTTTTCTAAATACTTGCATGTTAGCTTCCCCATAACTATCGCTATCAGGTCTAAGGGTTAAATTAATCTCAACATCACTAATTTCTTCATCACCTATTTTGTATGGTTCTGATGGTTTAAAATTAACTTCATATTCAGTTTGACCATCCTTTAACATAGGAACTACCTTTTGTTTAAAATCATTATATAGTTTTTCACCCGCATCAACAATACCTTTAGGTACTCCAGCAGCTTCTTTCAAATTTAAACTCATATCTTTTCTATTTGGTTTTTTTTACTTACCTTTGTTACTATAAATATAACGGTAGAACTAAAATTAAAAAAATATGGATTACGGAAAAGATTTTCAAAAGTATGCAATGAGTGAACATAATTTATCTTCATTAACAATGCATCACATTAAAAAAGAACTTGAGGGTTCTATGACCCCTTACATTTTAGAAGAAAGAGAGATGAGGGCAGTACAATTAGATATCTTCTCAAGATTAATGAGAGACCGTCTTTTATGGGTTGCAGGACCTGTTAATGACGCAATGTCAACAGTGGTACAAGCACAACTTATGTATTTAGATTCTGTCGATAATATGGATATAACGATGCATATTGATTCACCTGGTGGTTCGGTTAAATCAGGACTTTCAATGGTCGATGTTATGCACTACATTAAATCTGATATTGTTACAGTAAATACAGGTATGGCGGCATCTATGGGTTCAATTCTATTGGGAGCGGGAACTAAAGGTAAACGTTCATCACTTAGATTTTCTCGTACAATGTTACATCAATCATCGGGAGGTGCGGTAGGTAACATTCAAGATGCTGAAATTACAATGAAAGAATGGACTAAACTAAATGACACATTATTTAACCTACTTGGTGAATTTTGTGATAAAGACCCCGAAAAAGTAAAACAGGATGCGTCCCGTGATTTGTGGTTATCATCGGAAGAGGCTTTAGAGTATGGAATTATCGATGAGGTGATTCGTAGTAAGAAGTAATTTTTTAAATCCCTCACCTAATTGTGGGGGATTTATTTACTTAGTATTTTTTACTTAGATACTTATACTATATGGTAAAAACAAAAGTAACAGTAAAAAGACATCTACTAAAAACTATAACATGGAGAATTGTAGGTACTATTGACACAATGTTAATTGGATGGTTTGTTTCAGGTGACCCACTAATTGGTTTAACTATCGGTTCATTTGAGATTGTAACCAAGATGATTCTTTATTTTATACACGAGAGATTGTGGTACAAAGTAAATTTTGGGACTAAAAGAGTTGAAAAAACAAAAAAAGTCCTCTAAACCACATATTTATAAGATATAAATTACGATTTAATGGACTGGATAAGAATAACGGAAGTTTTAATAACCTCTATAACATCAATTATTGTCGCTTTAGTTGGTGCAGGTTTCTTTAGACAAATGAGAGAAAAACAAGAAAAAAATAAGTCTAAAGAAAAACTAATGGAACAAATCAAAAGAGATGAAATAGTACATCTCGCAATAAGAGACGTTAGGCGAAGATATAACGCCGATAGAGTATATATATGGCAATTTCATAATGGTGGTAGTTTTTATACTACTTCACCTATGCAAAAATTATCAATTACTTATGAAAGATGTTCTGATGGATTAGAACGAAAAGCCGAAAAAAATCAAAATCATTTAATCACTAGTTTTACTAGTTACATAAAAGATGTTATGGAAAATAATATGTATTTTCCAAATATCGAAGATATGAATGATATTGGTTTGAGGTCATTGGCTTATTCTAGTGGAACTAAAGGACATTGCGCCGTACCGATATATGATAAAGACAAGCATTTAGTAGCTATACTTTGTTTAGATTGGGTTTTTAGTAACATACCTGTTGAATATCTAAGAAAAGATGGTAAATTCACTCAGGATTTCATAGACGAATTTAGTACTGATGCTGACACATTAGATGTATATTTGTAACATGTTTAACAAACATTTAAAATTTTGTCTAAAGTATCAAAAAGTTATATTAATCTTTATTGGGTTATCACTACTATCAGTGGTTGATACATTTAAAGGTTATATTATAAGTGAATGTGGTTACTCCAAAGAATTTTGGATTGTAGAATCAATTTCTTTACTACTTTCTGTTTTTTTACTATACTATTTGTGGAATAATATCAATGAAGGTAATTGTTTCACTAAAAATATAGAAACTAAAGAAACTAAAGAAAAATAATGAAATTCACATTAGATTTAAAAACTAAAACGATACAAATACACGGTAAATTCACAAAAGAGGATTTAACTGAAATATTTAACGTACTTAAAATTGATAATATAGAAACTTATACTATCGAAACTATCAAAAATGAGACAGAAACTTACTGGTCTCAAGACACAACACATACAGGAGATTTAGAATTTTATCAAAATAATACTGGCGGTGAAAATCTTTCATTAGTTTATAAAAATATACTTCATACTTTATAAACTCGACTATATTTATAGTCATGAGTACTTCAATGGAAAAATTTTTAGATAAAACTAAAGCCGACAATAAAATTGTCGAAATGTATACTGAATTAAGAAAATATTTGCAATCCGCAAACCATACCAGTGTAAGTATTCAGAATGTAAGTAAAGCCCCTCCCTACATTTGGAAATTAATGGATGATATTAGAAATGAAGTTTCAATTTTAAGGGATACATTAAATAGGTACGGTATTTTAGAAAGTGATGAAACCTATAATAGTTGGTTGGAGAACAGACTAAAACACATCAATAAAGAATACCCATTAATAGATGAGAGAGATGATTAATTTTTTAAAAAATTTATTTGGAATTAAAAAGAGTGAACCATCTTTTATTCCTAAAGATGACATACAAGAATATCTTATTAATTTAGGATTTAAATTAAGTACGTTTAACAATAAAAAGTTAATAAAGGAAAATGATACACATAAAATTATTTACGATATGGATAATTTATCAGTATCTATAACTAGAGATGGGGGAACTATCGTATTAAAATCATTTGGTAATATTAATAAAATAAAAAGATTTATAAGTAAGTATTCAATCTAAAATATTTAGATTCTATAACCTATAAGATTTTTATTTGAGGGTTTTTCTATAAAACTAGATGGACTAGTCTCTTTATAATCTCTTAAGAATTCAATAGATTCACTTTTGTGTAAATCTGAATAATTTCCATACGTACTTTCAAAATCATATATCGGTTCACTATCCGCTTCCTCAACCCACGATAAAAGTACTATATCCCCTTTATATTCATCTAATAACTCCTCTATATTCGGAATAAATGTACCTTGTTCTAAAGAATCTAATTTTTGACTTAATTCAGGATTTCCGATTACCCAAACAGAATCATTATAAAATACGGTATCCTCATCATCATCATGAGTCCCTGAACCAACACAATTATCACAATCAACATGTCCCCCACTTTCCGAACATGTCCAACAAGGACGTTGTCCTGTACCCTCGCATTCCTGACACTCCATGTCCTCATCAGATACATCTACGTCATAAACTAACCCTGTACCTTCACATTCCTCACATTCTTCATTACCTGAACCTTCACATTCATCACAATCTATATAGCCATCACCATAACATTCCTCACATTCTATTTCTAATGTATATGAATCCCCAACTTCTCTTAATTTTAAGAGACTTAAATCATTTTTAGATTTCCATATTGCAGCTTCCAAACTGTTACCTTTAAACATGAAATAAACTGCATATGCTAATTGAACTATTTCTTTGTTATTGAAAGAAGACCTAACTAATCTACTAGCACCTGGTAGTGTTAACATTCTATTAATAATAAATCCGGCGCTTGGTTTTGATAATGTTTTATCAAGATTAACTACCTTATCGATAAATTTTTTTATTAAGGGTACTATTTGTTCAAAATTCACTTTAGTATTGTTTTAATATAAATATTCAGATATTTATTTAAAAATAAAACTATACATGTCTACAGTTAAAAGAATCAAAAATATTATGATGATAACAGAACAAAGTTTTAAAAAGGTTGTTGCTCCTTCAATTAATATAGACGCACTTATAACTATGTTATTATTTTTAAAAGAAAAAAACCCTGAACCATTTGATTATGTAGAAGATTTTGATGATATCGATTTTACTGATTCAAATTACAGTACAAGTTTAAAACCTTTAATTATTAAAAATTTATCTTTATTTGGTTTACCTAAATTTGATGGAATTATTGAAGATTTATATGGAAATTTCATATTAGAAAATATTGAACTAATTCGTGATGGTGAAACTGATAAAACTAAGTATGTCGTACCAACTCTTAAAAAATTTGAAGTATTAGCTGAAGAAAGATATACCGGTAGAAAAGGCGATTATTATAAATTATTTGTTGAAGGATATTCAAAAGAGTTTATCAAAAAACAAATTGATTATCGTGAAATTGACGTATCTGATGGTAAGTTTTTATATGAGGAGTGGGGTGACACTTGGGATACTGAACAAATTGTAGATGACATTAAAGAAGTACCGATGAACTCAGATACATCAAAATTAAATGAAGATGTTGAGGTACAGCCAGAAATAAAATCGGAGGATTTTATGAACTTCGTTAATGGTGAATATGATATTGAAACCTTAGAATTAATGCAATCAGTTATATCTAATAGAGTTAACCAATTAAAGAGTTTAATTGATGTGGTTAACAGAAAAGAAATCAAAGGTTTTAGAAAATAGAAAAGGGAGACGGTAGCGAACCTTCCCCCTTAAAATCGCCCATAAACATAAGCGGTCCTAAACCTCCTCAGAGGTATTATCTATAAATTTACACTCACAGTTAGTGCAAGTACAACCTTCGTTAAGACATTTGTCTTTGTTACACGTACAATTTTCACAAGCCATATTTTATTTTTTTACGTTTAAAAATTTATCGATTTCGCTCTGTGAAGGAAAACCTAATTGTCTATTACATTCACAGCAGTACAATCTCATATTACTGGTACCTTTTTCGAATTGGACACGAGTTTCTTTATGACTACACTGTTCTTGTATAGTTGATTTCTCATCCTCCAAAACTTTAATCTGTTTTTCAAGTTGATTAATTTTCTCTGCATTTCCCATTCTTTCTGTTTAAATAATTTATGGAATACTATTGGAACTCAAATATAATATCTATATTTTGTTTTTCAAAATAGTTGTCAATCTTTTTTTTAAAATCAGGTAAAGATTTAATAAAATCTATTAGATTCATAAATTTTTGATTAACTCCGGTCTCACTAGTCATGTGAGACAAAATCAAATTCTCTAAAGAACTGGCACTTAATGGTAACATATTTATATCAATATTCAACTCTTCCTTTAACTTATCTGATAGGTTAAAAGATATAACGTGAGAACCCTCCTTATAATCCTTATAAGGGGTCACCACAAAGTTATAAAACTCGGTAGGTCTCTTGGGCCCAAGCATCATGAAAAAGTCCCTTAATAACTCTAATGCAACTTTGTTACTCATATTAATAAATATTAGTTGTTCGGTTAAATATGTTTTACGTAACTATTTATAGGTTATGAGTGAAATGGATACCAAATTCGACATGTTAATTCAATTTATGAACCAAACTCGTTCTAAGTATATGGGTATGGATATAACTTATGAATTGGGAGAGAAAGAACCTGATAATGGTTTGAGACCAATCGATATCTTTGTGGAAGGAGATTTTCCTGTACCAATATTAACTAAAGTCATGTTTTCAGATATGTTTGTTTCTCTTTTTATGAAAGACTCACCCTATTTCAATATACCTAAAGTTCTAAATAAAACTTTTTATATTAGAAATGTGATTTTAAATGGTAAAAAAATTGGGAATAATTTAACTTTAAGTGATAAACTTAAAAATAATATTCAAGATTACTATAAAAACATAACTAAATACTTTAAAGTTACACTCCCTTTAAACTCTACTGTTAAGAGTTTACTATTAGAAGGATACAATAGTAAAATAAATTATTATTTTGAATTAGAGGATGAAGATTTTATTCGTTTTGATGCAATAATAAATAATCCTGAATTATTAAAATTAAATGGTAATCCGTTTACTCGTAAAACTATTAACGATTTTATAGAGAGTGTTGAAGGTATATCTGAAGAGGTTTCTCCTGATTATATTTTTGAATTAATATCTAATTTAGTTACTGAAGAATCAAGAGATAGACACTTTAACGTTGATGGTGATATATTCTCATCATTTTATGATATGCTATACGATTCAGGTATGGTCTATGATAATATTTTCACTGAAAATATATCAGTATTAATTCAAGTTACTTTACCATCTTATGATGGTTTAAATAATTTAAATTATGGTGAATACCTTGAGGACGTTGACTTTGAAGTATTAGATATGTTTGTTAATTGGTTAGAAACCAATAAAGGTAAGTACGAACTTTAATCTATTTTTTTCCACAAACGTTTGTCAAACAAATAAGGTCTAACATACGTATCCAAATCTTCTTCGTAATTAACTAAAACATCACCTTTGTGATTAATAAGATTAAATTCTATATAAGGGATATCATTAAATGACAACCCTAATAATCTAAGAAACTTTTTTGAAATATATGGGAAGATTATGTTTTTTATAAATTCGTATCCATTAAATTCTAAAAAAGTGTCGGCTTCAAGTTCAGGCATTAATTCATATGTCTTTTCTATCCCTGGTATACTATCAGATATTCCATAAAAATTTTCTGTATTTAAAAATACATTAACAACTAAAGTACCGGGTTGTCTCATTTCCCATCCACCATATTTAATAGGTTCTTTAGAAGGTTCAAACTTTAATTCAATATTCTTTATCTTACCATCTAATAAAGTATGGTCCATAACCATATTAGAATACTTAGATAAATCTTCATATGATTTAGGCATTATTCTATTAAACATGTCACTCATTAAATTAAAATCCATAACTATAAATATATGTGACCCCTTTATGTTTAAAGACTTTCTTAAAAAGGTGTAAATAATACGGGACGAAGGACCCGTTAAAAAAAAATTTTTTAGAAGAAAAAAGACCGACCGAAGGTCGAGAAAGAGGTCCGAAGGAACCGATTCCGGCATATGAATGATTAATTAAGTATATTAAATCATTAGTTTTACACCATTTAATAATATTTCCAAAGAGTTTATTCCGACAGATACCTAAAAAATCTTTGTTTTCATCGGTGAAATCCCCATTTAGTTATACTTTTAGGTGATTATGTTCACTAATGGTCATAACCCCCTCCCTTACTGTCGGAATCCCCTATTTAGAAATACTAGTGGGCACCATCCCTATATATCGGTTAATGGTGTTCTAAGTGGTGTTTTGTAGAGTGTTTCGTAGATGAAACCGTGATTTTGGGTGATTTTCTATTAAGAGGGTGTTCTTATATGAGTCTATACTCACACTACACTTTGGTTTTCTTCTCCTTACGGAGAATTATAGGTAGTGTATTATATAATAGACTATACTCCACACCCTTTTATTAGGGATTATATGTTTACTCATATAGATACCCCCTTTTCTTAACCTTTATATGTATATCCATACAATACCCCTTTCTTTTACTGTGTATATGTAAAGAGTGGGTATTATCTTATGGACTCTATATAAATGAATCTCTTATATAATATATTGAAGAAACTTTGGAGTTATAACCTTGAGGTTTACAATAGAAAGTTTTTTAAAGACCCCCCGCCTGAGAAATGTAGACACAAAAAAATTTAGAAATTTATATACTGACACCCTTAGAGTCATACTCTTTTAGGACAGAAAGATGATGACCATTAATCATAATATCTTTACTGAGAACATCTTTAATAAAATCTTCAGCTTCGAGTAGTCCACCTTTAAAATGTAGAGGTACTTTATTTAGAGTTTTAATTCCCACATCCTTATGTGTGATATATACCCATCTTTTAAAAAATAGAAATGATTTTTGTTTTTGAATAAAGAAACATGTATCAAAAGAGATACCCCGTTCATTATAATAATCTTCTCGAACTACTCGGTATTTACTCATATCTGTCTTTGTTATAGGACAAATATAGAATAATAATTTTATTTATACAAATGAATCTTTAACTATGGGTCCGAAATGTGTTACTGTTTTACCATCTTTCGAAACTGTATAGTTACTGTTAGGGAATACGGCTATGTTTTTACCGTTAGAATATAGTATGTAATCTATCTCAGGTTTTCTTTTGTACCAATCTCTCATACCATAAGTTTGTACTCTTATACCACCGTTTCTTAATCTTTCCATTTTAGACGCTGGTTTTGTTTGGTAACCCTTTCCTTTAACTTTAAAGTCTACACCACTTACACGGTCTTGTATTGAACCTAAACAGTATTGTACAAAGTCTTCATCAGTTAGTTCGGGATTCTCTCTTTTAACGATGTCTATGACCTCTGCTTCGGTCTTCCACCCTCTTTCGAATGATTGTAAGTTTCTCTTTACTAATGTTTGTAAGAATGGACTGTCAGCTCTGAACAATTCATCCTTATTATCTCTTAGGTAATCTTTGAATCCTTCTAATGTAGTATCCTCGTTTTCGTCCTGATATTTTTCTAATAATAATCTGATTACACCTGGATTAGTATCGAAGAAATTTAGTATAGACCATCTTTCCCCTTCCATCGCGGGAAAGATATCGATGACCCCTTCTAATGTTTCACATCCAGGTTCGTCAATCTTACCCCAATTATTTGGGTACACTTCTTTTAAAATATCTAATATAAGTTGAGGTATTCCTGAGGCTTTTGTTTTTAGTGTATTAACACTTAAGTTTTCATTTTTATTTTTATGTTCTTTATCTAATAAATCTGAAAGTAATCTTGGGTAGAGTTGTTTAATCTCTCCCATAGGAATGTATAATGTTTTACCGTTTCTAGTGCTTCTTAAATCTTCGGAATCAAAAATGTATTCCTCACCCGTTTTTTTATCAGTTAACTTTAATTTACTACTGTTAGCAACTGAACCTAAGGATTTATCAAAATTTGAAAAGTATACCGAGTTACCATATTGTTGTGAGTACCAAATTTTGTCAAATACAAGTTCTCCCACACCCGATGATGTTTTGTCTTGTGAGTACATTTCTTGTACCGATTCTTTTAATACATTGACAAGTTTAATCTGTTTCATATAGATAAATATCAACTAATACTTAATATATTAGGAGCAAGTAAAGTTTTCGTATTCGAATTCAGAAGATAGTGGAGAAGTGAAATAAAAATTGTTCATCATCTCATATAATTCGTCACAACTAAATACATCATAATCTTCACCCGTTTCAGGGTCATGGGCGAATGGAGGGTTACCTATAAATTCTACTCTCATGTATGGATTATCAGTTTCACTTTTATAAAAATAAAAATATATATCAGCACCAATATAATCTGTATCAGTTACATTGGGGAATTGTGATTGAATGTATTTTTTAAATCGGTCATTTAATCGATTTATTTCAAATTCTACTAATTCATCATTTTGGTAGTCAAATATGACACCCCCAAAATAATTTTGTAGATTAACATATCTTAATGCATTTTCTATTTTTTGTTCTAAGTCATAAATCACATCCACATACTGTTGGTCATAATTAGGGGATTTTGAGTAATGTTTATCAACATCAACATCCACCCAAATATCATAGTAATATGGTAATGTTGCACCTAGATGTTTTTTATTAATTTTAATATCATAATTAACATCTAAATTTTTAAAAGCTAACCCATCTAAGACCTTTCTAACCATTTCTAAATTTGTCTTAGCTTCGTGGTCAATTTTTAATTGTTCCCTTCTTTTATTTAATTCTTCACTTCTATTCATTATATATAAATAGTTATATTTATAGTTATGGAATTAGATATAGATAAAATAGTTGAGTTAGGTAAAGTACTTTTAAATACCCCTACATTAAGGTCAATCTATAAAGATAAATTTGAAATTAATGCAATCGATTTTGAATTTGTAGAAAAAACTTCTAATAGTCAATTCACTACTAAATACGAACACTATATTTTTAAGGTAACATTATACACTGACATCCCACTTAATTTTGATAAAGAGATTAAAAATGGTGAAATCGAAGGTTATGATGAAATAGAAAATGAAATATGGGAATACGGTATTGACCCATTTTATTTGGCGGATATTATAATACCTGAACAAATACTAAATGTTATTTTACCTAAGGGTAAGAATCAACCTAAAGTGGCTATTGAATTATCTATAATTGGTGATGAAGGTCAAGTTATTTGGAATGACCATATGTTTGGTAGACCCGCTAGTTCTCAATTTCACTAACTAAAGTTATCATTTAACTTTTCTTTATCCTCATCATTTAAAGAATTCCACCACTCATCGTCATCAACTCTGGCTATGTTCCATACTTCAGTTTTATCAATCAACCCATTATACATTAAAGGAAAACTATCACCAGTTAATTTATCGACAACGACATCATTACTTAGTAGTATCCAATTATCGGGATTTAATTTAAAATCATTCGCGTCCCTTTCTAAACTTCTACCCCATTTTTCTTCAAAAGATTTTGAAGTAGCGTATGTACTATCCCCATATTTCCACTCAGGTCCGACAAGGTCTATACCTAACCTATTTGGTGTTATATATTGAGTAAGATATTCTAAATTAAATTTTAAGTCCTCAGGTTGAGCATACTTACCATATCTAAATAACGGTTCAATTTTTACATCAAATATTTCAGGAAGTGGTTTTTTAGATTTAACTATCACAGTATAATTCTCGTAATCATTCAAATCAAAGTCTGTAATTTCTTTACCGGTAGTATAATCGACAATACTAGCAACTTCATATTCAGTATCAAACCCATAGTATTTAATACCCATGTCACGACCTAAAGTATTTAATAATTTTTCGGTAGCAATTTTAAAATCTTCTTTGTTAGTCATTACTTTGAATCATCTTTTGAAGAGCTTCGATTTCTCTTCTTAGTTCCTCATCTCTTTCTTCTGACTCTGCTTTATCTTCGATATCCCTATCTAAATCCCTCTTATCTTTCTTATTTTTTTCAGCGTAATTTAAACCCGTTCCGTAAGCTTTTTGGTGTGAACCTGCAGTGTCAAGACCTTTTTCTAATCTCATAAGTCTTTTATGTAATTCTTTAACCGCATTTTCAACATCGTTCATTGATTCTAAATTACTTAAAATAATAACATCGGATAAGTATTCAGGTAAATCGTAATCAACAACGTCAGAAGTGTTCCCATAAAGACCTTGTTCTTTGATAACGTCTTTAATCACCGTTTTTAATTGTGATTCTGTAATGATGTATTGTTTTTCTTGTTTTTTCATTATTTAAAAATTGATTTTAGTTTATTAAACAATCCTACTTTTTGTTTTCTGTCATCTATTAACATTTCAACATCTTTAGGTAAATCTATTTTATATTTTTTGGCAATAAAAACACATTTATCATAAAGTTTTATTCTTTCTATTTTGTCATCTTTAAAACACTCCTTACCAAAATGTGCAGTCTTAACTAATAGGATATTTAAAAAATCTTCAGGTTCAATAATAAATGTTCTTGACATAGAACCTATAATATTTTTAAATTCACCACTTTCAAAAGCTATTTGACACTTATTAACTTCTTTACCGTAATAAGATTGAAAATGTTTAAATAATTTTGTTGTCCAACAATTCATAGAGTTTGTTCTTTTATAATAAATATCGTGTTTAATTCAAATATTTTTTGTATCTTTGTAATATGAAAAGAAAGATACTAACCATATTATTTACGATACTAATGTTAAATGTGTATTCACAAACAACGTTAGACTTAAAAGTATTCGAAAAAATCAATGAGTACAGGGTTGAGAATGGACTAAATGAATTAATTTGGTGTGAAAAAACCTTTTTATCTGTTGAGGTTCATACTAAATATATGATTGTAGAAGGTAGGTTGTCACATACTGAAAATAGTACAACACCAAAATTCACAGACAGACTAATGGTATTTGTCGATAACGATTATATTTTAGGAAATGAAAATGTATCTATGGTATCCATAAACGGAATCGAGGATTCTATTGATGATATTGCAGAAAAAATTGTAGATTCTTGGAAGGTCTCTAAAGGTCACAATAAAGCAATGTTAAATAAAGGAGCTACTGTAGGTGCGGTGAACTGTGGTAATAGTATCTTTACTAAAAATAACTATGACTTTAAAGTAGTGTATTCTACTTTTGTATTGTGGTTAGATGCTTAAACTTTATCTATCGTTATACAAGGATTAAAGGAACCAAGTGATTGTGACTTACCTGGTCCAACATCTCCTGAACCACCAAAAGGTTCTTTAGGTCCATAAACTATTCTCTTATCTCCGTTATCTTCTTCAACATATGCGCATACCATTGGAGCATCACCATGATATCCTTTTGTTGACGGACGTAATAAAGTGTTTGGAGTTCCTTGAATTCTCATCTTCACTCTACCATTAGCACTCTTTTTAATTATTTCTTCTAATTGTTTAGTACCAACCGTTATTAGACTGTAGACAGTATCACCGACTGCTTTTGGTGCTCTATATCTAACGTTACTTTGGTCTATTCCAACACGTGCCTTTGGATTGTTACTTCTTACTCTTTGGTCACCGTTATTCATATTTGATACCCCTACAGGAATATCGTTACAATAAACAGTAAATGTGGCATAATCACATTTATGTCCCCTACTATTTTGTGGCATTCGAATACCTGTATCCATTGCACTCATTGATTGATTAAAGTAACCTACAATAATTTTAAGTCCTTCAGCACATTCGGTTAATTGCTGTATTAAATCATCGTCCATTGGTTGTGGAGTTAATTTCATTACGCCTTCAATGACAACAAATTGACCAGGGTTAGGGAAATTATTAATATCTCTTTTTTCGTCAGTACACCCACCAGTGTCTGTGATTCTAGATTCAATATTTTTAGGGTCTCTTAATTGTTCTCCAACAGAAAAACCAATCGAGTCTCCATTATTTTTTATAAAAGAAACCATATTTTTCCATCTACTATCAGCATATCCCTTATTTTTATTCCAATTAGAATCACCTTCTTTAGGTAAATTATTATAAGGTTCACGAGTTAAAGCTTGAGGTGATATAGGTTTACCGTACAAACTATGTGTGGGAAGAAGTGGTCCATTTAAGAAATTACTTGCAGAACCTATAACTTTTTTAATAAAGACCAAACCTAAATCATAGTTACCTATAACTCGTTTAGCCTTTAGTTCTGCGAATATTTTTTCTTTCATTTGTAGTAATGCTGATTTGTAAACTTCATCGGCACTCTTAGTGGCACCAAAATATCCCTTTAAAAAAAAGTTAGCCCTGATAGGTATACCCTCTTTATCAAATACTACCTTAACATTTACTACAGGTTTTTTTATTTCATTACTACCACTACAAGGCTCACTATAAGATTTCTTAATTTTTTCATATACACTTTGTTCATTAAGTACTTTTTCGTTAACTAATGGGTATAATCCTCTAATTGAGGACACTTCTTGTTCTGTTAATTGTATTTTTTTACTCATGTTCGTTTGAATTCTTGTCACCCCAAGGCTTATGTTTACCCCATATCTTATCTGCAGACGCTAATCCTAATCCACCAATACAAATCGCAGCGACTGCTTGTACAAGTGTAGGTTCAACGGGTTGTTCTGTGTATAAATTGATAAATAAAGCCACACAAAGTGATAATCCTGATATTATACCAATAAATCTTTTTGATGATGGTGTTCCTTTCTCATCTTTAAGTAGTCCACAGACCCAATCCACAATTTTCTTCATAATTTATAGTGTTTTACTATAAATATCTAAGTTTTCATTTAAAAACTTATTTCCAAAAAAGTTGTATACCTATCAGACTACACGCTAAGAACAAAGACACGATAGTTTTGGTTGTAATACCCTCACCTAAGAAATACCAAGTTAAAAATGTAAAAGAAATGATACCTGAACCAAATGCGATGAATCTACCTGGCCATAATAGACCATCAAAGTGTTCAACCATGAATCTTGTTGCGTAGATTAACACATAACTAATACTTGAACCCATAAAAATTGATATTAATAGAGGATTTTTCTTAAACCAAGGCCAAACGAACTGTCCGTTGGTTTGGAACCATATTGCGGCTTGTCCAATAAAGAAAAGAATGAAACCTAATAGTAATTTATTCATAAAATTTGTAATTTATGAACAAAATTAGGTGTTTTTATATAAATTTAAAGTTTCTTTAAGTTATATGTTTCTAAAAATCTCTTTTTAGCCTTTTCGGATTCTCTTTCAGCGATTTTATCAAGTATCTCATAGTCTCTAAGACCTGTTACCATGTTACTAGATAGTCCGTATTTTTTATATATGTATTGATGAGCTTTATTAATTGCTTCAGAAACACAAATATCATCATATGAGTCATAAATATAATTTGTTACTTCCCCTTCGATGTGTTCTAAAGTCTCTTCTACGTCTGATGAGTAAGTTTCGGAATCATCAATAAGTATTTCTATACTTTGTTCAAACCATTCAGTCGGAAATTCCCAATTTTTGTCATAATCATAGTATACGTGTTGTGTTGGCTTACCTCCCCATCCATTATATGGTACACTCATGGGATAATCTTCAACATTCCACTGTTCTAACGCTAAATTTGACTCACATTTGTCATATTTTTTAAGGATTTCGTTATATTCGTTAATCATATGTTGTTTCATATCACTAATTCCATAATATTTACCCAAAACATCTAAATATTGTCCCATATTTTCAAATTTCCATCCGAAAAATAGAGTATCTTTTATCCTTGGAGAACCTGTACGTTCCCAAAATTTCAATAAAGCGTCTATTTTGTCCTTATAATCCATACTATTAGTCTCTCCAAGTACTATCTGAATAGTTTATATTTCGTTTCCATCCATAACCATCCAAAACTTCTCTCATTTGATTTTTAAAATCGTAAGTATTGAATCGATTCCAATAATTATCAGTACAGTCTTTCCTAAATCTTGGGTGAATTTGTATTTCTATATAATCGATACCTCCTCTAAATCTAAAAATTATTGAATGGACACATTCTTTCGCTCTCGGAAGGTTTTTTATGGCTGGTTTTATCTCTTTATTAACAACATTTTTCATATAAGAGTTCCAACCATCAAACTTAACGTTAGTAAAACGTAATTTAGGTTTTACTTGATTAAGTGAAGTGTCCTGATATGAACGGTAGGTGTCTGAATTTAAAAGTCTATTCCATATTCTCTCTAAAAGAGTTCTTGTATTTTTTGCAATACTAAGTTTGTCTCCAGATTTTAATAATTTTTCTATATCTACAACTGGTTGGGCTATCAAATCACCATAACTTACCTCATAAAAATTAAAAGTTAACCAATCAGGATATAATGTAGGATTATTTTTACTATGTTTTTCAATAAATTTATTAAGTATAGGGATTAAATCATTAGCATTTTGATTACGCCTTTTCATTTGTCTTTCTCTTAACTCTTGAACTACATTATTTCGTACTTCACGAAAGTAAGCTACACTTGCGAATGGTATAATGTAGTCATTATTTGTGTAATACCTAAAAGTTAATTCATCACCCTCACCATAATTGGTCCTCACCCTAAATCTATTAGCGGTCTCAAAGTCGTTAAAATACTTTTGAATATTTTCTAACTCATCATCACTCATCTCTCCAATTTTATTAATATCGAAAGAAGGGACTCCATCAGCATTAAAAATATGAGATTTTTCAATACCTGCTAATGGGTGATTATACTCCATGTCGTGTTCTTCCCATTCAAGATTATTTTCCCTATGGTAAACTCTCCCTTTAATGTAATCTATTATCTCATCATATAAACTCATACCTATAAATATTGAAACAAATAAAAAAAAATATCGTATATTCTTTTTATTTAGGACACTTTTTATTACATTTGTAAAAAAATAGAATAATGGAAATGTTTATGTATGGTCTCGGTGTAGGTATTATGGTCGGAGGTTTATTTGTGACGTTTACTGACCAAAAAAAATTAAATGATGAAAATAGTCAAAAAGATAGTTGAATTTTGGAAGTTCATTAAATGGATGGAAGAACAAAGAATCAAAGCTGCAATTCACACTTGTAGTGCTGGTCCATTAATGTAAAAAAATGAGTAATAGAATTGAAGAATTAGTTTATGAAGCGTATTATTTAAATAAGCGTATGGAGTTATTTAATAACGTTTCTAATATTAGAGACAAACATCCTAATATGTTATTAGAAGATGTTTACGAATTAGCCTATAAAAAAATTAGAGAAAAAAATGATTAGAAAAAAATACAAAAAAGAAGAGCAAGAATTCCGTGAGTCACTTACGGAGTTAGGTAGAGATGCCGTAGTAATAGAAATTAAATTATTAGGTACTTCAAAAGTAAAAGATAATTTAATTTATCAATGTACTTACCTTGACGGTAAGGTGGAAAAGACCGTTTCTATACTTGCTTATGATGTAACTCAAGCGTTAGCAAAATTAAACCAATTCACAAATTCAGGAATACCTCAATCTGTGTTAAAATATATGTTAGGTAGTGAAAGATTCTCACAATAAAATATTAGTAAGTTTCATAAGATGGGGATTAAGGTTACATTCACTATTTCATGTAGTTGAATTTTTCTCAGCTCTTTATGAATCAGCTTACATAACTGCAGTTATAGCTTTTGTGGCGACTGTCATTGAAATCTTAGCAAGTATCTACTTACCTAAAGAACATGTTCACTTTAAAGGAGTAATTAATGAAGTTCACGAAAATTGTAAAGAAGAGGAAAACGAATGGGATGAAGAACATGCGTTAGATATGGTACTTAATGATATAGTTAAAGATGTTGATGAAGATGAATTTAAAAAATAGAATGATGTGGAACGGTGAATACGAAGATTAATTACATAAAAAAACCCAACAATAAGTTGGGTTTTTATTTTTATTACCTTATTTGTACTTTTTGAAATAGACCTTCCATTATTTCTTCAATGGCACCCATAACATTATATTGGTCATTTCCCCAATTATGTTTATGGTTATCAATTATCTTATCCATACTTTTTCTAATGTCCATTTCAAGTAATTGCCACTTATCTTTTGGTGGTTCTTCTTCCCACCATTGTTCAGATAGGTTTACCTTTTTAGGTAAAACATTTTCATGTAATCCTAAGATTCTTTTTTTCTCGGACTCATCTATCTTAAGTAAGTTTTTCATAATAATTATTCGTGTTTGGAATCTACCCAATAACCATAAATTATAATTATAAGACTAAAAAGGAAAAGAATTTTCCAAGTCATTACTTGTTAGGGTCGAATTCTAACTTTTTGATTTGTTCTTCAGCGGCCTGTAAAGTCTTTCTCATATCGTCAACACTTTTAAGATATTTTTCAAACATTTGTGAATCTTTACTAAGTTTTAAACTGTCACCAATAACGTAATCTTTTTTTAGTTGTTCCTGAAATTTACCAATACGTTTAATAAAATCACGGTTGTATGAAAGTATTTTACCTTTAGAACGTGCCCAATTATCGTATTTTCTGTTAGCTTCTTTAGATTGTTTTCTAGCTTCTTTATTAGCTCTCATTCTAGCACCTAAACCTTGTTCTTCTAATTCTGATTCAGTAACTAATGTTGGTACTTCTCCTAATTTTTTGTTAACCATTTCTGAGAAATTCTCAATTGTTAATTCTTTACCGCCAGTATGTTGTTCACGAATAGAATTCATTTCATCTTGGCTCATGTCATTTAATAAATGTTTCATAGTCTAATTGTTTTATTAATAAATATCGGTTAAATGGAAAAACCTACCTCTGTATTGAATCTAAGTTATTAATAATAACAGTATCAGGAATAATAAGAGGTTTAATCTCAACGTGACGTTCCTCACCTCTCACTGGTTTTTTTGTATAACAGTAAACAGCAATACCTTCAATATCATAATAAAAATACTGCTTAGTTGTCTTATCTAAAAAGGCTCTATAAATACCATTATTTTCATCAACATAAATAACTTGACCCGATTCTGTATCACTTCTCAGTCCGATTGAAAAACTTTTTTTCTTATTAGACCTATCTTGTTCGTATTGGTCAATATGTTTGTCCATTCTTTCTAAGGATTCATTTATTTGTTCATACTGTTGAACAAGGTCATTTAAATCATTAGCATAATTAATAACAGGACCAACATAGTTGATTAGTGTAATAGTTGCACCAATTGCAGTGACTAAGAAAATCACTTTACTAAATTTATCTTTGAATACGTTGAACTCCATATCTATAAATATCTTATAAAAATAAAACCCCCATATTTCTATGAGGGTTTTTAATCTATTAAATATTGTCGTTAAACGTCAAATCTATATTTTGGTGGGAAGTCACTAATTGGATAATCTTTCTTAGTACTACACATATTGTCAGGTATACATATTCCTAAACATTTAGCTAATCCACATGCGTCTTTATGTTTTTCAAAACATGATATTGATTTCTTACAACTTATTGAAACCTTATCTCCTGGAGCGGGAACAACACCTGTGCCGGGAATAGTACCCTCTTTGTCTCCTCTTGTTTTTTGTTTACAGTTACATTTGAAAGGTGCCAAACACGAGTCTTGACCTTTTGTCAATTCTTCTAATGTTCTTGGTCCAACAAGTCCATCGATTGTAATACCTCTATCTTTTTGAAATTCACGAACAGCTTTTTGAGTTTCAACATCAAACTTACCGTCACATTTTTTGTAGTCTTTACCACAACCGGCGTTCATACCACCACCTTCTTTTTCTTTGTTAAATCCACACTTAGATAAAGCACTTTGTACCATTTTAACATCGACACCGACATTACCTTTACCTAATACTTTTTTCTTACACTTAACTTTACATAGTGGATGTTCACCTGGCACTTCTCCCATAGTCTTTTCAGTAAGAACTTTTTGGATAATATTTTCTAAATCAGATTCTGTTAATTTAATTACTTTTTTCATCTTAAACCGTTTTTATTTATAAATATCATTAAATTGATAAAATGTAAACCACAACCATAATTGTTACGTATAAACTCTTACTAATATCTATTTTTCTTTTTTCCATCAAATATATATATTTCAAAAAACTTTAATAGATGACTTGTCTTATTAAAATTAATTTTATATTATACTACCAAAGATTAAATAAAATTTTATACAATTAACTAATTAATAAAAAATAATATTATGCCACAGAGATTTTACATTGACGAGTCAGATTTAGACGGACAGTTGAAGAAACTGGATGAAAACTTATGGGGAATGCTTGATTTCGCATACTTACACGAAGACATGACTATTACTATCGAATCATTAATGGGAGAATGGTTTCGAGAAGCCTTCCCTGATAGATACGAATCACTAACCGAAGAGTACAATAACCTTGAGGAAAGTGAAAAAGAGTTCTATGAAGATATTGATGAATGGTTAATGGACTTTGGAAGATGGTGGATGGAAGAATTCGAAAACCTTGATAATGATAACAAGAAATTGTTCATTGAGAGATATCGTTTAACCATCGCATCAGGATTACACTCAGATACATATAACGAGGAAACATTAATGGAAGAAATTAATGATTCATGGAAGTATATTATTGGCGAGTAAAACCAAATCTGTCACAATTAGAAACCCCTTCTTAATAGTTGGGGTTTTTTTTATTCTGTCTGACCGATAATTTTGTGGTATCTTTTCACTTGTTCGGGGTTATCGTCCATAAAAAGATACCTCTCATATTTTAGTGGAGAAACGTATTTCATAATGGCTTTAAGGTTTTTATCCATCTGAATTATCTGAGAATACTTGGTTATGGAATCGTAAGAGTTATAATACTCCGAATCAATCAACACATAAAGATTGACACTAAAAGAATCCCCAACAAATGGGACGATTTCAACGTGATAATCTTTGATGAGGTCTTTAGTATGTTCATCCAATAAATTATCAATCACAGAACGGACCGTTTTATATTTATCTTTCATCACTAATTAATTTTTCCCATTCTAACATATCCTCAGGAGAATTATCAAAGTAAGGAACAACCTCAACATCAACAACTTCAAGGTTTACATACCTCATAAGATTACCTATTCTTTCTTTCATCTCTTTAAGATTGTACCATCCACCGTTACCATTGGGTCCATCCTTCCAATAGGTATCATTATTCAATAACGCATGAACAACAAGGGGACCTTTGTTGGGATATTGTTTAATAACATAGTCTTTAAGAAGACCATCCACAACATCAACATACAAACCATCAATTAATTTATCGAGTATATCTTTAACGTTTACCATACAGGTTATAATAAATCATCCGAATTTATAAGAGTATAGGTGAATGAATTACCCCATATGTTTTTGGCAGCATTACAAATGGACATAAAGATTTGGTATTCATCATAAGAAGCAATCACCTGACACCCCGCAGACCATTTATCAATCTGAGTGGAAACATTACCAGGGATGGAAGTAGCTCTATGTATATTAATACCAAACAATCCACGTTGAACGGTGGCATCATTCAAATCATATTCGTCATCCAAATCATTGTCTCTATATACTTCAACAGGTTTAACCTGACACAAAGCCTCATAATCATTCTTATGTAATCCAACTTGATACGCTCCCCTGTATTGGCCAGGTTTTAAAATAGCACACCCCGAATCATTCATCGGGTCCTCAACCCAATAACGACCAGGGTCGGTGGTACATTTAAAACAATTATAATTCCAAATCCCATTAACCATATAACTAATTGTCATACAATCATCAAATTGGTTGGTAACATCATTCAAAGTAGAAGAATTCCTAACTCCAACAATATTAACATTGTAGTTACCACTCTCAAACCATTTATACCCTTTGGATTTAACTGTAAACTCTATCTGTTCTTTACTTGGACAACTCATAATATTCTATTTATACATAAATATCTTAGAAAAAGAAAACCCTCACAACAATGCGAGGGTTTATAAATAATATTATATCTTATATTCTATCCCTTTGACCTATCTGGTCTATCAATGTGAATACCAAGAGCCATTTCCATTCTCTCAACAAATTCCTTTTTCTGTTCAGGTCTTAATCTTTTCATTTTGTTTAACCCATCTTCATCTACACACTTTGATAGTTTTTCAATTAAGTCTTTGAATTCACCATCACTCAAAAAACCTATCTTCTCTCCTTTAGGAATATCTTTCTCAAGACTACGTTCAAGACTACGTTCAAAACCTGTAGATGGTTGTTCATTTAAACCATGCATCCCAAGTAGATGTTCCTTTTGTTCTTCTGTTATTGTTATTCTTTGTCCCATAATAATTTCGTTTAATAATAAATATCCAATTTTACCAAAAAATTTTCCAGAAATTTTGTTTCAACATTTGGGACCCTTTTTCAATAAGGGGTCCCCTTTTAGAAAACACAAGTAACATTTACTCTCATACATAGAACAAGGGTAAATAGTTCCAAATTTTCCCAAAAATTTTTATAAACATTTTTATATAGAAATCTGTACATATTTTATTTACGGGATTGAACCCCCTTTTGGACCCCAAAACACCCCCAGGGGGAGGGGGGATACGGGACCCATACAGGGAGGGGGGACCCCATAAGGGGGGGTTCCTAAGGTATTTTAACCCCTACCCCCATATAGGGGGGGAATAGCTGAGACCTCATCTATGGGAGTCATGTCAGAACAAGTTAATATCCAAATATATGTGGGGAAAGTTATCAACAGTCATTATGTCATGTTAATAACTTTATGGTGTGGGGATTTGGCAGTGTCAATTATTATTCGTATCTTTGTACTGATGCCCTGGAGTTTAGGGGGAAGGAAAGTATAAGGCAGGTTGGAGTCTACTCGGTCCTATCCTTGTGAGATATTACATAACAAAGATAAGGAAAAAAAAGTTACCATACAAGTTGTGTATTAAAAAAGATTGTTGTATCTTTGTGTTGATGCTTTAGAGTGTGGGGGATTTGTTTGGTATACTACCCTCCCTCATACCACCCTAAAGGTACCACTTTTTTTTGAGACTACCAAATTTTAGGGGAGTTATTTATTAACAATTTAATCTTCCCCCTTGGTATGTTTGTCTACCATATCCATTCCGAGCTGGATAAACATTCTTCTTATGTCGTGGTAGTTCTCCTCGTTGAGTTGGTAGTATCTATTTAAGAATGTTAACACATGGGTCAGGTCAGCATCCACAATGATATATTGATTTGTGGATAAGGGTTTTCTATTCCACCCTCTCTTGGCAGGTTCAAACCAAATGGTCCCTTCCCCTACCGTTGAGGAGAATATTACCTTAACACCATTCATGTCTTCATCTACCCTTGGGGTGAAACTCTCTTCTATGAACTCCCTGATTTCTTTCATACTAATAAATATATCACCCTTTGGAGAGTTGTGAACACCATATGTTAATAACTTTTTATTATGGTCCCGTTTTGGTACACATTAAAATTGTTGATAACTTTTTATAAATTACCTCTGACAGGGTGTCAGGGGATATTTTGTTGAAAACTTTTTACTAATTTATTTGGATTTGTCAGAATGTCATGTGGACGTTACACACAGCACAGTCCCTTTCCCCACTTTCTACCACCATCCTGTAATAGTGTAAAATAAGAAAATCCCTGATTTCACCGATGAAATCGACAATAAATCCCTGTTTAGGGGTTTGTAGAGGGTAATAAATTACTATGTCTAATTTCCAGTAAATAATATAGTATTAATCCCATAAGCGGGGGAGACGTAGTCTTATAGGTTTAAATAAGTATACCTCAACGTATCTGTAGGACTACTTTTTTAAAACTATGACAAAATGACCTCAACGAATAAGGTCTTATTTAGACTTACAAAAGTGGTAGAAAGTGGGAGAAGTATTGTTAATTAACCCTATGGGTTATTGTTTATATACTATTGTATTCTTTCTCTTATAGTATAATGTTTTCATATACATAATAATACCCTTTAGGGTATGGTAGATATATTGTTTTGTTATACCCTACTAAGTTATGAGATAAGTCTTTAATGACCTTCTTAAGGGGAAATAGGGAATGGATTTATTTCAGACACTGAAAGTGAACGATAGTGAACGTCCCTTTAGGGTGAGGGGGATGGAATTAATCTATTACCTTTATTTCCTTTCTATATATTATTTCTTATTATTTCTTAGTATGTTTAAATTTAATTATAAAGTAGGTAAAGCTATTCCGAATGTTGAATGTCAGATTATCCTTAGGGATTTAGAAAGACAACATGATAAGTTTACTATCACTGATGCTTTTGGTGATGTCTCCCTTTCCGTTTATGAATGTCCTTATGAGGATATATTAGATTGTGAGGGTAAGAAACTTATGGATTATAGAATTAATAAGTTACAGAAAGAATTAGGTGTTAAATATAATGAAGATAAATTCGTTATTAAGTATAGGGGTGACCGTCTCGAAATGGAACCTCATTATGATGGGAGTTATACTACGACCCTTATATATTTGAATACTAATTTTGAAGGTGGTGGTACTAACTTCCCTCTTGCTAATTTAGAACATCGTCCTCAGGATTATAAGCCAGGTCATTACATACATTATAACTCTAATCACATATTGGCCTATCATGGTGGTATGCCTGTTACTGCCGGTGAGAAAACTGTTATCGTTTTAAGAAGTTTTAAAATAACTCCGTGGACTATCTTAACTATACTCCCTTGGCGTTTATTTAGAGATGTATTTTTTGAAAGATTTATTCTTGATTGGTTAGTTAAAAAGTTTTTTACTTGTATAAATTGTAAGAGAGTAAAAGATGATGGAGATAATTGATACTATAATGGTTGGTCTTAAGATAATAATGAATGTAAGTCTATTCGGTTTTATAGGTGTATATCTTTATGTGACACTGAAAGATAGATTAAACAAAAGAAGAAATTGGTAATATGAATAATGAAGTATTAGTTCTTGGTGATGGACTGTTAGGTCGTGAATTAGTTAGTCAGTCTAATTGGGATTATGTTTCCCGTAGTAAAGATGGTTTTGATATTGAACATTTTGATGAATTTATCTTATCTAACTATAATGTTATTATTAATTGTATTGCCCACACCGACACATATGATATAAGAAAGGATGACCATTGGAAAGTTAATTGTGAGTTTACTGATAAACTTATTGATTATTGTAACGAGAACTTTATTAAACTCGTTCATATATCTACTGATTATGTTTATGCTAACTCCATCCCTTTCGCTAGTGAAGATGATGTCCCTGTTCATTGTAATAATTGGTATGGATATACTAAACTATTATCTGACGGTTTGGTTCAGTTAAGGTCTGAAGATTATCTTCTTATACGTTGTTCTCATAAACCTTCCCCTTTTACTTATGATACCGCTTGGGTCGATTATATCGGTAACTTTGATTATGTTGATACCATCGCCTCTCTTATTATCGATTGCGTTAATAAAGATTTGTCAGGTGTATATAACTTAGGTACAGAGGTTAAGACGATGTTTGACTTGGCCAGTGAGACAAATGTTGTCGAAAAGTCTTTGGTTCCGCCACACGTACCTAATAACCTTTCTATGGACATATCTAAGTTAAAGTCTTCATTACCTTAACACATGTCCACCTCTGTTTTATTATTAGAAGTTATTGATGTACTATTCGATAAATTTATATATCCTAAACATCCTGAACTTACCGATTGGGATATACATGAAGATACCCTTTTATTATTTGTTGATACTAATAAAGTAGACTTTACTATGAGTGACATCATTGATTTTAACACTTATATACAGTTGGAAGAAGAATATGATTGTTACACATCTGACTATTTTTATGAGATTCTCACCTCAGATATTATTAATACTGTTAATCGTTCTTTTGAATTAATTAATAATCACTATAAAATTGAGATAGTTTTTTCTTCATAAAACTATTTATATTAAAAGTATTTTATATGTCACGTTATATTATTTCACAATCTCAGCTATTCGATTTAGTTGAAAACTTTATGTCCGAACAAATGGCAGGCGGTGAAGTAAGAAAGAGAGATACTGACGATTACGGAAATACTAGATGGGACCTTTATAGTAAAAGCGGTAAGTTTTTAATGTATTATATACACTATGGACCAAAACATATGAACGGAAAAGTAGTTGAGAATGAATCAGGTTATTTATCACTACAACACAGTTTGGTATCTTTGTTCATGAGAAACTTACGATTTAGACAATCTAAAGTGTTAGATTTATTAGCCGATTGGTTCACTAAAACATTTGACGTTGACATTGATAGTGTCGACATACATATGAAATATAAGTATGATATATAAAGACTTAATTAAAAAAGTATTAAGGGAATCCATTAACGCTAAAGACCTTATTGAAAAAGGTGAAGTTATTACCGGAATGTATAATGACTTAGAAAAGTTAACAGGTAGTAGAAAAACAGGGGTTACTAGTGCCGATGATTTCTTTTGGTATGTAGTTGACTTATTGGACTATAAAAAAGATGACGACTACCGAAGAGTTAAAAAATACTTAATGGACCTTAACCGTTTTGCTGGTGTTCCATCTGAAGCCATTAGATTATTGGAGAAAATAATAATGTTTAAATCCACATCTTTGGATATCTCATCTGACCGTGGGAGAGGTATTAATGTTGGTGATGATGGTTGGGGTGACCTTAGGGTTGATGTTATTTCTCGTGGTAAAGACTTTTATGATAATGTAATTAAGGACTCTGACATTATGAAAAAGATGGCGGATAATTATGACTATAGTGAATCTTTCTTATACGGTATTCCTTATGAGGACGAGTTAATTTAATCTTTCTAATAGTGGCCCGCACTTATTCCTCCCAGCCCTCAGGGTCTAAACTTCTTATATATTCCCACCTTTCATACTCATCTCTTATTGAATCTTTTTGTGTGTAAATATGAAGAGTATCATTAATAATTTCCCAGTGTAGGATTTCACTTACACTATCTAATACTGATAGTTCAACACTAAACTTAGGTTGAGGAATCGGTCCACTCTCTTTAATATGTTTTTTATATCTTTGTTCAGCAGTACAACTAAATAAAAACATTGTAAATGTTAGTAAAACAAATAGTATTGATATTTTTTTCATAATTTATTTTCCTTTATTATCTTTTTCTGAAATTATTGGGTCATTCGTATACTTCTCTATAATAGATTTTACTTCAGGAACATCTTTCCAGACAATCGAATGTTCTGACTCAGGAGAGTATTCACCCTTAACCATATAAACAACTATAGTATCAGGTTCTAAAGTTAAAAATCCATGAGCGTACTCATCATGTAAGTAAACTGCATTTCCTTCATCTACCAAGACATGTTGTGTTTGTTTAGTTTCTAAATCGTAACCTATGTCTATAATTGAACCACGAATAACTTTAACGTATTTCTCTTGTGGTGGGTCTGTTTGGTAATGTAAACCTCTGAAGGTATATCTACCATCATTAATTGAAATGGAGCATTGTGTCCATTCCTTTCCCATTATGTCTAACTCCATTGGAGTGTAACTTCCTCGATTATCTTTAAATGTTTTGTGGTCTACTATTATCATATTTTAGTTTTTTCTCCTCCTATTATTATTTGTTTTTGTCGGTGTACTTCGATTAATTACAGGACGACTATTATTAACTCTTGGTCTTGTATTATTATTATTAATGGTCGGTCTAGTATTATTAATAGTAGGTCTATTATTATTTGGTCTACTATTGTTAATGTTAGGTCTATTATTATTTGGTCTACTATTGTTAATGTTAGGTCGACTATTATTATTAATATAAATCCTTTCTCTTTTATTATCAACCTTAATACTACGTTTAGTTGATTCTATTATTGAAGATTGTCCTCTTCTACCATTCACATATACCGTATTTCTTCTATACCTATTATTCCAAGCATAATTATTCATGTGTTGTCTCCAACCCCAATTGTTACCATAGTATCCATTCCAACCCCAACTATTCCACCCATAATTGTTCCATCCGTAGTGATTATAACCCCATCTGTCATAACCAAAGAAAGACCATCGATGAGGACTATACCACGAATAATTAAACGCCCAATCATTCCAAAACCAATATCTGTTAGTATAAAAATCAAAGGAATTAAATGGTGACCAATAATTGTATCTATTAAACATGGGATTGTTAAAATACCAATTATAAGGTTGATTAGATGCGTAAAGAGCAAAATTATGTCTAAAGACAAAATCGTTTCTAAGTTTTCGTTGTAAATCAAAATAACTTAAAGTATCTACAACCACATCATCAGGTAATTTAATAACTGTATTGTATTTTGGATTATGACCCGCATGGTTTAAGGTACTGTACTGCCATTGTACACCACAACTAGTTAATAGTAGTGAACCCATTAATAATAGTAATTTTTTCATATGTTTGTTTTTAAAAGTTGTAGTTATAAATCTTACAATCAGGATTTAATCTACTTAGATTTGGAAACGTAACATCTCCGATATCATTGTTATCTATATGAGATATATGTAATTCCGTAAAGACCTCACAGAATCTCTCATATGTTTTTTTACCACCAATACACCAATCACAATTATAGTAATGAAAAGTTGAGTGGTCCCTTCTATCTACAATGATTAATTCACGATTAGGTAAAAGGGGTAAGGCTTGTGCGGTCCTGTGACCGACCAGTAACGTATCACCCGAAGTCATACGTTTAAAATGACTCAAATCTTTTTTATTATACCATAAAAGTTTATCTCCTTTTCCGATAAACCCTAAATTATTAACAGCAATTATGGCTTTCATTTTTATCCTTCATCAACAACCACACCAAAACAACCACGTTCTGAAATAAGGTTTTCTTTAATTAATTTTAACTTTAAATTATCAATTTCTAAAATTAAGTTATCTAAATCCTCATTTAGATATTCCTTATATACATTGAGTAATTTGAAACGCATTAAAAAATCACCTTTAATATAATGACTAATTATTTTATGAGCTTCGTCCCTACAATCTTTTTCAATAACCTCATCAATTATATCATTAAAATCAATTTTAACTGATTCAGAAAAGTCTAATATTAGTTTACCCATAAATAAAATATAAGATAAATTTAATCATTTATCCATAAATATCTGTAAAAATAAAACCCCCACCATTTCTGATGAGGGTTTAGAGTTCATAATCAATTGAGATTATTTTAATCCTGGTCCAAAACCTGACTTATTTGTTATTGGGTTACCAGATACTTCTGTTTTTTTCTTATAAATAAAGTTTTTATATGAAGTACTAAATCCACCTTCTACACCTGGTTTTGTTTTTGTATCTTGCTTAGTCCAAGTACCGATGTAAGGTACGAATGGATTTTCTTGTGTATACCCATCGTTTTTTAATACAATCGGTCCGTCTACATAAACTTGAGTTCCTTTGTCATTATAACCATAAAAGTATAACCCATCATCTAAAATTGCAATACCAAATGTAGCATATGTAGTTGGGTTAGGGAATGTACTATACATTTGCTCCCATTTTGCTTCTAATTTATTATATCCATTTGTTCCAGATACTTCAGTATTCCAACTCATCTGACTTGATGGGTCTGATGGATTACCATTAGGTAAATTTGCTTGTGGACCTGAAGGTTGCCATTTAGTTTCCATAATGTCAATCTCTCTTCCGTATTGAGAGTATTGTTGTGAACCACCTTTTGGACTGTTGTCCAAATAATATTTATTATCCCACATCATAACTTTTCTTTCTGCCAAATAAAAGGTTTCACAAAATAAACTATCAGGATAAGTACCTCCACCATTGGAACCTATTTTAATATCTATTTGCCATACTCCATCCATCGCAACTCCATAAGCGCTGTCATCAGTTTTCATATCTGAATCTAAAACATTAACAGGGTACGCTCTACTACCATAATTGTATCCGTAAACTGAATCACCTGTTTGTTTTGTACTCTGAACTGTTGAAGTGCCGTCAGATGTCCATCTTAATGTATCATCAAAATTATAGTCTTGTGTCCAATATGAACCTGGAGTACTAAAAGGTTTTTTACCTGTTTGACCACCTGTCCAATCAATTAGTCCTGTAGTGTATGGTGGTGGATAAGAAGATTTACCATACGAAACATCATATGAATTATCACCTACTTTAGTAAAAGTTAAAACACTATCAGGTTTATTATTACCATCCATTGATACTGGTGGGTCTAAAGGAGCTCCACCAACAGGGTCAGTAAAATGTACTGTAGTAGTAGTAAGGTAAGTAGTCCCGTTTAATATATCTAAAACTAAGTACGCCCAATCACCTCCATTTACATTATTCCAAGTACCATTTGGTGCCAATTCAGTACCTACTGCTGGTGAAAAGTCTTGATGTCCCGATTGTGGATTACCTTGAGATACTCTAAGAGTACCCTGTGAAGAAGTATTTTTCCATGTTTGATTAGACATAGTTGATAAGTTACTTTCAGGACATATACATGGGTCTTTAAAAGGACATGGACAACCTTCTAAACCTACAGGTGTGACTTTACCTGTGGTAGCATCCACACTTACAAAACCTTTACTAGTCGTAAAAATGTATTGTGCGAATTCAAAATCTGGCCCTAATGGTCTTCTTAAAACTACCACAGACCAATCCGCCTCACCTTCAACTCCAGTACCATAACCTGCTTCTAATAATAATTCTTCAGCCTCCTCTAATGTGAGTTTAACAGGTAAATTAATAACCTCATCCTCTAAAAAGGGTTCATTGATAACTATAGATTTGGTTAATCCGTTAGAAGTACATAATACTTCAATAGTTGTATTATTTTTACCAGCAAAAACTGATTTTACTCCATTTAATTCTTTAGTTGCGCTAGATTCATAAAAAAGTGCGGTCTTATCAATACCTAAAGCTACTTCTTCAGTCTTCTCAACCATTTCATTAAATGTGAGTTTTTCCGTGTTGGAACAACCCATTAAGAGTAATCCCGTAATTAATGTTAATAATGTTTTTTTCATTTTTTTGTTTGATTTTTTATTTTATTTTTATTTATCACCACCTTCAGGAATTGGTGTACCCACTGGATACGGTGAACCTTCTTTAGCCGCCGTAACCGATGTTTGTCCGTTTTTAGTTGGTCGAGGGTGACGAAGTGGAACTGCCATGTGATTAAGAGGTCCATAACACTTAGATAAGATAATACCATTGTCAAGAGTATCTATTATTTCACAAGGCATTTGGAACATATCACTTTCACTAGTACTAGGAGAACTTAAATCTATTGTGAATGCACGGTTCACTGGAGGTAATAATTCCCATTCTTTAGTTTCAGGGTTAAACTGAGGAATTGTATCTGATGGTGAAAAATACCAAAATAAAGACCATACTGTGGAATCTGTTCCATCTGGAGTTTGAAAGTTATCATTAGCATTAAATTCTCCTAAGGAACCATTCCCATTCATTGCCAAACTAGAAATAGAAGGTCCTGTTAATACCGGGCAAATTGCACAGCCTTCATCAAACTCTTTACCTTGTATTACAACTTTTTTACCAGTAGGTACCGCACTTGACGCTCCACAGAAAGCGTATACTCCATTGTGTATTCTTAACACACCTCTATCTCTATTATGATTTTCATCATTTTTATTACAACCTAATAACATTAAGGTTGCTGTAATTGTTAATAATATACTTTTAATTTTAAAATGTGGTTTTGACATATTTTTCTTATTTTTTTGTTTTATTTTTATTTATTATGTTACCGTACTCGTCACATACAGGTGCAGTTATGATTTCATAGATTATAAATACCCATGAAATTAAAAGGGTTCCCAAAATTACCTTAACTACAATCATAAGTTATTGTTTTTTTTTAAAAGTACTAAATGAGATATTTTAGTGTATAGTTAATTATTTATTTATATATATTAAGAACTAACATTAAAGCCTATGGCACACCCTATTTTACATTGTAAATCTTCAGCTAAACAATTTGGTGGAAAACCTGAAGACTATTTACACATACACAATTGGTTTGATGAAACTAAATCTTGGATAGGTACATCCTTTCATAGAGTATTTAGACATCATTCTGAAGGTATATTTGAGTGTGAAAAAGTCTTTGGTGAGTCGTTTAGAAACTCTGACGGTAAAGAAGTTTTTGTTCGTTATGTCGGAGAACAACACGTTAGGGAAGATTGTAACAACTATATTCCATCCGCAAAAGAATGGGTCGATGCATTAAATAATAATGAAAAACCTATATGGATGATGAAAACAATGAAACTAAAGTTCACTGACTAATATTTATTAATAAAAGAATTATGGAACAGAAATATAAAGTATTATTTAATTTAATTAATCCCGCACTTTTAAAATCCAACTGTAAAAAAGCCACAATGGAATTTGATGAGGGATTTAGCCCATATCAAGATGGTTATTACTGTAATCATATGAATGGTAAACGTATATCATTTTTAGTTCCTGTTGAACGTGAACTAAGTGAATATGTAGAAGAATATGTTGGTGATAACACATGGCATGAAGAGACGGGTTCAGAGTATTATACTTACGAACTTGAAATTAACTCAGAATTTAGAAGTGTTGAAATATTTGGGACTTACACTGTTTATGATACTGAAGAAATTAATGAAACTGTAATAGACCAAGATGAAGAGCCTGATGAATTAAAACCTATCTTTGATTATTTAGAAGAGGTTGGCTCTGATATCTTAGAAGTCAATGTAGATGCTGGTGGTGATAGTGGATGGGTCCATGACGAAAATGATGATGTGAATGGTAAAACTATTCAAACATCAGAACAAATGTCAGATGTTTGTTACAGGTTATTAAGTCAACATCCAGGATGGGAAATCAATGAAGGTTCTTATTCCGTATTCACATTTGACCCACACAGACGTATTATCATATGGGAATTTGCTTATAATACTGAAGAACAAGCAAGAGAATTAATTTCAACTGAGAAATTTTAAGTTAATTTTTCACCAATTTTATCACCAAACATTAACTCACGTTTCCATTTCAAATCTTTGGATTTATAACTGAGGTAACTCTCAACACCCGAAATTAATGCATTTTCATAGGTATCATAATCCAAATCAGAAACACCTAAGTTAGTTTCATCACAGAGAATATCTTCTTCTTGCCCAAAATCATTTAGGTCTATTACCGAATAATAATATGAAAGTTCAGGACCATCATCCGCATCACGAAATGGAAGCGCTGTGATATAAACATGTTGATTACGTAACCAACTTAGAACGTCTTCCATATCAGGGTAACTCCTTAATACTGAAGTATCACCAACTTTTACAGTTTCAAAAGGATAGGTGCAAGTTTGTAGGTATTGAAATATTTTTTCTGTAATTTGCATAATGTTATTTTATTTATACAAACTTAAAATAAAAATTTTGATTAATCAACTATTTTTTTAACCTATTGAAGTCTTCCTCACTAACACCTTTAAAATCTACAGAATCACTATCCAAACCATAAGGGTGTGTTATTTCGTCTACGTAATTTCTTAATACATCACCAATCTCATATCCTATTTCATCAACCACAGAATCAGCTAGTTCAGGATTTTTACCTAATTCGTTGAAATCATAAGTTTCACCGTCAGTCATTAGTGTAACTTGTGAATTATCTTCATTAATTATAAATTCAACATCATAATAAGCAAGATAAGATGTATCATTATCGAAAAGAGGATGATTAGTGTTTCCGGTATATATATCCATATTAACCTCATTCAAAAATACCTCCATTTCATAACCTCCTGAAGTAATTATAACTGGTTTACCTATATTGAGTTTTTGTTTTATTAAATCAAACAATTTCCCAATCCCACCAAAATATTCTATTTTGTAAGATAATATCTTTTTACGGTCATCCTTATTACTATCATCTAAATTTAGATAATGATAAATAGGTTTGGCTTCAATACCTTTATCGTCCCAATATTTAAATAGTGTTGATTTTGTTTGGTCATTTTCACTTAATTGTTCAGAATCACGTAAAAAATAGTCTCCGTTTTTAATTAAAAACTCATAGAAATAATTTAAGGGTATTAGTTTTTTAGTGTCCTTATACTTAATTCGTAAATCTTCGTAAACCTCATCCATCATACCTAACTCTAACCCTTTTATAAGTTCACTGAATACATCAGAAAATAATGCAAACATTTTAACGTCAACACCGGTATATTGCTCGTGAACCATATTTTCTAAAAGTTTAAGTAGTTTCATTATAGATAAATATATCTAAAAAGTAGTTTGCCACTCTTTAAAATTCTTTCTATCCTCCTTACTAATCCATAGTTCATGACCTTCTAAAGAACTATGATTAATCTCAACCCAATTAGGTACTAATTTTCTTTGATGGTTTTCCCATATATGGTACGTTAGTTGTTCTATACTTTTATTAAGATAGTTTGCACTTTCAGGAAAATCTTCCATAACCATTTGTCTATAGACTTGCCACTCATAACGATGGCTTTGGTCTTTAACAAAAGGATTTCTATCTGAATACCTTTCAATACTATTCATGTCTTTATACATAAAAACAACTAGAACATCTTTTAACTGTTCAGGTATTCGATGTAGATGACAAGATTGTGATGGACCAAATGAAGAATACTTTGAGTTTTTATGTTTATTATGAAAGGTTACGATTCCATCTTCTGACTCATATTCATCTAAAGACCAAGCAAATTCACCTCTTAATTCAGGTAAGTTAAAATCATGAGCAATTACTTTGGTGGTTATTTTATTTCCAGCCCCATGTGGTCCTGTTACAATAATCTTATTGAATTTACCAATAACATCTTTTAAACTATTATAATCTCTATTCATTTTTTACAAATTTTATTACTTGCGTAGTCCTTTAAAATATTAGGAAACCAAGCGTGTATTATTAGTGCAATACCTGAACTCATTGCTATCTTCCAATGTTTCCAATACGTCATATTAGTTTCTTTTAAATGGTTACTCATTTTTTTTAATATTTTCAGTTATTATTTTTTCTAATTCTTCACCATACAGATTTGGAAACTCATTTTTAACCATTTTAAGAGGTATGGTTATATTTTTATAATCTTCTTGATGTGCCTCGTCAATAATAAATTTATAAAAACCAATACTCTGTTTATCTCTAAAAACTTCTCTTATTATTTTTTGTATATGACTATATTCTTTATTCCATAAATTGACACCTGTTACGTTTTGTGCTTTACCCCATATAAACTTAACTTTTGGTGTAATCTCTATAACGTAATTTTGAATACTATCTTCAAAAATATCCCTAATATAAAGTTCATTTTTATAGTTCCTCTCTATCACATAAAACCTTTGAATGAAATCAATTATATTTTTTTCCATTATGTCTTATTCTTAACTATAGAGATGTAATAGTAATCACCAGTCTCTTTGAATTTATTGGTTAGATAATCTCTAACTCCCTTACTGTCATATTTTTCGAGTAAGGTGTCAGCGTAATTATGTTTAGCACTGTCCCAAACATCTTCTCTTTCAATATTCTCAATAAGTCTATTTTTAGTCATAATACTATTTTTGGTTTCTTAGTTCATTAATTTTTCTTAACCCAATTACCGCTACCACCAAAAGAACCTGCACAACATGGGAAACAATCAGCAGTACCTCCTCCAACACAATTACCGTGACTTCCCCATGTAACCTCAACTCCACCTCCAACGTCTCCACCAAAGAAGACTCCAAAGGTAGTTGTTGCAAGTAAAGTATCCAAATCTGAATATGTAACATCTCCAACCTGTGTCATCCCACCTGGAAATCCTACACCTCCTGAGTTACCATAAAAAACATATGTATCATCACCTACCTGCATGGTTATTTCAATATGTGTATAAAAAAGATAACAATCTATTTCAATCATTGCATCTGCATTAATGATTGGACCCTCAGGTCTGTATATTGGTTTTTTATCTAATATACGTTCAGTGTGCATATTACCTTTAGTATCAGGGTTTATCCCTAATGAATCAAAGTATTTATCAGATTTTCTTCTTCTTTCTTTAATTTGTTCTTCTGTTAATTCAATTCCTGCGTATTTCATTTTTAATTACTTAATGGTGCTTTTATTGTTGGGTGATACTCATAATTATCTATATTATAATTAAATTCTCCCTTTAGTAGATTTATATTTTTAAGATGGATTGAAGGTAACTTATATCCCTTTCTTTTTATTTGTTCTTTTGCCTGCTCTAAATGATTATTATAAAGATGAACATCACCTAAATTACCTATCAGTTGGTCAGGAACCATAAACACTTCGTTAGCAATTAACTCAAGTAAAGTTGCGTATGAGGCAATGTTAAAAGGTAAACCTAAAAAAGTATCAACCGACCTTTGATTCCACATAAGTGATATTGCTCGTTTAGGTGTTGGTTCATAATATTTTTCATCGAAGTCAGGTAGATTATTAGGGTCAAAGAATCTCTCCATACCCGTCATATAATTGTTTGTAAACCATATATTATATCGTTCTTCATCGGTTAGAAGTCTAGTATATAATTGAAATCCGTAATGACATGGAGGTAGAGTCATTAAATCTAATTCCCCAACATTCCAAGCACTAACCATCAATCTTCTTGAATCAGGATTAGTTTTTAACTGTTCAATTAAATTTTTAATCTGGTCTACACTATTTTCAGTATAACCTTGTAATGTTTCACCTTCAAAAATTTGTTCTCCCTCTTGAAACCAATTTCTCCATTGTGCTCCATAGATAGGACCTAACTCCCCCCACTTCTTAGCAAACTCATCATCGGTTTTGATTCGTTCAATAAACTCATCCATAGTATCAGGCCAATTACCTTTATACTCATTAGTCTTACTAATATAGTTTTTGAAAGCATCACCGTTCCAGATATTACATCCGTTATCAACCAAATACTTGATGTTGGTATCTCCTTTTAAGAACCACTTCAATTCAGTCATCATAGTTTTGACTGCCATCTTCTTTGTGGTTAATAGTGGGAACCCGTCTTTCATGTTATGTCGAATCGTATAACCAAAAATAGACTTAGTACCTGTACCAGTCCTGTCTGATTTATTAACACCGTGTTCTAAGATAGTTAATAATAAATCTCTATACTGTTCGTCTAATTTATTCATTTTTAAGAATGTATATATTCAATTATAGTTGATTGTATAGGTACTCTGAGAATTGGGACACTAGGACCAGTAGGTTCTTGTTTTTGTCTAACTTCATAGTACTTATCCTCATCCTTTATGGTTGTCACATTAGGATATTCCATCACATAGTTTTTATCAGTATCTGGTTTAAAAACCATCGTGTGTTTTTTTGTGTTAAATGTTAATTTTATCATAGTATTATTTTTTTTAAGGTATAAAAAAACCTTTCTCCTAAAATAGAAGAAAGGTTACTATTTGTCAATAAATTATTTTGATTAAGTACCTATAACTAAATCATCATAATTTAGTTTTTCCATACCTTTTAGCTCTTCCTCAGCCTCATCGTACATAAAAGATTTTACAACAGACACTAAACCTTGTTCAGATTGTGCTATTTTACTTTCCATCCAATCTTCAAGTTGTTCACCATCTTCCATTTGTTCCCACATTTTATAGGCTAATGTTGCAATAGTAAATAACTGTTGTTTGGCCATATAAGAACCTTCATGAGACCCTTCTTTGATATTTGATTTTAATCTACGTAACTGAGATTCTGTTATTATTATATTTGACATATCTTTTGGTGTTTTATTATAAATATATGAATGTTAATAAAATTGTAGTTTCAAAACTAAAAAAGGTGGAGTTTCCTCCACCTTTAGGGACCGACTTTGGCTATCGGACTACTCCACCATCCTATTTAATCTAATAGGAAAATCTATCTTTCCTTTACCTCTAAACCATTTCTTCAATGATTCCTATAACTTCACTAATAATAAGTATGAAACACGCGACTGTCAAGTTAAAGGGTATAAATCCGTAACCAATAATTCTAATCCCTGATTTAATAAAACTTATAATTCTATGCCATTTTTGATTGGGCATGTGTTTAATGTCATCACTAACCTCTACTTTACTTGAACTTAATACTTTTTTAATCATCCATTCCTAATTTACGTTCAAAATAATTTGCATCTTTGATTACTTCGGGGTTTTGTTTGATTGTCTGCATCGCAATCATGTCTTTCATTCTGGTAGTCGACCATCCGTGTGCTCGTGTAGTATAGACTACTTTGGGAGGTAAGTCGTCCCCCGTAAAAGATTTACCAATATAATCCTCACCTAAAATTCTCACATCAGGTTTAAAAAATTTAATTAACTCATACAACTCTTCTTCAGTTTGGTAAACATAAACCTCATCAATATATTCAATAGCCATTAATGTTCTATACCTTTCATATAAAGGAACCACTGGTTTATACTTAGATTTTCTATGAAGTGATGGGTCTCTTTGTAAGAATACAATAAATTTATCACAATGTTTTTTAGCGCTCTCAAATGTGTAAATGTAACCAGGGTGTATCAAATCGAAATTACCCGCAGTAAATCCTACTATTTCTTTTTTTTCACTCATATTTTAAAACTTTCTTTATAATGTTTATCTTTTTTTACTACCTCATCTAAGGTTAATATTTGACTAATATGATAAGAACTATTATCAGTCATGTAAATGATTACTTGATTTTCAATCTCCTCTATCTCCTGTATTACCTTGATAGTCTTACTATCTTTTGGTATTACATAATCCCCAACTTTATACACGCTTTAATTGTTTTAGTTTAATACCTAAAAGGTCTAAAGTATTTTTATCTTTTACACTCTTTTTAGTTTTCTTTTTTATATCATTAATCAGTCCTTCAATATATTTAATTTCAGGATTAATTTCTTCTTTAACCTTAACAGTTTTAGAATCTTTAGTTTCTTTCGTTTTAAAACCGTTTATCTTATTTTTAAGGTACAAATAACCTAAATCTATGAGTTTATATGTAAGATAGAATCCAAGACAAATAAGACCCACTTCTACAAGTTTCTCAGTTCCTACAAAGTGAACACCTACTAACATAAAGATTAAAACGATAATCATTTTAATCATACTCCATAAATTATTAATTATTTTTACCATTATTTTTCCATTTTAGATTTTTGAATTGCATATTCAGCCAAACTTACTGTTTGTGCCTCTCCCATAATAATCGAACATTTAAGAACATCGTAAGGAATATGGAGAAGAAAATCATTCCCATTAGATGTTGTGAGGTCTTGTTTTAATTCCAAACAAGAATGTACCATTTTAAGGTAAATCTTAAATTGTATAGAATCCTCAAAAACTTTCTCTTGTAGATTACCAAATGTAGGATGTATAATTTTAACTATTTTCATAATATTTTTTTTCAAATTCTTTAACGGTTAGTATCTTTTCGTTTTTGGGTTTAACTAAGTTAAAAATTAAACTTTTTATTTTTTCAATCACTTTACTAAGTAATTCAACTGACTCGATTGGTATGTATTTTTTACCTTCTGTATAAATAAGTGTAACTTCATCATATACATCTACTGACTCAACGATGTGAATACTATTGTCTCTGATATCTTTTATTTTATCTCCTTTTTCCATATAACAAATATAATTAAAATTAATGACTTGACCTAATAATTTGAGTGATTTTACTGAACCCATTCGTAATCCTCTTCAGTATCATTCCATCTGTACTTATCACCGTATACGTCTATAAAAAATTCACCTTCCTTAGTAATTTTACCTCCAAATACTTCCTCTGCATGAGATAGTGAACCTGGTTCTGTAGGTTTAGGTGAGAATACAATGGTCTTTAAAAGAAATAGAACTAAAATAATTCCTAAAATCCATCCTCCCACTCTACCTGAAGCTGCGAAGATGTTTCCAATACCTTTTAGTAATTGTGAACCAAATGTTAAAATGAAACCGATAATGATTAATGTGATAATTCCTTCCATAATATTTTTTTTTAGTATTACAAATATAAGGAATATTATTCTAACTCACAAATTATTAGGTAAAAAAAAACCTCAGTTGGTTAGAACTGAGGTTAAGGAAGATATATATAAAGTATAGAACGCTGAGATTACACGTTTATGTGACCTGTCTTTAGTGAGATTACCCTATGTCGGTTGCTCACTTATCCACTATCGTTGCCGAGAGTATCAAGTCAGTGTCGGTTATTTGAGTGAACCACTCTTCTCGTTAACAACTACTCAACTACTACTTTACTCTGTTAAACCTTGCGAGTTTACGAAGGGATGGCCGTCCCACCAGGTATTTGGTAATCGACATCAGAAGACTTGCGGTCTTACCAATGACTTCGTTAGTCTATGACTCGAAGTGTTAGACACCTTTCGTTGTCAACGCCCGAAGAACTTTTGCTTTCTAATTGTTAGTTAGTATAGCAACTGTGGGATAATGAAAGATGTGCTTCGGGAGAAGGTTCGTTTCTTTTGGAAACAAAATGCTTCACACCTCTCTGTAAGTCTGTCAACTTACGGTACTTCAGGAATACGTTAACTTATCGTCTCGGAATCCCTTCGTACTGGTACCCAGCCCTACAACATCTGACAGGATGTGTCGAACCGTCACCTGTAGCTTTTCCTATTGATATCACTATCTCAACTCTGATATTCCACGGATTCAGAGTAATCTCGTCCCTTTAGCAGTTGCCCTTAGGGTCTTGATTGTAGCCACTTTGTTTAGTTGTCAGCCTCACGACTGCGGACATTCACGGTGTACTATTCCCGTTTCAATCCCTTTAGTCCCATTACTGGGGTTATCTAACGACGCTAAACCGCCGTCAAATGTCTTATTTTAACCGTTGTAGAAAAAAGGGGTTAATCTTTTTGTATTTCTTTCACAAACTGTGATGGTCAAATTAGACACTTATTAATATTTTCAAAGAACGTCTTCAGTACTCTTACTGATTTGTTTGACAAACTTACAACAAAATTTTCAATCTGTCAAATACTTTTTAAAAAAAATTTCTGAAATAATCAGTAGGGTAAAATATAAATATGCCCGTTTTCTTTAAAAGTTATACAAAGATACAAAAAAATTACTCTCAGACAAGCTCTTTGACCAATTTTTTTGAATTTACTTATTAAAATACTTAGTTAATGCTGCGATTCTATCATCTGCATCCACTAAAGTAGTAAGTGCTTCTTCAGCATTTTTGTAGAAGTCTTCTGTTGAATGGTCTCCAATCCCCACTGCTTTATTACCAAGTAATTCTAAAGATAATAAAGCCTTTGCTCTATCTGCCTCAGCAGATTTCATCAACATGTTAAATAATTGTTCGTTCATTTTAAAATTATATTTATAAGTTTATTAAATTGTTTGGTCATTGGTTCAGGTAGTTCATCTTTACCAAAATAACCACACTCTGTATGCTCATCACCATCGTGAGCGTTCTCTAAATCCGGAAACATTTCTTCTTCAACATCCATAAGATAGGTATATAACATACCTTTAACCTTTGTACCATCTCTATTATATCGTTTTATGACTGCAGCAAAATCTATATCACCCATGACAGGTAAATCAGTCTCTTCAATAAATTCTCTAATGGCCGCGTCTTTAACTGGCTCATCATCTTCTACACTTCCTGCAGGACATGACCAAAACCCTGGTAATGTCGTGTCCGAATTTCTTTTGCAAAGTAGAACCTTATTGTTACACCTTACAATTATACCTGCGTATTTTTTCATATATTCTTTTTATTGTATATTTATTAGTATGAAAGTAATAATAAATGATAATATTTTAAAAGTCAAAGTTTCTGCCACTCCAGATTCCATTTCTAAAGGAATGATGGGTAAAAAGTTTGACGAATCTTTTGATGGTATGTTATTTTTTATGCCAAACACCACTGAACAAAGTTTTTGGATGTATAACTGTATAATACCATTAGATATCATTTTTATTAACGGAACAGAAATAACTGAAATCCATTCCAACTGTCAACCGTGTAATGATAATAAAAATTGTGAGTCATATCAAGGTTTTGGTAATACAGTTTTAGAAGTTGAAGGTAGATACTGTAAAAATCACGGCATAAAAAAAGGAGACAATGTCTCCTTTTCTTTGATTTAATATAATTTAGTGTTTCTTGAATTCTGTTGACGTTTCAATACCAACAATTCCGTCAATCAAATTTAAACCATTATCTTTTTGGAACTTCTTAACCGCTCTCATTGTATAAGGACCATAGATTCCATCAATCCCAGCATCCCCTAAATCGTAACCTTCTTTATCTAAAATTGTTTGGATTTCTTCAACTCCTTTACCTTGTGAACCCATTGATATTAATTCAGAGTTATCACCGTTGTTAACAATATCCGTAATACTTAAATCTTCACGTGCAATTTTTCCCTCAACTTTATCAACAACTTGTCCTGGTTCAATAACAATTAAATCTCCCCCATCAAGACTATCTTTTAAAAATGGCCATGGGTCAATAGTTCCTCTTTTATACCCACCTCTTTTCTCATACATCGAAAAGTGTAAGTGTGGATGGGTTCCTTTAGCGTTTCCTGTATCACCAACTGTACCTATGAATGTGCCTTTTTTAATATCGTCACCTTTACTTATATTATCAGATACTTGGTCTAAGTGTGCATAATAATAAACTATACCATTTAATAATACACTAACTGTCTTACCACCAGTAGTTCTATCTTTTCTTCTAACTTTAATCACTTCTCCATCCGTAGCTGAAATAATTGGAGTACCCTTAGGTGCAAATATATCAATTCCTAAATGTCCTCCTCTGTGTTGATGTTTAGCGTCACCTGCCCCATAATCACTATTATGAATCGCCTCGTCTTTATCTAATACTTTTTTCTTACCTCTACCTAATCCTGAGGAATCATAACCAACATTGAATTCTTCATTACCAATTGGAAATATAAAACCTATTGCTTCATTTAAAACCGATTCATTTAAATTTTTAGATTCATTAATCTTTTCTTTAAGTTTTCTAACAAATTCATTTTGAATCATTTTAGTAAACTTAACATAAGGTGAGTCACCTTTATCTTTATTGTATTTATATTTACCTTCAGGTTTTCTCTTACCTCTACCGAAATAATTAAGTGCCGATATATTAGTAATACATTTATGTCCTCCTGAGTTTGCTTGAATCATTTCCCACGCAGGTACACCTAATTTGTCTAATATTGCCCACTGGTCTTCCGTTAATTGAGTTGAAGGTGTATCCATGATGTCTTTTAACTTTTCCATATATTCATCACCACCATCAATAGAACGTACTTTATCACCATAAAATGCTTCTAAATCTGCATTTGTAAAACCAACTGATTCATCACCAAATTGTTTGTTACCTTCAGATATCCACTTTATTGTAGATAATGGAATTATTTTATCCTTTAATTGACTCTCCCATTTACTTAACACTTCTTGAGCAATCTCACCTAAATTAACACCTTTTAGTTCTCTTTCTTTTTTAAATGGGTTACAAGATGCTTGTACTAATCCCATAGGCCAAGCAATAACTAAGAAATCAGCGTCAGGGTTATTTTCAAATGGTGTGTATCTATCATAAGAACCTGGTTTAAACATTGAACCTCCACCATATTGAACTATAATATTATCGTCCACATATACTTTTTCACTTTCTTTTTGTTTTTGAATGTAATCTTTTTGATTTAAATCCATTTCATCAGGAAGGGCATATCCTCTCTCCGCCGCGATTCTATTAATATTTTGAAATATATTTAACAACGATGGGTTAGAAGTCATAACTAATTCCTCCATAAATCCAGGTTTATTCTTATAGGCTAACATTAATTTGTTAGTCGCCAATCCTAAAGCTGTTTTATTTTTTTGTAATGATTCGTCTTTTTGAAGTTTAAAAACAAAATTCATAATATCTTTAGGTTTTAATCCGTACTTCGCAAAATCTGCAGAATCAACTGTAGATATTAACCTTATATCATCAGAAGTAAAAATATCTTTTGGAGACATTATCTGCGATAAGGTTTCAACATTAGACCTTGATGACCTGAAAGAAGTTGAAGTCTCATCTTCAACACCTGTTTGACTATCATGGTGGTCCGTGTGGACAACAAACATTGGTTTACCGTGGGCGAAGTCAACTAAAACCGGCATAGTATCTCCTTGAGCGTCTTGTTTTTTAACAGTGAACTCTTTATCACCATACTGTATTATCTCAGAATCAACAACTTTAATTCCGTTATCTTCTAAATAATTTTTCATAGCTAAGGCAGTTGTAACACCGTCTAAATCTTGGTGGAAATAAATTTTAGCCTTTTTATATCTGTCGGCTAACGCCTTCATATTCCTTAGTCCCGATTCTTTAATTAATTTTTTCATGATAAAAACATATTACTTTCTTTTTCTCTTCTATTCTTTAAACCAGAATTATTGGCTTTGTATTTTAGAATAGCTTCTCCCGCTTTTTTATTTTGACCCGATTTAAGGTATTGAATAAATCTTGACATCCTCACTGAATCACATCCTGAATTAAAAACTAATGAAACCAATGAATCAAATTCTCCTTGTGTTAACATATAAGTTTTTAAACCTTTATCTTTCCATTCACTTAAAAATCTTCTAACACAATCTGCGGAAATAGTTGCGTCGGAGTATAATAATTTAAGTGCCTGTTGTTTAGTTATAACTAACCCTTCTTTAACATCACTTCCTGTGTGACCATAACCTATAGTCCAAATACCACTAGTGTCTTTGTAAGCTTTAAGTACAGGTTCTTTGATAGAACCCACAGGTTTCTTAGGGTCACCTTCTTCGAATTTTATAAAATCCCAAAAGTTTTGACTAGCCCTCATTTTAGTACCATCTTTCCTTACCGTATCATTTTCAAGTAAATACAGTTTTTGTATATAATGTTTTTCTTCTTCTTTTAATATAATACGTGACATAAAAGTTTTATTAATAAATATCCTGAATAACAAAAAACCCCTTACTTTGTAGGGGTTTCGGTGATTAATGATAAAGAACATGCAATTATATTCTCAAACCATACCTTTTGTGTTGGTGTTAGTTTTTCCTTTTTAAATGTTTTTACGTGATTATCGGTGGTAACTATAGTTATATAATCATGACTAATCATTTTAATTTCTCGTATGTTCATCTAAAACTAATTTGAGTTGTTTTTGTTCTGTCTGATATTCTTTTATCCTATTTTTAGCAACCTCACAATAGTTTTTACTGATATCAATACCAATCCATGGCCTACCTAACATTTCCGCCGCTAAACATGTTGTCCCACTTCCGTTGAATGGGTCCATTATCAAATCTTCTTTGTAAGAAAGAATTTTAATTGCTCGATATGGAATATCTAATGAAAATGTCGCTTTGGTCTTTTGTTGAGTATCCGCAAAATAATTCCATTGACCAAAAACTAAAGACATAAAATCTTTTTTGTCTTTATCTTCATACACTAACTTCTTTCTAAACTCACCCTCAATCTTTTCGTTAGGTACCATTTGATACTCTCCTTTCCATTGGGGTGTTCCTTTAACATCCTTTTTGTGTTTCTTTTTGTAGGCTAGTATTACACATTCTTTAGGGTTATATATGTATGGTGAAGACGGACTCATCCAACTTCCCCATGCGGTAGTTTTACTACGGTGTGGTGAACTTTCTTCTAAGTCCACAATACCGAAAAAACCAAATCCAATCTCTTTCATTATCATCCACAACTCAGCTGAGAAATATATTCTACCACCTTTTTTCTGTCGGTTAATTTCATAAGGAATATTCAAGGCAATACGTCCATCATCTTTGAGGACTCTATAAGTCTCTCTTAACCATTCTCTAGTAAATTTCCAATACTCAGCAATTTCTTTATCGTCATCCCAACTATCATAATCGATTCCTACCCCATAAGGTGGACTTGTAACAACTAAGTCAATCGTCTTCTCAGGCATTTCAGCCATAAGTTTACGGCCATCACCGCAATAAATTTTATTATTCTCCATTCTTCTCTATTATTTTTATTCTTCTATCCAAATAAAATAACGCTTTTTTTAAATCTTGTACAGGGGGATTATCATCTTTTTTACCACTTCTAACAATATACTTAAGTACGTTAAAAAGATAAGCATCCTTATCTAATCCTGTTGCTTCCGCTATTTTTATAACTTCATATGGATTGTCTTTTCCACCATAATGTGTTGGATGTGTGACTAACTCTTTATTCATTTTTACTTTTATTTAATACGTAATAATCTTTTGCAATCTTACTTTCTACTACCATACCATCTTCTACAAGTTTGTTCATAACTTTTCTAGTTTTTTCTACAGAATCTTTTAAGATGTAATTAGCTATATAACTAATGTGAATTGGAACTCTAAGTTTACCATTCAATTTATTCATCATTGTTTTTGTTATTTCAATTTGTTCACTCATAATAATATAATTTAATAATTAATTTTCCATTTATCGTAAGGTATCATACTATAAGGGTGTCTTTCGAAAAAACTTTCATGTATAAAAGTATATTCATTTTCTTGTTTTTTATCAAGGTATGCACCCCAAAATGATAAAGTTGAATTAGATAGAATATGTTTATCACACATACTCATCATATGAACCGCAATATACGGGTCTTCGTCAATATAAACAAATTTTTCTTTGGGAAATCCTAATTTATTTACAAATGATTTGGCTGAATTTAGGTTATCAGAAAATACAAGTACTTTATGTCCATCACCTTCTTCTTTTAAAATTTTACTTACCCATTCATCTGGAATTAATTTAATATCAAAAAAATTATCTTGTCTTCCTCCACCCATTCTCAAATGTAAAGAAATACTTTTATCAAATAAGTTACCATAGTTATATTCAATATAATCACTAATATTTTTATCGGGTGTAAATAATTCTAAAATATAATCTCTTTCATGATGCCAATATAATTTATTGAAAAAATATCCCTGAAATAGATAAGGTGGTTTAACTTTTTGTTTTAAATCGTAATAAACTCCACCTTCTCCAGTATCGATGTCCCACGCTAAACTTTGGTCGAACCACCATTGAAATGCATTAGGTCGACTATCGAACCAAGGTATATTAGGATATACATCACCAAAAGAAATATGTGGGTCTTTAAGTATGTGTCCTCCCCATGGGTCAAAGTGTATATTTCTACCGTTTCTATTGAGATGTTTATTAAATTTAGAACTTTCGGATTGATGAGTTGTCCAATACCCAACTAAGGGGTCATAACCCGTTTCTTTTGCGTAAACCATTAGTGTAGCTGTTTGGAACATCATATTACCTAATCCTCCAGCTAATACAGTGGATATGGTATTGTTAGTAACATTTACGTCTTTTGGATTTTGTAAACTCATATTTATACCTCTTTAATTAAAACCCATTTATGTTCAGAATTTAATTCTACACTTAAAACATATTCTTGATTCCACATTTCAGGTTCAATTAAAGATAAAAAATATTTTCCATTTTCTCTATAGTATAAATGATAAGTATTACCTATCACAGGCTCAAATGAGAAATCAGATTCATACACTATTTGGTTTAACTTAACTTCATCAACTAAATTATTATATTCATCAACTAACTCTTGATATTTCTTATTGAATTTAGTTTGTATTTTTTGAACATTTCTTTGTTTATATGAAGATATATCTTCTATCTTAATAACAGGTGCAGAAACACTACTACCATAAGGTAAAATATTCGCATGATATTTTTGATTTTCTTCATCCCAAACTATATGGTCAGGTTTTTTAATTTTAGTCGTCATTTTTTAGTTCTTGAATTTTTATTGTCTGAAAAATATAATTCATTACCTTTCTTTTTATAATCGCAAGTAAACCACCTTCTAAATCATATTCTTGTTCAAATTTAACTCTAAATATTGGTAGTCTTTTATCTATTTTTTCATGTGGTTGATATCTAGGACCATCTTTTAATTGGTGATTTTGTTTTATTAATGATATAACATCTTCTAAATTTTCACCTATAATATCTCCTTCATATATTTTACTTATATCACATTTGTTTTCTCCTGATTTATCTGATAATAACCTAATAAAGTATTGGTAAATATAACCTTTACCTTTGTAATTGAAGTAAATGAAACCTCTACCTGGTTTTTCAGTTTTTATTTTATCCCCATTAAAAACAACACTCACCAATGTAGCATCATAAATTAAAGAATAAATAGACTTACCAATAAGAAATAAATCGGTTAATTTATCTTTTGAGTATTCGACTATTTTGAATATTTCATCAATATTTTCTTTAGTACTAATTAACTTTTTATAGTTTAAATCACTTAATAATATTTCATCGTCAATATCTTCAGGTTCTCTATTTAAAATAAGGTACTGTCCTCTCTCTTTTAAAGAACCTATACTCGCTAAATGTAGTGCTAGTTCTTGAAAAGATGGGTATAATACGAAGTTATCAAAGTCTTCATTGACTTTGGCCATGTAGTCTAATAGAACATATTGTTTGTGTTCTAAATCTATAGGTTCTTGTAAAATCCAGTCTGTATTTAATCTCATATTCTCTCTAGTCTTCCTTGTTTCCAAAGATTGTAGTTGGGTCCAATCTTGTACCTAAAATAAGGGTAATCTTTGGCTCTGTAAAGACTAACGAGTCCAGCATCTTTCATTGAACTGAACATTGTTGAGAGATATCCTGATAAAACTATCTTTTCAGGGTCTTTTTCTAAAACATTAATTAAAAAATCTCTTTTACTGGCTGGTTCATTTTGAGATTCTTTATCTCTAATATATTCTAAAAATCTGATGTAAGCATTGTCTGGATTCACACTAGCAAACCTATAATTTGAATGACTATTTTTAGGTCTCCAATATGTTATCTCGTCATTACCGACAGTCATGAACTGTGAGTTTTCTTCTACGAATAAGTCCACAATTTTATACAAAACATATGTAAATAATGATTTATCCACTCTATCAGGACTTATCTCTTGACCTGTTTTGTTTTCTACATATTCAATAGCCTCATATATTGGTCTTTCATCTAAAACATTACTCTTGGTCGCATAAAATACAAAATCATCATCTTTGACAGTTAATACAAACTCTCTCACTCCCCATGTACCTATTAGTTTACCAGATGTAAAACCTTGTAATCTAAGTGGTTTACCATCTATCATGTAACTATATCTTTTAAAATTAAGATTTTGAGTAAGTTTAGAATCACCACTAAATATTTTACGGAACATATCAATAATGTTCACACTCCTATCCCATTTATGATTTTGAGTAATGTCATTTTGAATAGCATCAAAGGCCGGAAGTGTCTTAATTAAACCTAAAAGATTTTCATTGACAACATCCTTAGCATCATATAGAGTCATTCTATTATTTTGACTATCATAATGAATTGCAATTTTATAATAATCATTAGTAGGTTGCATATTTTTATTTATTAAATAATACAATGGACCCTTTGAATTGTATTGTTCAAATCTATTACCGAACTGTGTTGATGCTGTACACCATCTGGTACCTGACCCATAATAACATGAAGAATCTTTGGTTAATGGTTTTACCACTAATATTCTATCGTCTTCATATATCCTTTCAGTACCTTCCTTTAATTTTGACCTTTGTTGACTTTTTGTATCACCATAAACCTCTAATGTATCTATAAGGTCATGAATATTTTTATATTGATTAATATCTTTGTATTGTAAGTTTTTTCTTACTCTATCAAATTTCTCAAGCCAATTAATTACACTATCTAAAGAAATAAAAGTATTACCAAAATCATCAAAGTTTTTTTTGAGGACCCAATTTACATATTTGTAATTAGTTCTTTTGTTAAATTCGTTATCCAAGAATTCCTCTACTGTTTTTTGTAACTCAGGATTTTCATTAAACCTATTTAAAATATCTTCTCTTCTACCCTCACTTATAACGTCTACATATTTTTTTCTGTGTGGATTCTGACCTTCTGATAAATTATGTAAGGTTTTATTAATTGAGTCTTTAAAGTCTTTAAGGTGTTTTTCCGCATCTTTATTATTACCTGACTTTACCATTTTAATAAGGTGTGATAAATGTCCTCCCTCTGAATGGTAGTTAACATCTGTAAAAGATTTTAACAAATCTTCCATTTTTTTTATTGGAGTTTTTAGGCTTACTTTTAATCCTGATTTCAACATACCATTGTAATCGAAATCATCTGACCATTTATCTCCAATCTTGTATGTTTTTATGTTTGTCATTATTCTGTTCTAACTACATGATACCAAGTTCCATTGATTGATGACTCATATTCAGCACCGTCATAACTATTCAAGGCATTACCAACACCATCAGCATCAATAGCCGCCTCAAATAAAGCATCAGTATCCACATAGTCATTTAAATCTAATCCGTAATCTTCCATAGACCTTACCATATCATACATTACATCGTCTACTCTTGAATTAACCATATCTTCTATCTGTCCAACTGTGGGTTCTCCTTGAGGGTCACTTTCAATATCAGTTATTTCATCATCAATTTCATTCCATCTATCTTCAGCTAATTCTACTTCATCATCAGTATATTCATCGTCAAGATTAGCAGTTATTTCATCTAACTCTTCTTGTTCTTCTTTTAATTTGGCGATTTGAGATTCCTGTTCATCAGACAGAGGTAAGTCATCATCAAAGTAAACCTCATAATTATTATTTACATCTTCTTCAAACATATCATAAAACCAATCTCTGACTTCACTTTCATCAATATATGATTCAACAAAACCTCTATTCCAACCATCAGCACCCATATCGTCCCATAAACCCTCATAATATTCCTTAGCCGCCTGCCATACCTCATCCCAATCTCCAACAGCGAGTATTAATCCTTGTTCGTCTTCTCCTGTCCATTCAAACGTTTGTAAATCATAATGGGAATATTGTGAAGGAACTAAATTGTAGATAGATTCTCCTTCTTCTTCATTAACATTAACACCATATTCATCAACTAAAACTTCAAAAACTGCATTAGCCTTTTCACCATCAACATCAGTGTTTTCTAAATTCCATTCATCGTTTTCTTTTCTTTCTTCCGCATCAGCTAACATTTGAGCAATTCTACGTCTTTCAGCTATCTTTCTTAATCTTTCTCTTTCTAAACGAGCGGCTTCTTTATCTTTGAAAATTTTAATTTCTCGTTGGTAGTTAGTTTCAATATACTCATCAATACTCTTCTGTATTTCATCATACTCAGGAGTACCTAATATCCATCCGTCTTTGAATGATTTATCTGGTGCATCATAAAAAGTCTTATCTCCATCATATTTTTGTAAAACCGCCACTTTATAAAAACGGTCATTACTTTTAGCCTTTTTATCTAGAATATAAAAAAGTTTACCATCAACATTATAATTATCAAAATGTGTAGAACCATTTAAAGAGGCCGTACACCATTTAGTTCCAGCCCCATAGTAACAACTTGCCTTATGTGTCTGAGGTGTTACTACTGTAAATCTATCATTTTCATATACGACATCTGCACCGTCTACTGATTTAACTGTACGTCTTACTTTATTTTCATGATTATTAATTGTAGTTATTATGTCTTCTAAAGTTCTATACTGATTAATATCTTTTTGTTCTAATGCTTGTTGATATTTTATAAACTTTTCTACTACTTTTTCAGCCTTACTTAGATTCTCATCAAAATTTTCTGAAGATATTACATTACCTAAAAACATTAGGAATTTTTGATTAGGTGCTAAACTTCTTGAAAGACTAAACACTTTCTTAAGTTGTTCAGGTGAAAACTTACTTTTAAATTTTCTCAAAAAATCATCTTTCCTACTTTCAGTTAAAACTTGACTAAGACTCATAATATTGTACTTTTATCATAAATATAATTAAAAACCAATTATTACATTAATTCATGGTTACATATATTTATTATTATAAACTTTATCAAAAAAATATCAACTATGGGATGCGGCTGTAAAAATAAAAACAAAAACCAACAAAAGAAAACTACTCAAACTGTAAGAAATGCCAATACTCAAACTGTAAAAGAGGCAATTAAGAAAACAGTAGAAAAGTATTACGAAAAAAAATAACTAATTATTTTTAGCGGATTAATCTAAGGTGAGGTAAAACTCACCTTTTTTTATATTTATAAGTAAATAACATGTTATGAAAGAAAAAATTATCAGTATACTACAAGGAGGTTCAGGTGAGGTTGAAGACTTTATCAACCGTTATCTCAATGGTGATAAGGATAGTTTTTTTGATTTACTAGAAAGGTTCGGATTACTTCAAAACTCCGACACATACGAAAGTGTTATTGAAATGTTTCCAATGACTTATCTAAGAAAGAGTTATATTGATGACCGTAAAAAAACTATCGATAACATTGTTTCCACCTATAGTGATATAAGTAAAAAAGGTGATAAATATTTTTTAACTCTTGGGGAAAGGTCAGACTTAAGTACTTTTTTTAAATCAGATGACGGTCATCGTGAAATGTCATCATCAGAAATGGTTGAAAATATTTTAGGTGAAGATGATTGGTTCGAACCATTTCAAGATGTTACTCAAAATTTATACACCGATGTTATTGAAGAGTTAAATGAAAAAAATAAATTCTTACTTGCCAAATCAATATCTGAAGAATTATCAGGAACTCAAATTTCACCCGAAACTGAGTTATTAGAAAATATCGCTCAAGACCAAGGTCACCCTAATTATGTTGAAGTTAAAGACCCTTTATTAGTAATGGATATTTTAGAAGAAGATGAAAAATCTACTAAAGTCTTATTAGATGAGGCTTCTGAAGTTTCAGGTAATTTATATTCACTTCACCATCACTCATATAACACCGCATATACTGATGAAAAGTATAATGAAATAATAAATGAGATTAAACATCTATTGGAAATAGATAATAGTGGTGATTGGGAATCTAAGACCGTAAAAACTAGTAATGGTGAAGAAAAAACAATTTACAACTACATTATAGAAGTTACCAAATTCATACCTTATTTATTTAGTTCAATTTTTAATGATGACTATCAGTTAGATGATTACAGAAATGTATTTGAGTATTATGGTGACTTTGAAGACCTGACTAAAGAAATGATTTCTGAGGAAGTAATTGAAGGTGCGTCAATGAGTAGAAGTTATTATGATTATGCCGACCATACTTTGGTTTCTCAATATCTTAACGATATGATTACTGATTATCTTTAAATTTTCTCTCTAACTCTTCTAACTCATCTTCTTTTAAATCTAGTATTGATTCTTGTTCTTTAATAGCCTCAAATAATATTGATATCATTTCACCGTATCTTACTCTATAAGCACTTTCTTCGTCACCAAGAATTAATTCAGGTAAAACCTCTTTAACTTCTTGTGCAATAACACCAATATCTTTTCTACCACCCTCATCAATGATTTCACCATTAATACCTTCTTTTCTCCATATAAATTCTACTCCTCTTAATTTCAATACTTTTTTAAGTGCTTCATCAATGGTAACAATATTTTCTTTTAATCTTTTGTCAGATGGTCCTCCTGCTGGTCCTTGTGCTCCGGCAGGTCCTTGAGGTCCTGTGGCTCCTTGAAGTCCTCCACCACCTGTAGGACCTTTATAACCTTTAGGTCCAATTAATCCTTGTGACCCTTTAGGGCCTGTGGGACCCTGTGGTCCAATAGGACCTTTACGTCCCTTAAGTTGTAAAGGACCCTTTAGACCTTTAATACCTTTATCTGCATTCGCACCATCAAGACCTATTGAACCTTTAGGTCCTTTGTAACCTTTTGGCCCTTTAGCTCCTGTTATCCCTATCGGTCCTTTACGTCCTTTTGAACCTTTTTCTCCTTTATCTGTACTACTTGACCCTAACGGTCCTAGTGGTCCTTGTGGGCCGGTTGGGCCTTGTGGGCCTTGTGGTCCTTTGGGACCTTTAGGTCCTATAAAACCTTTTATTCCTTTAATACCTTTATTACCTTCAGGTCCAATCGGTCCGTTAGGTCCTGTTGGACCCTGTGGTCCTGGTATACCATTTCCTCCTCTTGGTCCTTGTGGACCTCTAGGCCCTTTTTGACCTATTGGTCCTTTATCAGAACTATTTGGACCTTGAGTACCTCTACCTCCTTTTAGTCCTTTTAACCCTTTTAGTCCTTGTATACCTTGAGAACCTCCTGACTGTATTGGTCCTTGGTCTCCTTGAGGTCCTCTATTTTGTCCTTGGTCTCCTTGAAGTCCTCTATCACCAACACCACCAGTCGCATTCTTGGAACCTATAGAGCCTTGTGGTCCTATAGGTCCTATAGGTCCTAATGGTCCTTTTGGTCCTTTGTCTGAACTAGCCGGCCCTTGTGGTCCTATGGGTCCCTGAGCACCTACTATATTTTGCGGACCTATTGGTCCTTGGTCACCTGTTTGTGCCTTATTACCTTGGGGTCCTTGGGGTCCTCTATCACTACTAGCCGGTCCTTGTGGGCCGGTTGGTCCTTGTCCACCAGTATTATTCTTCTCCCCTACAGGACCGATAGGTCCTTTATCCGCTCTATTACCTTGAGGGCCGATTGGTCCTTTATTGTTACCCGCAGGTCCTATTGGTCCTTGAGCACCAACAAGACCTGTTGAACTATTTGGTCCTTGAGGTCCTTGGGGGCCTTGTCCAATAAATGCACCTATATTACCTTGTACCCCTCTATCCGTACTCGCGGGTCCTTGTGGTCCTATCGGACCTTTATTACCTATATCACTTGTACTACCTTTTAAACCTTGTGGACCTGTAAACCCTATGGGTCCTAATTGTCCAATTGGTCCTTTATTATTTCCAGCAGGTCCTTGGGGTCCTGTTGGTCCTTTTGCTCCTGTAATATTCTTGGCTCCTTGTTCACCTCTAGGTCCTTTAACACCTTTGATACCTTTAATACCTTTAGGCCCTTTATCACCCCTATCACTTGATACGGGTCCTTGGTCTCCTTGTGTATTATTTTGTAATCCTTTTGGTCCTAATGGTCCCTTTTCTCCTGTTGGCCCTTCAGGTCCTTTATATCCTTTTTGACCTTTAACACCTTTATCAGTACTAGTAGGTCCTTGAGGTCCTTGACCTCCTGTTATACCTTTAGGTCCGTTAGGTCCTGTTGGTCCTTGACCACCTTGAGGTCCTCTTGGCCCCTTAGACCCTTGTGTGCCTTTATCCGTATTAGTAGGACCTGTTGGTCCTTGAAAACCCTTTAAACCTTTATCTGTATTTGTTGGTCCGGTAGGTCCATTAGGTCCTGTGGGTCCTGTAATTCTAGGTCCTATACCTCCTTGAGGGCCTGTAAACCCTTTTGGCCCTTTAAATCCTTTTAAACCTTTTAGTCCTTTATCGGTACTTGCTGGCCCTTGACTTGCAGTAGGTCCTTGGTCACCACCATCTCCTACATCACCTTGAGGAGACGTACCTATACTACCTTTAGTACCTACAAAACCTTTTGGTCCGACAGGTCCAGTTGGTCCTTGGTGTCCTTTATCAGTATTTGTTGGACCTATATCTCCCCCTTGTGCACCATCACCTATAAATCCTTTTTCATTATTTCCTTGTGGTCCTTGTGGTCCTCTCTTACCTTTTAACCCTTTAAACCCTTGAGGCCCTTTTAGTCCTTTATCGGAACTAGCCGGTCCTTGTGGTCCTATGGGTCCAGTATTACCTTTATCACCAACACTTACTTCTGATTGTGGTCCTCTAGGTCCTTTAAAACCTTTTATACCTATCGGTCCTTTTATACCTATAGGACCTTTATCTGTACTATTATCACCTTGCGGACCTTTCTCACCTCCCGAACCTGTTGGTCCTTTTAATGATGAACCTTGTGGCCCTCGGTTCCCTTCCAAACCTTTTGGCCCAATCGGCCCTTGTGGACCTATAGGTCCTTTAACGGCTGCAGGTCCTGCTGGTCCTTCAGGTCCTTGTGGCCCTATAAAACCTTTATCACCTTGTATACCAATATTACCACGTACTTGTTTAGGACCTTTAATTCCTTTCCTACCTTTAATACCTTTAATACCTTTATCTCCCTTATCTGAAGATTGTACACCCTGTGGTCCTAAGGGTCCTTGTGGTCCTTGAGTACCAACAGTACCATCAGGTCCTTGTATTCCCTGTGGACCTAATAACCCCTTAACACCTTTGTTACCTTTAATACCTTTGTCTGCAGTAGGACCTGTAGGTCCTTGTGGCCCCTGGTCCCCATCAGTATATCTTAAACCTTTATCACCTTCAGGACCTTTATTACCGTCAATACCTTTCTGACCTTTTACTCCTTTAATACCTTTAGGTCCTTTTTGACCCTTGTCAGTACTTGTCGGACCTTGTAACCCAATAGGTCCTTTTGGCGAAATACCTCCTTGAGACCCTTGGGGTCCTGTAACTTGTTTCGGTCCTTTATTACCTTTAATACCTTTAAAACCTATAGGTCCTTTTAAACCTTTATCGTTAGATGTTTCTCCTTTTAAACCTTTTGGTCCTTTTATACCTTTACTACTGTCTGAAGGTCTTACACCTTTTAAACCTTTAGGTCCTACCGCTCCGTCTTCCCCTTGAGGCCCTCTATTACCTTTATCACCTTTAACTGAAATAGGTCCTTTTGCACCTTTAATTCCTGTAGAACCTATTCTTCCTTTAATACCTAGATTACCTTTATCTCCTTGCTCACCAACAGGACCTTCTTGACCTTTTGCACCTTTAGGTCCTTGGTCACCAACTCTTCCTTTTGCACCAATTGGTCCTTGTATTCCTTTTAATCCTGATAATACTCCAACCCAATTACCATTTGAATCAACAACCATAGTATTACCCACATATAATTCACTATTAACCACATCTACTTCACCGTCAAATTGAAATGGTTGAGCACTATCTTTAATTTTAAAAATATTGCTAGACGATTTAAATATTAAATCACCACTAGTATCTATTTCAATAGTATAATCATTACTACCTGAACCTGTAAATATAATGTGAGGATTACTATTAGTAGTACTCCCTGTAGGGTATATAATAATATTAGCCATTAATTAATTTGTGTTTTTAACCATTTTATTTGTTCATCAATATCATCTATAAATACTTGGTGAGACTTAATCGATTCTATTATTAGTGCATTTAATTTGAAATATTTAATAGCGTAGTAACCATCACTTCTTTTGTAAACTACTTCAGGAAATATTTTTTGGATATCTTGTGCAATCATACCAATAGAGTGAAGTTTTTGTCTTTCTTTTAAGAAATCGTAACCCGAATATTTCTCATTCCAATCGTACTCAGTAACTTGAATGTTTAATAAGGATTCTAATGAATTAGATATTGTTCTAATACCAGTTTTAAGTCTTTCATCTGAGAAGGAACAATCCGCACACTTTAATAATCCACAAAATTGTAAATCCCAAGTATGTATAGAACTATTATTATGGTCAGCGTCCCATAATGTAAATTGGCCTGACTTATCATCAAAACAACCAGGTCTCGGTGTTCTACATTCGGTACAATTTGAGTCAGTATAAACAAAATTACCCGCACTTAATGCCCCTGAATTAGGAGAATATACTGTAACGTTGGGTTCCTCACCACACGGTGGCGCATCTCTATCACAAAAGCTACATGGTAATGCTTTATCACTTATAAGTGCAACATCGTGTGAATAACACGATACACCTGAAGGTCCCGCAGGTCCTTTCCTACCTTTAAATCCTTTTTCCCCTTGTGGACCACTAAGTCCACTTGCACCTACACGTCCTTTTTGACCTCTTGGACCTTGTGGCCCTGTAGGTCCTTTGTAACCTTTTGGCCCTTTAGCCCCTTGTGGACCTGTCGGTCCTTGAGTTTTTCTAGCTCCTTTAGGTCCTATGGGTCCTTTTGGCCCTTTAGCCCCTTGTGGACCTGTCGGTCCTTTAACTGTAGAATCTGTTCCTCTTGGTCCTTTATCACCTTGTTGACCAATAAATTTTTTAATATCAGTCGGTCCTTGTCTACCCTTTAAACCTTTGGGACCGTATAATCCTTTCAGTCCTTTATAACCTTTAGGTCCTTTAGGACCTTTAACCGTACTTACACTACCTTTAGGTCCTTGAGCTCCCTCCGTATTACCGATTTCTCCTTCGGGACCTTGTATACCTATTGGACCTTCAGGTCCCTTATATCCTTTTTGTCCTTTTGTGTTATTAACAGGTCCTTGTGGTCCTGTAGGTCCTGACTGTATCCCATTTAACCCTTGAGGACCTTTGGCACCTTTCGGACCTTTATCTCCAACACCTCCAGTTGGTCCTGATTTTCCAAGAGGTCCTTGTGGTCCTGTCTCTCCTTGTTGCCCTTTATCACCGGTTGCACTTCCTTTTGGTCCTTTAGGTCCTTTATTTCCAATTGGTCCTTTAGGTCCTTGTTCACCTTTATCAGCGGTAGGTCCGAGTGGTCCTTGAGGTCCTACGGGTCCTTTATTGTTTGAATGAGGACCTTTTTCTCCTTTAGGCCCCTTATAACCTTTAGGCCCTTTTGGACCTTTTAATCCTTTATTTGCACTATCACCTATCGAACCTTTCTTACCTTTTTGTCCTTTATCCCCTGTAGTCGGTCCAAGTGGACCCTTAGGTCCTTTATATCCTTTTGGTCCTTTATATCCTTTTTGGCCTTTATTCGCAGTTGGTCCTGTTTGACCTATAGGTCCTTTTAACCCTTTAGGTCCTGTTGTCAAACCAAGAGGTCCTTTTGGACCCTTCGGACCTTTATATCCTTTTATCCCTTTAAACCCTTTGTAAGCGGTAGGACCTGTTGGACCTTGTGGTCCTGTATCTCCTTCAGCACCTGTTGTGGAACCTGTAGGTCCTTTAGGTCCCTTATAACCTTTTGGACCTTTTAGACCTTTAAATCCTTTTTCTGCAGTAGGTCCGATTGGTCCTTTAGGTCCTGTTGGTCCAACTGCACCTGCCCTTAATCCTTTAGGTCCTTTAGGTCCTTTGGGTCCTTTAATACCTTTTAATCCTTTTAAACCTTTATCGGCAGTAGGACCTATAGGGCCTTCTGCACCTATTAATCCTTTTGGGCCCTCCTGACTACCTTGTGGTCCCAAAGGTCCTCGTAACCCTTTTAATCCTTTAAATCCTTTAAATCCTTTTACACCATCAGTAGCCCTATTACCTTTAAAACCTTTACGACCTTTTAAACCTTTTACTGTAGATGCAGTTCCTCTTGGACCTTGATTACCTTTATAACCTTTTTGCCCTTTTATACCTTTATCTCCATCGGTTGCTCTAAACCCTTTTTGACCTTTAATACCTTTATCTCCGGTAACTGTACTAATAAATCCTTTATCACCTGTAATACCTTTTAATCCCTTATAACCTTTTGGACCTTTATTACCTCTTAACCCTTTATATCCTTTTTGACCTTTAATACCTTTAAGTCCTTTTTGACCTTTAATACTTGCCGGTCCTTGTGGTCCTGTATCTCCTTGAGAAGCCATTAAACCTTTGTTACCTTGAGGACCGGTTAATCCTTTATAACCTTTTTGACCTTTAATACCTTTAAGTCCTTTGTCCCCTTTATTTCCTTGCTCACCTTTAACACCAATTGGCCCTTGTGGTCCTTTATCTCCTTGACTGGCAATTAAACCTTTAAGTCCTTTAGTACCTTTTATACCTTTTTTACCTTTAAGACCTTTTAAACCTTTATTACCTTTATCTCCTTGTGGTCCTCTTTCTCCTTTTTCACCTGTAGGTCCAACAGTACCTTCTTCCGAAGATGTACCTGTAGGTCCTTTAGGTCCTTCAATACCCTTCTTACCTTTTAATCCTTTTATACCTTTAAGTCCTTTGAATCCTTTGTCTGCACCTTCACCGTTTTGAGAAACGGGTCCTGTATCTCCTTGGTCGGCAATTATACCAATAGGACCTTTAATTCCTTTGATACCTTTATATCCTTTTAAACCTTTAAGCCCTTTATTACCTTTATCACCAACAATTCCTTTATCTGATTGAGGTCCTGTTGGTCCTACATCCCCTTGAACTGCTATTAACCCTTTGATACCTTTTAATCCTTTTAATCCCTTAACACCTCTTTGTCCTTTAATACCTTTTTGACCCTTATCTGTCGATGTTTCACCTCTACCACCTGTAGGTCCTTGGTCACCTGTTAACCCAACAGCACCTTTTGGTGAATCACCTATACTACCATCAGGACCTTTTAAACCTTTTGGCCCAACAACACCTACTTCACCTTTGGGTCCTTTTAAGTTACCTATTGGACCGTCAATACCAACAGGTCCTTGGTCACCTATCGCACCTTTTAAACCTGAATCCGTATTAGGACCTCTTTGTCCTTTAATACCTTTTAGTCCCTTTATACCTTTAAGACCTTTTGTTCCTTTATCATCACCTGTAATACCTTTATTACCTTGGTCACCTGTATCACCTTGTTGACGTAAAAATGATGTTAACGCATTTGTTACCACCTCTTCAGTAAAATTATCTACGGTTGGGTCAACTCCAAAACCAAAGTGTTTTAACCCCGCCCCATTTTTAAAATCTACATTTAAACTCGTATAACAATTTTCAGAAGCTAAAGCTGAATATACATTAGTATGTGTTAATGCAGTTAAATTTAAATTTTCAGGACCAACTGAATCCATTTGGTCTCCGTAACTATTTAAAAATTCTTGAGTAGTAATGGTTTCACCTTCAACAGCACCAACCGCATGTTGAACAAATGCATATGTGGCGGTACCTCTAAGTGGATTTACTACAGGATATATTAAACCTCTTGCATTTCCTTGTCTATTAGATATAATGTCTTCATAAACTTGTATATATGCACAGTAGTCGTGTAAATATCTATTAGTATATTCAGTACCGGCACTATTATTCCAATAATCACCATTCAGTTCAAATGGTTTATTATATAAATCACTCTTAGTAGCGTTGGTTGGTGTCCCACCTAACTGTCCATGATATAAACCAACAATACCATCTGACTCATCGGCGACTATGATAACTAAATAATTAGTATTATCACCACCGAATGAACCCTGTCCCGATGTTTCTGTATTATTTAAATTACTATGGTCAAAAGGAACCCCTTGAGAAATATTTTCTACAGCACCAGTATCTAAATTAAGACCTCTGTTAATTCTTCTATATGTGGTTAGACCATCATTAAATTGTGAATTTCTTGGTACACAATTACCACCCGAATTAGATTTACAATAATCGGAATCATAAGTGGCGTTAGGTACCGCACTATTAAATTCACTCAACTGTGTTCCGTTACTCAACGTACCACCACTAAGTGAACCAAGATATGGATAAGATGCCCACCATAACCAGTTTTCACCATTAACATTGTTTTTACCGATTACACCCTCGTATAATTTGTTAATGTCACCATTACCGTTTACCGTTTGGAACCAATCTCTAACACTTTGAGAAGCCTCTTTAGCCTTATCACTTGGCATTGATGTTGCATCATAGAAAACATAAACATCTAAATTTGCTGTAAGACCAATTGGTCCTTGTGGACCTTTATCCCCAACAATACCTTTAGGTCCAATATCTCCTTTATTATTACCGGTAGGTCCTGTATTACCTTTATCTGCATCTGCACCTATAGGACCTTTAATTGAATTACCTATTGAACCTTTAATACCTTGTAAACCTTTTAACCCTTTAGGTCCTTGTGTCCCAATATCCCCTTTAATCGCGGCAGGTCCAGCTGGTCCTTCAGAACCTTGTGGTCCAATTAAACCTTTTACCCCTGCAGGTCCTTGTGGTCCTTGGGAGGCTTTCTCACCTTTAATACCTTTAAGACCTTTTGGTCCAACGTCACCCGTAGGTCCTTGTTCTAATGAAGTCTGTCCTTTAATACCTTTTTCACCTTTTGCACCTCTTTGACCTGCAGATGGTTCATCACCTTTTGCCCCTACAGGTCCTTGTGGCCCTGTTGGTCCTGTTGGCCCTCCCATATTCATTGCATGCCCTTTCCAGTTACCACGGTCGTCAATTAATTCATCACTATTATTTTTTACAACTGAGGTTTCAGCCATAAATTTTAAACTATCAAGTTCTAAATGATTCGTTATTTTAAAGTCGTTACCTAAGTGAGTATTAAAATTTAATTCACCGCTAGTATATTTCACATCAATCTTAGTATTTGATTGACCTGAAAAATGAATTGTACCACCTGTTGGATTTATGTTAATATCTCTACCCATTTAAAACTTTTGATTTCAATATGTTAATTCTCTCCTTAAGTTGAGTTATACGTGTATGTTGCTCTTGTATTGAACCAATCCCAATAGCAACTAACTTACCGTATTCTAATTTTAAGAATCCGTCTTCACCAGTAAATACCACGTCAGGTATAACTTTATCAATTTCTTGAGCGATAAAACCGATATCATTTCCTTTTATATTAAATCTGTGATTTATTCCACCCTTCCATGTAAATTTAACACCTCTAATATTTTTTAATTTAGATAAATTACCCTTTAAAGACTTAATATTATTTTTAACTCTCTTATCTGAAGCAGGTCCTTGAGGTCCTTGTACCCCTTGAGCCCCTCTTGGACCTTGTGGACCTTGTGGTCCTGTACCCCCTATAGGTCCTGTTGGTCCCGTTCTACCTATCGGACCTTTGGGTCCTTTATTTCCTCTTGGACCTGTTGGTCCTTGGTCACCAGGTCCATTTTTTACGAGGACAGGACCTATATCACCTTTAGGTCCTTTCGCACCTTTAGTTAGATTATCACGACCGATAGGTCCTTTTGGACCTTTATCTGTATTGGTAGGTCCTATAGCACCTTTACGACCTTTTGGACCATACTCATCACCAACATCTCCTAATGGTCCTTGTTGGGCTCTCTGACCTTTAATACCTTGTGGTCCTATTCCTCCTCTCGGTCCTTGAGGTCCATTTGGGCCTGTTGGTCCTTTTAAACCTTTAGTTGTATTTGTTGGTCCGGTAGGTCCAGGTCTTCCAACAGGACCTTTTACACCTTTATTTCCTTGAGGTCCTCTACCTCCGTCAGGTCCTTTATATCCTTTTATTCCTTTTAGTCCTTTAACTCCTTGTTCACCTATAGCACCTTTGACTGTTGATTGTGGACCTTTAAATCCTTTAAATCCTGCAGGTCCAAAATTTCCTTTTAACCCTTTTAACCCTTTAGGTCCTTTAGGTCCTTTTGTAGTATTATTAGGTCCTTTATATCCTTTGACTGTGGACTGATTACCTATTAACCCTTTGTCTCCTTTTCGACCTTTGGTTCCTTTAAGTCCTTTTAACCCTTTAAGACCTTTTGGACCTTTAGTTGTATTTGTCAATCCTTTTGGTCCTTTAACAGTAGAAGCCGTTCCTCTTGGACCTTGTGGTCCTTGACTACCTTGTCGACCTTTTAAACCTTGAGGTCCCGTTTCTCCTGTATTTCCTTTTGTATTATTGGCTAAACCTTTATATCCTTTAACTGTCGACACATTACCTCTCGCCCCTTGTGGACCTCTTGGTCCTGTACTACCTTTTAGACCTTTTAAACCTTTTGAACCTTTTAAACCCTGCAAGTTATTAGGATTTCCTATAGAACCTTTAACTGTAGATGTACTACCTTGTGGTCCTCTTGGACCTTGTGGTCCTCTTGGGCCCTTTAAACCTTTTAAACCTTTTAACCCTTTAATACCTTTAACACTATTACTAGGTCCTTTATATCCTTTAACTGTAGATGCTGTACCTCTTGGTCCTTGAGGGCCTTCTGGTCCTCTTGGACCTTCACTACCCTTTCTACCTTTAATTCCTTTAAGACCTTTTGTAGTATTAGAGGGACCTATAGAACCCTTAACGGTAGAAGTGTTACCCACTGAACCTTGTCCACCGATAGCACCTCTATTTCCTTTTGGTCCTTTAAAACCTTTATCACCTACCGGGCCTCTGTCATTGTTAGCAGGTCCTTGTGGTCCTTTATAACCTTTAGGTCCTTGAGTACCTATTCCTCCTCTAGGTCCTTTTTGTCCCTTATCAGTTGAATTTGGCCCATTAGGACCGGTTTCACCCTGATTCCCTCTATCAGTACTGGTTGGTCCTTGGTCACCTGTTGAGGCCTTTGCCCCTCTACTTCCTTGAGGTCCCTTTTGTCCTTTATCGGTCGATTGAGGTCCTCTACCTCCGTCAGGTCCTTTTAATCCTTTTTCAGTACTTTGGGGACCTCTATTTCCTTTATCTGAGCTAGTACCTGTATTACCTCTATTTCCTGTTGGTCCTTGTGTCCCTTGAGTTCCTCTTTGTCCACCTATACCTTGTTCTCCTCTTACACCTGTAATACCTTTAAGTCCCTTAAGTCCCTTAAATCCTTTATCTGCTGATGTAGGCCCTTGCGGTCCTTGTGGTCCTTGTGGTCCTTGAACTCCCCTCGACCCTACACTAGGTTGGGGTCCTCTTCCAGGTTTTAAACCTTTTAATCCTTTAATTCCTTTTGGACCTTTTGGACCTTTTAATCCTTTATCGGTCGATTGAAGTCCTTGATTACCTATCGAACCTCTATCCGCATCCAACCCGACAGGTCCTTGTGGTCCTTGAATATTTTTTGGACCTTTTAATCCTTTATTACCTTTTAACCCTTTTAATCCTTTAAATGCTGTTGGACCGAATAATCCTTTAAGACCTTTATCACCAGTGGTAGCAATATTACCTTGATTACCAATTTCACCTTGTGGACCTATGGCTCCTTTAACTCCTTTTTTACCTTTTATACCTTTAAAACCTTTTTGACCTTTATCATCTCCTTTCGGACCTTGAATACCTTGAGGCCCATTAGGTCCTGTTTCTCCTATATTCCCTCTTTCACCACTATTAGGTTTTAATCCTTTTATACCTTTATTACCTTTTAATCCCTTCTGACCTTTGATACCTTTATCGGTAGAAGTATTTCCTTGTAGTCCTTGTGAACCTTGTGGTCCTTGAACGGTTGTTTCGGCTTGAGGACCTTTGATACCTTTTGGTCCTTTTGGTCCTTCTAAACCTTTAAGTCCTTTATCACCTTTAAAACCAATGGGACCTTGTTGACCGATTGGGCCTTGTTGACCATTATCACCAGTTACCGCAATAAGACCTTTACGACCTTTAAGCCCCTTAAGTCCTTTAAGTCCCTTAACCCCTTTGTTACCACGAAGTCCTTTAATACCTTTACTCCCTGTTGGCCCTTTAGGCCCTATTGGTCCTTGACCTCCTGTGTTTGCGGTTAACCCTTTTGTACCTTGTGGTCCTTGAATTCCTTTTGGTCCCTTTTGACCTTGTGGCCCTTTTGGACCTTTTGTTCCTTTATCCGCAACATTACCGGCTTGAGAAATAGGACCTTGTGGTCCCAAAATACCTTTTTTACCTTTTAATCCGACAGGACCCTTTAACCCTTTTAAACCTTTTAGACCTTTTAATCCTTTATCCCCTTTATCACCAACTATACCTTTATCTGAGTTAATTCCTTTTAAACCCACAGGGCCTTGTGGTCCTTGTATACCTATTGGACCTAATTGACCTATTTCGCCTTTAACACCTCTAAGACCTTTAAGTCCTTTATCTCCTTTATCAGTTGATTGTGGTCCTTGTTTTCCTTTTAACCCTTTATCTCCATCATTATAAAATATTCTACTGGTACCAATATTACCTTTAAGCCCTTTAAGACCTTTAAGACCTTTTCTTCCTTTATCACCACTTTCACCTTTAACGGTTGTCCCTCTTGCACCTGCGGGGCCTGTTGGTCCTTGATGTCCTTTTGGACCTGTTGGTCCTACAGTACCTTTATTACCTTTTAATCCGACTGTACTACCTTTCCACCCTCCAGTATCGGTAATAGTCATAACCCCGTTGAATCCCATGTCATTACCCATATGTATTGAGCCTTTAATATTAACACGGTCACTATCTATGGTTACTAAATTATTACCATGAGTGGCACCTGAAAATACTATGCGACCATCATCACTAACATTAAGTGACATAACATCACCATTTGCATTTTCAAATAAAATATAAGGAAGTGTAGTTCCTGTGGGTTGTGGTACTATTCTTACGTCTTTAGCCATGTATGAATTTAAAAGGTTTTATCTTATATTATAAATACTCGTAAAGAAGTTTATATCTAATTTAAATACTGATTTGTATTTATCCTTTGAGTAATTTTTTTTATCATTCAATCAATAAATATTTAAAAGTCATTTAATATGTCGAATCAAATTATAGAAACTTATTCTAACGGTAAAAAGTTAACTAATTTATTAGCTAATAAAATAATTACTGAAATAAATAAAGAAACAAAAAATCATAAAACAAATATACAAGTAATAAACAATGGAAATTTTGTAGTGGTTAAAGGCATCACAACACATAGTACCCCTTTAAACTTTTCCAAACTATTTAATTCGTACTATCAAAAATTATTTAATAAATCAATTACATTTAATGTTGTTGATTTGATAGAATATAGTCAGGTTATCAAAGAAGACCCAATTTATATTAATAAAACTTATATTAAAGATGACTTTATCAATAACTTAAATAAAATAACTTATAACGACACGTTAAATGGTTTAGATTATAGATTGACCGCGTGTACAGATTTAAATACTCTACTTATAAATAAAAAATATAATTCTCAGAATTTAAATAATATCATAAGTAATTTTGATGACTATAAAATTGTAAACCTTAATAATCTATCTGAAAGTTTTTATTCTTCTGAAAAATATGGTAAACATCTAAAATCTAGTAAGTTATTTGACTCTTACTTCAACTATATAATATATAATATTTTTGAAAGAAATTTGTGTAAGGATATAAATATTGAATTTTTTACAGATTCAGATTTTGAATCCATCAACTGGGAAAACCTAAGTCTTAAGATAACTTCTAAAAGTTTAATAACTAGTACAGAATGGTTGGAATCACTAATATTAGATTTATTTACATTTGAACCTAATAAAATTATATCAAGATGGGATTTAGAGAATTATGATTTTGAAGAAGAAATCATAAGTAATGAGAATATATGGAAAATAAAAGATAAAGTAGGTGAGATGATATTAGTCTAAATATCTTCTCACCTTATACAAAGCTTCATCTAAATCATCAAAGTCATCATCAGGTACCATTAATTTTACGTCTGATGTCTTATTATTTTTTCCAATGTTTAACAACATGAATGCAGGTATATACTCACTACCGGTTGCCTCGACAAACAAATCATATTCTTTTTCAAATTTATGAATATCTCTTTGAGTGAATCTTATTTTAGACTCAATTAATTTTTGTTTCATCTCATCACAGTGAGGACAACCTTTCATCGTATATAATACTACTTTTTTCATTGTAAAATTTAAAGTATGGAATTAGCCATTTCTACTATCACGTTTTCTTGTACTAATCCTATTTTAGTTTGGACATTTTTACCTTCGTTAAACGCTAATAGAACGGGTATTGAACGTACACCTAATTTAACAGACATATCTTTATCTGATTCAATATTGAATTTGTAGATATTGACTGAATGATTTTCCTCTGTTAATTTTTTATCAACATTATCAATCACTTTTGATAACATTCGACAAGGACCACACCAATCGGCATACATATCTACAATGAATTTTTCTCCGCTGTCAATTTTTTCTTGTAGTTCTTGAGAATTTAATATTTTCATTTTTTAAATTGTTTTAAATTTTTTATAACTATTCAAGAAGAATATCATACCATTAGAAGATTCTTCTTTACATATGGTGTAAAACTTATAAGTATTTTCATCTTTTCTTTTTATAAAATATAAAAAACTAATACTGTCCGAAAATCGTATAAGACCATCTATTAAGGTTATATTATCACCATCATAAGTTTTATACGATGATACTATTTTATTTTTCTCTAAAATTCTATCTAAAGCATCTTTAGTATAAAACTCTGTTTCGATAACAGTTGGTAAGGAATGATTACCTGTACCACCCATAATTTTACTAACATAAGTTAATATTTCATTAGGTAGTTGGTATCTATCCTTATCAACTATATTATCTTTTTTTTCCATTATTCAGTATCTCTTTCTAATGGTTCAGTCAAAACCATTTCTTTGACTTCATCACTTACTTTTACATCGCTATACATATTGTGTAATGTTTTGTATAGTTCTTCTGCGTTATTTATAGATTCATTAATAATGTTAATGATTTTATAGGGGTCTGCGTTAGAAGCAGGTCTCCTGTCTTCAACATATCCCTTCCATTCTTTTTCTGTGGATATTGGAACTCTAATTGATGCTCCTCTGTCCGATACTCCCCAACTAAATTTATGAATTGATTGAGTTTCGTGGTCACCAGTTAACCTCATGTCATTTGAAGAACCATAACATTTTATGTGTTCAATATGTCTTGACTCAAATGTTTTAAATATTGCATCAAAATATTCTTTACCCCCTTCTTCTCTCATTTTAATATTAGAAAAGTTACAATGTAATCCTGAACCATTCCAATCACCAGTTACAGGTTTAGGGTGGTATTCTATTTTAAAACCATAATCCTCTGACATTTGATTTAAAATATATCTCGATACCCAAAGGTCATCACCTGATTTTAGTTTACCTTTACCTAATACTTGGTATTCCCATTGACCTAACATTACTTCAGCATTAGTACCTGTAACTTCAATACCTGCCATAATACAATTTTCCATATGTTGTTCAACGAATAATCTACCGTTTACTTGACCATTACCAACACCACAGTAATACTTACCTTGAGGTTCAGGGAATCCATCTTTTGGGAATCCGATAGGTTTACTGTCTTTCATGATGGTATATTCTTGTTCGAAACCAAACCATAAGTCTTTATCATCTTCCTTACCTAATAAATTACGAGTATTAGACTCATGTGGAGTACCATCAGGATTCATAACTTCACAAAAAACAAGGTATGAATCTAATATACCTTTGTTAAGTGGATTAGGATATAACCTAACAGGATTTAAGATACAATCAGAAAAATTACCTTCAGCCTGTTTAGTTGATGAACCATCAAATCCCCATTGAGGACAATCTTTTAATGTTATTCCGTGTAATGTTTTACCCTTAACTTCATGGGTAGGTGCATCTACAACCTTTACTTTACTTCTAAGATTTGGTTCGGGTTTATACCCATCTAACCAAATATATTCTAATTTAATTTTCATATTATTCTACTTCTTCTTTTTCTAATATTGGTTCCCCATCTGTTAATACTAATTCATGACATAACGCCAATAGTGATTGTTGATTCTCATAAATACTATCATAAAACTCCTCAGATTTTGTATCATATTCCTCATCGTCCCAATCCATATCCTCAAGTGGATTCTCAATATCATCATCTTCTTCGACCCACATACAAGGAGTTCCTTCATTATCTTTCTTAATTAAAATCGCACCAATTGGACTATATGTTTCATCTTCGTAAGTAACTTCAATTTCAACATTTTCATCTAATTCTACACATAAGTTATATAGATGTATAAAAAATTCTTTTGGTGGATACCAAGCAGATTCTATTGAGAACTCAGCCTCATCTTGAACATCGTACAAAGTGGTCCATTTAGAACCAAGATTATCCAACGACCACGAATTCATCACACCTCCACTTTCACCTAACTCTACATTGTTGTAGAATGCCTTTGCGAATGCAGTTATAGAACTATCATTGTCATTATCATTAATTTTATCGATTAAAGAATCAATAAATTTTACCGTTTTTTCGTTAGCATTAACTTTAACGAAACTTTTTAAATTATTTGCCATATCTTTATTTTTATTCTTCTATTAATTCGGGCCAATCAGAATCTTCTAAGGCCTTATCGTTAACTAAATCAAACTCTACCTCATCCATAACTTCCTCTTGGAGTTCTTCATCGTCTGATTTCCATTTTTTAATTTGCTCTTCAGTTAGTGGTTCTGTTTCTTCCCATCTAATATCTGTGTATATTACTCTTCTTCTTAATTTTGACATTTTTTTTTAGTATTTAATTATAGAATTTATTTTGTAGTAAACATAGTATAATATTTTTATTATGTCAATAAGTTAAAATGGTAAATCCATAATTTCATTTTCTTGTAAATCATCGATGTTATCCCATACTACATAATCACCATCTAATACTGCGCGTCTTTCAATTACTAAACCACTTTTGTATTCTTTAAACAAATGAGGAGGATTTAATATTTTATTTTTATATAAGGTTTTAACTCTCTCATCTAAAATATCTAAAGGTACTTTCCACATATTACTTAATTGATGGTTTTTACCTCCTAAAGATTGTACTCTTTCTATATTGTTTTTAGTAAAACGATATTCAATAGTTGCACGATTATTACTATTAATATTACCACATCTAAGTGATATTATAATATTATTTGATTTTTCGGAGTAAGTTCTTACACAATTTTTTTGAATTTGTGATTCTTCATTATACTCTTTAGTATTAGTTAATACTTTTGGATAATACTCAATACCAACTAAATCACTTATCGTATTTTCGATACATGAATTAACCTCATCACCATAATTTCTGTTAATTACCCCTGTATTATAAGACTGTAATAACTCTGATAAATCATAATGTTCATTACTAAATTCATCTATATTTTTAAAATGACATTTAAATATATAATTATGTTTTTCTCTCAAGTCACTAACCATCCTTAAATGGTCTGTAAGTAAATTAAGTCTAAGTCCTTGATTTATCACGTTCACTATCCTCGTTTTCATTGTGTTTGATAAATTTAAACTAAAATCTAATTCGTTAACTTTAAAAGAATCATAGTATTGTAAATCGTTTTTTGAAAATACACTATCATTTAAGAGGTTAAAATAATCTACTCCTAACAACCGATAGAGATTAACTAACTTATTAAAATCTATATTATCACCACTATTTAAAAACTTTCGTACTTTTTTTCCATATAAAGAATTAGTAGACATAAATGATGAAACTAAATTAATTTGTTTTTTAAGTAGTTTTTTAGGTATACGTAATTTTGAGTATTCTTTGTAATTATTAGGATACTTAAATTTATTACATTCTAAAAATAGTTGAAAAAACCTTTCCTCGTGGTCTTTACTCCTAATATCACATTTAACTTCACATTTTTCCATTATAGCGTTTAAAAATATATTCATGATGTTATCCGATAAATCATTTATCTTTGTCATATTAGGTATAACATCTATATTACCACCATTTTTTAGTGAACTGTCTCTTAGTACTTTTCTTATTTCTAAACCAATACGACTAAAAGGATGATTATAAAAATCATTAACGCGAACTCTCTTATTAATTAATTTTTTATTTTTTTTGTTTACAATACCAGTATAAAAATTATTAAACTTTAAATTGTATGTAACAAATAATAATTCCTTTCTAACTCTAAAAAACTTTGCACCTACTGAACGAGCTCGGAATGTTGAATATAATTTTAATGAAATTTTATTACTAAACTCTTCAATTACTATTATGTATTTTGTACTTTCAACTGCAACTTGTTGATTAGCGTAATTATCCTTAAACTCTTTTTCATCGACACTCTTTTTATCAATATGAGCCCAATGACCATACTTAGGTACAGAATATGTTTCAAATCTATCATTAATACGGTTATAACCTCTAAAGTAATCAATACTATAAGAGTCTATAACTTTTTTGTAATGTAAATTTTCACGTTTATCCATAAACACAAAAATAGTAAAAAATAATTAATAAAAAAAGAAGAATTATATAATTCCTCCGTAATAGTTTGTATTTGAAATTTGTAGAGTTTCCCCTCTACTTTTTAAATTATCACACAACATAATGTCCCAATTAGGGTCTGTATAGTTATCGTAATTAATATATAAAGAATTTACACAGTAAGGAATTAAATCATTTTTTATGACGTGTATACCGTAAAGATAATTTACCTCCCATATTCCTTTAGTTTCATAAGTCCTGTAAGAATCCTTTTTAGTCTTTTCACAATCAAAATTAACCCAATCACTACCTTCTTTATGAATCATAGGAGTTATTATACCTTCACACTCTTTGATAATCAACCCTAAAGATTTATTATTTCTAAAAATGTGATTTGATTCCATTAAAACTGTATAATCAGACAGACCATAAGAATTAATCAAAAAGTCTTTTCGTGACTTTATTTTACCATCGTCATTAAATTTTACATAAAACTCTTTAAAAATATGTGAATATTTTTTCTCAAACAAATCAATATCATACTTGTGTGTGTTATCAGAATAATATATTGTGAGGGATATTTTATCTTTAGGGTATTTTAAAAATCTAATGTGGTCGAAAGTTTGATTAATGTTAGGGACTTCCTCATCAAGAAATAATCCTATATTAACATTATCCTCAAAATCCTCCAAGTCATCTTCCTTCTTAAAATAATTTATAGTTGTAACATCTTTATCAAATAACCTGCGGTAATAATCATTTAGGACATTTTTTATTGACGAACCACCATTTCCATGAATTATTAAAGGATACGTATTTGTTATTCTGTTAAAAACTTTACCGTCCTTCACCAAAACATCATCTAAGGATTCATTAAGGGTTTGAAATATATTTTGATTATTATCTAAAATGATATTCTTATCTTCAGCTAAAGACTCAAAGTATCTTTCAGTGTAATATAGTTGGTCATCGTAATCATTGCTTACATCAATTTTATTTACAATTTTAATTATGTGGTCTCCGTAACCAATAAATCCTCCTGAATTTAAAAATTTATACTCCGTAGTTGATGGTGGGTACTTATTTTGTAAATCTTTTTTCGGCCAACAAGTTTTTTCAGCTGAAAATACTACGGGTGATTTCATAGTCCTAAATTTACTAACTATTTCACTTGGTGTTGAATTAATTATTACATCATATGAATCTGTAAATAAAATTATGTGATTAGATAAATTAGGATAATCCTCTAATTCTTTCTTAAGAAGATTTATTTTTTGTGCTCCTCCAGGTTGTAACAATACCCCATCTTTAGCCTCACCTCCTGTCCATTCTTGACCTAAACCAATAATCTTGTAGGGTATATTATTAATATGACACGATTCTCTAAATCGGTCTAATTCTTTGTTATTTTCTGTAGCGACAGTAATAACTATAAATCTGTCGATACCATCACTATAACTATTATCTCTACAGTACATTTATCATATAAATTATTAGTTTATTATATATTCAAAATAAATAATTAGAAAAATAAATAAAGGGTATGGATAAGATATCAATTCAAACAAATCAAACCAAAATCAGTTTTTTGGAAAATACTATCTACAGTATCATTAATGTCTTTAGGTTTTGATTTATTAATTTTTAGAACTATTTCTATTATTTGTTTTTGTGTTAATACTACTTCCTCACCTCTTTCGTGATTATTATTTATCTCAAGATAAACTTCATTAAAAAACTCTTCGTCAGAAGCTCTCCCTATTAATTTTCTTAATTCTTTAGGGTTTTCAACAAAAAAAGTTTTGAATTGTGAGAAATATATTTCAACATCTATGTTTGACATAATAGTAATTTTAAATAAAACTAAATGAAATATAACAGAATTTCAATGATTTACTTAAAAACTTTGATACCTTTTTCGTCAATCATTTTTTGAACCTCTTCAGGAATTTCTATATTAGGGTTAGTTCCTGCCAGAGTTATAACTGCTAAATTTTTCATTTTGTAATCATCACCATTCTTTTCCGCCATTTCTTTAGGTAATGATTTAAGGTTTTTATTATTAGGAAGTGATAAAAACATTAAGTCTTCTAAGTTTGATATACTTGAAGGTAACTCATCTAATATACCGTCAAGGTGTAATGCGTACATATTTTTGAATCTACCAATACTTTCTGGTATTTTTATGTTAAGGTCTTTATTATCTTGTTGACCATACCTACCTGAACTTCCTTTAATAAAATCTAACCTACCTAAATTATTAGGTAAATCTTCAAAGAATTTATCAAACCCATATAAGGCAATAAACTTTGAAGCGGCATCTCTTGGGTATTCAACCGTAACCTCTGTTCCGTCCGCACTAGATAGTCCCTTCATAAATTCAGGTTTAAAGAACTCTCTTAACCCTTCCTCTTCTCCAAGTAAAAATTCCACTAGATTAATTTGTCTATCATTAATATCCATAAACTGATTACTTGGGAAATGGAATTGATATCTATGTTTTGGTAATCCTGACACATCACCTACTTCGGTGTCAGTCTTATCAATTAATACGTATAAAGGACCTTGCTTAATGTAAGTGTTAAAATATGAGAGACCAGGTGCTGATGTACACCAACGTGTTTCTTTATTTTGTCCCCCATAGAAACATGCGGCTTCTTTACCAAGGTCTCCTTGGTCTTCAATCATATAAACATCATATTTAGAACCGCTATAGACTTGTTCAGCCCCTGGATGTACATCCATCTTTTTTCTTTCAGCTTTAGTAGTCGTGGCTTTTTCTAAACTAAAGTCTTTAACTGAATTAAATAAAGTATCAATAGTTAATTTGTTTATATCTCTTAATTCACTATCTAGTTGGCCTTTAAATCTATCAAATTTAGTTAAATCTTCAGTAGTTTTATACAAATCCTCAAAAAACAAATCAGTTTTCTCCTTTAAATCTTTTTTGAATTGAGGCGAACCATATTGAGACTCTATTTTTGGTTCAATCTGTAAAAATTGTTTTATAATCCAATTTACGTATTTTCCTGCCTTTTTAATATTTTCACCGTCTCTTCGAGTGGTTGGGTCAGCTAAAACTATTTTGTTAAGTTGTTCAAGTGACATTTTTGCGGGCTTAACCTTCTCACCTTTTTTTTTAGGTTGAGTATAGGTTTTTTTCAGAATCTCATAACGACCCTGTTCTACTATAATACTTTTAATGATTTTATTAAACTTCATATCTCTATTCGTTTTCATATAAATATGTTATAAATTAAAAATATTCTATTTTTTATATTGTATAAGAAGTGTATGTAATTATAGGTCTAAAGAAAGTTGACCTCTATTGATTTCATTTTCTGTTTTAACTTCAAACGATGTTATACCTTTTATAGTATAATTCATAATCAATAACTCAGTACCTTTATTTTGTTTTTTACCTTTAGATGCCGCAGCAGCTTTAGCAAAATCTTTTTCCGCCCAAGCGAATTTAGTTTTAGGAAACCAAGTATGTAAAAGGTCAAAGTCGTAGTAAGATAATGAAAATTTACCTTTTACATTTTGCAAGGTGTTGGCAAGTCTTTCATGGTCATTTCGGTCAAAATCATGATTAGAATAATAATTTTCAGTTTTCCAATACGGTGGGTCTAAATATATATACGTTGTTGGTGAATCATATTTTTCAATTACGTCATCAAAATCCATATTCTCAACGTGAGTGACCGCTAAGAATTTTTTAACCCACTTATCATTCTTTAATTTATCTCTAAATGTTAAGTATTTTGATTTATACTTCCCTTTAAGGTCAATGAAACTTGATGTTTCAGGTTTACTACCACTAAAAACTTGAGTTAGAACATAAGCATATTTAGCGGCCAATTCATAATTAGGTTTTTTGATTGTAGTATACGAGTCTGCAAATATTTCTTTCTGAAACTCATTAAATAAATCTTTATACATTGGTGGCGTTGGATAAACCCCTTTTTGTTGACAAGGTATATTTTCAACAGCTTTAAGTAATTCTGTTGGATTCTGAATACAAAGAAACAAATTATAGTTTAGTGGATTAAAATCATTATAAACCACTTTCTTAAGATTAGGATATAAATCTAAGTCCATATTATAAAAACACCAAAACATTCCTCCAAATGTTTCTAAATAGACCTCCATGTCTGTTGGATAGTACTCTACTATCCATTTACCTATTCTACTTTTACCTCCGATATATGATAACATAATTTTTCTTTTTTACAAACATAGTAAAAAATATTCAAAAAGCAAATGTAAACCATAAAAAAACCCCACCGAAGTGAGGTTTTTTATTTCTTATTTACCAATCTTCTTAATTACCCAAGATTTAAGTAGTTCCCAATTTCTGGTTGCAAATACACCAAATGCGAAACCTGCATAAATCTTATAACCGAATGACCATAGTAATAAACCTGCAATTAGCCCAACTACACCTTCGATACCGTTTCCAACAATCCAATTCTTAACTAAATTGTAAACATTTTTAATAAAATCTAAAATTTTTTTCATAATATTTTTTTATTATAAATATACAAAGGAGTTTAAAATGAATGATTTTATAGACATATTATCAATTTTAACTATATTTATTGTTAACTAAATGTTACCAAACTGTTACCAAACAGTTATTGAAATATTAAAATGAGTAACATATTTTATCACTGAAGTGGTATAAAATAAACCTAATCTAAATAACAATAATTATGAGAAATTTATTATTAATTATGTCTATGTTATTTTCAATAAGTGTACTGTCTCAAGAACAAAAAACATATGTTAGAGATTTTGACAATAATATTGTCTATACAAAAACATCTGAAACAGGAATAATATTAGAAGAAGGGACATACAATGAAAATGGTAAACATATTGGTATATGGAAACAATATGACAAAAGTGGAAACTTATTAGTTATAGGTAAGTTTAAGAATGGAGTAAAACATGGTGTGTGGAAACATTACCTTGATAATGATTATGTTGAAGTGACATATTCTAACGGTCTAAAGTCAAGAGCTAAGATAATCACCGATATTAACTTTTTAGTGGCAACTAAAGACTAATATTATTTATATATTGATTTACAAAGTAATGTTTTTTACTTAAATTAGACGTATTAAAAATAATATTATGTCAAAAGAGTATACAGTTAAGGGAGAAGAAATAAAAAAAGACAAAAAGTGTAAGACCTGTAATAAGGGTTTAAATGTTAGTCAAAAATTTGTAGTATTAATTTCATTCTACATGTTGGGTACATCAATATACGGGACTATAAAATTAATTCAACTTATTGGAACGTTACTTAAATAATTCTTTAAGTTTAGATTTATCATCTTCAGTAATCTGTTTATTTATTACTGAAATTTTGATATAAAAATCACCAATACCCCTCTTAGTTACAAACCCTTTAGATTTTATTCTAAGGGGTTTTTCCGTACTTAACTCCTTTGGTAAGTTAATTTGTAAGTCCCCGTCAGGGTGTGAGACTATTAGTGTTTGGTTAGTAATCATGTCAATAGGACTAATTATCAGTTGAAATACCAAATCATTACCAACCTTTTCATACTTACTTTTTATCAAATTAATTTGTACTAATAAATCTCCTTGTATACCATTTATAAAATCACCTTTTCCATTAACCCTTAAAAAATCTCCTGTGTCAACCCCTTTAGGTATATCAACTCTAATGTTTTTAAATTTATCGATTGCACCTACTCCATTACAATTAATACATGGGTCAATCACTATTTGACCTCTACCTTGGCAACTTGGACATTGTGTCTCAACTATTTGAGTAAAAAATCCCGTACCAACTTTCTGTTGGTGTACTCCTCTTCCAGAACATGATGTACATACATTTTTGTTACCTCCTGTTCCGGCACACATTTGACAAGATTCTTTAGATTTATATGTTAATTCTTTATTAAGACCCTTAAAGGATTGTTCAGGAGTTAAGGTAACTTTTATTATCCTATCTTTTACCTTAGGTTTTTGTGGTCTACGTTGTCTATTAAACATTTGACTGAATGCATCAAATGGATTACCACCACCAAAAGGATTTGGGTTGTCATACTGTTTTCTTTTACCTTCATCACCTAAAATATCATAAGCTTCAACAATTTCTTTGAATTTATCTTCCCCTTGAGGGTTGACATCTGGATGATATTGTTTACTTAATTTTCTATACGCTTTTTTAATCTCCGATTGAGAAGCGTCTTTATTAACACCTAAAATTTGATAATAGTTCTTCATGCAGAATTATATAATTGTATTATTTAAGAATAAGAAAAAGAAAAAGATAATCAAAGGTTATCAGTCAGAGAAACGTGCTCGTGATAAATTTAAATCTCTTATTAAAAATAATAATTGTTATTTTGAGGTAAGATACGAAAATGCGGAAGAATCTAAATATGAACTAGCATTATTAAGTAATCAAGACTCATTTCAAATACCACTATTCGTTGAAGACGAGATTGGGCGTAATGAAGAAATTTTTATGTCTGACGATTCAGACTATATCATAAAAGATATAAAACCTTATCGAGTTGAAGAAAAAGTATTTGATTGGCAAACCAATAAAAGAATCGGATTTGATAAATTAATATCAAAATATTGTATTAAAAAAGAAATGAAAAGTATTTCGACTTTAAATAACAAATTGGTAATACAAATAAATGATGTGTTTAGAGTATTCAGTTTAAAAAATATTCAGGATTCTCATAGACTTTTAGAAACTATGGAACAGTATTTCAGAGATAACAATAGAAATGATTCAATATTTGTTAAGGATGTCTCAACAACACAAAGAAAATGGATGTATGATTTATTAGTTAAAAATGGATTTGATAAAAAGAAGTTATATAGACAGACTACTACTTTTTCAAAACGAACGTAAATTTAGTATCAGAGATTTCAATTACGAATTCTTCTGACTTTTTATAAATATCCGCAAAATTTTTGATTATTTTTAAATATTCTTTAGATTCTAACTCTATTATTATATTAACATCTCCCTTTGACAAAATTGAATTGTCGACTAACTGAGAAATATTAGCTAACTTTTCTAACTCATCCCTAAAACTTTTCTTATCCTTTCCCATATTGTATATTTTTTTTCAACAAAAATAGTATTAGACACACTATCTTTTTTTAAGGATTTTATTTCCTTAATGAATAAGTTTTTGGAGGATTCAATTTCTTTAATCGACTTTAGTCGTTCCGTCTGTAGTAACTTCAGCTCCTTCTGTATGTCCTGATTCGATATCTCCTTCATTTGAATTTATTAAACTAGTTATTTCATCAACATCAAATTTTAAACCTTTTAAATCTTCTAATTTTTGTTTTTCAAAAATACCTTTTAATTCTTGAACTTTCGACCTAAATAGTTTTTCTTTCTCTTCTCTTTCTTGGTTAGATTTAATAATACCGTCTATAAAACTTTCAACTTCACCAACCGTATCACGATTAATCGGACAAACAAAAGATAATTGTATATACCCCGCTTCCACACCGTTCTTAACTATTTCAATATTTTTAGCCTTGTTTTTAGGTATTGACCATCTATCTGAAAATATTAAATCATAACTAACGTGAGTCTTTAGTTTTCTGACTGACTTTAAATACGGATGTATTTTTTCTAAAAAGTTATAATATGTACTCATAATGATATTATTGATAGTGTTATTAAATATGATAAACAAATACCATAATATATTATTGCTCTCCCGCCAATCTCAAACTTTTTAGGTGGATTGGAGAGGAGAGCTCTAATAAAGTTAATAGCTAATCTTAATAGTGATAATGTTGAAAATACCGCAGTAAAAATAGTGATATATGTCATTACATTCTCTAACATAGACTTACTTATTTTTTTCTTCCAAAATTTCTTTTCTTAAATCTTGTAAAAGTGCTTTTAGTTGTTGTGCGCTTTTTCTAGCCCTTACACCGGCAGATTTGTTACCACCATAGAACTTAGTAGTGTCCACTGAAAGTTCTTCGACTAGTCCTTTAATTGTTTCTAATGTTTCCATTTTTTTAAAAATCTTATTTTAGTTTATTTTAGTAAAAAGTTAATTTTATATTGCTCATAGTAAATAGAAAAGGAAAAAATTATATTTTAAGTGAACGTTCTAATGTCTTATATAAATCAGTAAACATTTCCATATCAGATTTTGTAACCGCTCTTTTCCTATTGAATAACTCCTTTAGGAAAGTTTCAATAGTGTCCCTCACCTTTTCATCTCGTTGGTCATAAAATACTTCCATATAGAAAGATTCGAAATAGTCGTAATCACTTTTATTAAAGTCGAAAACTATATTTTCTTTATTAAAATTTTTGATAGTCTTATTCCAACACCATTGAAAGTGTTTTACTTTTTCAACATTACTTACACCAATTTTAGTCATATTATTCTCACCGTGACTAAAACCTAAATAAGTGGTACTAACTAAAAAAAATAAGGAAAAACTAAAGTCCTCAAATAAATCACAATATTCAGGAATAATATTGTTGGCGCGATTCCATATTTCTACATCCTCCTTTTTCATAGGTTTAGATAGCCAGTTAAAAAATTGGTCCATACTATATCTTTTCATATTAAAAATATAGAATGGACCAAAAAAATATAAAGTTTTATTGTTTACTGAGTTTTGTAATTGTGAGAAATTAATTTTTTCATTTTATCAATTTCCTCATTTACTTTTTCTTTCTTTTTGTTTTCAGTTTTTGATTCAGCTACTTCAATACCTGCCATGTCTTCATCATGTGTTTTTTTACCAGCAAAATCTGTAACAGGTTGAGGTGCTTTGTTATATGACTGTTTCTTAAGTTTAGCAAGAACGTTTTTATCCATTCTATCTTTAACTTTTTCTCCTGTGTCTGTTTTAACCGCATTGCCCCATTCAGGATTATTACCTGTTTCTGACGAACCAAGTATGTTAAGGTCTAACCATTCTTCGTCAGGTTTGATTTGGTCGTAGTCTAAGTTTTCCATACCCCCTGAACGTGCTATTTGGTCTATATACTCTTCAACCCCTTTAGAGGCAGTGTACATCATCTTATCATCTTTTCTATCTCCATTACCTTTTGGGAACTCTGTAGGGTTAGCTTCATACTTTCCTTCATCAGCGTCTTTAAGATATTCTGTCATTTTTTTAGTTACGGACTTAATGTAATCTTCATTATCTTTTTTAGAAGTTTTCATTGATTTTTTTTCAGATGAAATACCTTCAATTTTTTGTTCTTTTACTATTCTTTGGATAAGTTCAATCATTTCATCTTCAGTTAATTGAAGAGTCTGTTTTTTAGATTCACTTTTAACCTCATCTTCTTCATCTTCAACAGGGTAAGTTTCACCATCAACAGTAAACTCTTTTTCTCCATTTTTAATAGCCTCTGCTCTCGCACCACTAAATTTATTTCCTTCTTCAACTTCCTCTTCTTCCATTTCCTCACGTTGCTTATCTATATCAGAATAGACACCAACAACCTTAGAGTCTCTTCCATCGAATTTGTCTCTTAATTCTGGCATTTTACCCATTCCTTCTTTTGATTCTTCTTTTTTAGCCATTCTATCTTCTTTACGATTTTTGGCTACTTCGTAATACTCTTCCATTTCATCGATTTCACCCGAAACAGATTCAGTAATATCTTTAACTTTTTTATTGACTTCCTCGCTTAGAACTCTTTCAACAAGGTTTTCAATCATATTTTCAATATCTTTCATATCAGTATTTTTATTATAAATATATAGTAAGTATCAATTATTTATTTAACTTCTCCATAATAACCCCCTTTATAAAGGAACTATCTAAGTTATATTTTTGAGATACTCGTTTTATGGCTTCTTTTACTATGTTATTTTCAAAGAATTCTAAAGCATTTATATCACCTTGATTACAGTAAGGGAATTTTTTACACTTATCTTTAATTTTAACATATGTACCACCTTTACCTCCATACTTTGGGAAGTTTTTGTCCTGTACTGACCTTAAATTAGAATAAACACTTTTAGGTGTGTCTATTTTTAATGGGTCTCTTTTAGGTCCCCCAAATGGAGCATCATATGGTCCTGAGGAGGATGATGTTGTAGCCTCTTTAGATTCTATTTTTTCTAATTTATTATAGTAATCTAAATCTTCATAGATATGGTCCATAGCTATTTCAAATGCTAACATCATTTCAGTAGTGTGTTCTAACTCTACATTAACACCTATTTCTAAAGCGTCAATTACCTTTTCAACTTCAACATTATGATGGTCAGCAAGTGATTCAATACTCATACCATCAGCTAACCCCCCTTTTAGTTTTTCCTCTTTAATTTTTTTCTTTTCAACTTTACCAAATAATGGTCCAACATACCCACCAGCTGAACCCGCACCCATGGCTTCATTTGGTTCTTCTTTAGTTGATTCCATTTCATCATCTAAATCTTTAGCTATTTTAGTTAGTATCTTAGTTAATACATCACTTGTCAATCCGTCTGTTTTACCTATTTGAGGTGAGTATCCCTGTTCCCCATCTTCTTGAACTTCTTTTTTAAGTTTCGCGGTTGCGGTCATAAAATCACTAATAGAATCACTATCACCATGACTACTATAGTTATCACTCATAGATTTAGCCATCTCTTTCCCTAATGATTTTTTTAATTGTGTCGATACTTTATCCATTACTTAACATTTTTTAGTGTTGGCTCCCAAAAACTTCTTCTAGTCCACATTATTTTATAAAATTCTTTCATGACTTTAGCCACAATTTCACTAACGTCTTTAGTTATTTTACCTCTACGTATCTCATCTTGTATTTTATCAATTATTTTCTTTTCAAATTGATTAATAGTAGTAGATTCAAGAAAACTCTTAATTTCCTTTCTAATCATTACCTCAATGTCGTTTTTATCTGCTTGTGTCAGTGCCATACTAATAAATATTAGAAAATTTTATAACCTACACTTATTCCTATACCCCATGTTGGTTGAAATGAGCCGTCAATACTATATAAACCATATGATGGGCCAATTAAAACTCCAAAACCTCTTCTACTTTTACGAACTGGTGGTGTTGGTATAATGTTTGGTTTTATATCCATGAATTCAACACCATTCATAAATGGTATTTCAAGAATACTTGGCGGAATAGGTATACCCTGATTGTCTGTTGGTTGAACTAATACTCTAGTAAGTCCATTTTCCATCTCAATCTGAGATAAAGTTAGAGAAAAATTTAATTTATGTTTTAGTAATGACGATTTACCAAATCCAAATTTATCAATTAATTGTAATTTTAATGAATCCTGAAAAGGTACCAGTTTAAACCAACTCTCCGTTTCTAAACTATATATTTGATTAGAATCTTTAATTCCAATCGAAAGATTACCTACACTATCTTTCTTTAATTGAGTCATAACATCGTCAGTAATCAATTCTGAACTTACTTCAGTAACATAAATGTTTTTAACTTCTGAGTTCTCATCAATTTGATTAGCTAACTGTTGTATGTTTACTCTAGCAGATTCTAATTTACTATCTAAAACTTTTAACTCATCATCTTTAACTCTCAAAAGTGACTTAACATATAGATTGTCTTCTTCAATGAACTGAACCGAGTCTTTTAAATTTTGAATATTGTTAAAGAATCTATTTTGTTCATTTTTATATTCAACCTCTTTAGTTTCAATCTCATGTTTTAAAGTTTTAATACTTTCACATTGTCTAAATAATAAAACTATTAGTAACGCAAAAAGAACACCTAAGAAAAATTTAGGGTTCTTTTTAATAAATCCAAAGACACTACTTATTATGTTTAAAATCGAAGTCATCATTATACTTCATCTACATTTTTTGTTTTCTTTCTTTGTGATAAAACTTTAGCCCATTTAGCCTTAAACTTATCATAATAAGAAGTTAATTTATTTATTAATTCAACTAATCCATCATCAAGTTTAATCATATCTCCATTTATGTATACTCCGTTAGTTTCACCTATTGAAAAGTAAAACTCAACATCATAGTCTATAACTTTACCTGACCAGTCAACATTATTAGGGTAAACATTTAAAGTTCCAAAATCAGATAAATCAGATACTTCATTTACAAACTCATCCATAGTCTCTTGATATGAAGTTTTTTCATCCGTTGATAACTCTAAATCTTGTTTAGTTTTTCCATGTAAGGTTATTAGTCCACCAGAAACTCTATAAGATTTTTGTTTATCTTCTTCGGGCGTCGTTTCAATCTCAATCTCTTCTTCAGAGTCCGCCTCTATATCTATAGGACCATCTTCTTGTTCTTTTATTAAACCTTTAGTTATTAAAGTGTTTTTAGATTCTGTCAAGTCATTTTTACCTAACATATTTCTTGATGCCTCTAATAAGCTTTTTAATTCATCGTATTGATTATTCATTTTCTACTGTTTTTATAATTTCTTCAAAGTTGAAAGATGGATTTAAATCTGTCCTTTCAGCATCATAGTTACTATAACTAGCAATACCGTGAAATTTTTCAATCTTATCCACTTTAACATTATGACCTATAAAGGTCTCAGGAATATTAAAGTCCACACAAAGTTTTTTTATTAATTTTGACAAAGAATCCATTTGTATCTCAGTATATGGTTGCCAAAAAAAATATCCTCTCCATTTTCTTTCATATATCCTATCTTTATAAATATTACCAATCCAGTTAATATAACCTCCCTTTAGTGGGTTTTTACGTAACCAACCTAAATTTTCTAATGATATTATAATTGCCGACTTATTATATGTCTTAATATCAATATAATTACTGTAAGTTTCTGGTGGTATAATTTGATATATTTCTCCCTCTCTTGAAATAATATAATGAGGTAACTTTTTATAATTACCATTTAATCTATACTTAAGACCACGTATATAATCTTTAATATTACGTGCAGTATGAGTTAGAAGTATTTGTTTTTTATTTTTGTAATTACCAACAGATTTAAAGTCGGTCAGTATCTCTATTTTGGCCTCCATCTCTCCTTCTATATTTTAGAATTCGTTTATTAGGTTGTGGAGTGACTTTAGGTTTCTCTGTATTTTCTTTTTTTTCTATATTCTCTGATTGTTCTTCATCGTCACTTTCCAAATCAATCACTTCAGATAATTTATTAATTTTTTTTAATAAATCATCAGTTACTGAAATACTTTTTTCATTTTCACCTTTTTTTACATGATTTTCTTCATTAGATTCATTATTTAAATTTAAATGTTTTTCTAATTTATCTAATAATTCATCAGAAACATGTAGAGGTTTTGGTTCACTTTTTATTAATTCTCTTTCTATTTTACCAGCACCTCTTGATATATCATTATCACTTTCTTGTATCAGTTCTTTTTTATCTTTACCCCTTAATTGGTTAAACGCAAAATTAGCAGCAATGACTAAAGATATCGCTAATGGGTCAAAAACAAAAATTATAATCAATAGAAGAATATTGATTATACTATTCATAGGTTTGTCAGTTAATTCACTTAAATACTTTAAGGGACCTAACTCACTAGCTAAGTCAGCAGAACTTTCAGTATCTAATATTTTAATATCTAATTTATTAATAGAATCGGTAGTAGCTTCTAACTTAATGGAGATTCCGTCTCTTTGGGATATTGCACTTTCTAATTGACCTTGTAATGCTCTTCTAGTACTTGATGATGTTGTTGTAATTATTTCTCCTGTTTCTCTATCCTTATATTGAATAACATTATTAGATAACCCATCTCTTAAACTTGAAATACTATTATCTATTTCTTTCTTTTCAGTTAGTAGATATTCTCTATTTTCGACAAATCGTTCTTTTTTAAGTTCTAAAACCTCAACTTGTTTATCAACAATACCCGATTTAGTTGCAGTCTCTTGATAAGCTGCAGATAAAAACCCGTAAATTCCTGCTGATGTTATCAGTACTAAAATTATGGTTGCCAATGTTAAATAAAATTTTAGTAACTTATTTAACTGACCCCAATATTGATATAGTAAAGATGCTATAACTAATTTAGCCACTTCTAAAGAAGTTGCCATTATAATAACTTCAAAGGTCGCACCCGCGAATAATTTACTTAAACCCGATACTGAATAAAATGCAGCAGAAGCACTCACCGACAAAGCCGAGAGTGCCACTATAGTGGGAAATATACGTTTTTTTATTCCGTTGAATACTGACATATTTTAAAACTTAACTATCTATAAATAGTTAAAACTCTTATAAATAATCAAAAAGTGTAGAGCTTTCGTTACGTAATTTACGTAGTGCCTTCTCTTTAATCTGTCTAACTCTTTCTTTTGTGAGACTAAAATCACCACCAATATCCTCAAGTGTTCTTGGTGTACCCGTTAAACCGTAATACTCCTCTACGATGATTCTTTCACGATTATCAAGCACTGACATAATACCTAATAATCTATTTTTTAGTTCACCCTCAGTATTAAACCCTTCATCAGGTTGTACTGAATTTTTATTTTCAATTAAATCAATAAGGGTATCACCTTCATCATTGATATAGTTATCTACTGATGTTGTCTTAGGTAAGGTGGTGTATTTATCGTCCAATTCTGTATTGGTTTTTTGAGCCAATTTCTTAGCTTTATGTAAATCCTGTACAACATTAACTGGTAAACGTATCGTTCGTGAATTTTCATTCAATGATTGTAAGATAGATTGTTTAATCCACCATACAGCATATGATATAAATCTTAGTTTTTTTGTCCAATCAAAATTTTTGATTGCCTTCATTAAACCTAAATTACCTTCAGCTATTAAGTCAGACATATCTAAACCTTGGTTTTGATACTGTTTGGCTACTGTGATAACAAATCTAAGATTCCCTTCTAAAAGTTCTTTATGAATCTTTTCTTTTTGTTCCTCAGTACAATTATCTGAGCACATAATCTCAGATAATTGTTTTTCTCTGTCAGGTGTCATTACATCAAGTTGTCTCAAATCTTTAAGATACATCTGAATCTCATCTTGATTTAAAGTGTACATACTGTTGTTTTCTTTAATTTCTCGCATATTCGTCTAATATTTGTTTTTCGTATTTTGTTAATTTTTCTATCCCATTTTCTTTTATCTTTTCAAGTAAACTATCTAAAGTTGGTTTTGAAATGATAGAGTTCTTTTTTAATTTCAGTTTAGATATAAGTGAGTCTTCCTCACTTTCTAAAAATAGTTCATCCAATTCTTTAGGGTCAATTTGTTTCATTGACTGACTCAAAAAGTAATCCATTACCTTATACATCTCTTCTTCACCAGCTTTATCTGTCATAATGTCAGGTTCTTCATTTTTTGAGTTTAAATCAAATAAATTTAATTTCAATGAACTCTCAAGATGAACAGCCATATTTTGAGAATGTTCAATCAAATACCAATGGTCAACAATTGGTGTAATTGTACTATCTATGAATTCCCTCAACTCATTAAACGGTAATTTTGATTCAAAGTTACAAATTACATTTGAATTATTGTAATTATATTTAAAATATTTAGATGAACTTACCGGTGTTAGTTGTAAGGGTAAGTCTTGTAATATTGTTGAACCTTCTGTGAATTCTGCGAAGATGAACAATAAATAAGGTTTTGACTTTTCTTCCATTTGGACTTTTTTTTTAATTCTATTTATATTTATAAGAAAAAACAAATTATTATGAAAAAACTTGTCGTTTCCGAAACTGAGCTTACAAATATAATACAAAAAGCCGTAGAAAAAAAACTTATGGGAGAAGATTTTACTATAGAACCTCAAATAAATAAAACTCCAAGAGAAACGGAGTTGGAAAATGTGTTTGGAAAATATAGTGGAGAGATACCTGCCGATGTAGTAAGGTATATGAGAAAAAATCCTAAATTAGTTATTAATCGTTTAATGGACATTTATGGTCCTAAGATGTTAGAGTATATGACCGATATGGTTATTGAAGATGAAACTGAATCTTTAAATGAAGGTTCCGCAGATGAAAATAATGATGGTATTATAACTCCTCAAGAACTTTATAAACACTTTGACTTAGATAAAGATGGTGTCGTAACAATGGAGGATTATGCAGCACATGTGGATTTTCATTGTGAGAACCCTGATTTACTTCAACCGTATAGAGAAACAGATGAGTATATTATGAAGATGGATGATGAACGTGGAGAATTTATAGACTTTTTTAAGTCTTTAGAAGGTATAGATTTCCATAATAATGTAGTTTCTGAACAATTAGAAGATGAAGATGAGGAAGAAGAAGAGGTTGGTATTAAGTACCCTGTAGATGATTTTGAATTTGAAATGGACGAAGGTGATATTATGGATATATATAACTACAGAGGACCTTTAAGACGTTTTAGAGGGTCTATCTACATAGATGATATGGTACCTGAAACTGATGACAAAGAATATGATAGAAAGGTAGCAGAAAAAATGTTAGAATTTTACAGAAGTCAAATTAAAAATAGAGAGACTTATGTGGGTGGTGTAGGATTTAAACAAAGAAGTTTATTAGACCCATTCGATAATATGGACTTCTAAATTATATTATTATAAAATTAAAAACCCACCAATCGGTGGGTTTTTTTATGGTTTAAACCATTTTAAGAGTCATGTTTTTAAAACTGTCCACTAACACCCCGTAAGCAGGGTCAGCCCACGTTTTAGAACCGATAGATTTCCAGTGATTATAGTCAGCCATCTTAGGAAAACCAGAGTGAATATCTCCAACTGTTAAATTCTCAATAATGACTTTATCAATTATGTAGAATTTACTAGCTTTCATAGCCAATACCGTTTGATAGTTACCGTATTGGTTTTTTACTTCAAGGGTATGTAGTCGATTCTTTTCCCATCGAGTGGCAATTTGTGAAAGTTTACCTTTACCCTCTGAAATTGTTAGAAATCCTGCGACACACTTAGTGATTGCTCTGTACTCATACTCAGTTTCAGAATCAAATCCATTATCATTTACCATGAATTTACACATTTTACCATTAACTGATTGCTCTACTGAGAACCCTTTACCCATTACGTTGTCATACTCTTTAATATACATATCTTTCCTTTTTTATATTGTTAAACCCTTATTGTTCTACAAAGATACAATAATATTTCATTTACACAAAATATTTGGTACTAAACTTTAACTATCTCATTAAAATTAACAGGACTATTTAAAATAACACCTATACTAAAGTTTTGTTTAAGAATTAAACCATTAGTTTTAATTTCTACTACAATATATGTTGAATCTAACCATTCAACTATATCACCTATTTCAATTTGGTCTTTAGTAATCAACTTATTGACATTTAATTACGTAGTGAACTGGTCGGCGGAAACCGTCATATTGTTCGTTAGAGTTCCCATAAAGAATTCCATCTACAAGTGCAAGTGCGTGTCCTTTAACAATCATAAAGTATCTTCCTTCAGGGTGTTGTTCCATAAAAGATTTAACTGTGTACCCCGTCTCTTTCTTGTATTTAGGATTAACAAGTTTTTTTCTACCACCAAAAGTCTTTGTTGGGTGGTACCCCATCAATCTCATTTTTTTACCGTTCTTTTGTTTTCCCAAAATATTTTTAAGGTAAACTGATGTGTAAGTTCCTTTACGGTTAACTCGGTTAAACTTATCCGACACAAATTTATGTGCTTTGTCGTAAGGCAAATCCAAAGACATCATGAAAGCCCTTACAACACAATCGTTACGTTCAGACTTTGCAAGTTTACTTTGAGAAGTGGCGATTACATTAGAATCCTTAAAATAAATGTCTTTGATTTTTTTCTTGGTGGTATATCCTCCCCAACGATTTTCAATAGTAGTTGTTTCAATGATGTCGTGTTTATTTGCCATGTTTCCTTGTTTGTTTTACAAATATAAGAAAAAAAACCATTTACACAAAACCCTATTTCAAATTTTTTAATGAGTTAATATATTTTTCAATCGTATGTTTAGGTTTCCAACCTAAAATTTTATTAGTGTCATTTTCCACAATATCTGCCGTCTGTCTTTCTCCACGTCTTTGTTCAACCATAACCCATTTATCTTTATCAAATAAATTAGCTATCTGAATTATTGTTTTGGGGTCACCTTTCCTAAGAAACCATTCGTGATTAAGATTTTGTTCGGATATTAGTATAGTCCCATTTACAATGTCTTCAATATGGGTAAAATCTCTTTCCTGAGTCCCCGGAGATACCACTGTTAGTATTTCACCATTTCTATATTGTCTTTCAAAGATACCTATAACAGTTGCGTAATCACCTTTTTCAATTTGACCAGGTCCATATACATTATAAAAATAGACTATTTCATATTTCAAGTTAAACCACTTACCATAATTTTTAATAAGTTCAACCATTTTAGCTTTGACCCAAGAATAAGGTGATAAATTTTCATCATTACCTTTATTACCAAATTTAGAAGATGATGCGGAGTAAATTAATTTACAGTCCCATTGAATACATTTTTCAATAAGTTTAGATGTAGAATATAAATTAGTTTCAATTAAATAATCTATATCCTCAAAAGATTTTACAATTCTCGAATATTCACCAAAATGGTAAACTATATCAGGTTTAAACTCATCATTAAACTCTATAAAATCATTGACTGAAGTGTTTAAATAAGTCACCCCTTTAACATGATTACTTTTTTTACCGGTGAAGTAATTATCTACACTTACTATTCGACTTTTAGGGTAAATCTTAGTCAATTCCTTAATAAGGTTAGAACCAACAAATCCAGCTCCTCCAGTAACTAATATATTCATTTTAAACTCTTTTAGAGTATCCGACAACTTGGTAGAAGTCTTTTTTATCGTCACAGTAGTCTAATACTAACTGTAACAAGGCTTTAAACATAAAGGCACCTGAGGTTTGTTTTTCACATCTTATAAATAACTCTATGAATGTAGTAAGTGTATCCACATTGTAATAACCATGACCATTTAACTCGTCATAAACCTCATCTAAGTTTTCACTTAAGATTAACTGGTAATTATCTCTCTCTTCTTTAGTACTGAATGGTTCAATGTTATCATATTGGTCTAACATTTGGTATATAAATCCTCTTACCAAACCTTTATTGTATTCACATTTTACAAGTAAGTCTACAATCCAATGGGTATGACTTGGTGTTCTGAGTCTCTTCCCTGGTTCTCTATACTTTACAATAAAGTCTAAGTCCGGATTTTCACCTCTGAATCCTTGGTATGTCGCAATTACTGTATTATCATTCATAGTATAATACTTTAACGGAGGATAATAGTCATCCGTCCCTCTTTTTTTGTATGTCAGTTCTTTTATCATATTTTTTATTTATTAATTAATTAATCCCACCATTTACGAATATTATGTCCTATAAACTTCCAAAGAATCTTTTCAGCCTTATCCGACTTTTCAACTGCCTGTTTAATTTTATCATCACCTTTGTAAGACCAAGCCTCAGACATATAACCATCATCATATACCTTTTCCATCAATCGAGTCGCAGTACGAATACGTGATGCAACATTATCCGCATCTGAGATAAATCCTCTATCTTGAATATAATCTGCAGTTCTATCCAATTGATACTTAAAAAGGTCAATTGAATATTGATAATCATAGTCATCACCCTTCCAAATGATGGGTATAAAATCCCAAACCCTTTTAATTTTTCTAAAAAGTCTTTTTACTCTCCAAATCATAATTAAAAATCTCCTTTATCAACTTGCATACAAGTTAAACCATTTCGTCTCCACATATCCACAACTTTCTGTCTGTCGTCAAAAACACACACAATATCATTCTTATCCGTAAACAGTTTATCCAACCACATTTGCTTAAGTTGGTCATCGGGCATAAACATGAATTCTTTTGAAGTGGGTCTCATCTTCAAAATGTCAAATGGTACATCAAACTTATTCAACCAATCTTTAGTAGCATCTTTAGTGGCTTTACTTCTACCTGAAAGAATTACAATCCTATTTCCTGCATCTTTAAAAAGTCTAACCATAGTAATGACCGCATCATTTGGTTGGTCCAAATTAATATTATCAGGGTTAAAAAAAATATCCCAATCAATTTTACCATTATCTTTTGTAGACAATTTTCTCCTATCATTAATAAGAGCAATAGTTCCATCAAGGTCAAAAATTACGTTTTTCATCTCTCTTTTGTTTTAAAGGTTTCTATTTGATTTAGCTCGTTTTCTTTCTCTTCTAAGTTTTTTATCTGATAAACCTCTGTTTTCAATATCTTTAGTTTCGGTTTTGTTGTTAGTTTTTACCTTAACAGATTTTCTATTTTTCTTATATTCTTCTTTACTACAATAAAACCAAGAACCACTACTAACCAACATTTCTGCAGTAGAGTCATCAACTCTTCTTACGTCTTCACTATTATTTTTAACTGTTTTCATATTACTCTCTTTTGTTTTAAAGGTTATCTCTTACAGAATTTTTTAAAATCATTTGGCTAGTTGGTGCTATTCCAAAACTTACCCAATTCCCTTCTCGGTTGAACTGAGAACGACAATGGTCCATAATACCATCATCAAATTCAAGATGGTTGCCGCTTACATCAGTTACAGGATGCCATATAGTTTCCCATCCCTCGTGAAGGAAAGTAACCCAAGCCATCTCTTTATTTAAATCTATATTTTTCATATCTATAAGTTTAGAGGACAAAGATAATAAAAAAAACTTAACTTAAAAATTATTAGTGTTTTCTTTTCTATATTTTTCCATAAATTCAATAACTTTCTCACTCGCCTCCTCAGCATTATCAACTATTCTAAATAAATCAAAATCATCTAAACTCATTCTTCCTGTAGGATTAACCATATCATATAACCAATCAATTAAACCTCCCCAATATTTCTTACCTACTAATACTATAGGATACTTTGGTGAATGACCTGTCTGTGCCAATGTTAACGCTTCGAATAGTTCATCTAATGTTCCTAAACCCCCCGGAAAGACCACAAATGCCTGTGAATACTTTAAAAACATTACCTTTCTAGTAAAGAAGTATCTACATTCCAATCCTTTAGTAACGTGTGGATTCATTCCAGACTCAAAAGGTAACTCAATACCAATTCCTACGGAATTAGCACCAACCTCTTTAGCTCCTTGATTAGCCGCCTCCATAATACCAGGTCCTCCTCCTGTGATAATTCCGAATCCTTTAGATGCGATAAGATTACCGAATTTCTTAGCTTCATCATACCACCATGTGTCTTTTTCAGTTCGAGCAGAACCAAAAACTGAGACACACGGTCCTAAATCATTAAATGTATCAAATCCTTTTGTGAATTCTCCCTGAATTCTTAAAATTTGCCACGTATCATCACTTTTCTTTCTCATCATAAAAAATTATTTCAACATTACTTTCTTTAAACATTTGCAGACTTCTTTTAGCGTGTTCATCCCAATGCTCTCTATTTCTTGTGGTATCCTGAACTTTACAGTATATCTTTTTTATACCTGAACTTATGATACCCTTAGTACAATCACTACATGGTATTCCACAGGTTAGATACATTGTTGTATCTCTTAAACTAACACCAATACGTGCAGCATTATAAATTGCGTTACGCTCGGCATGTTCAATCCAATAATACTTTTCAGGTCTAATTTGTCTTTCTTCAACATTATCATTAATACCTCTTGGAAATGAATTATAACCTGTAGATACAATTTCATTATCTTTTCCTACTATTACCGCGCCGATTTGAGTCCTTCTGTCTTTGGATTTTAACTTTACGTTTTCTGCAATATTTAAAAAGTATTTATCCCACTTCATTTTTAGTTATAATTTTACTCAACCACTCTTTAAGATTAATATAGTCTATCTTATCAAACTTACTATTATATTTTGTAATATTCAAGGCGTACCTCCTATCATGTCCTAACCTATCTTCAACATACTCAAATTTAACTTTTCTACCAACAACTTCAGAAACTAAATTAATCAATTGATTATTAGTTATACGATACCTACTACCTATGTTGAAAACTTCATTGATAGTGTCTTCAGATAACATAATATTTATTATTGCCTCAGCGTTGTCATCTGCATGTATCCACTCTCTGACTTGGTTACCATCACCATAGACCGGAATAGGAATATCATTTTTTATATTCTTTATAATTTTAGGTATCATTTTTTCTTCGTGTTGATTTTCTCCAAAGTTATTACAAGTTCTTGTAATAACATAAGGTAAACCAAAAGTTCTTCCTGCGGATTGTACAATTAAGTCTGACGCAGCTTTAGTTGCTGAATAATATGAAGAACCAATAAGATTAAATGTTTCCTCAGCTACTGAATCTGAACCATAATAATCCATATCACCGTAAACCTCATCAGTTGAGATATGGATGAACTTTTTTAAACCTTTTATATTTTTAGCTAGTTCAACCAAATTAAATGTACCCTCAACATTAGTACGAACAAATGGTCTTCCATTTTCTATAGAATTATCCACATGAGACTCGGCGGCAAAGTGAACTATATAGTCACAGTTAGGTAGTTCAGTTAAGTTACATATATCCTCTTCAATAAAATTAAAATCACATTTTACGTTATTAATATTCGCAGCATATGTCATTTTATCAATTACCGTTATTTCACTATTAGGTAACCTTTCACTTAATTTATTAACGAAATGAGACCCTATAAATCCCATTCCACCTGTAACTATTATTTTTGTCATTGTTCTACTTTTGATACGTTATTACTTTTATTTATTTTTACTATACTATCTGCCCACTGACTAACTAAAGGATTATGAGTTATTACAAATATTTTTTCGAAATAATCTTTTATTTTATGAAAAAATTCAGAAACCATTTCTAAATTTTCATTAGAGATTTTACCAAAAACCTCATCAAATACAACCACATTTGGTTTTGGTAGTGAACAAACTTTACTCAATACTGCCCGTAAAGCTAATGAAGCTATTGACCTTTCGTAACCTGAACCTGAACTCATTAATTTTTCTATTCCTGTATTATTATCTATCATCCAAAACTCTACCTCATCTTTTTCAGATATTCTAACCTCAAGTTTAAACTCCGCAGAGTCAACTAATAATCTTTGTAACTCTGAGTTAATTACAGGGGTCATACTTCTCATTATCATCTTGGTGATACCTTTCTTACCAAATAACTCCAAATATATCTTATAAAGTCTTAATCTTTGTTCTTCTTCCTTTATCTGAATAATGAAATTATTATTTTCGGATATTTTAGTCTCTCTATTTTTAATATTATTCTTAGAGTCACTAATTTTTGTATTGACCCCATCTCTTTCAACAGTCAATACATCCAATCTCATATCCGCCTTTAAAATAGTCTCGTCTATTTTTTTATTTTCTTCTAACTTTAATTGTACTTCTTTAAATCTTTTAAGTTTATCCGATAATCCATTTTTCTTTAACTCTAAAGTTTCTAACTGAATTTCAAACTTTTCTTTTATGAGTTTATTTCTCTCGTATTGGTCAAAATCTTTTTTAAGGTCCACAAAAGATTTTTCTTTAATTACTAAATCCTCAACATTTTTAGTGACAACTAATAAGTCTTCTTTTAAAGTTTTTAATTCTTTTTTTCTATTATCGTTATAAGTTGATTTTGCTAAGACTATACCACAATATTGACATTCTAATCCCCCTTCAAAAGTTTTTAACTCTTCATCGATATCATCTTTCTTAGATGACATAGTACCCATTTTAATTCTTTCATCTGAAAGTAAATTTTTAATATTATCGTGTTCATCTTCATGATAAAACTTTGAGGGTTCGACAACATTAATATCACTAAGTTCTTTAAGGGTGGTACCTATTTTTGAACCATATTCTTTTATCTCAACCTCTAACTTATCGGGGTTAACCCTTAATAACTCGTCATCTAATCCGGTATGTTTTTTCTTGATTAGTTCATCACGATAATCTTGTCCCTTTTCAATTCTAGAGTTAACATCATTTAGTTCGTCAACATAAGTTAATATGTTTTTGTTTTCCTGCTCAATATCCATATTTGCAATATCAATCTCCTCTTTTAAAGATTCAATATTGTATATGTTAGATATCATACTTTTAGAATAATTAGATGTGATTTCTTTTGCAACATCCTCTTTTAATTTTAATGAATCTAACCCTAAAAATCTAGAGAGTACTTGTCCTCGAGCAGTTGGTTTCGAATCAATGAGTTCTTCTAAGTTAGTAGATGTGGTGAGTATTGTCATTAAAAAATCATCCATAGTTCCGATAGATTTCTTAATAAAATCTTCAGTTTCTCGTCTTTGTTCTCCAGTAAAGTTTTGTAAACTTCCATCCGCTAATTTTTTAAAAAACTCTAAACTAGTACTAACAGTGTAATCAATTTTATTTCTTTTTAGTTTTCTTTTGACTTCTCTAACAATCACATAATCTTCACCATCAATTTGAATTTCGCCTTTTACTACTACTTTGTCTTTATCTCTGAATCTATTAAATATTTCTTCAGCTTTATTGGTCTTTGTTGTAGTATTAAAGAATAAAAATAAAAGTAAGTCAACAGTAAGAACCGTTTTACCACCAAAATTAGGCGGATTAGACTCGACTGCAGTAATACCTTTTACTTTTTCAAAATCTAAGACTTGATTATCACCAAAAGATAAAAAATTAGAAAACTCAATATTTTTAATATACCACTTTTTAAAAGGTGTTATTTCTGCCTTTTCTGAAGCTATCTTATCTTCAACAAGATTGTCTATATTTAGAATTTCATCTAAACTTTCTTCATACCCATGAACCTTAAGATATTTTTTTATAAGTTCTTTTTGAAAATTCTCGTCTAATATGTTCATAGATACATCAACTGATTGTATCTCATCAGACTCAGTCTTAACCTTAGTTACAACATTAACATTTTTAGATTTATACTTTTTTTCAAAGTAAGACCTAACTCTTTTAATTCTCTCTTGCGTAAAATTATCAGGAGTATCTTCCCACACCACTTGGATATAGGGATTTTCTAATGTAGTAACATCTAATTTATGACTCATATGACTATAATTTAATTCTTTTGGTGGATTAAACAAATCCATTATACTACTTACAATTTAATGTTAAGTGGTTGTTCTCCGCTCACCACTTCGTTATTTTCAGTTTCAGCAGACAAAGACTTTCTATACTCTTCTAATTGTTTAGTCATTTCAGCAGTATATTGTTCTTGCATTTTTCTCTGAACACCTCTAATTCTGTTGTTTCTTGATTGAACTCTTTTACGATGAGCCTTAGCCCCTCCTCTGTTTTTACTTTTCGGCATAATTTTAATTATTGTGTATTTATTATTATGAGAGAACAACTAACAAAAATACTTTCCAATAAATTTGTTAAACTTTTATTTTCAATATCTATTATTGTCTCCACTATACCTTCAATTATACAAGATTTTACTGTAGGAGTCAACAATGGTTACACACATTATGGATTAATGTTCGTTGGTGTAATGTACGGTCTTGAAAGTTTATTATGGATAATGGATATATGGAAAAAATAGAATCGTTTAAGAAAAAAATAAATGAACTAGAGATAAGTTTAGAAAGTAATAGACCTAACTTTGATGAGATGGATTTATACCATCTTAAAAAAGAGATGTTACTTTATAAATTGTCTAATCCTAAAGATAAAGATATCGATACTCTATTATCTCTTATGGATAATTTAGATGTCGCTTTTGATAAAGACCAAAGTGAAAAGATGAACCATAAGTTAAATTTGTTAACTGTTTGGTCTACGATATTTTTACCTTTATCTTTTTATACTGGAATGTGGGGAATGAACTTTGATGATGTTCCTCTACTGACAGGTGACCACGGATTTTGGATTTTCTTAGTATTAACTGTAATAACTGTGGTCGGTATGTTTTATTATTTTAAGAAAAATAAATGGTTCTAACTGAAATAATAATTTATAATATCGGTAAGTCCCCCATTTGAAAATCCACCCATAAAAGCTACATATACTAAATATATCCATCCAAATAGATAGTGTATAACTACCCATAATAAAGATTTATTAAAATACCAACTAACAAGAATTGCAATAACCTTAAACGCCATTCTCCAATCACCGGGTATTAGATAATACCTAACTTCTTTTATTTCGTCATCCATTATTTCCTTTAGTTTCTTCAAACCATTCCACGATTGTATTAATAAACCATACTCCACCTGACGCTAACATTCCATCAAAAAAAACTGAAACCGCCTGATGTACCTCTAATACATTGTTAAATGGTGACCACACAAAACTCATTACAAAACCAACCCATGTTGAGGTACACATCATACAAGATATTAGTCCTGATAAAAATACTCCCATAAAATTAAGTGGAGCTAATGGGTTTTCACCCCATCTATGTATACCGTCTCTTAAACCATTAAAAATTGAGCCATATACTAATATTTGACTCATTCCATACGCAGCTATTAACCAAATTATTAATTCCATTATCTATATAAATTATCATTTAAATTTGTTGACCCCATAAATTTTCCTTTAATAGGTCCTTTTATCTTTTCTAATTCTACAACATTTTTTTCTATTTGTAAAATCTTTTCATCTTTTTTTCGTATCTCATCAGTCATATGAGAAATTGTTTTTTGTAGTTTTTTAAGTTTTTCTTTATCCTCAACTTTAATTTCTTCTTTAACTATTTTTTCCACCTCAATCTCCTTGATGATTTCTTTGGGTTTCTCCTCCAAGAGAATTTCCAACTCAGATACCCTTCTTTCCAATTTATTCTTCTCATTTTTACTTTCTTCTATTGTTCTCATATAATCGGATATTTTCGTATCACTTTCCTTTTTTTCTTTTTTTAACTCGGCAATTTTACCTCCAAGTTCTTTCACTTGTTCATCGTCTGTAATATAAATTTCTTTCTCTACTATAACTTCTTTAGGTTTTTCAACTTCTACAATCTTCTCTACCTCGACAATAACTTCTTTTTCTACCTCCCTAATAACTTCAATAGGTACTTCTTTAATTACTTCTACAGGTACCTCTTTTTCGACTATCTTTTCTACTGGTATTTCTTTAATTATTTCTTTTTCAATTATTTTTTCAACTATTTTTTCTTCAAAAACTATTTGTTCACCATCATCAGTAGTTAGTAGTCCGTATTTTTCAATTTGATACCCCTTACTAAAACATATTTTAATAAACTCTTCAAAATCTAATTCGTTTAGTTTACAAAAACTTTTAATGTCTTTTATCTCTTTTGTTGTAAAATTAATAATTGGTGAGTTGTTCATGTCCTTTTTCTAAATCTTCAATATCTGTTATTTTAAAAGATAGGAATGGCCTAGGATTAATTAAATCGACAAACTCATACGTATCTTCTTTTATACTATAAATACCAAATCCATGTTTTGTTACACTTTCTCCAAAATTCTGTTGAATGGTTGAGCCAACCATATATGCCTTTTTCTTATTAGGTATATCGATAACTTGTCTTTTATGTATATCACCACATAATAAGACATCTAACCCTTTAAATTTCTTTATATCATATGCGTGGTCCCCAAAACCATATCCTGTATCCGTAACTAAACCTTGTATTGGGTCATGGAATAAACCTATTTTATACCCTTTAGCTGTTGATATTTCAGGTGGTATATTTCCTTGAAATTGTGAGTAGACACACCAACTAATATTTTTGTCCTCATACACTCCTCTATCTCTGTAATATACAATTTCACTATTTTGTAAAGAGTCGATTATGGGTGTAAGTGCATCCAATCGATTAAGATTATTATTTAGAAAATCATGATTACCTGGTATAAGAATAGTTTTACAAATTTTAGTACACTCAGTTAAAACCCACGCAACAATTTCAATTAATTCTGGTGTCATTTGATTTTTACTATGGACTAAATCACCTGTAAAGACAATACGGTCAGGATTTATTTCTTTAAATTTATCTAACATATCTTGAACAATACGTCTATATAAATCGTGGTCTTTAAATAATCTTAAATGTAAATCAGAAAAATGTACTATTTTTTTTATCATTATCTTATTGATTTGAATTTAGTATGAATAAATCTATTTATTCTCTCCCATCGACTAAGTCCTGAACCCCACATAACTCTATCAGTCATATCTATACACCAATTGTCCCATTTTTCAAATAAGTATAAAATATCAATTGTTAGTTCTCCGGCATGTGTAACTGTTGGGAAATACCAAGTAATTTCAAAAAGTGAACCTGACCATATAAATCCCTTATCAATATTAAGTATTTGAAAACCGAACTTATGATTGTCTCCACCTAAATATATATTAAATAGACTTATCTTTGTCGTCCACTTGTTCGTTTTCCAAGCTATTTTTTGTAGTAATTTTCTCATTTTTATTTTTTTTAGTTTTTTCTTCAGGAATATTCCACATTTCATCCCAAAAGTAGAAATCATTTTCTTTTTCATTTTTCATGTTACATATACACATTAGGTGGTTTACCAGGAAAATCTAATCCTTCTTCATTTTGATTAGGTTCTTGAATAATAATAGGTTGAGTGGGTGGTCCTTCTCTTCTGATGATTATTTTTTCTTCTGAATCTAAATTAACTTCTTCAATCTTATTTTTAATATGTCTAATATCATCAACACTTAAATTAATTTTACCCTGTATGAATCCATCAATCCATATTACAAAATCTCTACTTTTCATCTCCAATAATATTAAAATCTTTATTTATATGTGAACATTCAGTACATATGTAGGTTTCCATTGGAATTAACTCGTCTGTCGCTGAACCTGTTAGTAACTTACTAACTTTTTTTATAATTGTCACTTTTTTATAAAAAATATTTTCACATTCTTCACATTTTACATTTGGTAAATCTAATGGATTTACCCTCATTTGATTTTGATTTCCTATATCCATACGTTATCGTTTTAATGAACAAAAAGAGACTATAATATATCTTTGACCTGCCTCAACGGGTAACCCCCCATGCCAATGTGTTATTTGACCAGGATGAATAGACATATCCCCCTTTTTACCTTTTAGTTTTGCGTTTTGATTAGGGAAATAAGTACCTCCCCCTTCAAAATCTTCGTTTAAAGTAATTACAGTAGTTATTTGACTTGCATCATGATGAAGTGATAAATGATACTGAGCATATGGATGATATCTAGCAATAAAGTTTTCACTTCTCATATCTAACCATGACTCTTCTTCCAATTTAAATAATTTTTTACTTAAAGGCCATATATATTTTTTTAATATAGCATGATAAGTTTCACCTAAACCTATAGTGTTTAAAACCATATCTGTAGTGGGATAACTTTCGTGTCTATCTACAGTCCAACAATTGCAAGATTCGGCCTCTTCTATAATAAAATCACAAAACTCATCAGTAAATACAGGTATTGTATATATGTTCAATAATTCTTCTTGTACATATAATTCCCAATTTTTAGATTTAACTTCATTTTTAAGGAATCTTTTTTCCCACTCATCAGGATTATCAAAATAAGTGTATAATTCAGGATGAATATAATTACTGTGTTTATTTTCCATTACTATTTTTTTTATCTTCTCTGTAATTTAGATATATCATTCCAAAACATAAACCAAACATAAATGAAGGAAATATTCCTCCAATTTCCCTACCAATTAGAAAAAATGTTACACCTAAAATTAATAATATGTTATTCGATACTCTAATCACTTATACAATATGACATTAAAAAATATCTGTCACCTTTATTTATTCTTTTTATCCCATATCTATGGGTAATTTGACCAGGGTACATATAAACATAGCCCTGTTTAGGGGTTATAGTTTTACCGTACTTATCAAAAACTATCTCCCCACCTTCACTGTCTCCGTCTAATTTACAATATAATGATATATGTACGTAGTCATGATGAAGTCTTATTTCTTGACCCTCTTCGAGTTTAAATATATTATTATCAGGTTGTACTAATTTCCATTTTTTACCCTCTAATTTCCATTCTTTCTGAATTATGCTAAAGATATACTCATGTATGATATGAGTCATAACTTTGTCAATATCAAACTTTCTTAAATTAGTTGAGTAGACGGGTGTTCCCCATCTATTTATTTGGTCCCAATTAATACTATTTAAAACTTTGACGAAGTTGTCACAAAATTCTTTATTAAATAATGGAAATTCAAAAACATCAGGTGCAACTTCTTGAACCATCATATCCCATTCGTAAGATAAAAATTCTTTTCTAATATTCTTTTTTTTCCATTCATCAATATTTTCACTATTGAATAAATCAGGAAATCTTTCTTTAAATTCCATAATCTGATAATTTCAAACTCATAACTTTATTAATAACTGAAGAAGGTACTTTGAATTCTTCAAACTCTGTATTGTCTTTTAATAATACGATAACACATCCTAAAAGTGAAATGTTTTCGTACTTTGTACCCTCCAACATTTTTAAAATTAATCTACCATAAAAAGGTAATTGTAATTTATAATGGCCTAAGGCATTATCTGGTAAATCTTGAAAGGGTTCTTTCATTGGTTTAGTCCATTGATTAGTCTTAAAATTTTTTTCTTTGTTTGTTTTCCAATCAGTTATAACCAAACCAAATCCTGTTTTTTCTCTATTCATAATTAACCAAACTTTATCAGGCTGACCAGTATAACCTAAGTCGGGATGACCTAAGACCATCTCAGTATCTAATAGATACGCTCCTCTTTCTTTCATCAATTTAAGAAACTTTTCACCCCCTTTAATCATAGAATTACTTCTCATTTCTTGCTCTAAATCACACTCGAAAAGAGGTTCTCTCACATCTTTATAACCACCATAATCATCAATAGTCTTCTTCTCTAATATAAAGTGTGTACGTGAACCCATATTAGTTGCGTATGAACCTGCCGCAGCCCACTCATCTAACAATCTTTCCATCTCTACTCTATCCCCTTTAGCTTTTTTATATGCAATATCCTCAGCAGGAAATGGTTCATAAAAATGTTTTAAAACTTTAGATACTGAAGGGAAATTATTTCTTACTTTACCATTTCTATCTTTCATAAAGTATATATGGTCTTCTTCAATAAAAGAAAGTTCTAATTCTTTTTTCTTATCCTCAATTATATTTCTAATCTCTTGAGATACTTTTTCTATATTTTCTATCATTTTTCTAATTTTATATAACACCCATCAGGTATAACCCCTCTTAAGTCACCTAAGTCTTTACCATCGGGTAGTTTAATTATATCTATTTTACCATATAATTTACCCCCACTTAATTTATAATATAAACCTTTAGCATCCTCCCAAGCATCAGGGTCTAAACATATTTTTATTCTCCCTTTAGATTTATCATAAAGAGTCTCCCATAACTTTTCAGAAATAAATTTACCTAATAGAGGAATAGAATTAGGTACAAAAAAACTATCAAACACACCTTCAACAATCCATATATCTTCCTCCCAATTAATTCGACTCTCGTTAAAGATTAACAGTTCTTTGGGAGCTTCAGGATTTTTGTATTTTAGTTTAGAATATTTATTCCAACTACGTGCAACAAAATAGTTAAGTATCCCATCTTGGTCAAAAGATGGAACAATAATCCTCCCTGAATAATCTCCGCCATTTGCGAAACCAATATCATACTTTTTAATGATACTATCCGTAATTCCTCTTCTTTTTAAATAATTATATGCTTGTGCTCTTGGAGGATATATAGGATTTACTTCATCAAATCTTTGGTATTCTTTTGGTAACTTTAGTACCTTATACTTTCTACTATCCCTAACAAACTCATCGGGTCTTACTAAAGTATAGAATTGTTTGTCTTTTTTGGTACCATATTTATCTATAAGTCTACCTAAATGTCCATGGGTACCATGAGTTTCCGCACAAGCCCAACATTTATAAACATGTTGTGAGTAGTTTATTTCTAAATTACCTTTACCATCACCTTTATCTAACCCTTTAATATCGTGTGAACATACAGGGCAATCAAAAGATATTTGTCCCCTCATTTCATTATGTAAATGGGAGTTACCAAATATGTTGACTAACAAATCAACTACCAATAAATCATCTTGATTGTCCATACAGGACTAAGTATAGTTTAAAAGAAAATAAAAATCAAATTACCAAAGACCTTGTTGTTTCATATAACCTTGGACACATGTGTAAGCGTCCGCCTGGTCAAAACATTCTTTCTTTAAAGTATTATTTCGAGTATACAACCAAACAATTTGTGGTTCCGCATCTGCAACTTTTTTCCAAACTATTTCTTTTTTATCGATAGTTTTAGGAAGTCCTCCAAATAATACTTTTTTACCCTTACCATTATCATTAACTAAGTCAGGCCATGCAAATTTACGTGAATTATATGTAGATATGTAATTAGGTATAATACCTAATACTTCATATATTACTCTTGAAATCATTGAATTATATCTCAATAACGTACCTACAGTCCATATATTATTTGAGTTTAAAAGTGGTTCTTCAATTACAACTCTTTCAATATTTAAATCTTTGTAACCTTCAATCTTCTCCTTAAAACCATCCACTTTAAGAAGTAATTCTTCTATTTTTTCTTCAGGTTTAGGTTTAATAATAGGTGAAAAATGTGTTAACTCTAATAATTTTTGAGTGTTATTATCAAACAATGCCCATCCGATTGTTTTTGTAGATATATCCAACCCTAATACCTTAGGGGTGTTATTTAATTCTTGTTTTGACATATGATTATTTTAAAAATCTAACTTTATACTATACTGTTGTATACCCTGTCTTTTTTCAGGGGATTGTATCTTAGATATAATCATAAGTTCTTTATTAGAATCGTAAAGTCCAACTTCAGTAATATATGGTGAATCAGCAGTAGACCATGTTGGATTTTGAGAAGTTAAGAATTGAGTAGGTCCTAAATTACATTTATAATTCATCACATAAATTGTGGCTTGTATATCTGATGAAATATTACCATAAAAATAATATTCATCTCCAAAGTTTAAAGTTGGTTCAGGTTCATTATTTGTAGGAAGGTCAATATAATTTGATAAATCATATTGGTCTCCATTAGAAACTGCATCATCATACATAGTTTTATTAAGTACTAATGTACTACCTGTTAGACCAGAAACTGTAATGTTTCCACTAACAGATGTTCCACTTAATTGACTTGTCATATCGATTTCATACCATTCTGTAGGGTCAGGTTTTTCACCATTAACAACTTTTTGAGCTAAAATTATAATATCATTAGCAGAGAATCCTGATTGACTACCATCGCTAACTAAAAACGGAAACTCATTACCAAACCTAATAGTTACGTCTGCAGTGTCAGGTGGACAATCAGGGTCAGTTCCACATATCTGAGTATAATAGTTACAGTGTAAAGATTCTGTAAATGCTGAGTGATTAAATCTATATGTTAACCAAAGACACTCTGTGGTACCTGATAGTAATCCTGTATCACTACCCGTAGTACCATTAAATGTGTTAGGTACAATTAATCCTAATTTAGGTGCGGGTAATGTCCAGTTTCTATTAGACTTGTAACTTAGTGACGCTATAATCTCATCATCATCGAATGTTATCATTTTAAAATCAGGCCATACCTTACCAACCCTATTAGGAAAACCATTTGTATTAGGGTTAGTGTCCCATAAATGATAATATCTAATACCAGGATTATTCATATCCGTATTAACGTTGGATTCTATATAGTGTGGTTGAAATAAATTTTCTTTTTCAAATCCATCAGGGTCAACATAGAAGGTTTGTCCCATTGTACCTCCACTAGATTTATGCCACATCAATGTTGGTACATTAACTCTGAATCGTCTTGCGGGTCCTGTTTGTCCTGATATATCAAAATTAGTATCAGTATAAGTTAAGGCAAATTTTTCACCATAAAAATTATCTATTGATTGATTAGTATAATGTACAATCGCTATAGATTTTTGGTCCGAAGGTGATAAAATAACTTTTTCAGAAAATGAATTATAATAATAAGTTGAATCAGTATCAGTTTGACCCGTATTTGAATTATAACCTAAATATTCTTTTGTACCCGTATATCCTGTAGAACCAAATTGTTCATATCCTTGATAAGTGTTAGAGAATAAACCTGCAGGATTTTCTGTCCACGGAATATTCATATTCCACACTTTTACATAAAAATTAGATATATCACAATTACTTTCAAAGTTAATTGCGTCTTGATTCCAATAAAATTCAGGAGTATAGGTATCGTATATTTCTGTCATCCCTGTTGGATAAAATATAACTCTAGCATCTCCTACATATCCCATACTTTGTAAGTCGGGTAATTGTCTATCTACTTTTACTGTTATTGGTCCTGTATTCCCTGATGTTGTACCTGTTATATCTATAACTTTATATGTTAATACAGGATAGTTATTACTTATTGGTTGTGTACTATTATCTGAGAAGTAAACTGTCATTATATGATTAGAAATAACAGTTCCTGTTACTCCACTATTAATTATAGACGCATTTAAACTAACTGTATTACCTGAATTTAAAGTACCCATCGGTATTACATAATTAGGGTTTATCGTATAAGCACTTGATGTAAATGCGGTGAAACTATGGTCTTTAATGTTACTAAAAGAAAATGATGTTTCCCCTGTAAAAAACCCTAACGTGGCTGCAGTATTATAAATGTTATCAATCTGAGGTTCAGGAATAGGAATACCATATGTATTAGTAGATTGTGTAGTAACTAGTAACGGATATTTAACATTTGCTTTATTCTTCTCAGGTAATGGTGATAGATTTTGTGCGTTATATTCCGCATCCAAAACCATACCTGTTGATAAATTAGAACTAGGTATACAGTCATAACATACCTCACTGTCTCCGACTTGGAAGTAAGAAACATTAAATGCTCCTTCAGATATTTTTTTCCTTCCAGCATCAGTCAACTTACTGTTAATTAACGCTGCTGTATCTTTAATTATATATCCCATGTTTTATAAATAGTTTTATTATTAAATTTTATTAATTTTATTCATTTTATTATAGTGGTATACATTCACCGGTAGTTGAACTACATTGACCACCATACAGAGCTATCACTTGACCAAATAATCCCACATTTGGACCTGATGTCGCAGTTTGTAATTTTGCAATTCTAAATTGTCCGTTAGGTGTCTCTGTTGATGAACTCCAATAAGCGTAATATCCTCCCTCTATACCATTCGAAATACCATATATAAATGTAGGTTGTAATGGGTCTCCATCACAAGTTTTCTGACTATTAACTAAGAAATTTTGACTACAGAAAATATTACATATCGTAGTACCCTGTGAAACAAATATCGGTGACTCACCTGATGGTTGACCTCCACATCCACTTCTTGTGACTGATTCTGTTATGGTGTTACTTTTAATATTACCTAAAGTACCACAGTTACTTCCCGCCAGAACTAAGTTCTCAGCATTAAAGCTAACTTGATTAATACCAACGGTCGGACAATAACAATTAGGGGATACTGTATTTAAATCAACTGCCTGTGTAACAGTACCCGTTACTGTAGAACCCTGAGTGATTGATATTGTATTTGACGTACTAGTATATGTTGTAATATCCCCAATATAAATGTCTTGACAATTTTCTCCAGGATTTACATCTTGAGCACTTTGCGTAAATGTCATAGGGAACCCATCCGCATTACCCACTATAAATGTCGTAAAGATAGCTGAAGTACTATCTATCGGTGCCTTTCTTTCTTCTGTATGATTAAATCTTAAATTTAGACTAATTTCAACTCCTGCAGGTAATGTAGTAGGACTAACAGTTACTGCGTAGTCATAACTTATAGTAACAGAATTTTGAGGTTCATTAACCGTTGTAATTGTAGGAGTTTTAGTTAATATTACATCATATATTGTTGCTGACTCTCCAGTATCAATCACAAAATTCACACTTGTAGTACTTGGAGGTGTATCACTATCTTGAACTGTTGCAGTGTAGGAACCTGGCGCCACATTATTAAACACTCCTGAACCTTGATACGGCGTAATTCCATCTATCTTATATTGATATGGTGGTACACCTTCTGAAGCAGTCATTATAACACTACCGTTTTCCCCTTCACAATTAGGTTGAGATACACTTAAGTTTAATGAAAGAGGTAAGGAACCACAAAGTCCCGTTTGAACTTGCCAAGTAAACTTAGGGTTACCTCCCATGTTTTCCCAATCACTACCAATAGGTAGAGTATTTGGTGGACTCTGTATTAAATTCATAGTACCTGTACCCACATTACTCCATGGGGTAACTTCCCACCAACCATTAGTGACATTATAACTCATAACTAAACCATTAGCTGTATTAATCCATTGGAAGTTTCCGTTATTATCAGTACCGTTTGCTTCAAAATCATATTGTACACCAAGTTGAGGACTAAATAAACATAGGTCTCCTTGTGGTAATGGTGTTGGAGTTGGCGGATTACATGCATCACAAGTTGTATAAGAATTAGATATTGTTAAATCTGAGTAAGGTAGTCCCGCACTCGAAATAGGCCCTATAAATTCAAAACAACCTGAAATTTCATTAAATTTAATAATTGGTTTAAAATTAGGAAATGGAGGGTCATATGTGCTTCCTGAAACATAAACGGTCGGACCTCCATCACATTCATCAAATTGATAAAAAATACTTGTAGATGAACCTACGACACAAGAAGTTGTTACAACGTAATCACCATAATAATCTGTAACTGTTGCAGAATAAGTTCCAGGTGATAAATTTGTTATAGTAGTACCTTGTCCACCATTACTCCATTGAATAGTATATGGAGCAGTACCTCCTAATATTTGAACTTCTGCAATACCATCTGTCGCTGTCGGTGAGGACGCATCTGTTATTTTACATTCAACCTCCATCGGTATGATGGTTATTATTGTACAATTATTTCCTGATAGTGTTGCCATTTTATTTATTTTTTAATTAACAGTCGTTATAAGTTCCGGGTCCAATAGTGATAAACGATGTACTACCACTACTTAATACTGCCACCCAAAAAGCATTCATGTTTATACAATCATTAACAGTTAATTCACCTGAAGCTGGAATAGTTAATTGAATTGTGTCACCCGCACAAACTTTAGCGTTTAGTGTTATTGGTGAACTACTAGAATTTAGAACTGTAAATCCTGTTTTACAACCGCAATAATTGTCTGAACAATTAGTCACGACTGCTGTTCTATTTGATGTATCAGTCCAATCAACACCCGTAGAATTATTATTTTGACTAGTAGTTATAACACTAGTCTTACCACCTAAAGTATAACAAGTATTAGTACCTTGAGTCTGTATAATCGGAGTCGCGACTGATGCAATTCCCGCTAATCTAGCCGCACTTAAAGTATCACCACTCACTAATGTGGCTGCGTAAGCCGTTCCCATTTGTACTATTATATTTTTTCCACCAGTACAACCTTCAGCCAATACATGTACTACTTCACATTTAGTACCATTACTACAGTCACTATTAATAGCACTTATAGTTGGATTGAGTATTGATTGTGATTCATCATAATCAATTTTTTTGTAACATTCGGTAATAGTAAATGTTTGGTTTTGAACATTTGTAATTGTAAATTCAAACTCGACAAAATCAGCATCAGTTACTGTAGTATTGAAAGATGTTGGTGCAACCATTAAATCACCTGTACTAGGTGTAGCGTCTGCTGCACATGCAATATATGTCGATATAGTGGCATTAGTAGGTGTAGGAGTTTGAGTACTTGTAGGGGTTACTACAGGTGTATTAGTAGGTGTTGAAGTGACTTCAGGCGTTTGTGTTTGAGTATTAGTCGGTGTCACCTCTGGTGTATTAGTTGGCGTATCTGTAGGATTTGGTGTAGACTCAGGAGTCGGAGTAGGTGTAAGAGTTTCTTTAGGGGTTCTTGTTGGTGTATTTGTAGGTGTTTCTGTTGGTGTTCGTGTTATTTCAGCAGTTACTGTAGGAGTATTAGTAGGTGTAACATCAGGAGTTTGAGTCGGTGTCAACGTTACCTCAGCAGTTACCGTTGGTGTATTAGTAGGTGTAACACCTGGAGTAGATTCAGGAGTTTGAGTAGGAGTATTAGTAGGTGTTTCTGTTGGTGTAGACGTAACTTCAGCCGTTACTGTAGGAGTGTTAGTAGGTGTGGTACCAGGGGTAGATTCAGGAGTCTGAGTCGGTGTTGCAGTAATAGTTGAAGTTATGGTAGGAGTAACCTCAGCTGTTACTGTTGGTGTTAAAGTATTAGTTGGAGTTGGAGTTGCACTTACACCTGCAGTGTTAGTTGGTGTTGCAGTTTGAGTAATAGTAGGGGTATTAGTTGGAGTAATAGAAGGAGTATCAGTTATAGTAGGTGTAACTGTCGGCGTCTCTGTGGCAGTAGATGTTGGTGTTGGTGTTGGGTAACCACATCCACTTGAGGTAAATGATACTGCACATGTGAATCCTCGGAAACATCCTTGATAGTTCCAATTAACCGTATCGGGTGAATTAGGAGTGGGGTTAAGATTATAAAATATTAATGTAGCCAAATTCCATCCTGTTACTTCCCATCTATTTCCCGTCCATTGTATAGACCCATTATTAGGTGACACCCATTGAGCTCTTCCGTTATGTAATATAGTAGATAAGGTATATGTCGCACTATCTGTAAATCCGTTTCCTGTAAATGAACCGTAATAATAGGTCGGAGTAGGACATGGACCTGACGGTGTAACAGTTGGTGTAGGTGTAGGAGTGTTAGTGTTTGTAGGAGTAACAGTAGCAGTAACTGATGGTGTTGGAGTTGGACCAAAACCAAAACATTCACAAACCTCACAATTATCACTATCAATTAACTTAACACAAAATGGTACATTTTGATACGGTGTAGGTACAGTAAAAGTATATGGAAATACAGTAACTGTATCAACAAATAATGTAGTCGCATTAGGGGTACAATCATTTGCCATCCATATATTAAATGGTGGTGTTCCTGATGCCGTATTTATTGTTACATTTGTCATATTTTATATATTATAATCACTCCGATTGTTAAGTGAACATGTTATTTTATTATAAGTATCTTTCTTTTTTTATTCATTTTAGTTTAAATTTTAACAACTTGTCGGACCACAATCACCATTCGTACATGGCGAGAATGATGTAACGACACCTCCACTAACATTATATGCACATCCCGCACTTGAAACAAAGGCTCCATTACCAATTAACTGATAATTTCCTGAAAAACTATTATAAGTATATACAGAATTACCTGTCGGACATCCTGAAAATGCGACTGGGGTTACATCTGTAAAATATTCTGTAGATGGTACATTTCCACCATTAAATGCTCCACATGGTTGTGATGAACCACCCCCATGAAGACCAAAGAAAGTACCCAATGAAGAATACTGTACTGTTGGTGTTGGTGAAGGTTGTGGTGTTGGTGAAGGTAAAGGTTGATTATCTGTTGGACATTGAGTACATGTTGGATAACCCGTATCTAATGTTAATGAATATGTACTACCAGTGTATCCCGTGATATCTTGTATATATTCCCAACATCCCGGTACCTCATTAAATGTAGATACGTTATTAGCTCCAGGATTATTAACATTTATTCCGTATAATGTATCTGTATTTGTTAATTGTGAACCTGAGAATATAATATCATAAAATTGGGTTTTTGGTTGAGAATATGTATGATATCCAATCTTACCTTTATTCGCAAATTTAATTAATTCATTACCTGTGGCGTAAGCAGGTGCCGCGGTCCAAGTATTTACATCATTTAGGTCTATAGAAACTAACTGAGTATATGGGTTAGGGTCTCCAGGCTCCACACAATCAGTACACTGAGGTAATATAGTACTAGTATCACCCATCATTTTAGTGGTAAATATAGTTATTGTTGTTCCCGTTTTAATAATCTTAACTCTTACATCACCTTGTTTTGAATAAAAATTGTACGTTGGGGTTCCTAAATTATTTGAGTCACCTGAGAAAGGTGATGTTCCTTGCCATACTGATGAAGAAAAGTCAGTACCATCAGTAAACGCCAATGTTTTATCATTACTATTATAGGTTATAGTCGCTCTATCATATTGTGAATTAAAGTTTAATAATAATGATTGTGTAGAACCTGAAGGGCCATATAAACCTTCATCATCTTTTATAGTTGATAAAACAATTCCAATATTATCATTATCGTTTGCGGTACTTCCGACTGTAACCTCATGAGTATAATTACTAAATCCACATGTTGAATAAAATCCATTGTTTAACCCACTGTTTTGTGAACACTCAATCATCTTAGGGACACCTCCAGCGTTAGTTATTTTGGCAATAGCCCCGACTACTGTATTTGAAGAACCTGAAACAGTATATTTAGTTTGTCCTACTCCACTAGTTAAAAGTGGTACATTCCAATTAGTTGACGTGGTTAATAATTGTGAGGCTGTTGGGTTACCCAAAGCCTGACCTAAATTAACTGTTGGATTAAATGTTGTCCAAGCCCACCCTGGTTGACCAACATTCCACCAAACCACAAACTTATTTATCGTTGTGTTAAAATAAAATTTACCATTATCACCCCCTGCATTACATCCTGTACATCCGAATGGGGCTGCTAATCCGGCAGGTCCAGTATTTTGTCCTTCTACCATGTTTGTATTATAAACACCTAAATATTTTGTATTAGTTACTCCCGTATAGAAATAATACTGTGGGTCATTAGTGATTATAGTTCCGTTAGGTTGTAACCCACTTTCTTGATTTGTACCAGGGAATATATGACTTGCAAAATATGAGAATCGTGTCCAATTATTCACAATATCTTCTGGGTTAGTTAGTTCACCAAATGTTATATCATTTTCAACACAACCAATCTCTCCACATTTTTCAAAAACACTTATTATATTAGGTGTTGGCGTTGGGTCAGGTGTCTGACAATCATTACAATCCGCATCAACACTATTAACTGAGGTTAATATATGGGTAGATGAACCTTCAATTTCCTCCACAAATGTTAAACACCTTTCAATAGTATCAATAGTACCATTAAATGTAGTACCTGAAGTTATTGTACCCCCACTATAACTTATTGGAAGTGTTACATAAAATTCTTGGTCTTTTTCATTGGGGTTACAGTTAATTAATTTTGCAACTTCACCACAATCAAAATAACCCTCATCAATTATAAATGTAACTTCACCACCAACAGGTGTACCTGGCTGTGGTGTTGGTGTTAATGTTGGAGTAGGTGTCGGTGTTGATGTAGTAGTTGTACCTGTTGTTATAACTGCAGTACATCCTGAAGAAGGTTCTGGTGGCGTTGGTGATGGTGTTAATGTTTGTGTTGGTGTGTTGGTCGGTGTTTCTGTTGGAGTATCAGTTATTGTTGGTGTTGGTGTAACACTTGCCCCTGGAGTATCAGTAGGAGTAATAGTCGGAGTTAATGTTGGAGTATTTGTTGGAGTCACTGTAGGGGTACTAGAAACCTGAGCCGTACCACTAGGAGTGTTAGTTACCGTAACAGTTGGTGTACTCGTTACCTCAGCAGTTACTGTAGGTGTATTTGTTGGTGTAGTTCCTGGCGTACTCGTAGGAGTATTAGTCAAAGTATTAGTAGGAGTATTAGTCGGTGTGACAGTAGGTGTACTCGTTACTTCCGCAGTTTGCGTTGGAGTATTAGTTGGTGTTTCAGTTGGGGTTAGAGTAACTTCAGCGGTAACAGTTGGAGTATTAGTTGGAGTAACCGTTGGTGTTGACGTAATTTCTGCAGTTGTTGTAGGTGTATTTGTTGGTGTAGTTCCTGGTGTACCTGTAGGAGTGTTGGTCAAAGTATTTGTAGGGGTATTTGTTGGAGTTACAGTAGGAGTTGATGTAACCTCAGCAGTTCCTGTCGGAGTATTAGTAGGCGTTTCAGTTGGTGTTAGAGTAACTTCAGCGGTAACAGTTGGAGTATTAGTTGGAGTAACCGTTGGAGTAGATGTTATTTCTGCAGTCTGAGTTGGCGTGTTAGTAGGTGTGGTTCCCGGTGTACCCGTTGGGGTAGAAGTCAATGTATTAGTTGGAGTATTAGTAGGTGTAACTGTTGGTGTTGATGTTACTTCAGCAGTTTGAGTAGGAGTATTAGTAGGAGTTTCTGTCGGAGTAGTTGTAACTTCCGCAGTCTGAGTAGGAGTATTAGTAGGAGTAACCGTTGGAGTGGATGTCACCTCAGCAGTTGTTGTAGGCGTATTAGT